>Ga0209540_10001541_pt1 | contig 17267 bp, 17 predicted proteins | sample BarGraIncu01121A_FD_184501 | JGI IMG/M metagenome (GOLD analysis project Ga0209540, IMG submission 184501) | Arctic peat soil microbial communities from Barrow, Alaska - Barrow Graham LP Incubations 011-21A (SPAdes) (version 2) | ecosystem: Environmental > Terrestrial > Soil > Wetlands > Peat... | reverse complement strand
CCACGAGCTGCTGTGGATGCCCGGGGTCAGCGCCGTCGTCGTCCACGAGGACGGCAGGCTCCTGCTCGGGCGGCGCGCCGACAACGGTCTGTGGGCCGTGGTGAGCGGGATCCTGGAGCCGGGCGAACAGCCCGCGCTGGCCGCCGTCCGCGAGGTGCTCGAGGAAACTGGGATCAACGCCGTCGTCGAGGGCCTCGCAGCCGTCTCATCGAACCCCGAGACGGTCCGGTACAAGAACGGCGACCGCGCGCAGTACCTCGACCTCACCTTCTTGTGCCGCGCGGTCGGCAATAGCAGTCCGCAGGTGGCCGACGACGAATCGACCGCCGTCGGCTGGTTCGAGGCAGATGCGCTGCCCGAGCCCCTGATGAAGTCGTCGCACGCGCGGATCGCCCATGCGCTGGCCTACCGCGCGCACCCGGAAGACGGAACCTGGTTCGCCCGCCCGTAGCCAGGTGGCGAATCAGCTGGCAACTGATGGACCGGACCCGCCAGCCGGATTGCAGGCGCTGGGGACGAGGGGGAGGGGGTCGACGCAGCCACCTTCCGCACGGCCCCCAGGCCCTCAGCTCTCAGAGGGCACAGCCCAGAACCCGCAGGGTGTCCATCGAAAGCAAGATCTGGTGTGCAGTCGCTCGCCGCCAGAAACGCTGGGCTACCACCAGCCTCGAGACTCCCACGTTCACGGTGCACCCACGTACGTGCTCAGCCAACACGATGATCTGAGCAACGACCCGCCACACCTGTTCGCCGGGACTGAGTGACTAACTAAGTGACAATCACGGAGCGTTTTCGCAGGCCAGGCGCGTATAGAGCGCGCATCGGGACTCATCTGGCAGGCTTCGGGACGACGAGGCCGCAGGTTCAAATCCTGTCACCCCGACCAGTGCCACAGGTCAGGGATGACCAGCGGGAATGCCGTGCCCTGCGCGCGGCGTCCCACCTCCCAGCAATCGCGACAGAGGCCTCAGGGAACAAGAAGGAACACGAGGGAACCCCAGGGAAAGCCGGGGCCGCCTTCGACGGGCAGAAGAACACCCGGCCTCCCCGCACGACGTAGCAGACCCCGCGGCACAGCAGGGTCCTCCAGGGCACTGTGATCCTCCGTCCGCAACGAAGAGGCCTTTCGGGCGAGACGTCCGCCGGCCAGGAATCACTACCGATCCGAATTCGGCATGCTCGTCAGGCTCGGGACCGTCTCCGAGCGCCCCCGGCGAAGGATCCGGTCGACCCCAGCGCCCTCAACTCGACCAATTGACGGCGTTCAGATGACACGGGCCGAGACCTTTGGGCGTCCATAAGGGATCGGTGACCGGTCAGCGATCTCAGCCTACGGTCCTTCTGCGAGAAGGACGGCAGCCGCCCACTTATGGCGCTGGGATCTCGGACAATCGTTCGTCGATCTTGGAGACTAGGCACGAGATGATCTCCAGTAACGTCGCTTGGCTGTAGATCCGGGCATGAACGCCGCACGCGTCGACTGCGCCAAGGTGCTGGCCGTCAAGGACCTCGACCGTCGCAATCGGGATGCCCTCGTCCTGTGGCGGCTCGGCAGTCTGTCCCTGTGTCAAGTAGCAGAGAACCACGTGTGGGTCCGGGGCTGGCTCACCCGGGTCGTGGGCCATCGCCTCGCAGAAGCGTTCGCCCAGGTCAGGCTCGGCTTTCCCCGGGGTGCTTTGGGCCAGGCGGAAGGCGTAGCTCTCGACGATGGTCCCTGCCTCGGAGTCTCCCTGGCCATCACTCGCCGAGACTGTGGGCGTGTAGTCGGTCAGGTACTCGCGATAGCACAGCCACAGGGTGAAGTTGCCGACCGCGTTGGAGTCGAAGCCTGGTTCGAGGTACGGCGGCGTCGGCTCGAATGGATCGACGGTGACCGTTGCCGGTATGACGATCTCCCGCCCCAGACCGTCAAAGGCGACGCCGTCGGTGATTGTGAGCCTGCCGTCGCTGACTCCCACCGAGAGCCCGTCGACGACCCCTGATCCGAGTGTGAGGCGGTTGATCAGCCAACGTTTCTGTTTGCCGTAGTCCTGCTCCATCTCCAGGTCGCCGACATTTAGGATCTTGCCGTAGAAGTAGTGGTTTCGTCTCGCTGGGGTTAGCACCATGCCCTCCTCCTATGGATTCGGTTCACGGCCGACGTCCAACGGATCGTTCCATGTCTCCCGCCGGCAGCGGTCTCCTGCACCTTCTGGCTGGACATCACGCCCACCCCCTATTGCCCGCAACGATGGCCTCTGATGCCGCTTCTCCACAAGGGGACATGCGATGACTTGCCACTGGATCCTGTCGCTGATCGCGAGTGGCCACCCCAAGCACGCCATCCGGCGGGCAGCGGCAACCAAGGATGAGCGGTGCCCATGGCAGCGACACTCTTGAACCCCACAAGGCGGTCCTGTTGCGGCGATCGGCGCGTGAGACTCAGGTCCCCAACGGCGTCCGCTGGTCGTTTGGCTATCGAGAAACGGGCCTTACCCGCTAGCGTGAACGAGCCAGCTGACGGCAAGATAGCCGAGTGTGTGGGGCGCAGCGCTGGATGCCAAGCCAAGGAGGTCGAATGCCGCAACCTGTCGTGCACTTTGAGGTCATCGGCAAGGATCCGACTCGGCTCCGCAAGTACTTCGGCGAACTCTTCGGCTAGGAATTCGACGTACCCTCGCCCGTGGCGCAGGAAGTATCGGAACCGGCGAACTATGGGTTTCTTGACCTGGTCACCTCCGAAGACGGGACAGGAATCCGCGGTGGCGTCGGAGGCGGAGCGGGCTATGCGAGCCACGCCGTCTTCTACGTAGGGGTCCCGAATGTCGAAGCAGCGTTGCAGCGCGCCGAGAAGCTCGGGGGAACGCGGGTCATGGGTCCAGCCACATCACCGAGTGGCCTTGTCGTCGGGCATTTCACCGACCCTGAAGGCACTCTGATGGGCGTCGCTGGGGTCGCTTGACGGCTACCCCACGCCGTCCGACGGCTGCGGGTCGGCTTGGGACGAGTTCAAGATCGTGTTGTCTACCGAGCGGTGAGTCATTCCAGGGTGCGGTGCTGGGTCGTCGACGCGAACGAGACTGGCGGCTGCTTGCGCTCGCGACGACGATCGAGGTCGTTCTCGCCGTCTATGGCCGCGTTGGGCGTTCGGCAACCGGGCGCGATCGGACGACCTCATCGAGGCCATCACAAAGGTGCACTCCGACGCCCTCGAACAGCTTTCCGACGCAGTCATCGCCGCGGACCACCTTGGCGATCTGGCCGACCATCTGATCGGCCACTTCGTCGATCAGGCAAGACGCTCCGGCGCGTCCTGGACGGACATCGGCAGGAGCATGGGGTCACCAAACAAGCAGCACGGAAGCGTTTCGTTCCGAAGCACCCCGGCGAAGCATCGGATCTTGATCCCAGCCAGGGATTCGGCCGGTTCACCGCACCGGCAAGGAGCGTCGTCATGGCCGCCCAGAACGAAGCCCGTGCGGCAGGCAACGACCAGATCCGCCCCGAACACCTGGTGCTGGGACTCCTGAGCCAGCCGGACGCCCTCGCCGCGAAGTCGATCCTCGCGCAAGGCGTGACGCTGGAAACAGTCCGGCAAGCCGCAACCGCGACGCTACCGCCGGCAGCCGACCAGGTATCCGAGCTCGTCCCCTTCGACCCGCAGGCGCGCAAGGCGCTGGAGCTCACCTTCCGGGAGGCCCTGCGGCTGGGCCACAACTACATCGGAACCGAGCACATCCTGCTCGCGCTTCTAGAACTCGAAGGCGGCACAGGTGTGCTCGCCGACCCGTTGCCGGGTCTACCCGTCGCTGCATCTAGACCTGGGCGAGTGCTATCGCAAGCTCGGCGATCTAGACCGCGCCCGCGAGCAGCTCGAGCGTGGTCAAGCTGCTGCTGGCTCACTCGGCGATGACGGTGACGGCCAGATGATCAAAGGCGGTCTCGACCGGCTGGGCGAGCGGTTGGCATCCGGCTGAGAGCTTGGCCATCCAGTTCGAGGCAAGCGATCTTCAGGTAGACCGATCCTCGACCGCGCTGTCGGCGCTCTGATGCTGCCATGAAGACAACCGGGCGGCCAGGCTGGAAACGGCGATAGCCGCGCGCCCTCGCGAGCAGCAAGGTAAGGCACCGATGGCAGGAGCAGCAGGGTTACTCCATCCCGTCCCGGAACCGCATGCGGGCGCGGGCGGGCCGGTTTCACCGGTGTGAGCCCGGCTGTGAATCACCAACATGTTGCGTCGTATCGTCCGCGTAGTCTGGGAACGGAGAAGGTTGACGTCTGTGGAGGAGCAGTGGCATGGGCAGCGAGGGCATGACAAGTACATCGGGCGGGAGCGATAGTTCCCCCGCGAATGTCGTGCTAACCATGACACCGATGCAAGCCAAGGCGTTGGCCACGCTGATCGGCCGTAGCGCCAGGCGTGGCTCTGGGCTCGACGCCTTACGAATGGCGTTGATACGTGGGGCTTCTGAAGTGGACTCTCGGGAACCGTCATCTGCTGCTTCTGTTCTCTCCGAGACAAAGGCATTTGTCGCCGGCGCACAGGTCGAGATTGCGGCCGCTCGCGAAGCGAAGTATGTGGCCAAGTCCGCCGCCGCCACCAAGAAGTCAGTGGTAGCAGCGGCTCTCATGACCGCCGAAGCTGCATCACACGCCCGTGACGTGAAGGCAGGAGCTGCTGCCTGTGCGGCTCTCAACATGGCAGACACGGCCGCCCAGACAGCTAGCGGGATACAGACTCGGGCCGATGCCCTCGCCATACGAGTAGCCACCGCCGCATCCAAGGCCGCTGACACAGTCTCGGCATCGATCGTCTCCGGCACTGAGGAGGAAGGCGCCCTCATAGCACTGCAACTCGCTGCCACCGTTGACGCGACGGCGATCGCCACCGCGGAGGAGACAGCCCTCGCAGCCGCCGCAGTAGCCACTGCCGTCGCTTCTGCTGCGACCCAAGCAACGCTTGCGGCGTCTGCAGCGGCGTCAGCGTTCGAGCGAGAAGTGACCAACGCAGCAGCAGCCGTACAAAGGGTGGCTACAACAGCCGCTCGCGATTTGGCTCTAAACACGGACGCTAAGGCCGTCGAAGTAGCGCTGGCGGCTCGCGGGCCTAGCCGGTTCTGACGGAGATTTGGACTGTCCGCCCTTACCGGGAAGTGCAAGACGACTCACCTATAACCTGCACCGCCCGTTGGATGCTGTGCATGCCATCGAACTCTGCAGCGACCTCGGCGAGTTTCTCGGACGGCAACATGGAGCGCAGCCGAGGTAGGTCGGAGATCAGGGCTTCCCGCTGCGCTCCTCTTGTCGATCCGCCATCGGGGGGCGTGGGCAGCTGACGCTCTCTTCTCTGGAGAATCCACAGACGCGAGTCCTTGGGGCACCACCTGAGTGGATCGTCATCCCCCTGGAGGACCAGCCGCTAACGACCTAGCCTTGATTGCATGACCGCCCATCTCCTGCCCGATCCGGCGACTGACTTCGGCGAGCGGGTTCACCAGCGTTTGCGTGACGAGCAGGTGATCTGGTTCACGACGGTGGGCGGTGACGGGACACCGCAGCCGAACCCGGTGTGGTTTCTGTGGGAGGACAACAGCGCTTTGGTCTACAACCGCTCTGACGCCAACCGCCTGACCCACATACGCCGTCGTCCCCAGGTGTGTCTGCATTTTGACGGTAACGGACGCGGGGGCGACATCGTGGTGTTGGCTGGGCGCGCACAAGTGCTGGAAGGTCACCCCCCTCCACACGAACTGCCCGGCTACCTGGACAAGTACAGACAAAGCATGACTCGCGTGAGCGGGAGCCCGGAAGCATTCAGCGAGGCATACCCCGTTCCGGTCCGTGTCGATGTCGTCCGCGTCCGCGGATTCTGATCGCTGCGCCACAGAATCGGTCGCGTTATAGGGATCGGTCTACGCTCAACGATGACTTCCAGGCCGGCCGGGGTCGACCAGGACAAGACGCGACAAGCCCGACGGTCAGGTCGGCCGGCAGCGCCGGTGCTGGGGCGCTCATGAGGACACCACCGCGCGGGTCGCGGGTGCGTAGTCGGCCAGAGGACCGTCCGGCCGTGGTGGGCAGGTCGATGATCAGTGCAGCCCCGGCAGGGCGGGGTTGTGGGGTGCCGGTCCCGGCGACCAGGATCGAGCGGACGTCGGCGCTGCGCCAACGCCCGAATGCGGTGGCCCGTTCCAACGCGGCCAGGAACTCGGGGTGGCCGTGGGCGGCGGCCAACGTGTTCAGTTCGCCGAGCTCGGGTCCGAGGCGGGTGTGTCCGGCAGCGGCGGCACCGGCCAGGAACGCCTCCGCTGGCGCGCCGAGGCCGCAGAACGCTTTCTCCGCAGGGGTTCTGGGTCTAATTACCCGGCGCGGCTTGGGACGGGCACCGCCGTAGTGCTCGTCGGTCACGGCGGCTTCTCCGGGGGTGACCACGGCATGGTCGGCAACCACCACCCCGGTGCGGGCGTCCACGATCAGCACCCGACCCGAGCCGGCGACGACCTGCACGCTCTTGCCGATCCAGGCCATCGGGACCGAGTAGCGGGCCGACCCGATCCGCACGCAGGACAGCTTGTCGACCTTACGCAGCACCGGCGCCAGCCCAATCCGCAGCTGCAGCGACGGCAGCCCGGCCAGCAGCAACCGCTCCTTGGCAAGGCGCTCCGCCGGGACGGCGACGATCTGAGAGTGCATTGCCGCGTTAACCTCACCGCACCACACTCTGGCGGCCTCGTTGCTCTTGTCCGGGTCAAGCTCGTCGTCCAGCAGCACCGGGGTGAGCAGGTCGGACTTGGCGTACCCGACCAAGTTCTCCACCATCCCCTTCGACTCGGGGTCGGCGGCCTCACAGAAGTCCGGTCGGAAACCGTAATGCATAGCGAGCCGAACATATTCACCTGTCGGGACAACCCTGTTCGCCACGACGCCACCCTTCAGGCAGCCCTCCGGTCGGCCAACACGACCTGTGGCGTGCCGCCGAATTCAGCGAAGCACTCGCCCAGCATCGCCAACTTCGTGGCCGACTTCTCATCGGCGGCGAACCGCACGAACCGCCACCTCGACCACGCCAGCACCCCGCAGAAGACGTGGACTCCGCCCTGGCTGCCCCAGTCAATGACCAGGTGCTCACCCGGGGACCAGATCGCCGGTCGGCGGCCCCGATGATGCTCGGCCGCCAGTCCTTCTTTGCTTGGGCGACCAGCCGGCGGAAGTTCCGAGCCGACCCCTCGTACCCAGCCGTGCGTGCCGCCGGCAATAGCCGCTTGGCCGTGATCCGACCGCTGGACTTCTTCACTCGCTGCGCGACCAGGTCGGCTACGACCTCGTAGTTGCGGGCTCAGTCCTTGGGCGGCGGGCGGACACCGCCGGCCTGGGCGCGTTGGATAGCTCGCTTGACGGTCTTGGGCGTCGTCCCGCAGATAGCAGCGGTGCCACGGTACGTACCTGCGTCTTGGTAGGCGGCAATGATGGTCATCATGTCCCTCGCAGACTTCAATGGAGCTCCCGGGCGGTGTGGTGACTGGCTAGACACCGCCACCGTCACCGTCCAGGGCTCATGCTCCGGCTCGACACGACGAGCAAGGGGTGGGGACTCTTACTTGGCCACCAGCGGGGACTTCTTGATGGCCACCTGCGGGGACTTTCTCATGGCCACGGACACCTTACGCGTCAATGGGTACCCTCAAGCAAGCGTCATCAGTGGTTGACATTTCGGCGTGCGAACGCGCTAGCCACAGGCATCGCATCCCCAGGAGAGGAATCTGGTGCTAGACGAGTCCGCGTTGTTGTGCGAGCAGGTCCTTTCTGGTTGGTCCGGGGTGCTTGGCTCGGCGCGCGTGGAGTTTCTACCTCACGATGACGCGCCGGACCATGCCAGTGACGTGTACGCGGTGGTGGCGCAGGACGGGTCGGAATTTGTCTTGAAGGGCTACCCGAGCGCACAGGACCCGTACAGCGGACGTCCTGGCCTGGCCGAGCAGCATCGTCTGCTTCAGCACCTTCACGCCGTGGGGGTCCCGGTCGCCGCGAGCATCCCAAGCGACGACGGGCGGCCTTTCGTCACGGGACCCGAGAGGGTCTATGCCCTGACACGGCGTCTGCGGCACGACCCCACACCTCCTGAGCTGTGCGCTGACCCTGCCCGCACGTACAGAGCCATCGGTGCGGTGATCGGCCAGGTGCACCGCGGTCTGGCGAGCTACCCTCACCCGCTGATCACCTCGGAGATGGACCTGGCGACCCGGACCTTCGATAACGTCCTGCCCCAGATTCGCGCACACCCGCCCGCACCCCAGCTCACCGCGCTGACCCAGGCCCTGGATCCGTTGCAGGAGTGGATGCACGACAGTTTGTCCGGACTCACCCGCCAGCGGATCCACGGTGACTGCCACCTTGGCAACATCCTGTTGGCCGGTGGCGAGGTGATCGGCGTCCTGGACCTGGACCTGGTGGCAATAGCCCCTCCGATCTACGACCTGGGATACCTGCTCAGTGGCCGCGTGGTGTGGGCTCTGGAAGACCCTGCCCGCATCGCCTCACGGACCACGACCCTGCTCCAGGTCATCGCACCGCTCCTTGCCGGCTACCAGCAAGAACACGGGATGGAAGAACGGATGCAGGCCGCCCTGGTGCCCACCATCCTGGCAGTTGAACTCATCTTCGTGGACTGCCACCTGCGCTCTGGATTGACCGCCTTCGTGGACACGAGCGTGAACACGTTCCTGTGGATGGCCCAGCATCACGACGCCCTCTGCAACGCAATCGAACATTCCTGATCAGGCCCGTGGTGCCACCTCTTGCGACACGCAAGGGGCAAGCAACGCACGGCCTCGGCACTACAAGGCGTTCGACTATCGGGACTGTGGATTCGACGTGGGCCAGTCCTTCAGCGCCGTGAACGGTGATGTTGTGCCCGGCCGTCGGGCTGTGTTTGGTCAGGGCGGTTGCGAACCGGTGCACGGCTTCGACCGGGACGTGGGTTTCGTCTTACCCGCTTTCGAAGAGGATCGCCGGCCCATGGGCGAAGTGCTCGGGGTGGGTGATGGGGGTTCAGCTGGGGCGTAGTGCCCGCGGCCGTAAGCAGTCGGGGTTCCTTGGTCAACGAGGTCGCCGTTGCTGGCGTCCAGGTGGCGCATGCCGGGGCGTGTCCAGTCAGGTGTCGACCCGATGCGGCGACGCGACCCACGCGGTGGTCGATCCCGGCCAGCGCGATAGAGACATCGCCGCCCATCGAGAAACCGCCGGCGACCACACTGCTGGTCGACACGTCGTGGTGAGCGGCGATCCACTCGAGAACCCACATCGCGTCCAGGGTGCTCTGGCCGATCACCGGCCACATGTCGCGCCAGAACGCCGCTATGAGTCGATCTCTCAGGTGCGTAGGCGATTCCGTAGAGCGGTCACCGTGCTGCCATGGATCGATACTGACGGCGAAGAAACCGGCGCCGACAAGTCGTTCGAGCATGGTGTCTTAAGTGCCTCCAAGGAAGGGAAGCCACAGGGCGCACGTCGTCGGTGCTGCGATCGCGGGTGACCTACCGGATTGGGATGCCATCGACGGTCGCGGATCCCTAGTGGTTCTCGGACCGAGTCCTGCCTGAAGTGCCCATCAGTGGGCGAGTGGGACGAATTCGGGTTGGTCGAGCAGACGCAGCCAGGTGCCGTCAGGTTGGCGGCGAGCAACCTGCGCACGGGCGCCCGCGCCATCTTTGGGTGGGGTGGAGGTGAGTGCGATGTCGCCGCTGATCAGGGTCGGCAACGGGGCCTCCTGTTCGAAGTGGGGCGCGCTCGCCAGCACTTTCTCCCACAACTCACGGATGGCGTCGCGGCCCACCGTCTGGCTGCCCGGAGGGTATGCCATCACGGCATCCTCTTCGTAGAGCGCCGCAACACCGGCTGCGTCGCCGTTGTTGGAGCGCTCGACGAACAAGGCGGTGAGGTCTTCGGGCTTGCGGGCTTTCTCGTTTTCCGACACGGGGGTCCTTCTTGTTCGGTGTGAGTGTTACCGCCTAGCCTGCACTGGCAGGTGACTAGAAGTCCAACAAATTGTTCTACTCACAGCTAGAATGTCTGGTTATGGAACTGAGACAGCTGGAGTACTTCATCGCAGTCGCCGAAGAAGCGAGCTTCACCCGCGCAGCCGAACGCGTGCACATCAGCCAGTCCGGGGTCAGCGCCCAGATCCGGCAGCTCGAACACGATCTCGGCGCGACCCTCATCGACAGGTCAAGCCGCACGGCCACAGTGACCACGGCCGGAGCGGCGGCGCTCGAGCACGCCCGAGCCATACTCGCATCCGTGAACACCCTGCGACAGGCAGTGGACGACGTGACCGGACTAGTGCGAGGTCGGCTCGTGGTCGGCATGGTCACCGCGTGCACCGTCACCCCACTGTTCGACACCCTGGCTGCCTTTCACCTCGCCCACCCCAACGTCGAGATCACCTTGATCGAAGACAGCTCCGACCGGCTCATCGACAGCGTGCGCACCGGTACAACAGACCTAGCCCTTATCGGAGCGGCCGGCACCCCGCCGGCGGGGCTCGACGCGCTGCCGATCATCAGCGAACGACTTGTTGCGGCCGTACCAGTCGGCCACCAGCTGGCCAAACGACGGCACGTAACTCTGGCCGACATCAGCGCGTACCCGATCGTATGCATGCCCGAAGGGACAGGGATCCGGACCGTATTCGACCAAGCCTGCGCGGCCAAGGGCATCCAGCCGGACATCGCGCTACAAGCCAGCGCCCCAGACTCGGTCGCAAATCTTGCCATCCGCGGGCTCGGCGTTGCCATCCTCAGCCAATCCATGGCTGCCAACCACGACCCCCGATTGACTTCCCTCACCATCGACGACATCGAAACGCCCGCGGTGCTGGCCCTGATCTGGACCACGACAAGAAGCCCCGCACTCCGAGAACTCCTTACACACGCTCACGATGCCTTCACCAATCCACAGCCCCGCCAGGAGTTGCCCGCTGGTGACCCAAGTGCCCGCTAGGAAAGTCCATCGTCACGATTGCGGTCCGGCGACGGGAACGCGTGAAGGCCGTGTCTCCAGCTCAGGCTGGCGCTGACCGGGTCTTCGTTTGAGGATCCCCCAGCGAACAAGGACGCACGCATTTCTAAATCGCGGCCCAGCCTCCATCGACGGGCAGGATGACGCCGTTGACGTTACTGGCATCAGCGCTGGCGAGCCAGGTGATCGATGCGGCGAGTTCTTCGGCCTCGGCGAGCGTGGGAATTACGGCCATGAGCGGCCCAAGACGCTCCTGCGCCCACTCGGACTTGAACGGCGCCTCGATGTTCGTCTTTACCGCTCCCGGTGCAACCGCGTTCGCGCGTATTCCCTTTGGCCCATAGAGGACAGCGACGCTCTTCGTCAGTCCATTTACCGCATGCTTGGACGCTGTGTAGGCAACACCGGAGGCGGATGCCCGCAAGCTCGCTTCGGAGGACACGTTGACGATGGCGCCGTGCCCGGCTTCGATCATTCCCGGTAGCACCGCGCGCGTCAGACGCATGATGGAAGTCAAGTTCACGGCGAAGACGCGCTCCCAGGTCGCATCGTCGATCTCGGCGAGCGGGATAAATGCGTCCATGATCCCGGCGACGTTGACCAGTACGTCCACTCGGCCGCCGGCAGTGGTGAGAAGTGTCTGGGCAGTCTCTTCGAGGGACACGTCGCCGGCAACGGTGACGACGTCGAGGTCGGGGAAGTCGGTCTTGAGTTCGTCGAGGCGATTCTGGAGCACGTCACTAGCGATGACTTTGGCTCCCTCGCTGGCGAACCGGATGGCGGTGGCTCGACCGATTCCTGAACCGGCTCCCGTCACGATGACAACCTGTCCGTCGAACCGGCTCGGTGTAAATGCGGCGCTCATGTGAATCCTCCTCGTCGAACAAATCTCGCATCCCCTTTGGGCGTCCCTATATCTATACCTGGACGCGTTGACCTTCCACCCGAACTCGTTGAGCTCACCTGCCAACGCCTCAGGCGAATCAGGTCGCACGCCGTGTTGCGAGCGCGGGACGTTGGCCGGACCGAAGCCACCCACAACTTGACAACTTCTGGTCTCAAGGACTGTCCTGCAAGCGCAGGTCTTCCGGACGCCGAGGCTACCGTAGCCGAGCCGACGGGCCGCCCAAGTGATCACCGCAACAGGATCGTCATACGACACCCCACCAGGCTCAGGTGCGTCCGGTCATCGTTCAGCTTGCGGGACATCGATCGAGGTCGATCCGAGGGCCCGCTCGCTTCGGCGCGCCGACATCAGCGCTGCGTTGGGATGCGAGTGGATGTGGGTGGCGAACGTTGGATGGCTGGGCCGGACTGTCGGTCGATCGTGAGCTCAACGAGCTCAATTGGCTGGTTGACTACTGTCCGTGGTGTCGCGATCAGGGCCTTGACTGTTCCGGCCCAGACCAGACTTCACGCTGGGACGGTGGCGCTCCGAACCTGACCCGAATGGCCCGTTTTGGCCCAGGTGAGGGGATTGCGTCCCCGCCAATTCCAATCGGAAGAAATGCCGTAACTCGGGTGACGCGGCGAGTACGGGGCATTCCGGCGTTTGAGGGCGCGCCGCTCATCCTTGGGCAACCCGCCCCAGACTCGACTGTCCTTGCCGGATTCGCTGGCTCATTTCAGCCAGGTCTCAACGACGTCGCAACGACGACAGACGACTTCTGCCTCCTCGATCTGGAGAAGCTCCTGACCGGGCAGCGTCGTGGCCACGGTTACTGCCGGCCAGCGGGAGCATGCAGACCGGTCAGCGCAATGCTGCCCTCGAGCACCGCCGGCAGGGCAGCGAGTGCTTGGAGCTCGGTCGATGCCACTGTGGGTCCGCCTGCAATAGATCATATCGTTTAGATCTTAGGGTTGCTTAAGTAGGCTTTATTAAGTAGCCTGCGACCACTGAGGCAGATCAAAAGATGGGAAGCACAGTGACTCACAAGTCCAAGACTCTGAAGTCGTCCGTCGTCCTGGTCGCGATGGCCTCGGTCGTCGCTTTGGCAGGATGCACATCAAGTCCCACGTCTGCACCGGCCGGCCAAACCAATCAGACCAGCCACCTCCAGCAGGTCATCAAACGGGGTGTCTTGCAGGTGGGCGTTCTGCCCGACTACCCGCCATACAGCTCGCAGCAGGCCAACGGCGACCTCGTCGGATACGAGCCCGACATCGCGAAAAAGCTGGCTGACGCGTTGGGCGTGAAGCTCAAGATGGTGAACACCGACGGCACGAGCCGCAAGCCTGTCCTGGACTCCAATCGGGTGGACGTCGACATTGACGCCTTCACGGCGACCGACGAACGCGCCAAAGCCGTCGACTTCACGATCCCCTACGTGGCGTCCGGTGCTCTTCCGCTCTTCCGGAAGGACAGCCCGATCAAGAGCATTGCCGACCTGAAGGGCAAGAAGGTCTCCGTCGCGCGTGGCAGCACTAACGACACTCTCATGACCAAACAGTTCCCCGACACCACGGTGGTACGTTTCGACACAATCGCCGACGCGATCCAGGCCGTCAAGTCCGGAAAGGTTGACGCCGTCATGGAAGGCTTCGCCACCGTGCGCAAAGCCGTTGCCGATGACCCATCCCTGGCTGCTCTGAACGTTGAACCGATTAGCCCGGCTCTTATCTCCATGGGAGTGAAGCAGGGCGACCAGATCTGGCTGAACTACCTTGACAACTTCATTCGCAACCTGAATAGCTCCGGCCAGAACGCGGCCATCTACAAGAAGTGGTTCAACGCCGACCTGCCCGCGGTCATCGCCTACCAGTAGCTGACCAGCTTATGACGTGGTACCTAGGTGACCTGATACCTTATCTCCCACTCATCCTCAAGGGTCTTTGGGTCAGCATCTACGTCAGCGTCACGAGCTTCCTCGCCGGGAGTGCACTGGGCCTCGTTGCCTACCGCGCCAAGGTTGGTGAGTCGGCAACCCTGAGAAGGATCAGCTCCGCCTACATCGAAGTCGTTCGAAACGTTCCGTTGCTGGTCGTTCTCTACCTGATCTACTTTGGCCTGGGGCAGTTCGGGATCAATCTCGATCCGCTGTGGTCCACGCTGATTGCGCTCACGATAAACAACGGGGCGTATGTCGCCGAGATCCTGCGGGCGGGGTTCGACTCCGTTCCAGGGGGTCTGCGTGAGGCAGCGCAGGCGCTGGGGATGAACTCGCGACAGACTTTCAGGTACGTAGTCTTCACACCTGGCATTCGCAAGGTGTTTCCGGCCCTGACGAATCAGTTCATCCTCTTGTTTCTCTTCTCGTCGGTCGCTTCCGTGATTGCGCTGCCAGAGCTCACAAATGCCTTGATGACTGTCAACTCCAACACGTTGCGGACCTTCGAGGTGTTCACCGTCGGTGCGCTCCTCTACTACGCCGTCTCATCCGTTCTCGCCGTCGGGTCCAGAGTCGGGGAGAAGAGGCTGTTCAGATGGTAGGTGACATCGATGGGTGACTACCTGACGTACCTGCCGCCGCTCGCCAAGGGCGCAGGGATGACGATCGTCCTGTGCCTGATCGTGGGCGTCGCCGGCAGCATCCTGGGTTTCGTCATCGGACTGGCGCGGGCGTCCAGCATCCGCGTCCTTCGGTGGATCAGCGCGATCTACACCAATTTCCTGCGCGGGATCCCGCTCCTGATCATTCTGCTGTTCACCTACTTCGCGCTTCCATTGCTGATCCCGGGCGCCGTCTTCTCCCAGCTGATGAGCGGAGCGATCGGGCTCACTCTCTTTGTGAGCGCGTACATAGCTGAGGTCGTCCGGGGAAGCATCGAGTCCGTGCCGCGGGGTCAGTACGAAGCCGCCGAGGCTCTGGGCCTCGGGTTCTTCAACAAGTTCCGATATGTCATTGTGCCGCAGGCCATGAGGGTCATGGTGCCGCCCTGGGTCGGCATCCTGCTGGCCATGATCAAGGACTCGTCGCTGGTGTCCGTGATCGGATTCGTTGACCTGACGCAGGCAGGGAAGATCGTGGGCACCAAGACCATGCAACCGCTGTGGGCATTCGTCGTCGTCGGAGCGGTGTACTTCTTCATCTGTTATCCGCTCGGCCGCTTCGGCCGTTGGTATGAGGAGCGACTCTCGATATCTCTTGCCCGGCCCCCGGACACGCTGCAGATTCTTGTGCCGGTGATCTCGGGCCTGCTCGACCATGAGCCACCGCCCGATGCTGGAGGAAGCAAATGATCTCGGTCACTGATCTGCACAAGTCGTTCGGCAAGGTCGAGGTGCTCAAGGGCATAAGCTGTGAGATCGCGGCCAGCGAGGTGGTCTGCCTCATCGGACCCTCGGGCTCCGGAAAGAGCACGTTCTTGCGGTGCCTCAATCTGCTGGAGTCCATCACCGCCGGGACCGTCATCATCAACGGTCATGATCTCAGCGACCCCAAGCTTGACAAGATTACCGTGCGCAAAGACGTCGGAATGGTATTCCAGCAGTTCAACCTGTTTCCACACCTGAAGGCGCTGGAAAACATCATGTTGGCCCCACTGAAGGTAGGGAAGAGAGCGCGACCTGCTACTGAAGTGAAGGCCCGGGAGCTGTTGGAGAAGGTGGGCCTGTCCGACAAGGCAGATGCCTATCCGAGCGCTCTTTCAGGTGGGCAGCAGCAGCGAGTCGCGATCGCCCGGGCCCTGGCGATGGATCCCGCAGTGATGCTCTTTGACGAGCCGACGTCCGCGCTTGACCCGGAGACCGTTGGGGATGTCCTGGAGGTCATGAAGCGACTGGCGGAAGAGGGAATGACCATGGTTGTCGTCTCCCACGAAATGGGCTTTGCGCGAGAAGTTGCAGACCGGGTCATCTTCATAGATGAGGGAGTCATTGTCGAAGAGGGTAAGCCCTCTGAGATGTTCGATACCCCCAGACACGAGCGAACGCGTGCCTTCCTGCGCAGAGTCTCATGATGCGAAGGATCGCCTGACAGTTCGGTCGCACCACTGATCCGTGGTCGCGAGCAGCAGACTTCGAGAGAGTGAGCATCGACGTGAGGAATACGAACCGACTTCGAGTGGTGGCTGCCACTCCGATCAGTGAGGAACTGATCGAACTCATCCTTGCGGCCGAACCGCGAGTCGATTTCATCCGGGACCAGACTCTGTTGCCACCGATGCGGATGCCCGGCGATCACGCCGGTGACCCAGCATTTCGTCGTTCTGACCAACAGCAACGCGCGTTCGAGGACTTGGTCGATTCCGCCGACGCGCTCTACGGGGTTCCCGACGAGAATCCGGCAGCGCTGCGCCGGACCGCTGACGCGAATGTGAATCTCCGCTGGGTGCACACGATGCCCGCCGGCGGCGGCAGCCAAGTGAAGGCCGCGAACCTGAGTAGCGACCAACTCGCACGGATCGCGTTCAGCACCTCTGCAGGCGTCCACGCGGAGTCTCTGGCCGAGTTCGCGATATTCGGTCTGCTGGCCGGTGCAAAAGACATATCGCGTTTGCTCGAGCAGCAGCGCAAGAGGCAGTGGAGTGGCCGTTGGCCGATGGCCCTGATTGGCCAGCAGCGCATTCTTCTGGTCGGGCTCGGCAGCATTGGGCGAGCGACGGCCGCCAAGCTCAAGGCCCTCGGAGCGACCGTCGTCGGCGTCAGCAGGCACGACGATCCTGTCCAGAACGTCGACGAAGTTGTTTCCCCGGGCCGGTTGGCTGAAGTCGTAGCAGACGTAGACGGCATCGTTGTGAGCCTCCCCGGCACCGCCGCGACCGAAGGGCTCATCAGCGGGAGGGTACTCGCTGCAGCGAAGGTCGGCACCACTCTCGTCAGCGTTGGGAGAGGCACCGTGATCGATGAGGCTGCGCTTCTCGACGCGCTCGACGACGGTCGGATTGGCTTCGCCGCGCTCGACGTTTTCGCGAGCGAGCCGCTGTCGGCCGAGAGTCGACTCTGGGCACATCCGCGTGTTCTGGTGAGCCCGCACACTGCCGCTCTGAATCCGGCCGAGGACCGACTGATAGCTCAGCTCTTTGCCGGCAATGCGACCAGGCTGCTTGAGGGAGTGTCACTGATCAACCGTGTGAACACGGTTGAGTTCTACTAGCCATCCTGGGTCGCTAACCGCTTCACGACCCGACCCAGGTTCGAGGCACCTTCAGCGCTCGAGGAGGGGTCAACACTACGTCGCAGTGCTGGTCGGCGTGGGCGGGTGACCTGAGGGCGACCGCCAAGCCCCGGACATACCGGCTCTTCGAACTTAGCCGGGCAATGTGGTCTTCACGGCTGAGGCCCGCCGATATTGGCGAGTACACGACCACCGTATCCGACGGCGCTGGTTGA
>Ga0209540_10001540_pt1 | contig 17269 bp, 17 predicted proteins | sample BarGraIncu01121A_FD_184501 | JGI IMG/M metagenome (GOLD analysis project Ga0209540, IMG submission 184501) | Arctic peat soil microbial communities from Barrow, Alaska - Barrow Graham LP Incubations 011-21A (SPAdes) (version 2) | ecosystem: Environmental > Terrestrial > Soil > Wetlands > Peat... | reverse complement strand
CGCTGAGCGGTCTGCGGCCGGTGCCGCGCACGGTCACCCGTGCAGAGGGGCGCGCCCGGGCCGGCGGACAGGCGCTGAGCGCGGGGGGCGGTTTTCTCGCCCGGTGGGGCAAGGAGAAGGTGGTCACCGTCGAGCTCGACCCGCCCAAGGGGCTTGACTGCAGCAAGGTACTCGCCGGAAGCCGTGCGCTCAAGGAGGCGGGTGCCGACGCCATCAACCTGGCCGAAAATCCCCTGGCGCGGGTCCGGATGGGGAACATAGCGCTCGCCTCGCTGATCCGGCGCGAGGTCGGCATCGAGGTGATCGCGCACGTCACCTGCCGGGACCGCAACCTCCTCGGCCTGCAGTCCGACCTGATGGGCGCGAGCCTGCTCGGGGTCTCCGCCATCCTCGCCGTCACCGGCGACCCCGCGAGCCTCGGCGAGGAGGCCGGGGCCTCCTCCGTTTTCGACCTCAACTCCTTCACCCTGATCAAGCTTTTGAGCGAGATGAACCGCGGGGTGAACGCGCTCGGCAGCCCGATCGGCGCCGGGACCGGGTTCACCATCGGTGCCGCCTTCAACCCGAACGGGCCGAAGATGGAGGTGCAGGTGGCAAGACTCGCCAAGAAGGTGGCAAACGGGGCCAGTTTCGCCCAGACCCAGCCGATCTACGACCTGAAAAGGCTCGAACAGATGCTGGAGCTGACTGCCGGACTCAACATTCCCATCCTGCCGGGGGTGCTCCCCCTGGTGAGCGGGAGAAACGCCGAATTCCTGCACAACGAGGTCCCCGGCATCGTCATTCCCGAGGAGATACGGCAGCGTATGGCGGGGAGGGTAGGGGACGACGGCGTCAGGGAAGGGCTCGCCATTGCCCGCGAATTCATCGAGGCCGCCATCGACCGGGTGGGGGGCTTCTACCTGATACCCCCTTTCGGCAAGTACGAGATTGCGGTTGAGCTGGTGCAGTTCATCAAGGGACGGAGTTGAGTCGTTAAAGTCGTTAAAGTCGTCTGGGGCACCGAAATAGTCCCCTCGCCCGGAAGAGGGAGGGCTAGGGAGGGGGAAGGCGTGCGCTACGGTCGCTAGATGTTCAGAGGCCCGGACCAGACTGACCAATCCCCAAAAAGTTGACCTGCATCAATTCCATATAATCGAAAGGAGCAGATGATGAAGAAAGATATTCTGGAGAAGGGAGCGATCCTGCAACGCGACCGTGAGACTTACGCCATTGCCCCGCATATCCCGGGCGGGTTCACCGATACGGCAACGCTCAGGAAGCTCTGCGACGTCGCCGATAAATACAGCCTTGCCTTGAAGATCACCTCCGCCCAGCGCATCGCCCTCATCGGGGCGAAGGAGGAGGATCTGGACGCGATCTGGGGCGACCTCGCCCAGGACCAGGGCGCTGCCATCGGTCTTTGCGTCCGGAGCGTGAAAATCTGCCCCGGCACGAGCCACTGCAAAAGGGCGGTGCAGGACTCGGCCTCGCTCGGCCTCAAGATTGACCAGATCTACCACGCCATGGTACTGCCTAACAAGATGAAGATGGGGATCTCCGGCTGTCTTCTTTCCTGCTCCGAATCCGGCGTGAAGGACATCGGCGTGGTCGGGACCAACAAGGGATGGCGCATCCTGGTCGGCGGCAACGCCGGTCCCCGCCCGCGTCTGGGTGAGCTGCTGGTCGATGACGTCCCGGACGAGGCTGCGGTGCTGGAGATCGTGGCGCGGGTCATCGACTATTACAAGAAATCCCCTCAGCAGGGGCGTCTGGGCAAGCTGATCGAAGATATCGGCATCGAAGTTTTCCGGGCAGAGATCGGCATGGAGGCCTTCCGTGCCAAAATATGCGGGGTGGGCGGTCAGCCGTCCGCCGGGAGCCAGGGGTGATATGAGACGACCAGCTGTGCAGGCGGCCATGCGCCGCGAAGGAGGTGCCCATGGCGCTCATTGAGGATGCGAGCTTCACCCGGATCAAGAACCGGGTCGGCAAGGCGATCTCCGATTACGATCTGATCTCCGACGGCGACCGGATCGCCGTCGCGGTCTCGGGAGGCAAGGACTCCTACGCCATGCTCCACATGCTGGAGACTCTGCGCAGGCGAGCGCCGATCCGCTTCGAGATGGTGGCGATCAACATCGATTCGGGCTATCGCGGCTACCGCGCCGACATCATCGAGGAGCACCTGCAGGAACATGGCTTCGTCTACCACATGGAGAAGACCGACCATTACGGCATCATCTCCGAGAAGCGCCGCGCCAACTCCTCCTACTGCTCCATCTGCGCCAGACTCAAGCGCGGGGCGCTCTACGGTCTGGCAAAGCAGTACGGCTGCAACAAGCTGGCGCTCGGTCACCACATGGACGACTTCATCGAGACCTTGCTGCTGAACCAGTTCTTCGTGGGGGCGCTGAAGTCGATGGCGCCCAGCATGCTGGCGGACAACGGGGTCGTCACGGTGATCAGGCCGCTGGTCTACGTCCCGGAGAAGGAAATCATCCCGTTCTCGCGCAACAACCGTTTTCCCGTGGTCTGCTGCTGCTGTCCGGTGTGCGGTACCGCCGATCTGCAGCGCAAGAAGATGAAGGAGTTGTTGGCTACCTTGGAGCGTGACAACCCTCTGGTAAAGAAGAGCCTCCTGAAGTCGCTTTCGAACGTGCATCCGAGGCACTTGCTGGATAAGGGCCTCACCAGGAAGCCTTCCTGACGAAGGTCGGCGACGATCTCCTTCACTGTCAGATAACCGCAGTAGACGACGATTCCCAGAGCGCATACGACCATTGGTTCCATGTGAGCTACCTCCCCATCGTTTGATGATGTGAAGATAACACGCGGCTGTGACAGAATAAGTCGCAACGCGTTAGGGGCCGGAAATCTGAATCGGAGCTGCCCCAAACAAAGGGGTTAGTGCTTTTTGTATTATCAGAGCCTTAAAAAGGATGGAAAGGTATGGCAGAGAAAAACGTGCAGCGGGTAAGGATAGCGGTCCAGTGGGGCTTTCTTCTGTTCTCCCTCTATCTCGGGGTAACCTTCTACCGCTTCGTGCTCCATTTCCGCTCCGGCGGCGCTACGGCGTACGTGGCACGACCGGACGGCGTGGAGGCGTTCCTGCCGATTTCGGCGCTGGTGAGCCTGAAGGGGTGGCTAACCTCGGGCAGCATCAACACGGTTCATCCCGCTGCCCTGGTGATCTTCCTGGCTGCGCTCACGGTCTCGCTTCTGCTGAAGCGCTCGTTCTGCTCCTGGATCTGCCCGGTCGCCACCATCACCGAGCTGTCCTGGAAAACGGGCCTCAGGGTGTTCGGACGCAACTTCCAGGTGCCGGTCTGGCTAGACTGGCTGATCAGACCGGTGAAGTACCTGCTGCTCCTTTTTTTCCTGTTCTCCATCGTGGTGCTGATGTCGGGGGAGAGCGTGAACTCCTTCATCGTCTCCGATTACAATAAGACCGCGGACGTGAAGATGCTGGATTTCTTCCTGAACCTCTCCGGCACGTCGCTCGTGGTAGTGCTGACGCTGCTTTTGCTGTCGTTCTTTCTGAGGAACCCATTCTGCCGCTTCCTTTGCCCGTACGGCGCCCTGCTGGGGCTCCTGTCGCGCTTATCGCCCACCAAGGTGGAGAGGTCGGAAAGCGCCTGCATCTCCTGCGGCGGCTGCAACAAGGCATGTCCTTCCCATATCGATGTCATGCACAAGGGGAGGGTGCATTCCGAGGAGTGCATCGGCTGCCTGCGCTGCGTCAGCAGTTGTCCGAAGCCGGAGGCGCTGCAGGTTCGCCTGAAGGGTGGCAAGGTGGTAAGCGGCCTGCTCTTCGCGGCGCTCGTGGTGGTCATCTTCGTCGCCGGCAGCCTGGTCGGCCGGGTGACCGGCCACTGGCACAGCTCCGTTGACAAGGCCGAGTACCAGAGGTTGATATTGAACCCGGTCCAGAGCTCGCACCCGGAGTGAAGCAAAGTCAAAAGCTTGCCGGATTGAACCAGAGTCAAAAGCCCGCACACGGATGGAACGGATTGAACGGATAAAATCAGATTAGTCTTTAAGGCTTTTGGGATTAAGCTAAAAAGATTTCCTGAAGCGCTGATCTTCCGCTGTTCCAGTTCCTCCCCCTTCAAGGGGGAGGTCAGGAGGGGGATGGGGTTCTTTTGGCACCGAGCTAACCCATCCCCACCCCGTCCCTTGTACTGTGAGCCGGAAGTGTTGTAAAAAGACTACGGTTACTCCGGGACGCTGGAGTAAATCGGGAAGGTGAATCTGTTCCGACCCTAAGGTCTCGAACCTGTAGGGGAGATGAGATCCCTTTCCGGACGCTTTGTTCCTCACTTTGGACGGTATCTTGAGCCTCGGTTTACCGATGAGCTCGTGTAAGCAAGGGTAATGGGAACAAAGTCATTTTTCTCGCGTCCCCAATAAAATGCAATGGAGACATTTGTGGCGAATCTAGGTATCGATGTAGCAAAAAAAACTTTTGATGTAGCTCTGCTCAAAAATGAAAAGTACAAGTCGAAGTCCTCATTCGACAACAAGCCTTCGGGCTTTATAGCCTTGCTCGCGTGGATGAAGCAGCGTGAGCAGGGTGAAATCCATGTATGCCTGGAGGCCACTGGCGCCTACGGAGATCAACTCGCGAAGTTCCTTTTCGAGAACGGCTACACCGTCAGCGTTGTAAATCCCTCTCGCGTCAAGGCCTTTGGCGAGGCCGAACTACTTCGCAACAAAAACGACAAAATCGATGCCAAGCTTCTTGCTCGTTTCTGCGAGAAGATGAAACCGACAGCATGGCAGCCTGACCCTCCCGAAATAGAGCATCTACGTATGCTGGGCAGGCGCCGGGATGCCCTGGTCTCGATGCGAACCCAGGAGGTCAACCGTCTCGGCAATCCAGACCGATCTGTGAATGAATCTATCGAGAAGCATGTTGGCTACCTGAATCAGGAGATAGAGCAGATCACACAAAGCATCAAGAATCACATAAACGGCAATGATGACTTGAAAAAGAAGCGAGATCTACTGGACAGCATCAAAGGCGTCGGCGACGTCGTAATTGAGGCAATCCTCTCCGAAACCAATGGCTTCGCAAGATTTGAAAGAATCGAGCAGGTAGTCGCGTTTATGGGCCTGTCTCCTAAGGAAAAGACGTCGGCACTTCAGTTAAAGGAAGGCCTTCATTGTGCAAAATTGGCAGCGCTAGGTTGAGAAAGGCGCTCTACATGCCAGCCCTATCTGCCATTAAATGCAATCCCTTTGTCAGGGCCTTGTATCAACGTCTAAAAGCAAAATCAAAGAACGGTATGGTCATCGCTTGTGCTTGCATGAAAAAACTGGTGCACATCATGTTCGGGGTTCTGAAGAACGGGAAGCCGTTCGACCCAGCATATGCCTAAAACTTCTTGACCCGCACAACGGTATCTCCCCTTGAAGGGGAGGGAGTTCCTCCAGCGGAAGATCAGGGCTAATCAGGAAAGATTTTGGTTGATCTGCCGTTATCCGTTCCATCCGTCAAATCCGTGTGCTGATTTTGATTTAAGCTTTTTGACTTGTTGTTGATCTGCCGTTATCGTTTCAACGCAAAAAGGGGGACGGCATCGCTGCCGTCCCCCTTTTTGTTCAATTTTCACTGCCGCTGTTACCCTTCTTCTTCTTCTCCCAGCGAGATCTCGCGGTAGGCCCGGTCCTCTTCGAAGCGCTTGGTCTGCGCCTGCTGCTTCTCGAGGTCCGCCTTGCACTTCACGCAGTGGCGGGCAAACGGGACGATCTTCAGCCTGCCGATCGGAATCTCCTCCTCGCACTCCTCGCAGATGCCGTACTCACCCTCGTCGAGACGCAGCAGCGCCTCGTCGATGTGGCGCAGTTTCTCACGCTCGCGGTCGCCCAAAAGCAGCCCCAGTTCCCGGTCACGCTCGCTGGAAGCCTGGTCGTAGATGTCACCGCTCGGCTCGTTCACCGGGATGTCCGAACCGGACTTCACAGTCTTGTTGATTTCTTTGAGCGTCTCTTCCTTCAGCTTCAGAAGCATCGCTTTCATTTCGTCAGGCTTTTCTGTCATGTATAATCCACTCCGTATGTTCGACTGTCCCCTAAAGCGACGCAATAATACAGCAATAAAGGGTCTTGTCAAGTTAAAAGCCTAGTCGATAATCTCACCGATAAGGTCGTAGTCCGACGAGTCGGTGATCTTCAGGCGGACGATTTCCCCCACGTTGGCGTTTCCCGCGGTTATATAGACCAGACCGTCCACATCAGGTGCCTGCCTGGAGGAACGCCCCTTCAGGAGCAGTTCGGTCTCCTCGCTGTACCCCTCGACCAGCACCTCTTCCTCGGAGTCCACCAGGGTCCTGTTGTGCTTGAAGGAGACCCTCGCCTGGGTGCGCATCAGCTTCTTGTGGCGCTCCCTTTTAATCCGCTCGGAAACCTGGTCGGGCATCAGCGCCGCCGGGGTCCCTTCCTCGCGCGAGTAACAGAAGACGCCGAGCCGGTCGAAGCGGGTCTCTTCCACGAACTGCAGCAGCTTCTTGAAGTCCTCCGAGGTCTCTCCCGGAAAACCGACGATGAGCGAGGTCCTGATGGCGATGTCGGGTATCTCGCTCCTTATCTTGCCGATCAGGGCACGGATATCCTCCTCGCCGCTTCTGCGCTTCATCCGCTTCAGGATCGGGTCGCTGATATGCTGGATCGGCAGGTCGAGGTACTTGCAGACCTTCGGCTCGTTCTTGATGAGCGCGATCAGCGAGTCCGTGACCCCGTCCGGGTAGGCGTACAGAAGCCTGATCCACTTGAGCCCGTCCATCTTGGCGAGCTCGGTGATGAGTCCCTCCAGGGTCGGGGTGTCGGGCAGGTCCTTGCCGTAGGCGGTGATGTCCTGGGCGATCAGGTTCAGCTCCTTCACGCCGCCGGCCACGAGCTGCTTCGCCTCGGCCAGAAGGCTTGCCAGCGGACGCGAGCGGAGGTCGCCGCGCAAGGTCGGTATCACGCAGTAGGCGCAGTGGTTGGAGCACCCTTCGGCGATCTTCAGGTACGCGGTGTAGTGCGGGGAGGACTGCAGGCGCGGCAGCTCGTCGTTGTAGACGAAGTTGGGGTCCCCCGTGTAGCAGAGCTGCTCGGAGCTGGTCCGCTTCTCGGCGATGATCTCGACGATGCGCGGGTAGTCGCCGGTGCCGACGAAGATGTCGACTTCGGGGAGTTCCTTGGCGAGCTCTTCCTGGTAGCGCTGCGGCAGGCAGCCGGTGACGATCAGGAGCTTGCAGCGGGCGTCGTGCTTGCGGTCCGCGAGGTCGAGGATGGTGTCGATGCTCTCCTGCTTCGCCTCCTTGATGAAAGAACAGGTGTTGACGATGATGATATCCGCCTGCGTTTCATCGGTGGTCACCTGATATCCCTCTCTGGAGAGGTAGCCGAGCATCACCTCGGCATCCACCAGGTTCTTCGGGCAGCCCAGGCTGACCAGGCTAACTTTTTCGGTGTTCTTCTCGCTCAAAAATTACTCCTCTGATAATCTGGTTTGCGGCTTTTGGTGTGCCAAACCAATCACCCCAAATTGGCCTTGAGGCCGGACGTTTGATCTTGATCGGTTCCCACGCTGCAACAAAAAGCGAACCGGGTAAATGAGTGGAGCAAGCCCCGCTCCTGCCGGTATGAAAAGCGCTCTTTGACCGCGTTTCTACTAGCTTCTGAAGTTGACGAACTGCATCTCGATGTCGAGATCCTTCGCCTTCAGCATCGCGATGACCTCCTGCAGGTCGTCGATGTTCTTGCCCGTCACCCGGATCTGGTCATCCTGGATCTGGCTTTGCACCTTGAGCTTGCTCTCCTTAATGGCGGTCCCGATCTCCTTGGCTTTTTCCTTGGAGATGCCGACCTGCAGGGTGACGATCTGGCGCACCATGGAGCCCGAGGCCTGCTCGATCTTGCCGTACTGCAGCGCCTTCGGCGAGATGTTCCGCTTGATGAATTTGGCCTGGAGTATCTCCACGATCGCCTTCAGCCTGAAATCGTCGTCCGCGAGGATCTTCACGGTCTCCTTCTCCAGGGTGACCTCGCACTTCGACCCTTTGAAGTCGTAGCGCTGGGCGATTTCCTTGACGGTCTGGTTGATTGCGTTATCAACCTCCTGCATGTCCACCTTTGAAACGATGTCGAATGACGGCATAAGCGTGCACCTCCGGGAATCAGGTTAAGGTTGAGGTTGAGGTTAAGAGCTGGAAGGGGTTTGATCCTCAGTCTCAGCCTCGGCTTCAACGTGACTGCTAAAGTTTAAGGGGCGGGAGGCAGAGTCTTTCCTCAACCTCAACCAGGGCCTTATTGCCTGTTTTTGACGACCTCGACACCGGCCGGGACCTTGAAGCTGAACTTCCCGCTCTCCATGCCGCGGTTGGTTCTCACGTTGCTGAATTCGATCCTGGTGCTGTTGCCGACGTGGTCGAAGACGGTGGACGAGACGATCGGAAACGGCTTGCTCGGCTGCCCCTTGGAGACGAACTGCTCCACGGCATCGGCCTCGACGCAGAGCTGGAGCTTGGCCATGGCGGGGCTCTTCTTCTTCGGGGTGAGTTCCAGGACGTAGTTCCCCTTCTTGTCCCGCGGTTCCGCGGCGAAGGCGACGTTGAAGTCCTTGGAGACGTGCCCCATGCCGGTCAGGTAGTTGAGTGCCACGCCGTTTCCCCCTTCGAAAAGCTGCGACAGTTCCATCACCATCACCTGCTTCTGCTCCGGGAGATAGTACCAGACCTTCTTGCCGTTGGAGATGATCTGCTGCTTCGGCTTGGAGTAGTTGAAGCGGAACATGGCGTCTTTGCCGCTCCCCTTCTTGATGAACATCTCGCCTCCCCCCTTCTCCTCGCGCTTCATGGCTGCGAGGGTGCTCTTCTGGGTGAAGTCGGCCTGCATGTCGTTCAGGGTGCCGTACCCCTGCTCCAGGGTGCGGACCACTTGTGGTAGGTCTGCCGCGGGGCAGAGGGTGGCGCCAAGGGCGATCAAAGCGACGCAAACGGTGAATATTCTGGCAAGTTTCATGGTTTTTCCTTTAAAAAGCTGCAAAGGCGACCTTTGCCTGTCGCCTCCGTCCGCTTGGTTGTCCCACCTGAACTCCCCGCGCGGCCGGGATCCTCCCGATCCAGAGCGGCTGCCATCCCAACCTGCTTTTGTAAGTCTCTCCTTAACCTCAACCTTAACCTCAACCTGTTTTGGTATGACCGGGCATTTTGCCACACAACCGGTTATCGTGCAACCTCTTTTCACCTTGCCCCGATGCTGCTCAGGATGACGCCGAGCGATGCGGCTGCCGGTATCAGGAAGATGCTCCCGGAGGAGGGGGCGTCGGCGATGGAGAACATGGTGTCGATCATGAGGATGGTCTCGCCGCCCGGGGGGAGCCCCAGTGTGCGGGCCAGCACCTCTCCGGCCGCGCCGCATTCCAGGACCGGGACCGAAGGGAGCAGCGTCATCTTCAGCATGGTGCCGAGCGCGTTCAGGCAGGCCGAGGCGAGGATATTGCCCAGTTCCTTCAGGGTGGATCCCTCAAGCTCCGACAGCGGCAGACCAGGCTCCGGGAGCTTTCCGAGCAGCAGTTCCAGTATGCGCCGGGCGTTCTCCTGCCGAAGCAGGATCAGGATGCTGCCGCGCACGTTGCCGAGGATCTGCAGGTGGAGGCCGGCGACCTCCTGGGCGTCGAGGAGCTCGGCGAGGCTCGCCGGCTCGAGGACCAGCAGGCGGGGCACCTCGATGCTGACGCTCTTGCCCATCAACTGGGAGAGGGCGGTTGCGGCATGCCCCATGCCGATGTTGCATACCTCGGTCAGGGCGTCCAGTTCGGCCTGCAAAATCGGGATGGTCTGTGTCGGCATACCTAAGCTCCAGGGAAGCGTTGAGTCGTTAAGTTGTTACAGCAGATCCGCGACGTCCAGAAGGGTGACGACCTCGCCGTCACCCAGTATCGCAGCTCCGCCCACCCCCGTAAGCTTGGCAAGCGGCCTGCCCAGCGGCTTTATGAAGAGCTCGTGCTGCCCGAGCAGCCGGTCCACCACGATGCCGACCCGGCGCCCCTTGGCCTCGGTCACGAAAAGCGGCACGATGCCGTCCGCAAAGCGCCCGAGAGGCAGCCCGAGGATCCGGTTCAGGCTCAGAAGCGGTATCGCCTCATCGTCCAGATAGAACACCTGGCGTTTGCCGACCGTCACAACCTGCTCGCGCCTCAGCTCCACGGTACGCAGCACCGCCGTGATCGGTACGGCCCCCTTGATCGGGCCGCACTGCACCAGCAGGGCGTGGATGATCGCTATGGTCATCGGGAGCCTCAGGTTGAACCTGGACCCCTTTCCCGGCTCGGATTCGATGGTGAGGCTGCCGCCGAGTTTCTGGATCGAGGCGCTCACCGCGTCCATCCCGACCCCGCGGCCGGAGACGTCGGTCACCTTCAGCGCCGTGGAGAACCCCGGGATGCAGGCGAGCATCAATGCCTGGCGCGGCGACAGGAGTTGCCCCTCCTCGGGGGTGATGAGCCCCTTGCGGATGGCGGCGGCGATCATCCGTTGCGGGTCCATGCCGCGGCCGTCGTCGCTCACCGTGACGAGGACCCGGTCCCGGTCCCGGGTGACGGAGAGTTTCACCTCGCCCCTGGCGGGCTTGCCGGCGGCGCTCCGCTCGGCGCTCCCCTCCAGCCCGTGGTCGACGGCGTTTCTCAGCATGTGGTTCAACGGGTCGATGAGCTGCTCCAGGATGCCGCGGTCCAGCCCGATGTCGCGCCCCTCCAGCTCGAAATGGAGATCCTTGCCGCTTCTCTTGGCAAGGGTCCGCACCGAGCGCTGAAACCTGTCGCAGATGACGTCAAACGGCATCAGGCGCACCTTCATCACCTCGTCGTGCAGCGAGCGCAGCAGTTTTGAAGTCTCGTTGACCGCGTCGTCGAGCGGCGTCGAGCCGAGTTCCCGGCCGATGTTCAGCAGGCGGTGCTTGTTGGTGATCAGCTCGCCGGTCAGGTTCACCAGGTGGTCCAGCAGCTCGGTCCGGACCCGCACGGTGCTGACCTCGACATCCTTGCCCCGTTCCGCCTCGCCCTGCGCCGGCGCCTGGGCCTGCGTCCCGGTGCCGGTTTCTGTGCCGGTTCCTGCCTGGGGCGGCGCGGGGGCATAGCCGGAAAGCCTCAGGGACAGGTCTCCCCGCGCGCGGCGCGGCTCGCGCTCCTTTTCCACGTCGTCCAGCAACCCGTCGATGAGGTCCGTCCCCTCCAAAAGGAGGTCCGCCACCGCGGCATCGAGGGTGAGGGTCCCCTCCCGGACCCGGATCATCAGGTCCTCCATGCTGTGGGCGATCTCGACGATATCGCCGTACTCCATGGACGCGGCCATCCCTTTGAGCGAATGGGCGCCCCTGAAGAGCAGGTCGATTCCGGCGCGGTCCGCGGGTGCATCCTCCAGGGCGACGACCGTCTCGTTGATTGCCTTCAGGTATTCCCTGGCTTCGGAGAGGAAGAGATTTCTGTACTGCGACATGTCCACGCGTTACCCCTCGCAGGCTTCCTTGAGTACTCGGGCCACCAGATCGGGGTTGAACGGCTTGAGGATGAAGGCCTTGGCGCCCGCCTCGGCCGCGGCGACGGTGAGCGTCTCCTGCCCGCTCGCGCTGCACATGACGATCCGCGCGGAGGGGTCGAAGGCGATGATCTCCTGGAGCGCCTCGATCCCGGTCTTGTGCGGCATGACGATGTCTAGCGTGGTGAGATCGGGACGGCTCTCCTGGTACTTGGCGACCGCCTCCACGCCGTCGGCCGCCTCGGCCACGACCTCGTACCCCTCCTCTTCCAGGATGTCACGGAGCATTTTTCTCATGAAGAGTGAATCGTCGACTATCATGACCGTGATGGCCATCAGCTACCTCCTGGTTGTCGTGCTTATCTCTTGTATCGGCGGTCGCGGCAAAAGGGGATCAGAGTCCCTGCTCCAGGGCGCTCAGGAGCGCCTCGACCCGGAGCAGGCGCATCGTGCCGTGCTCGGTTTCCAGCAGTTCCGCCGTCAGGGGGTCTCCGCCCGGCTCCCGGGAGGGGAGCGTCGCACCGGCGACCACGGAGCTCACCGCGTCCACCCAGAGGGCGAGGCTCGCCAGCCGCGTGTCCAGCACCAGGACCTTCCCCTGGCCGGGGCGCCGGCTGCCGCCTCCCGTGTAGAGCCCGAAGTCGACGAGCGCCGTCAGCGTCCCGTGGAAGTTGATGAGACCTACGAAGTGATCCGGCGCGCGGGGGATCGGAAAGCTCGCCGGCGGCTCCATCACCTCGGCGACCTCCTGCAGGTTGAGGGCGAACCCCTGTCCCGCCACGGTGAAAAGGAGCAGGCGTTCCTCCATCAGGCCTCCTCGTCGCCGCCGATCTGGAAACTCTCCACCGACCGGAGCAGCTCCTCGGCCAGCTTGGCGAGCTCCTGGGTCGCGTAGACCATCTCCTGCATCGCCGCGGACTGCTCCTCGGTCGCGGCGGAGACCTGCTCGGTGGAGGCGGCGTTGTCCTCGGCGACCTTGGCGATCTCGTCCACCATGGTCACCATCTTCTCGGCGCCCGCGGTCTGCATCTGGGAGAGGTCCGCAATGCTGTTCGCCCTGCGCTCGGTCTCGATGACCGTGGCGAGGATCTGCTTGAAGGAGTCCGCCGTGGTGTCGATGTTCTTCTTGCCGGCGCCGATGCTCCGTGAGCTCTCCGTGATGGTCTCCTGCAGCCGGCGGCTCTCAACCTTGACCACGTCGATCATCTCGGCGATGTCGGTTGCCGACTTGGCGCTGCCGTCGGCAAGCTTTCTGACCTCGTCGGCGACCACGCCGAACCCCTTGCCGTACTCGCCGGCCCTGGCGGCCTCTATCGAGGCGTTCAGTGCGAGGAGGTTGGTCTGGCGCGCCATGTCGACGATGAAGTCGGCGATCTTGCCGACCTGCTGCAGCTTCGCGTTCAGGTCCATGAACTGCATGCTGATCAGCTCGACGGAGTCGAAGAAGCTCTTCATCCGCTCCAGGGAGTCGTTGGCGAGCTCGCCGCCGCGCTGCGCGGTGACGCTCGTGTCGCGCGCCGCCTTCGAGGTCTCCTTGGCGCGCCTGGCGACCAGGTCGACCGAGATCGCCATCTCGTGGATCACCTTGGAAGTCTTGGCGACCATCTCCGCCTGGTTCTCGGCCCCCCGGGAGATCTGCTCGATCGCCTGGGCCACCTCTTCGGTGGAGGCGTTTATCTCCAGGGCCGAAGAGGAGAGGGTGCGGGAGGATTCGGAGACCCGGTCGGAGGTTCCCCTGATCTGGCGCACCAGCGTCCTCAGGCTCACCAGCATGGTGTTGATGGAGAGTGCCATGTCGTGGGTCTCGTCCGGAAAGCGCGTGGGCGGGAATTCCAGGTCGCAGGAGAGATCCCCCTGGCTGATCCCCTCGGTCGCCCCCCGCAGAAGCGAGATGTTCTTGGTGAAGCTCTTGGAGAAGAAGGAGCCCAGTATCAGGCCGACCGTCAGCGCCACCACGTAGGAGAGGATCTGGGTGATCTCCGGGGAGTAGTCGAGCAGCTTCACCCAGGGGGGGATGAACGCCACGCAGGCGATGACGGCCAGGAAACCGAGGATGAATTTGTACCCGATCTGGATGTACATGTGCGGATGCTCCTTAATCGCAAAAAATCGTGAATTCTTCCACTATTCATCTTGTAGTGCAGCTTGAATCCGGGGCAAGATGGGAAAGGGTTCTTCCATTCACCATTCACCATTCACGCCGTTAGATGACCCGGTAGATCCGCTCCACGGGGCAGACGGTCCGAAAGCGCCGGCGGGCCGACCCGAACAGGGTCTCGGACTTGCCGAGCACCAGGATGCCACCGCTTTTCAGGGCGTCGGCGAAGCCGTTCAGGATCGCCTCCTGCCTTCCCCTCTCGAAGTAGATCAGCACGTTGCGGCACATGATCAGATCGTACTCCCCGCCGGTTGCCGGGTCGTCGTTCAGGTCGGCCTGGCTGAAGTCGACCACTCTTCGGATCTCCTGGCTCAGCCGGTAGCGCTCCCCCTCCCGGGTAAACCAGCGCTCCAGGAGTTCGGGCGCCACCTCGGCCAGCCGGTCGGGGTGGTAAAGGCCGCCCCTGGCGGCATCGAGTGTCGCAGCGTCCACGTCGATCGCCCGGATCGAGACCGCTCCCGCGGCGAGTGCCCCGGCGAACTCCTCCTGCATGATGAGGGCGAGGCTGTACGGCTCCTCACCCCCCGCGCAGCCGGCGCTCAAAAGGCGGATCCCCCGGGGCCCGGGGCGCTCCTTGATGAGCTGCGGGAGGATCTCCCGGGAGAGCTTCTGGAAGGTCGAGGGATTTCTGAAGAAGTGCGATACGTGGATGGTGAGCACCCGGAGCAGATGGTCCAGTTCGGCGCAGTTTTTGGTCAAAAGCGCGCCGTAGGCCTCGGACGATGGGGACTGGGTGGCCCGTATCCGGATGTTGATGCGCCGCTTGACGCACTTGTCCTTGTACCCGTCCAGGCTGAATCCGGAGTGGGCTTTCAGGACCCGCCCGATCATGTCGAAGGTCTCGGGCGAGATCTCCGGGTCGCAGCCGCGCGGCATGCCGGTCAGCATGGGGTGCTGCCGGGGGCGATTGCCGCAGTGCGCCGCGTTGCTGGTGAAGTCGGGGACATCAGGAACCTCTGGTAGCGGAAATAATGAGGACGCCAGCTTCGTGGATAACAAATTGCGCGTCAAAAGTCAATTCCGGCGCCTGCGCTTGCGCAAAAGAAAAGCCCCGCCTGTGCCGGCGGGGCTTTGGGAAACGGTGCTATCAGGATGCCAGATAGGCGGCGATCTTCTCGGTGAGGATGCTGTAGATCCTCCTGCCTTGCTCCTCGTCCCGCTCCAGCAGCGTGACCCTGAAGCCTAGCAGGCTCGTGTTGAAGGAGGAGAGCGGCACCATGCAGATACCGGTGTGGGCCAGTATGTAGTAGACGAAGCGCTTGTCCGGCGCCACCCCCGGCGCGTTGACGATCCCCTCCACCAGTTCCCGCACCTCGGCGTTCTCGATCGGGAGGGACTGGTGCTGGTTCAGCACGCCGTCCTGGAAGGAAACCGCCATGTAGAAGGCGCCGTTGGTCCGGTTCACCGCGAGACCCGGCACCTTTTTCAGGGCGTCGTAGGTGATGTTGCTCATCCGCTGGTAGCGGGCGATCCTCTCCTGCAGGTAGACCTGGTAGTTCGGGTGCCGCATGATGGCCGGCAGGCAGCGCTGCGGCAGCGTGGTGGAGCAGACCTCGTTCATCTTGGAGGAAAGGATGGAGTTGATGTACTTCTTGAAGCGCGGGTCACGGTTGCCGTTGTAGACCTCGATCCAGCCGCACCGGGAACCGGGCCAGGGAAGTTCCTTGGAGATCCCCTTCATGGCGATGGCCGGCACATCACCGACCAGGTCGGAGATCGGCACGGTGTGCTCGCCGTTGTACACGATGTTGCTGTACACCTCGTCCACGATCAGGAACAGGTCGTGGGCCCGTGCGATGGCGACGATCCTTTTCAGGAGTTCCGGCGGGTAGACCATCCCGGTCGGGTTGTCCGGGTTGATGATCATGATCCCGGAGATCTGCGGGTTGTACTTGACGTGGTTCTCCAGGTCCTCCATGTCGGGGTACCAGTTGTCCTTGGGCTTCAGCCGGAAGCAGACCGGCGTCGCGTTGGCGTGGGCCGCTTCCCCGATGGAGTGGGTGGTGTAAGTGGGGGAGGGCATCAGCACCCGGCTTTCGGGCCTGAGGTTTCCGTACACCTTGGCGATGGCGTCACCCAGGCCGTTGAAGAAGATGATGTCGTCGGGCGTAATCTGCGCGCCCCCCCTTTTGTTGGTGATGTCGCAGACGAACTCGCGCGTCTCCAGCACGCCGCGGGTCGGGCAGTAGGCGTAGCTGTCGTCGTTCATCGCCTCGGCCGCCACGATCTCCTTCATCCAGGCCGGGATGATCTCACCCTTGACGATCGGGTCGCCAATGTTCTCCCAGTTGATCTTCACCCCGAAGTGCTGCACCTTCTCGGCGACGGTGACGATGTTCCTGATCTCGTAGGTCAGCTCTCCCGCGCCGGGAGCGACAATCTCGTTGCGCATCTCATTCCCCCATAAAAAACGTAGTTCAAAGTTCGAAGTTCAAGGTTCAAAAATATTCAAAATCGTTTTCGGCCTTTGGCGAAAGTAACGGAAAAAGGCCGCGGGAGTCCCCCACGGCCTTCAGTCAAAATCTTGATTTCTGAATCAGCAGTGGCGGCTCTGTTATGGTCTGGCCGCCGCCGCTGCTGCTGGGTGGACTCTGCCACCGTATGTAACACAGTTAGTATGCATGGATTTCGAATAGCACGTAGGGGGGGGGATGTCAACGTTTATTCTCCGGGTCGGCTAGGGGGAGACGGTGAGCCGCCCGTCGCGGTCGCGCCACCTGAGCCAGCCGGGCGGCGACTGCAGGCGCGCCCAGTCGTCCTCGACCTGGAGCACCAGGACCGCCTGGTCCCGGCGCAGGATCCCCCTTTCGGGACTCCCTTCGCGCGGCTCACCCCTCAGGGTATAGAGCCCCTTTTTCATGCCGGGGAACATCCGGACCGTTCGTCCCGGGAGGAACTCCTGCCAGGGGAGGTAATCCCAGCGGCGCAGCAGCTCGGTCCACCCCTCGCGGCCGGCGTCGTCGTAGCAGAGCCGGAGCCAGCCACCTTTGCCGGCGCTGACCGCGACCAGCGGCTCCTGCCGGCTGCCGCCCAGCCGCGGCAGCGCCGGGATCTCCAGTTCGGCGATCCTTTGCAGCCCCGGCTCGGCGTAAACGGCGACCGGCTCCTTTTCGGAGCCGGGAACCTGCCGCAGCGCCAGCACCCCGCAGCCGCTGTAGGGGCGCGGACGGGGAGGGGCGGCGTGGGCCGATGCCGCACAGAGAACGAGCAGTGTCAGGGTGATCAGCAGGGAGAGCCGCATGCTAGCTGAAGAGAGCGGTGAGCCGCTCCAGGTATGCCGCGGCTTCAGGGGAGCCTTCCTCGGGGGCGAAGCCGGCTTTCTCCGGCTCCGAAAGCGGCAGGTAGGGCCCGGCCTTCGCCTCGAAGAAGACCGTTCCGCTCTCCAGCGCCAGCGCGGTGTGGTACACCCCGTGCGGGATGTCCGCCGCAATCTTCTCCCCGGCCGCCTGCAAGAGTGCGCTCTCGGTCACCTGCCCCGCCTCGTCGAAGATGACGATCCCGAGGCTTCCCCGGACCAGGACGAAGGTCTCGTCCTTGTCCGGGTCCAGGTGGCGGTGCGGCCGGATATAGGAGCCGGGCTCGATGGCGTTGAACAGGCGGTGGCAGGCGG
>Ga0209540_10001538_pt1 | contig 17317 bp, 15 predicted proteins | sample BarGraIncu01121A_FD_184501 | JGI IMG/M metagenome (GOLD analysis project Ga0209540, IMG submission 184501) | Arctic peat soil microbial communities from Barrow, Alaska - Barrow Graham LP Incubations 011-21A (SPAdes) (version 2) | ecosystem: Environmental > Terrestrial > Soil > Wetlands > Peat... | reverse complement strand
GTCGATGTAATAGGAAAAGGCAATAGAAATAATGACCCAGCCGAGGGAAGCAATTACTGCGCCGGGTATGACCTCTCTAAACCCCAATCGACGGTTTGGAGTATTTTGATAAAGGGAAATGAAAACAAGGATGGTTGTGATCAGGGTGATGATGTATCCAAGGTAGCTCCAAATTGCTAAGGATACATCCGAGAAACCAAGAAAGCGAAACAGCTGCGTTCCCAGAACTTTATCAAAAACGATAAGAACCAGGGAGAATATGATCGCAATAGCGAGTTCGAATGTGAAATACAGGGAAACAGCTGTTATCTTCCAGGAGCGACGCGTTTCTTCCTGATCATACGCCCTGTTTATGCCCTGAATAAGAGTAGTAACGCCACTGGCAGACGACCACAATGCAGACAGCATGCCAAAAGATAGCAGGGTAACGCTCCTGCTGGCTATTGTCTGATTGACCATATCCCGCAGGATCAGATAGGCATTTGCAGGCATAAGCGCGGCAAGGGCTTGAATACTGTCCTGAAAATTGACCATAGGCATATAGGTGAGAAGCACAATCAGAAATATGAGAAACGGGAAAAGGGAAAAAAGCAGATAGAAACTTGCCTGGGCTCCTATTGAAAGGAGATCATCATTCATGAATCTGGCATATATGTCTTTGAGGAATTTCCAGGACTTCATCTTCTTCATAACATCTCCTCCAAGATAAGGATAGTCGCAGCGCGCCGTATCAGTTTCTGGTACACCTCTGAATGGAGGGTCAGGGTTTCAAAGCAAGCAGGCGACTGAGGAGAACGCATGCCTGGGCACGTGTGCAATGGCCCTCGGGGCTCAGCTTTCCCCCGGATTCGATACCGGGGTCTGGATTTCTGATGATGCCCCTGGTGAAGCAGGCTTCGATGAACGCGTGGGCCCAGTAGCCGGGCTGGACGTCCGTATAGGGAAGAGTTGCCTTGTCGTTCCAGCCCTGTGAACGTGTGACAACCACGAGTGCCTGAGCCATACTCACGGGTTCGTCGGGCTTGAACAGGCCTCCGGGGTACCCGGTCAGCCAGCCCTTGCCGACAGCAGCAGCGATGTAACCTGCCGCCCAGTGAGCGGACGTGACGTCTTTGAAGGGATCGGACGTCACGGTGTCCGGCTCGACGCCCAGGGCGCTGCAGACAAGCTTGGCATACTCTGCTCGCGTCACCGCGTTGTCCGGATGGAACTTGCCGTCCTCATACCCGGTGACGAGACCGCGGGCGCTCAGGTCAGTGACTGCAGCGAAGGCCCACGATGTGGCAGGGACATCCTTGAACCGAAGTCCGGCGGCAATTGCCTGGGGCACCAGCTGGCGCACGCGCATGATGGCGTAGGCGGCTTTGGCCAGGTCGTACTTCATGGAGAGGACTCCTGCGAGGTTCAGCTTGTAGTCGATCCAGGGCGTAAACCCGTAGGTACCGGGGCAGGAGGCGATGAGGAGGGTTCCAATGCCAGGGTCGGTTTCCTCCCGCCACATGCCCAGCCCAGGACGGGCACCGCTGGTCGAGGGGAGAAGCGACGCGACTGCAGTATAGGGAGTCGCAGTGATGGTGGCTGCGGCAGCTTGGTCCTGCTCGATCTGGGCGACGGCCTGCTCCGAGAGGATGTGTTTGCCGGACCAGACGCCGCGCTGCAGGAGCATGGTCAGGAACCGGGAATAGTCGTCGGCTGTCGAGCGTGCGCCGCCGGCCACGTCTGGATTCCGGTTGAAACCCATCAGGTTGAAGGTCGTGCTGTCCATCCTGAGAGGTTCGGCGATATGGACACGGAAAAACTCCTGCCATGTCATCCCGCTGATGACCTCGCAGACACGGGCTCCGACCTGGATGGAAACGGACCCGTCGCTCACCGAAGTACCGGGCAGAGAAGGCAGGGGTCCGGTAGCAATGCGTTTGACACACTCCTCCAGCGTCAGCGTCCGGTCGGTGATCGAGGCGTCTGTTGCCGGCAGTCCGGAATCATAGGACCAAAGCTGTCGTATCGTGATGCCGGCCTTCTCGCCGGTGAACTCGGGCAAATACTTGGAGACGGGGTCGCCCAGCGCAAGCGTGCCCTGGTCCACCAGGGTCATCATCGCCGCCGCGGCCAGCCAGCGTGAAGCGGAGCCAATGTCCACGACTGTCCCGGGGCCGAATTTGGCGTAGCCGGCACTCTCGATGACTTTCCCATCCTTCACGACGACCAGGGCCATGCCGCGTGCAGCGGGCGCAGCCGAACTCAGCAGATGGTCGACCTCGGTTATGTCGTAGGAGCCGATGGCGACGACCTGGCGTCCTGGAGCCGCACACCCGGTTGCGCTCATCAGCATTGCCAGAACGAGTATGCCGGCGACCAGGCGCAGCGCCGAGCCGCTATGGTGCAGCGATGTCTGATGCTTCACAACCGGTGCTGACTGGCGAACCGGTGCAGGTTCGCGACACTCCAATGTTCTCCATTTGCTGTTCACAAGCAGAAGTATACCGCCGTGGGAACCGCATGCAACGCTCTCTGTTGTCCGCGAAGGGTCTTGTTCGTCGTTCTCGCGAAAGCGGGAACCCATAGATAGGGACAGAACTGGATTCCCCCACGCGTGGGGATGACTGGGCAGAATTAGAAAGGAATAGGATTTCTGATCAGGACGTGCAAAAACTTGTAAAATTTTCCCTTTCTGTTATAAGACTGTAAAAGATAAGAAAAAGAGGAGACAGGTCTATGAGAATTGTCGTGCTTGTTAAGCAAGTTCCGTCAACAGACAAGGTGAAAATGGACGTAGAAACGGGAATCATGGTACGAAGTGCCACGGAAGCCGAGCTGAACCCACTGGATACGTATGCGGTGGAAGAAGCTGTCCGGGTCAAGGAAAAAACAGAAGGGACGGAGATCACGGTCATCTCCATGGGCCCACCAATGGCGACGTATGCGATCAGGGAGGCCATTGCCATGGGATGTGACAAAGGGGTCCTCCTCTCTGACAAGGCCTTTGCCGGGGCAGATACCTGGGCAACGGCCTGCACGCTGTCATCAGCACTGAAGAAACTTGGAGAGGTTGACCTGATCTTCTCAGGAGAACGAGCGACCGACGGTGAAACAGGACAGGTAGGACCAAGCGTAGCTGCGCAACTCGATATGCCTGCACTGACGTATGTGAGCAAGATCAGGGAAGTAGGGGACGGCAAGATCGTGGTTGAACGGGCAATCGAAGGAGGACACGAGGTCGTGGAATCTTCCCTTCCTGTCCTGCTCAGCGTGGTCAAGGAAATCAACGAGCCGAGAATGCCGAATCTCACGGGGAAGATCCGTGCCAGGAAGACAGAAGTGGCCGTCATGACAGCGGCGGACATCGGACTGGACCCTTCACGGGCAGGTCTCGCTGGTTCCCCGACAAGAGTTGTCAAGGTCTTCTTCCCCTCCATGTCTCGAAATGGCATGATCGTGGATGGGAAAGATCCTGAGAAGACCGTGGAGCAGCTCCTCCAGTTTCTGAACGACAAGTCTTTTATCTAGGCGGAGACCATGAAAATAAACGAAGGGAAGTTTCAGGGCGTATGGACGCTGGGAGAGCAACGGGACGGGGACATCAGCACGGTCTCGTACGAACTGCTCGCCTGGGGAAGAGAACTGGCAGACAAGAGGGGCACAACGCTTGCCAGTGTCATCCTTGGCCACAACATCGAAGGGAAAGCCGAGAGCCTCATTCAACATGGTGCAGATACGGTCTATGTGGTTGATCACCCAGGCCTGGAACATTTCACGCCGGATGTCCATGCAGCCATCCTGGAGAAGCTGGTACGGGAGTTCATGCCGGAGATCTTTATCGCATCAGCAACGACGTACGGCAGAACGGTCATGCCCGTCCTGGCTGCCAGGATAGAGACCGGGCTGACCGCAGATTGCACTGTGCTCGACATCGAACAGGAGAGCGGTCTCCTCATTCAGACGCGTCCGGCGATCGGCGGCAATGTCATGGCCACCATCAAGACGCCGGAGCACCGGCCTCAGATGTCGACCGTCCGTCCCAGATCCAAAAAGCCTCTTGCTCTCGATGCATCGAGGAAAGGCAACATTGTCGTCAAGGAGTACCCGGGTGACCTCTATGTCTCCAAGGTGAAATTCATCGAGTTCATCAAAGAGGAAACGACCGCGCTCCCCATTCAGGAGGCGGACATGATCGTCTCCGGTGGCAAAGGGATGAAGGATGCCAAGAACTTCAACCTGATCCATGAACTTGCAGACCTGCTCAATAGTTCCGTGGGAGCTTCCAGGCAAGCGGTCGACATGGGCTGGATCCCCTACTCGCATCAGGTTGGTCTCTCCGGCAAGACCGTGAGTCCCCGCCTCTACATTGCACTTGGCATCTCCGGGGCAGTCCAGCACCTTGCAGGAATGAGTTCTGCTGATGTTGTGGTGGCCATCAACAATGATCCAGACGCCGGGATCTTCAGAGTATGTGATTTTGGGATCGTAGGAGACATCTTTGAACTCTTGCCGGTCCTGATCGAGAAACTCAGGGAACGCAAAGCAACTAGTAGTGAAGGGGAACACAAAGCAACTAGTAGTAAAGGAGGAAGTTGACATGGAGTACAACAAGGTGACCCCCGAAACCCTGGGGAAGTTGGGAACGATCTTTGGTGAGAAGAATGTTCTGACCGAAGCTGAGAAGATAGAGTCGTATGCCTATGATGAAGCAGGAAAACAATGGAAGCATATGCCAGAAGTTGTCGTTAAGGCCGAGAACGAAGAGCAGATCGTACAGCTCATGAAACTTGCGAATACAGAGCATATCCCCGTTACCCCAAGAGGTGCCGGTTCTGGGCTTGCAGGGGCCTGTGTTCCACTGTATGGTGGCATCGTGCTCTCGATGGAAAAGATGAACAAGATCCTCGAAATAGACGAGATCAATATGGTGGCAGTCTGCGAGCCTGGTGTCGTTACAAATGATCTCTGCAAGGCTGTCGCGGATAAGGGTCTCTTCTATGCAGGATATCCAATGAGCGTTGAGTCAAGCTATATTGGAAGTAACATCGCCACAAATGCAGGGGGAGCCAAGGTCATCAAATACGGGAGCACACGGAGTCATGTGCTTGGACTGGAAGTTATTACACCAACAGGAGAGAAGCTTGTGCTGGGCGGCAAGAGACGCAAGGAAACAAGCGGGTATAGCCTGCTTCAGCTCATGATCGGCTCTGAAGGCACGCTCGGTATTATGACAAAGGTCATCATCAATCTAATGCCCACACCCAATAAGACAGTTGACTTGCTGGTCCCATTTGGCAGCTTTGATGATGCGGTAAAAGCATCCAGCAATGTCATACGAACCACCAAGGTCTATCCTGTAGCAATGGAGTTCATGGACATCTTCTCAGTAAAAACGACCATCGAGCACCTCAACCTGCCACCGCTTCCAGCCCAGGACAAAGCTGAAGCGTATCTGCTGTTTACCCTGGAAGGCAAGACCCAGGATGAGCTGGATGAACTTGCTGAAAAGGCAGGCACTGCATGTCTTGAGATGGGTGCGCTTGACGTCTTTGTAGCGTCAACCAGAACTGAGTCTGAGAAAGTGTGGAACGTAAGGATAAACGCGCCTAGTGTACTACTTGAAAAATGGCCTCATATGTTACCAGGTGATGTAGTTGTCCCTCGTTCAGAGACTGCAGAATTCATAGGAAGAGCAAAAACAATCTTGGAGAAGTATTCGGGTGTTCAGGTAACATTTTTTGGCCATATTGGCGATGGGAATATACATCCAACGCTTTTAGATACGGCAAACCGGACAGACAAAGAATGGATGGAATTTTCAGAAACAATCTATGAAGAGCTTTGCCTGCTTGGATCTCAAATGGGGGGTACTGTCTCTGGTGAGCACGGCATAGGTTTAGCAAAGAAGCATGTTTTGGGACAAAGCATAGGTGACTACACAGTATCCATCATGAGAGGAATAAAGAAGGTTTTTGATCCCAACGGCATACTTAATCCAGGCAAGATCTTTGACCTCAAGTAGTGAACGTTAACTCAAATACTCCAAACAACCAAAAATCGCTCCAACGGAGGAGAATGTGAAAGAGAAGACAAAAATCTAGGAATATTGCTGGCTTTTGAAGTCGGTGCCCTGTGTTTTACAACCCATGTGGGAGGCGGTTTTGCGCTGGGCACGCAGGAAGTCCAATACTTCGTGAGATTTGGAAAGCTTGGTTTCTTTCTCCCAGCTATAACTATGGCACTTCTGTCTACCGTCTTCTATTTTGCCTGGGAGTTCGGACGGGTTCATGGTATTTCTGATTACAAGGAATTCATTGAAAAGTTCTACGCGCCTTGGGTAAAGTATTTATGCCTTTGTATGATGTTGTCTTTTCGAGTATGGTCGTGTTGGCAACAGGAGCGACACTGGTAGGTATGTCCAATGCCCTGGGAGGACTTCTCGGTATTAAGATATCCTTGTACCTTGGTTATCTTATTGCTGCAGTCATTGTGTATATCATTGCATCATTTGGGCTTAGGGTTGTGCTTGCGAGTTCTGCCTGGATGTCCATTGGTATCATAGGTGTAGTTGTTCTTCTTCTTATCATTTTCAGGCTACCCTCCGTTGTGGGCAATCTGGCCAATATCCCTTACAAACCTCTGTTTGGACCTGCGTTTTTCCAAAGTCCCTTCTGGTTCATGCTACTTTATGCAGGTTTCCAGGCATGTGTTATCGGCTCCTATATTAATGGAGGCACCATTTTAAAAACACACAAAGACACCATCGGTGCCGGTATCATTAGCTTCCTTCTGAACGGCATTCTGCTGACCGCTATGGTCCTTACGATTTTTGGAAATTACCCAGCAATTCTAAAAGACGCTACACCAACTATTACTATTGTGCACCAGATGGCACCAATCTTCACATTCGGCTATTCTCTCATGCTACTTCTAGCTCTCATTACTACCGCCGTATCTCTGATCTTTGCAAGCGCAAAGAGATGGACAAGGTACGGTGCAGGCGCTAAGGGTCGGTGGGGAGATGAAAAATTCAGACTCAGAATCTGGGTTCTAGCCTGGCTAGTCATAACATATGTCATATCAAACGTCGGAATCGTTACGATTGTTAAGAAGGGGTATGGATTCTTTGGATATATTGCTCTTGCGCTTGTAATTCTGCCAATATTGATTTTCGCCCCTGGAAAGATAGCTTGGAAGAAGAGACAATTGGGTGAGAACAGAAGTCAATAAATAGCAGAGTGGTCGGTATACTATACCCATGTATACCGACCACGTTGATCTTGTACATGCAGATCAGACAAAGTTGACAAGGAGGTACCAGGAAAATGAGTGACATACTGACAGCAAAACCGGGCAGCAAGTTGTATCTACTGGGGAATGAGGCCGTCGTGCGGGGAGCTCTCGAAAATGGCATCTCCGTCGCTGCCACGTACCCAGGAACTCCTTCTTCCGAGATTGGCGACGTTTTCATGGACGTAGCCAAGGATGCAGGGATGTACTTTGAGTTTTCGACCAACGAGAAGGTTGCTCTGGAGGTCGTCGCCGCCGCTGCTGCCTCAGGACTGCGGTCGTTTGTGTGGATGAAGCACGTTGGTCTGAACGTCGCCTCAGATTCGTTTATGTCGATTGCCTATACAAAGATCAATGCGGGAATGGTAGTGCTTACTGCTGATGATCCCTCAATGTGGTCCTCGCAGAACGAACAGGATAACAGGTGGTATGCACGGTTGGGCAATACGCCCATGTTGGAGCCGTCCAGTCCTCAGGAGATGAAGGATCTCATGAAATATGCTTATGAGATCTCGGAAAAATCTGGTTTGGCCGTTCTCATGCGGACCACAACAAGAATCTCTCACATGAGAGGTATTGTTACCGTGGGCGAAGTCCATGTCGGCAAGAAGAAGGGCGAGTTTGTGAAAGACCCTTTCAGGTTTGTGCCGATGCCAGCACCGGCTTACGCTGCGCACAAGAGGATCATTGCTACCCTTGCGGAGCTTGCGCACGATGCTGATGTGAGCCCCTTGAACAAGGTCTATGGGAAGGGTGGTAAGCTGGGCATCATCACCAGCGGCCCCACTTTCAACTATGCCATGGACGTCGTCAACGAATACGACCTCAAGGCAGATGTCCTGAAGCTCACATTCACGTATCCCTTCCCTGAAAAGGCTGTACTCGACTTTATCAAGGACCATGAGGCAATTCTCGTGGCTGAAGAAGTCGACCCGATCGCGGAAAAGGAGGTCTTCGCCATCCTCGGCAAGAATGGACTGGTCAGGAAGATCTATGGGAAGTTGGATGGCACAATGCCGATGGCATATGAGTACAGCACGGACATTCTGAAAGCAGCCATCAGCAAGGCACTCGGCATCACCCTTCCTGAGAAAACCGCGATAACATCCGACCTGAAGCTTCCTGTAAGACCACCCGTGTGGTGCCCCGGTTGCGGGCACAGGGCGATGTACTATGCCACAAAAGCAGCCATCGAACATTTAGGGATAACCAACGCCGTCTATCCTTCGGACATTGGGTGCTATACGCTCAGTGCCGCCGCTCCTTATAGGATGGCGGACTATCTTACCTCAATGGGCTCCAGTATCGGTCTGGCAAGTGGTCTTTCCGTCGCGACTGATCAGAAGATCGTGGGCTTCATTGGAGACTCGACCTTCTTCCATTCGGGGATGCCGCCACTCGTGAACGCGGTGCACGCGGCTCGCAAGTTGGTGATTGTTGTCCTGGACAACAGGATCACGGCGATGACCGGTGGGCAGCCCAATCCTGGGATACCTCTCAATGGGATGGGAGAGGTAGCTCCAGAGGTGTCGATCGAGGCCATAGCAACGGCCATCGGAGTTGGCTTCGTCAAGACCGTTGATCCGGCCAACTTGGCAGCTGCACAGACGGTCATGGAGGAAGCTCTGGGTTTTGACGGCGTTGCTGTCGTCGTCGCCAGACATCCATGCGTCATGATCAAGAGTAAGGACAAGTCGACCAAGCAGAAGCTTGTCTTCACGGTCGACAAGGCAAAATGCAACAAGTGCAAGGTTTGTGTCACCAAGTTTGCATGCCCTGCCATGTTCATTGACGAAGACGGAACGATTGCTATTGACCAAGCGCTGTGCAACGGATGCGGTGTATGCGTCCAAGTTTGTCCTGAGAAGGCAATTGGCGTCAGGAGATAACCATGAAAAACTATTGTGTGTACATCACAGGCGTTGGTGGCCAGGGCGTTGTCAGGACGTCCATCATTATCGGTCTGGCGTGTGTCAAGAAAGGTGTCAACGTCGTCATGAGTGAAATCCATGGAATGGCTCAGCGCGGTGGATCGGTTCCCGCGGAGATGAAGATCGGCGATGCATACAGTCCGATTATCGAGAAGGGCGGGGCAGATCTCCTGATCTCCTTTGAGCCCGCGGAATCCCTCAGGGCGATGAGTAAGCTAAGCAAAGACACTGTTGCGGTGGTCAATACTCAACCCATTATTCCCGTGACTGTCGCCCTGGGCACGTCTGTGTATCTTGATCCAAAGATGTACATCGACGAGCTGAAGTCCAAACTCAAGAGAGTTGTCGTCCTTGACGCAGAGAGTATGGCAAGAGAGGCGGGGAATATTCTTGCCCTGAACATGGTCATGCTTGGTGCGTCTTCTGCTACTCCTGGATTTCCTGTCGAGAAGGAGTTCCTGGTAGCAGCAATGAAAGAGAACCTTCCAGCGAAGGCCATCGATGCGAACCTGCGGGCCTTTGACATGGGTTTCGAACTGGCAGCGAAAGAACTCCAGTAACTGATAGGAGAGAGGGCACATGAAAATCCTGGCCATCGATCCTGGTTCGACGTCGACCAAGTTGGGTCTTTTTGATGATGACAAGCCAATCTACAAGGAATCGATTTCCCATAATGTTGAGGAACTCTCAAAATTCTCTACTTCATTTGACCAGAAGGACTTCAGGACGCAGGCGGTCCTCGAGTTTCTTGGGAAGAACAATGTCGATCTCAAGACGATTGATGTAGTGATTGGAAGGGGAGGTATTCTCAAGCCCCTTCCGGCTGGCACATACAAGGTCAATGAGACAATGCTGGAAGAGCTCAAGAATGCATCGTATGATCATCCCTCCAATATCGGGGCCGTGATTGCGTTCGAGATTGCGGGAGAGATCGGCGTTCCTGCCTACATTGCGGACCCTGTCTGCGTTGACGAGTTTGAGGATATTGCAAGGATTTCAGGCCTCAAAGAGCTGGAGCGCCTGAGCCTTTCACACGCCCTGAACATAAGGGTGACGTTGTTCAAGTATGCCGCGGAAGTTCACAAAGGTATCTCGGACATGAACGTCGTCATTGCACACCTTGGCGGAGGGATAAGCATCACGCCAATCAAGAACGGAAAAATGGTCGATGTGAGCGGGGCAAATGACGGAGGGCCTTTCTCGCCAGAAAGAAGCGGAGCGCTGCCGACGACCAAGCTCATCAGATTCTGTTTCAAAAGCGGGATGAAGGAGAAGGAACTCGTCGATTATGTTACAAAAAAGGGAGGTCTTGCCTCCTACCTTGGAACAAATGATCTGAGAAAGGTAACGGAAATGATAGATTCTGGCGACACTAAGGCCAAACTCGTTTTTGATGCAATGTGCTACCAGATTGCAAAGGAGATTGGCGCCATGGCAACCGTGCTCAAGGGCAACGTGGAAGCGATCCTTCTCACCGGAGGAATGGCCTTCAACAAGACGCTTGTTTCGGAGGTCAGTGAGCGCGTTGGATGGATTGCTCCTGTCAAGGTTTATCCGGGTGAAGAGGAGCTTGAGGCACTGGCCAGCGCCGCCTTGAGGGTCCTCAGAGGCGAGGAGCAGGCAAAGGAATATGCCTAGGGGGATTGCATGATTACGACGTTTGCGGAGCTATTTGAGCAGCTGAAGGGAAAAGGAAGAACCAGAGTGATTGTTGCTGGCGGAGAGGACGTCGATGCCCTGCAGGCAGTTGAACAGAGCTACAAGCTCGGTTTTGGCGAGGCCGTTCTCATCGGGGACAGGAAGCAGATTGACCAGGCTCTCACTTCCTTTTCCGACACGAGCTTTGTCAAGGACATCCTGGAGGCAGGTTCCGAAGAGGAGAAGGCGCGTATAGCAGTCGAAACCGTAAAGCAGGGTGGTGTCCTTCTCAAAGGGACGACAAAGACCAGTGTCCTGATGAAAGCAGCCTTGAACAAGGAGTGGGGGCTTCGTACCGGGGCAACCATGACAAGCGTCGCAGCATACGAGGATGAACGTGACGGCAACAAGAAGCTGGTCCTCATGAGTGATGGCGGTATTGTGGTAGCGCCCGACCTCAACATGCTGGTCGCAATCATCAACAATGCCGTGGAAGTCGCGCACAAGCTGGGTAACCCGAAGCCGAAGGTGGCAATTCTCTGCGCAGTCGAAGTCGTCAATCCCGACATGCCGGAGACGATCAACGCTGCCATTCTCGCGAAGATGAGCGAACGTGGCCAGATCAAGGGTTGCATTGTTGACGGTCCCCTTGCTCTCGACAATGCTGTTTCGAAGTATGCAGCCGAGAAGAAGGGCATCAAGTCGCCAGTCGCCGGGGACGCCGACATTCTCATTTGCCCGGGCATTGCTGCAGGCAATATTCTTGGAAAGTCGATCGAATACTATGCACACCGCTCTCTTGCGGTTGTGATAGTAGGTGCAAGAGCACCGATCATGGTTCCTTCCAGGTCGGACAGAGCGGAAACCAAACTGTACTCGATCGCACTGACGATCCTTTGCTCAATGCAACAGTAGGTTCGCAGGCAGAGAACTTCCATCAGGGCACCCGCTGTTTTTGCCACGGGTGCCCCTTGCTTTGCAGACGCTATCCAGCCTGCTCACCCTTGGTCTTTACTTCCTCCATCTGTGTGGCCAGACCGCCCACGTAGTATTCGAGCCAGCCGGTCATATCCATGTCGTGACTGCGCACACGTTGCAGGGCTCCATAGTATGCCGAGGGATCCCGGTCATAGAATTCGCTGAAGGTGAACAGGCGCTTGAAATCGTAGTTTCCACGGTACATCAGGAGCGTGGCCAGCAACCGGGCCGTGCGGCCATTGCCGTCGATGAAGGGGTGGATGTGCACCAGCTGGAATTGTGCTATGCCACTCACCAGGACCACGTTGAGGCCTGTGTCTGCGTTGAGCCATTTCACGAGATCGGTCATCAACGGTTGGACTTCCTCAGCAGGCGGAGGAGTGTACACGGTTTCCTTGGTCACCGAATCGACGACCAGATTCTGACCCAGCCGATACTGGCCAGGCGCCGCCGAGCCTCCACGCACGTCGGTAACCAGCCGTTTGTGGATCTCACGGATCAGCGCCTCCGTAATGGGCTCGCCGCTGCCGACATATTCAGCAACCAGTTCAAATGCGGTACGGTAGTTGAGCAGTTCGCGCACATCGTTCGGGTCAGCCTCTGGTACCGCCTGCCCAGCCAGCAGCTGTGTGGACTGCTCAAGCGTCAGCTTTGTGCCCTCGATATGGGTCGTATAGTGTGCTTCCAGAGTCAGGGCGTTCGCCTGCATATCGCGGATCCAGTCGTCTGACAGGTGCGCAGTCGACATGAAACCGATGGCGCCCTCGATACGCGTCAGATCTACAAGAATTGCATTGCTGACTGCAAATTTAGGCTCAAACATAGGGGCCTCCTGTGTCCAGTATAGTCCAGCGACGTACTGGTGCCAGCTTGCCGCTTCGTCATGCTCGCGCAGGTGGCCGATTCGTCACCCCCCGTAGCCCTTTTGTCCCTCGTTATTATCGAGAAGTGCCCATATCCGATAATAAGGCATCGATTTGCGCTCCATATTATCGCCGACAATAACAACGATCCGAGCAAAAAGGACGGCAAGCGATATAGTAGATATCTGTGAGATCGATCTTCTTGCAAGTCCAATATTCATGATGGGAGGAAAAGATGGAAGATGAGAAGACTCCGACATTCAGGAAGTTCCCCAATCCCAACTTCGACGTGCATTCTGAAGGTGACTACTGGGAGAAGATCAAGCCGCTGAAGGCCAAGACGGCGCTGCTGATCATCGATGTTCAGAAACACGACCAGGTCCTGGCAGTCGAGCTCAGGGATGCAGGCAACAGCTACCTGTACGACCGACTGAACGGGACGGTCATTCCAAATGCCAAGCGACTCCTCACGTTCTTCCGTGACCAGCAGATGGTCGTAACGTTCGCAACGCTCGGCAATCAGCGTGCAGACGGCCGCGACCGTTCGCCCACGCAGGCCAGACCGGGCTGGAACTATACCTTGCTGAAGATCGGCTCGACGGACCAGGAGATCGTCGATGAACTGAAGCCCCGCGATGGCGAGGTCGTCGTCTGCAAGACCACGGACAGCACCGTGATGGGCACCCAGTACGGCCACATCCTGCGGTGGATGGGCATCGAGCACGTGGTGGTCTGCGGCCTGTTCACGGATCAGTGCGTCTCCAGCACCGTGCGCGACTTGTCGGACTGGGGCTATACCGTCTTCCTGGTGGAGGACGCCACGTCCGCCATCAACGCCGACCTTCAGCTCTGGGAGACCAGGATGCTCAACCAGATCTACTGCAAGATAGTCTCAACCGAGGAAGTGCTGCAGGACCTGGCAGACCAGTAGAAAGCCGTCTCTCTGGAACTCTAGAGCAACACAGAGACGCGGCAGAGTTGTTGCGCTTGAAGGCGACCAGTTAGTTTTGGGGCTCTGCTGTGCCAAGGAGTCACCTTCGGTCGGTACTGAGAAATAGCCTGGTGTGTCCGCATTGGTGTCCTAGCGAGGAGATCGTCCGTTCCTCGCCATCCGGGAAATCTGGTTGACATATACCCTGTATGCTTCCTTGGTCCGAAAAGGAGTGAGTCCGCCAGCCGTCGTGGTGAACTTGAAGAACTCAAGGTCAGAATCGGGCAACATGTCGAAGTAGCGTGGCAAGCCGGAGGCTCCTCCCCCCAGAGTAGTCACGAGCGTGAGGCGATGACGGGCTCGCGTCAAAGCAACATACATCGCCCTCTCCTTGACGTATGCCATGTTCATCTGGTCGAATCCTAGGATCACGACCTCGTCAGCGCTCAAACCCTTTGAACCGGTAATTGTCAACAGGTCCGCCGCTGAGAGTGCGGATAGACTGCTGCGGTCGGCATCGGCTATCTCATCCAGATAGGCCGCGTCTGGAGAGACGCTCAAATTGAGGGCTCCAGATTCGATCACGCCGGCTAGGGCTTCGATGTCCTCAATTCGGACAAGGTCTGCTATTCTGCTCGCCTTGGCTAGTGCACCAAGATCATGGTCGCCAAGCAGCGACTTCAGTTCACTGCAAGTGTTGTGGGCATTGACGATACAGTCATCTCCGCACATACACAGTGGCACCTGACCAGTGAATGATCTCTGTAGTGCCGCTCGACTGGATGCCTCGTCGACCGAGTTGCACTGCGCCAGTACGTGGCGACAAAGCCAGTTGTCATGGGGATTCTCTTCCCAAACCAAGCAGTCCTCTATGGTGGAGTAGTCCTCCGAATGAACCCTAGCATGAGGTCTGTATGGAGTCATCGCCTCAAACACCAGATCTCGACCACCACTGCCAAGCATCCTGCATGCTCTGCTCGGAGTCATGACGAGCAGATATGGATCGGTGATTCCCGAGTCACTGTCTGACAGATCATGTAGGCGGGCTTGAAGCTTGTCAGCAATATCCGCAAGATAGTTCTTCAAGTACTTGACCGTGGAAGCGGCAGTGGGGCAGCAAACCATACGTACTTTGCAGCATGGATCGGTTCTAGCTGGAAGGAAAACCTTGTCAATACACTGAGGATCGCCAGTGCGGCATTGTTGCATCAAGGTTGCAGCTACATGCACGATGTGGCTGTCACATCGCCCGCACAACGGTAGCATTGCCTTTGCGACCGTCTCATCATTGTACATGTCAACAATCAAGTCACGAGTGCTCTGCTTGAGCTCATCATATAGCACTTGATCGTCATCGCCTGCCATGAGCCAACTCTGCGCATTTCGAAGAACGACTTCTAGCAGGCGCCGCTCAAGCTTGTTGAAGTCCTGCAATTCGTCAACGATGACACAGTCGCAAGGGAAGAGCTGCGCATTTGCTTGCAATGCTTGTTGCGCGAGGAGAATCATCTCTGCGAAGGATGCTGCGTTGTAGTAGCGGCAAAACTGACGATACCTTGCTGCCGTTGGCCCCGTTGGTGGTTGCAGCGAATCGGTGGCCCTAGCCCTGCGTTGGTCAAACTCTCGCCAAGCTTCTCGTTCAGTGCTGTTCGAGGCCGCATCGTCCCAGATGAGTTGATCCCATCTCTCGGTCGGCACAACATGGATGTGCCTCCTGTATCCATCCCATGGCGCTGCCCTTTCCAGTACGGACCGCGCGAAGGCGTGCAGTGTCATTGGCTGCACGCTCGCTTTGCGCTCCTCGGAGAGCCTACTCGACGAGGACAACAACTGGTTGTTCAAATCTGCTGCAAGTTTCTTGACGAAGGTTGTCACCAGTATCGTGCCGTCGTATTGAGTACCCCAATGCTCAATGCGATCCGAGAATAGTGTCGTCTTCCCTGTACCGGGCCCAGACACGACCAGTATGTGTTCCAAGGGGCTTGAAGACACAGCTCGAGCGTTCTGGTTCAGGTATTCGAGGCGCTCCACTGTGCCCAAAGGTGCGAGCGCGGCAGTAACCGCTGCGATCTCGTCAGAGCCGAATATGGATCCGTCCGGGTGCAGCATGGGACCGAGGGGTGCCATCACGCTTGGAATTGGAGGTGCGGTGTCATGCTCGTGGTTGTCTGATTGCATGGAGCCTCCTAAGACCATACAGATGAGTCATGTCACATGATGATGCGTTTGGAGACTCGCTGAACCACGGCAGCTACGGGCTGCAACCAGCTACGAACAGCCGGTGTTAGCTCGGTCGGACTAGCACCCGCACAGCCAAGCCTCCGCTGGGCTGGTTCTCTAGGTCGGCTTGTAGTCCCGCCGGGTTGGTCACGCGACCCAACGGATCGTAGATGAAGCAAACAAGCGTTTTGCAGTCCGGATGCTGGGCGTACCTAGCAATGTCGACGATCAACTGCTCGCCAAGCTCCTTGTCTCCTAGGCCATCACGTGTCATCTTCGTTTCAACAACCACTTGCTCACTCTTGAGTAAGAAGTCCATCCTTGCGGCTCCCCCTGCATAGGACGGTGTCCACTCTTCGGGCCTGACGTCGCGGAAGTCTACCGCTAGCAGGGATCGAAGCAGGTCTTGGACATCATACTCATCGGCGACATCGAGTGTCGGTCGATCAGCATGACGTTTCCTCACGGATCTAGCCACTGTGTGGAACGCGTTGCAGACAGCCTCAATTCTGGACAGTGCGTCGAGTGTCACAGAGACCGGTTGGCGCGTGAGTGCTTCCAGTTTTGTCGTCAGGCGCGCAGAAGCACTAACAATCTCCCGAAGTTTCTGCTGTTCGACAGCGTAACCGACATATGGACGATCGCCCAGAAGATGTCGAGGGACCGACTGAATCTCGGAAAATCCGAGATCAACACCAACGGTGGTCAAACTGCTCAAGATGCGGTTGAACTCCTGGATGAACCCGTCATACGTTTTCCACTGTTTCTGGTCGTAATCCTGCTCGGCGAGGCGGGCGAGCTGCCGAGCGTCAATCAGGATGCTTTGAAGAGCATCAAGACTCTCCACTAGAATCTCCCTGCAAACTCTCGTGCTGCCTTGTCCAGGTCCTGGTCGTCGACCTCTTCGCCACGGGTAGCCCAGGCGGGGAGGGGGAAGTTGATGAGGACGGGGGCGGGGATATCGGGCTGGTGCACGATCATCGTGCCGGGCTTGATGATGGTGCTGCGCAGGCGGAAGGACTCGGGCAGGTAGTCGTACTCGGGACTCTGGCTCTCGGCAAAGTCGAGGCGCCCGTTGACCCGGATGCTGGCGTTGCCGGTGATGCGCTTCTCGACCCGGCTGGCGGACTGCTGCGCACCGATGAGGATGACACCAAGGGAGCGGCCACGCTCGGCGATGTCCAGCAGGATGTCCTGGATGGGGCTGTGTCCCTCGCGCGGGGCGTACTTGTTGAGCTCGTCCAGGACGACGAAGACGTAGGGCTTGCGGCCCTGGGCCTCCTTCTGCGTCATCAGCATCTTGAGGGTGCTGCCCACGATGAACTTCTGCGCCACGGGCTTGAGCTTGCTGATGTCCACGACGGTGACGCGGTGCTGGTTGAACTCGAAGCGGTACTTGTCGGGGTGGTCCACGTCGCTGCGGATCACGCCCTTCATGGCGTCGGCCGCCACGCGCAGGCGGCGCAGGAAGGCCAGCTGGGTGCCCT
>Ga0209540_10001534_pt1 | contig 17343 bp, 9 predicted proteins | sample BarGraIncu01121A_FD_184501 | JGI IMG/M metagenome (GOLD analysis project Ga0209540, IMG submission 184501) | Arctic peat soil microbial communities from Barrow, Alaska - Barrow Graham LP Incubations 011-21A (SPAdes) (version 2) | ecosystem: Environmental > Terrestrial > Soil > Wetlands > Peat... | reverse complement strand
GAAAGCATTTCTTAATCTGATAAGATGGAAGAATCTTCTTATGGTCATCCTTACAATGGTGCTGATGAGATACGCAGTTTTGGCGCCTCTGATTAACAAAATTGGAGTGATCTTAATAAAAGGAAACGGAGCAGAGATTCCAATGTCGCTCCAGTTCCAATGGTATGATTTTGTAATTCTGGTAGCTGCCACTGTGTTTATAACTGCCGGCGGATATGTTATTAATGATTATTTTGATATTAAGACAGATCTGATCAACAAGGGTAAGGTAATTGTCGGCACAAAGATCCCCAGACGGAAGGCTATGATGTGGCATAACATCTTCAACGTTGCCGGAGTAACTGCAGGTTTCTATATATCATATAAATCAGGATATTTTTGGCTTGGAACACTTTTCCTGTTAGTATCGGGTTTACTATATTTTTATTCTGCAAGTTACAAGAGGCAGTTTCTTATTGGAAATATCATTGTGGCGCTTCTGACAGCGATGGTTCCAATGCTGGTGGTTTTTTATGAATGGCCGGCAATATATAAATACTACTCTGTAAATGCTGTTACGCTTCCTCCCGTGAATTTTATTATATATTGGGTTGGCGGATTCGCTCTTTTCGCTTTTTTAACAAATCTTATCCGGGAGATTATCAAGGACATTGAAGACTTTGAAGGGGATATAGCTTATGGAAGAAATACGGTACCTGTTATAATAGGAGTACTTTCATCAAAAATAGTTTGCATAATTCTCATCATAATCACTATTATATTGCTTTACCTGTGCTGGCACTTTTTTATTAATGACACAATAACTCTGATATACTTATCTGCTGCAATAGTTCTGCCTTTATCATTTGTCATTTATAAATTGCTCATAAGCAGTGAAAGAAAGCAGTTGCATAGTGCCAGCAGCATTATGAAAATAGTTATGCTGATGGGAGTTCTTTACTCTGTTGTGGTAAAAGTAATACTTACATGGAACCTCTTCTGATGGTAATTAACCAATTTAAAGACTTTAGGATAATTCTTGTTTCTCGCTCTCCGAGGAGGCAACAACTGCTCAGGGAGCTGGGTCTTAATTTTGATGTTGTTATTAAGGAGTACGAAGAGATTTATCCTGAAGGCCTGACCGGAGAGGAGATTGCCAGGTATGTTGCATACGAAAAGGCATCATCATTTAAAGATATCATATCTTATAATGAGATAGTTATCGCAGCCGATACAATAGTCTGGTGTAATAATAAAGTCCTTGGTAAACCTCAAAATCGTGAAGATGCAATTCGAATTCTGAAAGAAATATCAGCCAACACCCACGAAGTAATTACGGGTGTTTCCATTCGCTCTCAGACAAAGGAGCTGACCTTTTCAGAATCGACAAAAGTTACATTTGAGACAATCACGGAGGAAGAGATAGGTTATTATATAGATGAGTATAAACCTTACGATAAAGCCGGGGCTTATGGCATACAGGAGTGGATTGGGATTATAGCCTGCTGCCACATAGATGGTTCATATTTCAATGTTGTGGGGTTGCCGGTACACAGACTATACAAGGAACTTCAAAAGTTTATAATATAAAGACAAAAGATAAAAGTAAAAAGATAAAAAACTTCGGAATAAACCATTTTACCACAAAGGGTCACGAAGTAAAAAAGTAAAGTATCACAAAGGAAAAGCAATAACACAAAAAGAAAAAGTTGATTTCTGGACCCTTTGTGTGCCTTCGTGTAATCCTTTGAGCGCCTTAGTGTTAAGAAAATCCATGATTGCAGGATAATTTGATTATTTAAATACGAATAAAATATGAAAAACAAGCTTCTGATTATCTGGTTATTACTGTCCATTCTTCTAATACCGGCCATAAAAGCTGATGAGGGCATGTGGATACCTCTCCTGATTGAAAAATACAATATCAAACTAATGCAGGAAAAGGGATTTAAACTGTCAGCTGAAGATATTTACAGCGTTAACAAAGCCTGCATGAAAGATGCGATCGTTCAATTCGGAGGGGGTTGCACTGGGGAAGTCATTTCAGCCGACGGATTACTGATTACCAATCATCACTGCGGATATGGCCAGATACAAAAGCACTCAACTCTTGATCATGATTATCTCACCAACGGTTTCTGGGCTATGTCGAAAGTGGAAGAATTACCTAATCCCGGCCTCTCAGTCACTTTTCTTAAAAGGATGGAAGATGTAACAGATAAGGTGATGGATGGAGTCAAAGAAGGTATGCTTGATGCTGATCGTGATAACTTAATAAAATCGAATATCTCTGCAATTACAAAAAATGTCACTGAAGAAACCGGCTATTCCGCATCTGTCAGGCCATTCTATATGGGGAAACAATATTTTTTGTTTGTCAATGAATCTTTCAGAGATATACGTCTGGTTGGAGCCCCTCCTTCAGCAATCGGTAAATTTGGAGGGGAAACAGATAACTGGATATGGCCACGTCACACCGGCGACTTTTCTCTTTTCAGGATATACGCTGACAAAGACAATAAACCAGCAGATTTTTCAAAAACTAATGTGCCATATAAACCCCTGTATCACTTTCCGATTTCATTAAAAGGTATTAAGGAGGGAGATTTTACAATGGTTTTTGGTTATCCCGGGACAACCTCAGAATATGTTCCTTCCTATCACATTGATATGGTAAAGAACGCTATCAATCCTAAAATGATAGGTATCAGAACAAAAAAAATTGAAATTATGGAAGCTGCAATGAATAGCGATCCAATGATAAGGATCCAATATTCAGCTAAGAAATCCGGATTAGCCAACTCGTGGAAGAAATGGATAGGGGAGACCCAGGGCCTCGAAAAAATGGGGACAATTGCGAAAAAAGAGGAATTTGAAAACAGACTGACTTCCTGGATTAATTCCGAAAACAGCCGGGTTATAAAATACGGGAACCTGCTTTCACAATATAAAGAACTATATAAGAAACTTGGAGAATATAGTCTCGTCAATAGTTATACCAATGAAGTTTTTTTTAACAGTGGTGCCGAAGCTGTTGGTTTCGCACGAAATATAAAGGCTTTAGCAGAAACGATCAAAAACAAGGTCGGCGATGATGAGATAAATGGTATGAAAACCAAATTGATAGAATCTGCCAGAAGCTTTTTCCAGAACTATAATCAGGCAACGGATAAAAAACTCTTTGTAGCAGTTATGGGTTTATATGGACAATACCTTGATATTAAATGGCAGGCGCCTGAATATGTAAAATTTAATAACTCCTGTAAAGGAAATTTTTCGGCTATTGCCGACAAATTATACGATAAGTCAGTCTTCACCGACGAGGCCAGGTTCAGAACCTTTGTTTCTGGTTTTAATTCTTCAAGTATAAATAAATTGGATAAAGATGTTTTCTATCTTCTTTCAGTGAATGCCGGAGATTTTCTTGCTACTAATGTCAGACCGGAACTGGTCCGGCTTAATGATGAACTTCAGAAGCTTAACAGGGATTATATGTCGGCGCAGATGGAATTTGAAAAGGATAGGGTTTTTTATCCCGATGCCAATTCAACACTGAGAGTCACTTATGGTACGGTTAAGGGTTATTTTTCAAAAGATGCTATATATTTTACTTACTATACAACCCTCAAAGGGATAATGGAAAAAGACAATCCCGAAATATATGATTATAATGTTCCTGAAAAGCTCAGACAATTATACAGAACAAAAGATTATGGGCGCTATATACAGGATGGAGAGGTGCCGGTATGTTTTCTTGCGAATAACCATACTTCGGGAGGTAATTCTGGTAGTCCGGTAATCAATGCCGATGGTCAGCTGATAGGGGTAAACTTCGACAGGGCATGGGAAGGTGTTGCCAGCGACCTTTCATATAACCCTGAACAGAGCAGGAATATAAGTCTCGATATCAGATATGCTCTTTTTATTATTGACAAGTTTGCCGGTGCAGGATATTTATTAAAGGAAATGACTATTGCTGAATGACTATTGTAGGGACGTTGCATGCAACATCCCTACAATTAAAATGATTTTATGGTCTTAAACTTCTCGGCAAATTTCTGACAAACAGCCTGCTGCTTTTCTATTTTGTCGTTTGCCTGTTCCTGCATTTTATCGTTTCTTGGAATTTCAGCATTTGCCTTGTCTATTTCGTTATTGGCTTTATTAATCCTGTTTTGAGATGTTTCAATCATATTCTGAATTTTCTTCTTCCTTTTTTCAAGACCATTGATATAATCCTTTTTCGCATTCTTCGTCTTGTCGTCTGAAGTCGAACTAAGCTGTTTATTCTGTTCAATAATTTCAGATGTTACTGAAGCCAGCTCATTATTCTGCACAGTTATGATATCATTTTCTGTGACAATGGCAGTGTTCTCAGATTCGATTGTCTTCTGAAGTTGTGTTTTATCCTTTTCAAGTGAAGAAAGGTCTCTTTGAAGATCATGGAGTTTTTTATCTTCTGCATCTGCCTGATCTTTAGCCAGATCAATATATTGACTCCTCGCAAATTCCTTTAAATAGAGTTTTGCTTTAGAGAGATCTGTCTCACCTGTGGATCTCTCAATATACTTATCTTTTTTTACCTCAAATGCAACACTAATCTTGATTGTGGAGTCAATATTCATCAGTTTGGTGTAAACATTAACCGGATTTGGGCTTATCTGCTTTATTTTTGCTCCAAAAATCGACATTTCATTATTTTCAGTAACCAATTTTGACTTTGTTCCTGATTGTAGATCCCTTGTCCAGTTTTTTAGTGTCTTTTCATAGTTAACTTCAGGAATAATGACTGAAAGACCTGGCAGTTTGCCTTTGCCGAAAGTAAGGCTGTCCTCAGAAACCAAGATTGGTTTCTGAGCTTTAATTCCCATGCAGGAAATTAGTAGTGACAAGAAAAGAATAGAAATTGATTTCATAGACTTAATTATTAATACTGTTTGTTAACTTGAAAATTTTTAGTTAATACTTAACTCTTTAACTGATAAAACGATCTTAATTTTTGTATTAACAAGAATAAACAGCAAATTGTTTAAGAAATCATTTTATTTATTATCGGCAGACAGGAAAGCACAGAGTTCCATAAAAGAAATGGGAGAAAAACTTTTAATAAGAAGCAAGGCAGGTTTCCGGAATGAGTTATTATACTCTCATCCTGATTTCGCACTTAGCATTATGAAAACCACTTTTTCAAAGGAAAAGGGAAAAACTCAGGTGTCTCATTTTTGTACTTTAAATATTTTTCACCAAAAAACTTTTCGAGTTCATCGTATTCCTTCCTTATAAATATTTTGAAAAAGAGATAACCGATAATACTTGTGGTAAGTATAAGCCACGAATTTAAGAGAAGAGATAGTGCTGGTATTATGAATAGAATTATTGAAGAATATAATGGATTCTGACACAGGCTGAAGGCTCCATTTGTCACTAGCCTTGTCTCTTTCTGCCCTTTTAGTAAGAGCCTCACTGTTGTAAGATAAAAGACAAGACCAAAAGCCATCAGAATTATTCCGGATATTAACAGTATATTTCCACTGCCGGCGGAAAAAATAAAAAGATGATTTTTAATACAGCTTAAAGTTATGGTCACTGCGAGCCATGGAAGAAGAATAATTCCTATTTTTGGACCCACCCCGAAAAAATTTAATTTTCCCATTTTCTTGATAATTAATTGATTAATAATTTGTTGTTTTTTGGTTTTTTTAAAACTAAAATAAAAAATAATTTGTAATTATTTAATCTGTATTTAATTCTCTTTGATTACCTATTTTACTAATTATTGATCAGACATTATTAATATTTCGCTGCTCTGCACCTTTTACTGTTTTCCTGTTCATTTTCTACAAAGATTTCGGTGCTCTGCACCTTACTTTCCTTTTCCGTTGGTTTTGCAGAAAGGAAAGATGCTCTGCAGCTTTATATGAAAACATTAAGTTTTTCAAATTATCATTTGAATTGCCTAAATGTATTAATTGATGAGCAGCAGAGCTGCAAAATATTTGTAGAGACTTCTGACTTCGGACTTCAAACAAAATTTATTAACTTTCACAAAATATCAGATCTGATGAAGATAGTTGCTGATGATAAAATTCCTTTTCTTAATGGAGCTCTTGAACCTTATGCGGAAGTAGTCTATTTGCCGGGGAAACAAATTAACAGGGAAATTCTCAAAGATTGTGATGCACTCCTTATCCGTACAAGGACAAAATGTACTGCAGATTTGTTAGATGGAACAAACGTCAGATTTATTGGAACTGCAACTATCGGATTTGATCATATTGATACGCATTATTGCAACAAAAACAAAATAAGATGGACTAATGCCCCGGGATGCAATTCTTCATCGGTTCAGCAATATATTGCTGCAGCATTGCTGAAGATCTCTTCAGAAAACTGTTTTAATCTTCAGGGCAAGACATTGGGAATCGTTGGTGTTGGCAATGTAGGTTCAAAGGTTGAAAAGTTTGCACGGACCATCGGGATGAATGTTCTTTTAAACGATCCACCGCGTGCAAGAATAGAGGGCAAAAAGAATTTTCATAGTCTTAATGTGGTATTATCTGAATCTGATATAATAACAGTGCATGTACCCTTAAATGTAGTAGGGGAGGATTGTACCTACCAGCTTTTAAATGAGGAGAGATTTAAAAAGATCAGGCGGGGGACATGGTTTTTCAATTCATCCCGGGGAGAAGTTGCAGAGATAAATGCACTGAAGAGAGTGCTTGATTCAGATAAACTTGGAGGTGCGGTAATCGATGTATGGGAGAATGAACCTGATATCGATACCGAACTAATGCAGCAGGTTTTTATTGCTACTCCACATATTGCTGGTTATTCAACAGATGGCAAAGCCAATGGAACAGCAATGGTTGTTAACTCACTTAGCAAATATTATAATCTTCCTTTGGAAAACTGGTACCCCAGGGATGTTCCTCTTCCTGCTTTTCCTTCTATATCAATTGATTGTAAAGGAAAAACTGAAGAAGCAATTTTAAAAGAAGTTGTAATTCATACATATAATATAGATGAAGATAATGCAAGGCTTCGTTTGGCACCATCAGATTTTGAGAAGCTCCGAAGCGATTATCCTCTCAGAAGGGAGTTTACTTCATATTCAGTTAATCTGAAAGGAGGGACAGAAAAAGTCCGGCAGATGCTCGAAACTATTGGATTCAAGGTTAAAGTCTGATTGTCTTGCGGTCTTGCAGTCTTATAGGTCCGTTTACAATTTACTCAACTCTCATGACTTGCATGACTTGCATGATTTGCATGACGTTATGAATCTATCAGAACCTTTTCCTTAGCTAAGGCAAACTCCTTTACCTGGAAAACAAATGCTTGAAGCCTTGTATCAAGAGATACAGAATCCTGACCATCGTATGCAATATTGATAAAAGGAATATTGTTATGGTCTTTCCTGAAGGTATCACTTACTGATGCAACAAGTGTTCCCGGCATACATGTAAATGGCAGAATAGCAGCAATACCTGAAACTCCACGTTCTACAAGAGCAGCTGAAGTACCAATAGCTATTGGTGGGTCGCCATCGTAAAACTCATTCACATACTTATTGCACAAATTCAGCATATCGTGAAGAGATACGTCTTTTTCATGGTCAATAAATTTCTCAATTCCGCGAAGGAGGGAAGATGCAATTATTTCCTGACCAGCACCCTGAATTTTTGATTTGATTATGCCTTTCTTATCATTCTTCCACCTGCTGTCGCGGGTGAAACGGTAGGTAGAATATGTTATCCATTCAGCAAATGGGGCAACAACCACTTCAGCACCAAGATCTTCAAGCCTGTTTGAAATATTGCCATTACACGTTGCATTATCACGCATGAATATCTCACCGATTATTGAAACCACCGGTTTTTTCACACTCTTGTCAACTTTTATAGCCATGAAATCCGAAGCTATTCCAACGAGTGTTTTATGCAGTCCTTTTGATCCGTTTTCAATGCATTTTTCAAGACGTCTTAACGAATCTTCATAGAGTCTGTCTGAATCACCCCTGTTTATTTCGTAGGGTCTGGTTTCCCTGTGGATTTTATGGAGATAATCGGCAACTACAAATCCTTTCCATGCGTTTATTCTGAATTTTTGGCCATGCTCACCTGCAACATCTTCATATGAAGTATCATTTGATGGAGTTATAAGCTCAGCTTCCTGGAAGCCAAGCCTGTCAAAAAGAAGCCTGTGAAACTGATTATACTGGCCAAACCTGCATGGCCCATTATGATCTGGCATAAAGAAGCTTATTTTTGAGGGATCTGCACCTGGCTCCAACAGTTTTTTGAGAAAGCTCCCAGTGGTACAGATCATTGGAAAGCACTCTTTGGATGAAGTGTATTTTCTTCCCAGAGCCAAATCCTCTCCGGTCTGTTTTGGAAGCACTTCTGATGGGATTCCGCAACTTCTTGCAGCAGCTGCAATCATATAGGCGCCATCATTCATGTATGGGAAATACATAACTCTTTCTTTCTGGGGCGATGAAGGGCTGGGACGAGGCCTGAATATTGTCACATCTTTTTTCTCATTTTTTTCCGATCCGCTGAGACTTTCCAGAAATGCTTCTATACGGGTTATCATTCCTGCATCGGCTGAATGTTCATCAATTTCAAGATGGAGAAAGGGTTTGCCTTTCAGCTCTTCTGTAACGTAATGCCATATGAATGAGTCTGGTCCGCAACGGAAGTTGCTGATATACACCGCATGAAGATTATCACTCTTTGCCACCAGTTGTGCTGCCGCAATTAACTTTTGGCCGTTTGGCCAGTACATATTTCGGTAATTTGCAAAGATATTATAAGGTGACAGGTCAAGCATATCCAGAGGTATCGGCATAACATTCTGGCTTATAAGCTTTTCTACAAGTCCGAGGTTGAGGTGCTGATCCGTACTGTTATATGGCCTGCCTAACAGTACAACAGGGCGACAGTTTTCAGGTATAGAATTAAGGACCTCTCTTCCGTAATCTATAAGTCGTTTTTCGAATGCTATTTGTATTTCATCGGCCTTATAAAGTGCCTGCCTGATTAATGACTTGCTGATCCCGAATTTTACATTGAAATATTCTGTCATCTCAGGTACAAGAGCTTTTTCGAAATATCTGAAATGAAGAGTTGGTACAAGAAGTTTTGATTCATCAACTTTTCCTTTTAAAGCTGACTTTATCATGAATGGATATGTTTGTATCCATGGACAATTGCAGTTGGAAGTTTTATTTCCTGCCTTTTCTTTACCGTTTACAATGAAAGGAAGGAAAATATAATCCACACCCTTCTCAATAAGATCAATAACATGACCATGCATCAATTCAACGGGAAGGCAGGTCTCAGCAGTAATTGTCTCAATTGACTTTGTAACAAGAGATTTATCTGATTCTTTTGATATCACAACATTAAAACCAAGTTGCTCAAAGAAGCTTCTCCAGAACGGAAATTGCTGATAAAACACCATCAGGGCTCTGGGAATCCCGATTGACGTTAAATTTCCTCCTTCTTTTTCCACAAAACCTTCCATCAGCATTTCGGTCCTTTTAGTGAAAAGATTCGGGATGTTATTATTCAGTTTTTTCCTGTCATCCATCTCATACTTTTCACAACGTCCACCATAGTAGAGTGATTTTTTTTCACCTTCGATTTTAACCCGTCTGATTTCACAATGGTTAGTACATTCCTGGCAAACAAACCTGCTTACCTTATAAGCAGCATTTCGGACACCAAATCCTTTAAACCTTGTTTTCTGACCATCTGCCATTGATCTTTTGGCAAGTATGGCAGCGCCAATGGCCCCGGTAACATCAAAATGCGGAGGTATTATAATACTCTTTCCAACAACTTTTTCGAAGGCCGCAACAACAGCCTTATTATTTGTAACCCCTCCCTGAAAGAAAATTTTATTGCCTATTCGCCTGTCACCTACTACTTTTTGGAGATAGTTATAGACAATGGAATAGGCAAGTCCACCAACAAGGTTTTCATTTCTTGCTCCCTTTTGCATGAATGAATTAAGGTCCGATTCCATGAAAACCGTGCATCGGTCACCCAGTTTTACCGGACAATCAGATTTTAGCGCCATACAGCCGAATTCCTCTACAATATTAATATTCAGCTTCTCAGCTTGTTCCTCAAGAAATGATCCTGTACCGGCAGCGCATACCTTATTCATTTCAAAATCAACTATTACACCATTTTCAATGCTAATATATTTGGAATCCTGTCCGCCTATTTCGAAGATAGTATCAACAGTAGGATCATAGTCAATTGCAGCAGTTGCCTGCGCGGTAATTTCATTAACAATATTGTCAGCACCTATAAAGTCTCCTGTAAGGTATCGGCCTGAACCTGTGGTGCCGGCCCCAAGAACTATTATATCTTCTCCGACTTCGTCAAATATCTCAGTCATACCTTTCTGTATCGCTTCGAGAGGGGTCCCTGCAGTCGGCAGATAGCGCCTTGCTACAACCCGGTGTTCTTCATCAATCAGAACAACATTTGTGCTCAGGGAACCGATGTCGAGTCCAAGGTAAACATTGACCTTTTCTTTACCGTTTTTGATAGAGTGAACCACCTTTCTGTATTCCGCTGCAGATTCCTTAAGAGGAGGAAGACTGACAAATTCGGTAGCTGTCCCTGTCAGATATTCCTCAAGCTTTGAAATACCTGAGAAATGGTTCATATTGAGTTTATTGTTACGGGCATAATAGACTGCACCTATTGCTCCCATGGCGGAATGGTGAGAAGGGATTATAAGTTCGCCGTCTGTGAGGTTAAGGGTTTCCCTGAAAGCCCTTATCATACCTGTATTTGCTGCAACTCCTCCTGAAAAAACGACGGGTTTTTTAATTTCTTTGCTCCTGGCAACATTACTGCGAAAGTTCCTTGCTAATGCGAAACATAATCCAGCTACAATATCATGAAGCGGAGTTGCTATCTGCTGATGATGGATCATGTCGCTTTTTGCAAATACACTGCAACGCCCAGCTATCCTTGGCGGATCAACCGATTTCAGCGCCATCGCACCAAATTCATTTTCAATGGGTACACCTATTCTTCTGGCCTGTTGATCGAGAAATGAACCTGTTCCTGCTGCACATATGCTGTTCATCTCAAAATCAACCAACCTTGAATGCCCGTTTTCAGGATTTTCCTCGAGAATGATAAGTTTTGAATCTTCTCCCCCTATTTCAATCACTGTTCTTGCCTCAGGATATAATATCCCTGTTGAAGTTGCCTGTGCAATTATTTCATTGACAAATACGCCTCCGATAAGTTCTGTAGCTAATTTGCCTCCGGTACCGGTAACAGAAATTCCATTTAATCTATCTGCAGGATACTTTTCAAGTACAGAAGTTAATCTTTCCTTGAGGACATTAAAAGGCCTTCCATGAACATAATCATAGTACTCTTCCAGAATATTGTTATTGTCATCGACAATTACTGTGTTCAACGAAACAGATCCAATATCAAGCCCCAAAAATATTTGAGAATCAGATAATCCGGGGGGAAAAGATTTAGGAGCCATAAAGAGAGGTTTTGATCAGTTTAAAGACAATCCTTTTGGAACTGAATACTGAGCTTCAAATATATTAAAATCCATAATAAGAATCAATCTAAATAAATGTTTTTATGATATATATCACTTTGTTGAATAGTATAACATATTCATTATCAGATATATTAAAATTAGAATATTCTCATTTCAGAATATGTGATTTCAAAATTATATCATTTTCAAATGATCTCATTTTCAAGTTTTCAAATTCCATTTTTATATCCAATCCTCGTGAAGTACTTCTCCATTTATCCCGACGATCATCTTCTTAACAGGAACTTTTCTCGAAGCTTTGCCCAAAGCTGTTCTTACCATCTGCAAGAGACCACCACAGCAAGGGACTTCCATCATCATAACAGTTATTGTATTCACTTTTGCAATATCTATCATAGCTGTCAGTTTCTCAACATATGAATCTGTTCCCTGGTCAAGTTTAGGACAGGCAATAGCAAGAGATTTGCCTTTCAAATGTTTGCTGTGAAAACCACCCATTGAGAAAGCAACGCAATCGGCAGCCAGTAGAAGATCTGCGCTCCTGAAATACGGTGCGTTTGGATTTACAAGATGCATCTGAACAGGCCATTGCCTGAGTTCCGATGGCTGATCGGCGGGGGAAGCATTGTAAGTTGGATCTGATGGTTTTTCAATAACCATTGTCCTCGATCCGGGGCATCCTCCTCCCTCATGAAGAGGTTGAAGTTGGGGTTGAGGTTGAGTATTTATGGGCTCACTATGATTATAAACTTCACTCATTACCTCTGCAATGTTAAAATTCAATTCAGTTCTGTGCTCTTTAAGATAAGATACTCCCTCCTGCAGAAATCCTGTTTCTCCGTGATCTTTCATGTGTTTGAGATGTGCAATAATAGTGTTCTTCCCTTTATCTTTCATCTGTTTCATAACCCTTGATTCATCATAAGGTTCTGCTTCTCTTGATTCAATTGTTATTGCTTCTTCAGGACAATGCCCTATGCAGGCCCCGAGCCCGTCACACATCAGTTCACTAACCAATCTTGCTTTACCATCTATTACCTGTAATGCACCTTCATGACAGTTCGGAATACACTGTCCGCAACCGTTGCATAATTCATCATTAATTTTTAGAATATCTCTTTTTATCATATTTTATCATTAGTTTTCTTCTGCAAAATTGAAGAAATACAATGATACAAATTGTAACATATGTTACAAAACAGTGAATTTTATCTTATTTCTAATGTACTCACCCCCTTTAATCCCCCTCTCTACTTCGTAAAGTTTGGGAAACTACTTAATATATAGCGTATTACACCCTCTCTCTAAGGATTAGAGAGAGGGATTGGGGGTGAGTTCATTGGATTTTGAGGGGGAAAGTGGTTTTTTATACTAATTAGTATTTCAGAGAAGAGTCATTCGCCATATTGGTAAGAGCAACATAGATCATCTTAGCCACATCTTCCATAATATCAATGGTAACTGCGTCGGGGTCATCCCCTGGCAGATGGTAATACACTTTTTTATACCAGCCTGTCGTTCCTATTTCCATCGTCCTGTATCCGGCCATACTGAATACGACGCCATCGCTTCTTGGTCTTCCGTAGTATGCCCCGGGAACAGGAGCTGCAGTTTGTATGGTCCTGTGAACATATTGGGAATTTGCTTTGACAAAATAACTCAACAGCTCCTGGTAAGGACTTCCTGCAGATACTGAGAACCCTGTTCCGTTTCCGACCATATCGAGATTGATGAAAGTTATTGTTTTGTCCTTCGTAAAAGTGGCTTTTTCGGTAAAGAGCTTGCTTCCTAGGAGACCTGATTCCTCACCCCCGAAAAAAATAAATATTACAGATCTTTTTAATACTATCCCCGAAAGAGCCATCGCTTTCGCTGAACCCATTATATCAACTACCCCGCTGGCATTGTCGAGTGCCCCGTTAACAACTTTTCCTGCTTTCCCGACAGCATCAAGATGCCCACCTATGATGATAGCTTCATTTTTGAGTATTGAGTCACTGCCTTCAATCATCCCGACGACATTACATGCTTTTCCTTCCAGATGTCTGGTAGTATTAGCTTTGATGGTAACACTTTTACCAGTATTAAAGGATGCCGGCTTAAATGTTTTTGTTATTTTTTCGAGTATCTCCTTATTTGTTGTTTTCAGTCCGGCGAAAATATCAGCCAGTGGCTGAGGTCCGATTCCGCATACAATAATTGACGGATCATAAGAGATATTTGGATTTGCCATTGCCCCATCTATATAGAGCATTCCGGCTGCACCATGTTTTACTGCATTTTCGAGTTTGTACTGATGATAACAATATCCAACCCATTTTTTGTATTCAGGATTTTTTGGATCTGAGTAAGGTACATCTCTGTTCATCAGTACTATCTTCCCTTTTACATCGATTCCATTGTAATCATCATAATTTAGCTCAGGAGCAGTTACTCCATATCCGACAAAGACAACTTCAGCAGTTATTTCTCCGTTTCCGGAATTCATACCCGGGTAATAATCATCAGGGTAAGTATAATTTTTATTTATTACAGAACCGTTTGCCTGGGCGAGATTCAAGGTAAGACTACCAATATCATTTACTATAGTATACGGGAAATCAAACCATTGAAAGTAGTTTCCATTGTCGCCAGCTGGTTTAATGCCCCATTCTTTCAACTTTCCTGCCACCCATTCGGCACTGGCAATAAATTCGGGGGTACCGGTCAGTCTGCCGTTAAATTCGGGAGAGCAAAGCTTTTCAATCCATGTCATCATTTCTTCAGTCCTGATTGCATGAAATTGTTTCAGTAATTTTGATTCATAATCGACCTGTGAGAAGGCAAATCGAGGAGCCGATAAAATAATTATTGAAATGAGAGTTAATATTTTTTTCATTAAAATTGATTTTTAGACGATCAAAAATAGATGAAAAAATGATTGGTTTTGTTTTTGGAGGTTCTAAAAATGGACCAAACTTATAAATACTCATATTTGAAAAAAAGATTGTTTCGTCGCTTCGCTTCTCGCAGTGACAGCAAACTTCATAAGGTTTGGTTCAGACCCTATCCGGAATTAACATTACTTGTATTGTCATTGCGAGCCCGACGAAGGAGGGCGCGGCAATCTTAATATCCCATCCTGAAGTTGACTTACTGTTATTTACTATTTTTGTGAAAAAGACCATGGATTATTCTCTTCTCTCAACTGCCCCTTTGTTTAAAGGATTATCTCCTGACGAAATTGAATTAATTCTTGATAACATACCAAACCGGGTTAAAAAATTTCAATCGGGTTCGATGATATGTCAAAGCGGAGAACCGGTTAATTCACTGATGGTTGTAATTAGCGGTATCGTGAAGGGAGAAATGGGGGACTATGCCGGACGTGTAATAAAAATTGAAGATATTGCAGCTCCGGGGGCTATTGCTCCGGCATTCATGTTTGGAAACAGGAACAGATTTCCAGTCAATGTAATTGGCGTTTCAGCAGGAGAATTAATTTCAATAGGGAAGGCTGATTTTCTTAAATTATTAATGGTTAACGATACAGTGCTGGTTAATTATCTGGATATGATCTCAAACCGTTCCCAATTCCTTTCTGATAAGATAAAATTCCTGAATTTTAAAACAATTAAAGGCAAGCTTGCCCAGTTCATTCTTCAGAAAGCAGGAAAGGATCAGGAATCAGTTAGTCTGGCAATGACGCAGAACGACCTGGCTGATTTTTTTGGTGTCACCAGGCCATCGGTGGCGAGGGCTCTTGGCGATCTGGAAGAAGAAGGTTATATCGAAGCAAAAAGTAAAAACATTAAGATACTAGATAAAAAAGGACTTGCTGATCTTACAATCGACTGATTAGTTATTCAATTCCTTGCGCAACAGATCCTTTTGTCATGGGCAGGCCGATTATGAAGCAGGTTCCTTCACCTACCCTGCTTTCTACAACAATACTGCCATTATTTATTTTCACTAATTCATGACATAGCTTTAGTCCGAGTCCGGTTCCTTTTTCATTCTCGGTTCCAGGTGAGCTTTCAATTTCTGTTGAGGTAAAAAGATATTTTTGTTTTGTTTCAGGAATGCCAATGCCATTATCACAAATCTTGAGCATTATACATTCTCCATTCTTACTCTTATCTTTTAAAAGGATACTAATCCTTCCACCTCGAGGTGTATATTTTACAGCATTTGACAAGAGATTTCTGATTATAATATCTAGCAGATCTTTGTCAAAGTAGGCAATTGAATTTCCAACCTGTGTAAAATTAACTGAGATTTCTTTTTTATCGGAAGTCTCTTTGAATATGCTCAGGTTTGTGAGTATAATATCGGCCAGATCGCGCCTTTCGGGAGAAAATTTTATTTTATCCTCCTGGCCCCGGCCCCATACAAGCATGTTCTCTAGAAGGCTGATTACCAGCTGTGCATATTGGATGCTTGAATTTGCAAAAGTGTCATATTTCTCTTTATACTCTTTTTCTTTAAGGAGATTAAGCATGTAGAGTATATTTACTACCGGACTTCTTAAATCGTGCGCAATAACGGAAAAAATCCTGTTTTTGAGTTGAATAGTATCAGATAACTGCTTGTTTTGCAATGCAATCATCGAGTTCTGTTTTTCAATTTCTTCATTCCTGTTTTTCAGCTCCTGGGTTCTTTCATTAATAAGATTTTCAAGATTTCTGTTCAGGAATTCAAGTTCATTTTGAAGTTTTTCTTTATCGAGAAATGCTCTTACCCATTTATATATTAATATAGCTGCCTGGATGAAAACAAAAAGTACAATGATATATGTCAGGGAATATCCGATAGAGTTATTTGACTTCCCAAGCGATACTCTCATATCGTGCAACCCGCCAAGTAACAGGAGAATAAAGGCCAGGAAATAAGCTATATCGAGTGTATTTTTCTTCAATGACCCCTTAAAACTCATGAAGAGAAGATACGAGATAGCCAGTATCATAGATGGATAGTACAGAAGTGTTGAGTAACTAAAGATTTTAACAGGAAGGAAAAGGGTCATAATAAATGCAAGAGAGAAAACAACAGTAATAAGCCAGGCAATTATTCTGAAAAATTTTGAGGGATAGAGATTCATAACATACCATACCCATCCAATCAGGATAACAAAAAGTCCAAGGTATTCAAATCTGATTATCCAAACCCAATCCATATTGAAGAAGTTCAGAATAAGATAATGGGAAGTAAAAAGGGGTCTTAATGCCAGTCCGATAGTTGTCATGCTGAAAAAGAACATGATCTTCTCCTTTGGTGAGATAACGAAAAAGAACAGAAAAAAAAGTGAGAATCCTAAAAGCAGGCTTATTACAGACCATTCTGCTGCCCAGCCATTGGCAAGCTGTTTCTGTACCTCACTGAAAGTACCTAACTTTGCAGGTAACCAAAACCCCCCGCGGCGATGATTATAGTTCGCAACATTTATTATAATTTTCAGTGAATCAGATTCTGTATTAAACCTGAAAAAATTTCTTTTATACTCAGGTTTAGTTTCCTCGGATGATTTTCCGGGGGTTCCATTGCTTCCATAATATTTTCCATCAAGGTAGATATCGTAAGAGGAATCAAATACAGGAAGATCTATTGCCAGGGGCTTATTAAAACCTTTTGGGAACAGGATAGTCAGACGGTAAGTTGCATAGCCGAATTTGTCAGTTTTAACTGACTCAGGAGGGTAGTCTGTCCAGTAAGATGGCACTTTTCCATAATAATCAGGTTTAATAGTGGCTGTTTTAAAGTCATTTGGGCGCAACATCTTATTCCAGTAAAACTCCCATTCCCCGTTAAGTTTAATAATAAAATGATCAG
>Ga0209540_10001532_pt1 | contig 17347 bp, 13 predicted proteins | sample BarGraIncu01121A_FD_184501 | JGI IMG/M metagenome (GOLD analysis project Ga0209540, IMG submission 184501) | Arctic peat soil microbial communities from Barrow, Alaska - Barrow Graham LP Incubations 011-21A (SPAdes) (version 2) | ecosystem: Environmental > Terrestrial > Soil > Wetlands > Peat... | reverse complement strand
TCATCAGTGACCGTGTAGTCGGCGATTTCAGTGTTGGTATACGCAAGATCGTATGCGACGAACAAATGCAGCGCGACATTCTGCGCTGGTGCCGACTTCTGAGACTCGTTCCAACTGTCGAGGTATGTCCTCAAGACGTTCTTGAAGCTCTTGCGCCCGGTCACAAAACCTAACCCCACATTGAGTTTTCTCTTCAAGAGTTGCCTGGTTTCTAACTGCGGCCGAGAACGGCAGGCCATGCGGCGACTGCGAATCTGGCTCGTGATTGCTCGGCGCTCTCTATGTGTCTTACACGCATGCTTCTGTCGAAGAACCCTCATCTCTCGGACCAGATGGATCTTACTGTTCCCACATCGTAGCTGACTCTGGTACACCGCGCTCCGCAAGGCGGCGGACTCGGCCGGAGTGAGCGTTGGAACCATGCTCAAGTTCCAAGCTCGCCCGCGATGGCCAATCTGAAACGCTCCGGGTTCCGCGTCGGCTCAACTGCGTGGGCGCGTGCCATTCGCGTGTCTTACGCGTGGGAAACGCGCTGAAATTGCCTGCAGCTGGCCGAGACTGCGCGGGATGGACTGGTAGCAGACATGGCATTTGACCTGCGACGATGCGACACTTAGCGAGTCGCGCCGAATCCGCCTGAAACCCGCAGGTCAGGTTTCGAATTCCCTTGGGGGCACCACAAATCCTCGTGAGCCCGTCTGTTCAAACAGACGGGCTCACCTGCGCTCGTTTGTGTCCGCCAGGCCACTCCCTATACTACGAGCCGCGGCCCTCCGAAGGCGGAGCGTCGCCTCAGTCCCTCCGGGATACGGGAGTACATGTCATGGTGCGACTGTGCAGGGGAGATCGAGCGCGTGCGCGGGTGAGCGCGGCATGGTGACACGAACGTCGGCCGCCCGCCGCGCTGCAGCCGAGGTCGTGGCCGCAGCCGTAGCTCAAGGGCTCGGCGCGCTGGATGAGTGGCAGGCGAAGACGTTGCTGGCCGGCTATGGGATCGCCGTTCCCGAGGGCGGGCTCGCACGCACCGAGGACGAGGCCGCCGCCATCGCCGGGCGGATCGACGGTCCGGTGGTCGTCAAGGCCATCGGGTCGGGCATCAGCCACAAGACGGAGCGCGGACTGGTCACTCTGAACCTTCGCGGGGACGAGGCCGTCCGGGGCGCTGCCCGCTCGCTTCTGGCGCTCACCGAAGGCGAGGACGCACTGCTCCTGGTCGAACGGATGGTACGGGGACCCCGCGAGTTCATGATCGGGATGAAGCGCGACCCTCTTTTCGGCCCCGTCGTGATATTCGGGGTCGGGGGGATCTTCGCGGAGGCTCACAGGGACATCGCGCTGGGCGTGACGCCCCTGGAGGACGCCGACATCGAGGGCATGCTTGCCGGGATCAGGGCGAGCGCTCTGCTCGACGACTTCCGCGGCCTGCCGCCGGTGGATCGCGCGTCACTCGCCGAGGCGATCCGCGCGCTCGCGCGCATCGCCCAGGACCATCCGGTCGTGACCGAGATCGACGTGAACCCCCTCATCGTGGAAGGCGCGACGCCGGTGGCAGCGGACGCACTCGTGATCCTCGATCCCGCCGCGGAGCGAGGCGCGTCCGCCCACCTCACGCACGTCATCTCGTCCCCCGATCTGACCCCCCTGTTCGCGCCGCGCGCGGTCACGGTCGTCGGCGCCTCGAGCGACCCTCACAAGTGGGGCGGATCCCTCCTGCGCAACCTCATCGACGGCGACTTCGCCGGTCCCATCTACCCCGTCAACGGTCGTGGCGGCATCCTGTGCGGCCTGCCGGCGTTCGCCAGCATCGCGGAGCTGCCTGAAGCCCCGGACCTTGCGTTGATAGCGCTGGGGGCCGCCCAAGTGAACTCCGTGATCGAGCAGTGCGGCGAGCGCGGGATCCCCGTCGTGCTCGTGGTGGCTGCGGGCTTCGCGGAAGCGGGAGAGGCGGGGGCCACCGCGGAGGCGGAGTTGGTCGAGACGGCCCGGGCCTCGGGCGTCACGCTCATCGGCCCCAACTGCATGGGCCTGGTCGCGACGCACAGCCGGCTCCACGCCGTCGGCTTCCTGGAGCTGCGGCCGAAACCCGGCGGTCTGAGCATCGTGTCCCAGTCCGGCAACATCGGCGTGCAACTCGTCACCCGGGCCGAGCGGCGCGGCATCGGTATCGACAAGTACGTGTCGGTCGGCAACCAGGCGAGCACGACCGCGCTCGACGTACTGGACGCGCTGGGAAACGACAACCAGACCGCCGCCGTACTCGTCTATCTCGAAGGCATCGGTGACGGACGACGCTTCCTCGACGTCATGCGCCGCATCACCTCGAAGAAGCCGGTGGTGGTGCTGCGCGGCGGACTGACGGAGTACGGCCGCCGCGCAGCCGCATCGCACACCGGCGCCATGGCGGGCGGGGCCGACGTCTTCATGGCCGCGGCCCGCCAGACGGGCTGCCTCGTACGCACGGGCCCGGACGAGAGCATGGACCTGGCGCTGTGTCTCAGCGAGCTCCCGCTGCCGGCGGGCCGTCGCGTGGCGGTCATGACCCTCGGCGGTGGCTGGGGCGTGCTCGCAGCGGACGAGGTGGCGCGCAACGACCTCGAGCTCGCTGAGCTGGAGCCTCGCGTCCTCGCCGAGCTGGACGAACTCCTGCCCGGCTACTGGTGCCGCAGCAACCCCGTCGACCTCGTGGCGGCCATCGGCCCTGACCTCGCAAGCCATGCACTGACGGTGCTCGCCGAGAGCGAGTCGGTGGACGCCGTGGTCGTGCTGGGCATCCTTCGCAGCCCGTCCACCGGCTGGACGTCGGACGATGCCGAGGCCGCCGGCGTATCGGGCGGACCCGGCCGCGGCAGCTTCAACCCGGCCGAGGTCGCCTTCCTCGAGCGTGTGACCGAGCTCATGGCGAGCACGGGTAAACCGATCATCAACGTCCCCCTGCGCCCGCTCGAGGCCGCGACCTTCCCGGGCGGTGAGCGGCACGATCCCGTCATCCTCTACTCGCCGGTCGCCGCGGTGCGCGCCCTCGCCGCCATGGCCTGGTACGGGGAGTACGTCGCCGCCCAGGTGGATCCGCCACCTGCCGGCGCGCAACGGCCCGGACTTGGACATGGTCTGTGAGCCGCGACTACTCAGCGCTCGCACGTACGGGGTGACTCTGGCTGAGACTGGCAGGGCGGGTTTCGAATTCCCTTGGGGACACCGCAGAAGCCAGCGAGCCGTCCGCGTGTTCCAGCGGGCGGCCCGTGTGCTTCAATGGGTCGGGCCCTGCCGGCGAACGAGGGACGAGACGCATGACTGACGACACGGAAGCCGAACGCTCCCGCGACAGCGTGAAGGCCCGCCTCACCCGCCTCGCGGCGATCCTGCGCTCCCGCGGCTACTACCGCACGCTTCGACGTCTGCACGCCACGCTCAAGCCTGAGACCTACCTCGAGATCGGCATCCGGAAGGGCGACTCCTTGGCGCTGGCCACGACCGCGGCGGTCGCCATCGGCATCGACCCGGCTCCCATCCTGACGCGCCCGACCGCTCCGAACGCGGAGGTCTTCGCGATGACGAGCGACGACTTCTTCGCGAAGTGCGACGTCCGCGAAGAGCTCGGGGGTCGCGACCTCGACCTGGCGTTCATCGACGGCATGCACCTGTTCGAGTACGTCATCAGGGACTTCGCCAACGTCGAGCGCGTGTCGACGCCGGACACGGTGGTCGTCCTGCACGACTGCCTGCCGGTCGACGCCCTGTCGGCCGCGCGCGACCGGACGACCGCCCTGTGGACCGGCGACGTGTGGAAGGCCGCGCTCGTGCTGCGGCGCTACCGCCCGGACCTGCGCCTGACGGTCATCGACGCGCCTCCGTCGGGGCTCATCATCGTGCGGGGCCTCGACCCCGCGAGCCGCGTGCTGGACGAGAACGCAGAGGCGATCCTCGGCGAGTACGCCGCGCTCGGGTTCGACCACTGGGAGCAGCACCGCAGCGAGGTGCTCGAGCTCGTCGCCGACCTCGAGACGGCGCTCGCCGGTCTCTGAGAGTCGTCGCCGGGCTTCAGATCCTTCGGCTGTCGTACGCCCAGTTGAGCAGCGCCTGGCGCTGCTTCGGCCGGCACGACTCGTCGCCGGGCAGGCAGTTGGCGCGCACCTGGCCCGCGTGCCGGCGGAACGCGCGCCAGCGGCCGATCTGCCGGTCGTCCTCACCCGGGATGCGTCGCCCCATCCAGTAGCGGCAGTACCACTGGAACCAGCCGCGCGGGTCGTCGGCGGTGAGCCAGCCGCGGCGGCGCCACTCCGACAACGGCAGGCTCGCGTTGACCCCGAAGTGGTTGAGCGCCGGGTCGTGCCGCTCGTGGCACAGGCGCGCGCCCTCGAACCACTCGTCCGGGAACTCGCCGCGACAGTCCGTGAGGTACTTGCCCCCGAACACGCCCAGATGCAGCATCTCCTGCGGCGTGAGTTCGGGTTCGAAGCGGGGGTCGAACCCGGCGCCGGCGGGAGCCGTCAGCGCGTACTCGTAGCCGTGCTGCATGAGGTCGTCGACGATGATCCGATTCGGCCGTACCCCGTCGTCGCGCATCGGTCCCCCTCGGTCATCCGATCACATCCGGCTGCAGCGTACCGCGCGGAGGCGGGGACGCGCGTCGCGTGTGGTTCAATAGGCCGTGCGGCACGCCGGACGGGCGCTGCCCCGCACGGGCGATTAACTCAGCGGTAGAGTGCCTCCTTTACACGGAGGAAGTCGGGGGTTCGAATCCCTCATCGCCCACCATAGAAGACACAGGTGAAGCCGGGTGCGGGTGCCCGGCTTCACGCATTCGAGGCGTCTTCGTGTGCCCACGCGAGCGGTCGGCAGAGTGGAGCGCCCGCCCACCGCCCGCGTTGATGTGCTCCCCGCGTGGGTAAATGTTGGGAGTATGGCGGCCGCGTGGGGCGCGGTCCGGGAGAGCGAGAGGGGGCAGATTCGTGCGGTTCCTCAGGCGGGACAACAGCGCGGCAACGACCTTCCTAGTTTCAGCGGCCGTGTGGCTCGTGATCGGCACGATCTTCGGGCTGCTGCTCACCATCGAGTTCGTGTTCCCGGACTTCGCGAAGGGCGTCGCGCAGATCGTCTTTCCGCGGCTGCGCCAGGCACACGTGAACACCGTGCTGTTCGCGTGGCTATCGGGCGCGATGATGGGCATCTGGCTCTACATCGTGCCGCGACTGACCGGCCGCAAGATCTACAGCGAGCTTCTCGGCAACATCGGCGCGATCGCCTGGAACATCTCGGTGGCCTTCGGGATCCTGGCCATCATGAACGGCTTCACGCAGAGCCGTGAGTACGCCGAGATGATCTGGGTCGTGGACGTCGCGGTCATGGTCGTGCTGCTCACCAACGCGTTCAACATCCTCATGACCATCCACCATCGCGTCGAACCCAAGCTCTATGCGAGCCTGTGGTTCATCATCGCCACGGTGGTGCTGTTCCCGCTCGTGTACTTCATCGGGAACGTCATGTGGGCGCCGCCCACCGGGGCGCTGATGGGCATCAACGACGCCACCATCAACTGGTTCTACGGCCACAACGTGCTGGGGCTGTGGTTCACGACCGGCCTGCTCGCGGTCATCTACTACATCATCCCGAAGGAGACGGGGACGCCGCTGTACAGCGCGTCACTCTCCCTCATCGCCTTCTGGGGCACGCTGTTCTTCTATACGGGCGTTGGAGCCCACCATCTGCTGTGGGCCCCTATCCCGCCCTGGCTCAAGACGATCGCAGTGGCCGAGAGCATCGGCATGGTGATCCCCGTACTGGCGACCATGTTCAACATCATGTTGACCATGCGAGGGAACTGGTCGCACGTCAGATCCAGCGTTCCGCTGCTCTACGTGCTCACGGGGTGGGCCACCTATATCCTCGTGTCGTTCCAAGGATCGAATGAAGCGATCCCCTCGGTGAACCTGGTCACCCACTTCACGCAGTACGTGCCCGGCCACGCCATGCTCGGCCTGATGTTCTTCTCGGCCTCGGTCTGCATCGCCGGGGCCTACTACGTTGTGCCGAGGGCCCTCGGCTGCTCGCTCTACAGCCGCCGGCTGGCGCGCGCGCAGTACGCGCTCTACGTGATCGGCTTCGCTGCCTTCTTCCTGACCTTCTTGGTCAACGGTGCGATACAGGGCGTCGCCTGGGTGCACGGCGGCATACCCATCTGGACCGTGCTCCCGACCCTGCGTCCGTGGGGTGCGATCCGGATCATGGGCGGTGCACTCGTCGTGGCGAGCTTCGTGATGTTCGCCTACAACGTCATCGCGACGGTCATCGCTCGACGTCCCTTCGAGCTCCCGGACGCGAAGGTCAGGACAGCCACGATCCCGGGCTCGACTCCCGCTCCGGCCATGGCGGAGGAGTGATGACCCGATGAAGATGTCGTTCAAGATCGTCCTGTGGGGTGCGATCGCTGTGGTCTTGTCGGTGATCACGGTCGTCGTGTTCACGCCCGCTCTCGTATGGAAGCCGGCCACCACGCCGATCGCTCATCCTTACACCGCCGAGCAGGAGCGCGGCCGGGTGTTGTTCTACTCGAACGGCTGCAACTACTGCCACACGCAGTACGTGCGAGCGGTCGACAACGCAATGGGACCGGTGTCCCAGGGCGGCGACTACAGCTACGACCAGCCTCTGATCCTCGGCTCGATCCGCACGGGCCCGGACCTTACCTACATCGGGCGCAAGCGCAGCCAGCAGTGGGAGGTCGACCACCTCAAGGACCCACGGCAGTTCTCGCCGCTGTCCCTGATGCCGGACTTCACCTTCCTCACCGATTCGGATCTGCGCGCGATCACCGAGTACCTGTACTACCTCGGCGACCGGAACCCCGCCGAGTTCATGGTCGAGTCGCCGGAGCCCTATCAGGCGGCGGCAGGGCCCGCATACACCACGGCGGTGCAATCCACCGACCCGAGCGCGACCCCGCAGGGCTGGCCGACCTTCAAGGAGTCCGGCCTGTACGAAGGCAAGCAGATCTACGTCTCGCATTGCCTGACGTGTCACGGATGCGCCGGCAACGGCCTCGGAACCTACGGCGGCACGCTCATCGTCACGCCGGCGAACTTCAAGGTGGACCCGTTCCGCACGATGCCCGACGACCAGTGGTTCTGGCACGTCTCGGAGGGCATCCAGGGCTCGGTCATGCCTCCGTGGAGGGAGAGCCTGACCGTGAGCCAGCGCTGGAACGTGATCCACTACGTCCAGCAGGTCTACGCATCTCCGTTCGAACGCGATCCGGACGAGGGCGATCCTCCGCCCGCGTATCAGAAGACCAACCCGCTCACGGCCACGCTCGACAACATCGACGCGGGGAAGCGCATCTGGACCCGCGAGTGCGCGGTCTGCCATGGCGACTCCGCGCAGGGCGAAGGCATCTTCCGGGCTGGGATCGAACCGGTCCCGCCGAGCTTCGATGACGCCGGGCACTACGGTCCCTTCACGGACGCCGACTACTTCTGGCGCATCAGTGAAGGCGTGCCATGGACCGCGATGCCCACGTGGAAGCTCGTCTACAACGAGACCGAGCGGTGGGAGCTCGTGACCTACATCCGCACGATGTTCACCAAGACCACGCCGCAGCCGCCGCAGCCGACGGAAGACCGGAAGATCACGACGACTCCCGTCATGAAGGCCCTGAAGCTTCCCCTGATCGCGACCTACGACGCTGGGCGGCAGCAGTTCCTCGTGCAGTGCGCTCACTGCCATGGCCTGGCGGGTGACGGGAAGGGCTGGGACGCGGCATTCCTCAGCCCCAAGCCGGCCGATCTGCAGCAGAAGCTCGCCCCGACCGTCGCGGAGATCATGGACGACTACGACGGCATCACATTCTCGAAGATCACCAACGGCATGCGGGACACGGCGATGCCCACGTGGGGTGAGTTCCTGAACACCCGGATGCGTTGGGAGGACGTGAAGTACGTCAAGGACTCCTACACCACGGGGTTGTCTGCAGGATCGAACGCGTCGCACTACGGGAAGGGCGACGTGCCGCTCCCGTACGTCCGCACGGACACCGGCATCTTCGAGAGCGAGATCGCGACGATCGTGCCCTCGGCCGGCAAGCCGATCTACGAGCGGTACTGCGTGACCTGCCATGGGGCCACCGGCCAAGGGGACGGCCCTGGGGCGGCGAACCTCATTGGCGGCCATCCGGCGCCGTTCGCGAAGAACATGAACCTCCCCTATGTCTTCAGCGTGATACGCGGAGGGATCCCGAACACTCACATGTACGGATTCGAACCCGTATTGGATGAGATCGACGTCTGGAACGTGACGGCGCACGTCGTCGGGCTGACCGGTGGGAAGTGGGGAGGGTGATGCGGCGATGATGCTCGGACTGCAGATCGTGGCCGGGTGGATGGCGTTCGTCGTCATCTTCGCCTTGGCGCTGTTGGCGTGGGCGGTCTACTCCGGACAGCTCGATGACGCTGAAGCGCTCAATCGTATCCCGTTCAACGAGAAGGAGCCTGCGGACTGGCCGGGCCGCCAGAGAGACGCGAAGGAGGTCTAGCGGTGCCTGACAACGTGTTGAGGGTCGGTCCGGAGCTCTTCGCGGTGATCGCGTGGACGATCGTGCTCTTCGGCGCGGCCCTGGCGTTCGCGTTCAAGTACCACGCAACGTCGGACAAGGCCGGCGTGCGCGGCCATCGTCCCGCCGACCAGGAGAAGGAAGGGGAGATCGTGCGCCCCGACGGTTTCATCGACAGCTTCGCCGGCGTCATCTCCGAGGCCGGCGGCGGCGTCCCGTTCATGGCGTCGATCATCATGATCACGGCGTTCGTTATCTGGCTCGTCTACCTGATCGTGAACTGGCAGGGGTGATGCGCAGATGCCCTATCTGTATGAGGTCTCATTTGACATCCGCCACGACCAGATGTCGCAACTCGAGATCGGCGCGTCACTGGAACGGCTCGTCGGCTATCTGAAGATCCGGCTTCCGGTCCAGCGCGGGTTCGTCCTCGCCGACGCGTGGTATTCCGTGGACGATCCCGACGTGACCCGCGTCGTGGCTCGCAGCGAATGGAGCGGCTGGGACGACGTCGAGGAGCATCGCGCGTCCGCGATCCTCGAGGACCACCTGTTCGAGGAGTTCGAGCCTCACGTGAACAAGGACAACGTGACGATTCGAACCTACGCCGAGGTCGGCAGCGGTCCCTTCTCGGCGCGCCGATGAGCGATTGCACGAACTGCGAGCTGTGCGGGATGGAGATCACGGACGACCCGGTCATCCGGGTCGTCCAAGGCTCCGAGCACTGCTTCGACACCGAGGACTGCGCCCTGCTCTATGAGCATGCGGCGAAGGCCGGCATGCTCGAGCAGGTCCTCGCCGATGCTCCCGAGCACCGGCTCGGGCTCATCCAGCGTCTCGGCCTGCATCACGAGACGGCCTTCTTCACGCTGGACGGCATGTGGTGCGCAGCGTGTGCGAAGGTGGTGGAGAAGGTCCTGCGCCAGGGCGCGGGCGTGGTCGATGCGCAGGTGAGCTTCGCGGCGGGGAAGGGCCGCATCGACTACGACCCTCGAGTGACCGACCTCAAGGAGCTCATCCACCGGACCGAGCGCCTCGGCTACATACCCAGGATGGAGGGCGGCCCCGAGCCCGAGAAGTCGGGCCGCGCCGAGGAGCGGCTGCTCACCCAGGTCCTCGTCGCCTTCGCGTTCGGGATGCAGGAGATGGTGATCTACATCGTCCGGCTGTACGCGGCGTACGCGGCCGGCGACTTCATGTCATCGCAGGTGCGCACGGTGCAGGTGCTGGCGCTCGTCCTCGTCGTGCCCGCGCTGTTCTACGGTGGCTTCACGTTCCTGCGGGGCGCCCTGCAGGAACTTCGTGCGCGCACGCCGGGCATGGACACGCTCGTCGCTCTCGGGACGCTTTCCGCATTCGGATACAGCGCGTGGGCGACGATCGTCGGCGGCCACCCCACCTACTTCGACTCGGTGGCGATGATCGTCCAGTTCGTGATCCTCGGACGGTACATCGAGATGGCCGGCGGCGCGCGCGCACGCAAGGACGTGCGCGGGCTCATGGAACTGCAACCCGAACGCTCGTGGGTGCTCGGGCCGTCCGGCGTACTCCACGAGATGCCGGCCTGGCAGCTCAAGCCCGGTCATATGATCGTGGTCAAGCCGGGTGAGCGCGTGCCGGTCGATGCGACGGTGCTCGAGGGTGGCGGCCACGCCGACGAGTCGCTGTTGACCGGCGAGTCCGCGACCGTGCCCAAGCACGACGGTGACACCATCTGGGCCGGAACGCTCGTGGTGGACGGCTCGCTCACGGCACGCGTCGACCACGGCGTCGACGCATCGCGCCTCTCGGGGATCCGGGCGCTGGTGGAGACGACGCTCTCATCGCGGGCGCCCGCCGAGCGGCTCGCCGACAAGGTCTCGCTCTACCTCACGCTCGGCGTCATCTCGCTCGCGCTCGTCACCGGAGTGGGCTGGTCGCTGGCGGGAGCCGGGCTGTCGCGCTCCCTCATCACCGCGGTCGCGGTGCTCGTGGTCGCGTGCCCGTGCGCACTGGGGCTCGCGACCCCGCTCGCCGTCAGCGTCGCCTTGGGCGGGGCCGCGCGCAAGGGCGTCCTCGTGCGCAACGGCGCCGCCCTCGAGAACGCCGGGCAGACGTCGCTGGTGGTGCTGGACAAGACGGGGACCGTCACGCTCGGTAGGCTCGAGGTGTCGGGTTCGGCCGGACTCTCTCGCGCCGAGCTTCTGCGCGCGGCAGCCTCGGTTGAGCAGTACTCCGAGCACCCGCTCGCCGCTGCGATCGTCGCGGCCTCCTCTCCGCCGGACCCCGCACGCGACTTCGAGCCCACGGTGGGTCTGGGCGCCTCCGCGGTTCTGGGAGACGGCACGCGGGTGGTGGTCGGGCGCCTCGAGATGATGCCTGAGCGGCCCGAGGATCAGCTCGTCGATGAGGCGCGCGGGCATGCCGCCAACGGCGAGACCGTGGTATGGGTGGGGCGCGGCACGCACCTCCTCGGCTTCCTCGCGCTGCGCGACGAGATCGATCCCGCGGCCCGCGGGGCCGTCGCACAGCTGCGCGATCGCGGGTTGGGGCCGGTCCTACTCTCGGGCGACAGCGAGGAGACCACGCAGGCGGTCGCAGCCGAACTCGGCATCGCGCGCCACGTGTCCCGCCTCACGCCCGAGTTGAAGGCCGAGGAGGTGGCACGACTGCAATCCGCGGGCGCGACGGTGGCGATGGTTGGCGACGGTGTGAACGACGCGCCCTCGCTGGCGCGCGCAGACCTGAGCGTGACGGTCGCGGGAGGGACCGATATCGCCGGCCAGACCTCCGATATCGTCCTCGACCGGGACGACCTCAACCTTGTCCCGTGGTTCATCTCGGCAGCGGGGAGCACGCGGCGCATCATCCGGCAGAATCTCGGGTGGGCGCTCGCCTACAACGCTGTCGCGCTGCCGCTCGCGGCGCTGGGGCTGATCACGCCGGCCGTCGCGGCGATCGCGATGGCATCGAGCAGCCTGCTCGTCGTGGGCAACTCGCTGCGCCTGCGCGGTGTGCTTCGACGGCTCGATGCAACGCGGCCGGCACTTCTGCCCGCCCCGGCGACCGCAGACTGACGGGCGCAGAGCAGCGGACGGGCCCGTCTGAAGCCCCTGCGATCGCGCCGGGGGCTTCCTGCCGCTACCGCGCCTACGCTTGCCCCTGCCGCTCCGCCGCCGCGGCGAGCGCATCGAGCACGGCGCGGATGGCGGGAGCGCCGCCGGAGCCCTTGCGCACCGCAGCGTAGATGCGCCGCTCCAGCTTGGGTTCGACGAGCGGAACGATGGCCAGGTCGAGCCCGCGCAGGTCCGTCATGCGGGGCGCGATCCCGACGCCCAGGCCGGCCTCGACGGCGGACCCGATCGCGCGGAAGTAGTTGCTCTCGAACACTACGCGCGGCTCGAAGCCGGCCGCCCGGGCGACGCGGTGTATCGCCTGACGGCTCGACGCCGTTTCCCCGGCGATGCACCAGTCCTCCTCCAGAAGGTCCCGCAGGCGGACGGGACCCCCGGAGAGCCGGTGCCCGGCAGGGAGCAGCGCCATGACCGGCTCGGAGAGCAGGTCGTGCCGGTCGATGCCCGGGTCCGCCGGCACGGGCACGAAGTCCCATTCGCTCGACAGTGCGATGTCGAGCCGGCCGGCCTTCAGCGCCGGCACCGCGCGCACGGGCTCAAGGTCGCTGGTCAGCACCTCGAGGCCGGGATGGTCGTGCCGAAGCGCCACGAGGGCGGGGAGCGCCATGCTCTGGGCGGCCGTCTGGAAGACCGACAGCCGGACGGTCCCGCTGACCGTGGCCGCGGTCGCCTGCGCGTCGGCGACGGCCGCCTCGCACTGCGCGAGGATCGCCTCGGAGCGGTCGACGAGGCGGCGTCCCGCCTCGTTGAGGCGGACCGAGCGGGGAGTGCGCTCGAGCAGCGGCACGCCGACCTCCCGCTCGAGCACCGCGAGCTGATGCGAGACCGCCGGAGGGGTCAGGTAGAGCGCTTCCGCAGCTGCCGCGATCGTCCCGCGTTCGGCGACCTCGCGGAGGATGCGCAGGCGGTTGATGTTGAGCATACGGCCTCCTATCCAGTCGAGCGAAGAAATATACGATGCTAGTAGAAGAAAAGAACAAATAGACTCTACGCTCAATCGGACCGAAGATACAGGAGGAAGAAGTTCTTCTGGCCGGTGTCTGGAGTCCGTTGTGGTCTTGCTTGTGATGAAAGTACTACTGGCCCCGCTGCTCCTCGCAGCCGGGTCATTCGCCGCTTGGCGCTGGGGCGCTGCCGTCGGAGGCTGGCTGCTCGGCCTCCCGCTGATCTCGGGCCCCATCTCGGTCCTCCTGCTCATCGAGCACGGACCGCGCTTCGCCGAGTCGGCCGCCCGCGGTACCCTCCTGGGCCTTCTCGCCACCGGCGCGTTCATCGCCTGGTACTCGCTGCTCGCGCGACGCGCCCGTTGGTGGCTCACTCTGCCGCTCGCCTATGCCGCCTGCCTCTCGGTGGCCTGGGGCCTGTCCTTCATCGACCTTCCGGTCGCCTGGGTCGCGGTCCTGGTCCTGCTCGTGCTCGCTGCCCTGTCTGCGGCCGCCAGTCGGCCGGCGACCTGCGGTCCGGTCCGGAAGTCGGGCGTGTTCTCGATGCTGCTCAAGATGACGGTGGCGAGCATCGCGGTCGTCGGCATCACGACGGGCGCGGGCGTGCTCGGACCTCACCTTGCCGGCCTGCTGGCTCCGCTCCCCGTGGTGCTCGCGTTCATGACGGCCTGTTCGCATCGGCGCGATGGGCAGGAGGCCGTGCGCGGCATCCTCGGCGGCGCGCTTGCGGGCTCGTGGGGCGGCGCCGCGTTCTTCGCGGTCGTCGCGCTCCAGCTCGGATCCGGGATGCCTGTCGTGACGTACACCTTGGCTCTGGTCGCCGCCCTGGCGGCCGCCGCCATCGCGATGCGGATGCAGCAGCCGATGACGATCCCGGTCCGCCTGACCGACACCGCTCACCGCGTGGGCGTCGCGATGCGCCGCGAGCGTCATCTGCCGCGCGTCCGCGTCCCGCGCCCCGCGTTCCTCTGGATCCTGCGGGGCTAGAGCCCCGGACGGTCCCGTCTCGAACGGCTTCCAACAAGAGCCCCGGAGTCCGGGGCTTTTGTTGTGTCGCGCGGACGTTCCCTCGTGCGCGAATCGGCCGCGCCGTACGGCGCTCCGTCAGCCGCCTGTTGAGCGAACCACGCTCGTGCCGATTACAATCACAGACGAGCCGACCCGGAGCAGCCGGCTGCGCATCCCCGCGTTGCGGGGGCCGACGAAGGAGACAGATGCGCACGCGGTCCGGCAGGGTACTCTCTCTCTTCCTGGCGATCACGGTCTCGGTGGCGATCGCTGTCCCGCCGGGCCGGGCGTTCGGCGACGGCCCCTTGGCCGCGGGCGACGCGCTCATGCGCCCCGCGTTGAAGGCTCCGGTGGTCGCCGTCGGCGCCATCAAGAAGACGGCCTCTCCGGTCCCCGCGAAGGCGAAGGCGTCCGGGGCCGGGCTGTATTCCGCGCGCTCCGTGATCGACACCAGAGTGACGTACTCCGCCGCCCAGGCGCCGGCCGTTGTCGACCCGCTGGCGCCCTCCGTCCCCGGCGAGCTCGTGGTCGTCCTCGACTCGAGCGTCGTTGCCGCGTCCACGGAACGCGCACTCGAAGCGCGTGGCGGGGCGGTCGAGCACGTGACGGGGGACGACGCCCTCCTGCTGGTCACCGCGCCGGGAGGCGTGAGCGATCCGGTCTTCACCCGGCTCGCGAAGGACTCGGCGGGAGTCGCCTGGGTGCAGCCCAACTACATCTACCGCAAGGCGTCGAGCGACCCCGACCCCTTGCTCTCGCAGCAGTGGGGGCTGACGAAGATCGGCGCTCCGCAGGCGTGGACCGTGACACGCGGCAAGGACACCGTCGTGGTCGCCGTGGTCGACACCGGCGTCGACTACACCCACCCCGACCTCGTCGGCCGCGTGGACACCGCCAACGATCACGACTTCGTGAACGGCGACTCCGACGCCATGGATGACAACGGCCACGGAACGCATGTGTCCGGCATCATCGCCGCGACCGCCGACAACGGCATCGGCGGAGCGGGCGTCGCGCCCAAGTGCAGGATCCTGCCGGTCAAGGTGTTGGATTCCAAGGGTTCCGGCGACACCATCGGAGTTGCGGCCGGCATCCGATACGCCGCCGACGCCGGCGCGAAGATCATCAACCTCTCGCTCGCCGGTCCGTCGGACGCGACCATGGGCGACGCCGTGGCGTACGCGCAGGACAAGGGATGCATCGTGGTCGCCGCGGCGGGCAACGACGGCTTGGGCAGCGCCAGCTACCCGGCCCGCTACGCCAACGTCATCGGCGTCGGGGCGGTCGACTCTTCGAACGTCCGTGCGGCCTTCTCGAACTACGGTCCCGGTGTGGACATCGCGGCGCCGGGCGTCAACATCCTCTCCACGATACCCGGCGGCGGCTACGAGTCATGGAGCGGCACCTCGATGGCCTCTCCGTTCGTCAGCGCCGTCGCCGCGCTGGTGTGGAGTCTCGATCCCAGCACGCCGGCGTCGGAGACCATCGCGAGGGTCCTCGGGACCGCAGCCCCTCTGAACACTCTCGGCGTGGGGGGCCTCGTACGCGCGGACCTCGCGGTGGCCCCGCCCGGGTCGAGCGCGGACGACCAGATCCCGGGCGTCGCACTGACTGCGTCTCCGGTGACGGGGGCCCTCGCCGCGGACACGGACCCGAACGACGTCTACAGCGTCTATCTCGGCCAGGGACAGACCCTGGACGCCGCGCTCACCATGCCCTCGGGGGCGGACTTCGACCTGCTCCTGTACGGTCCGGACGCCACCGGCCTCGAGGCGACGGGGAGCGTCGTCACGAGCGACCTTCTCGACTCGGACCCTGCGAGGATCTCCTACACCGCTCCGGCAACTGGCTGGTACTACCTCAACGCGTTCGCGCGCATCGGCGCGGGTCCCTACACGCTCACGTGGACGCGCACCGGCGTCTCGGACGACAACCTGCCGGGCATCGCGCTGCCGCCCTCGCCGGTCCACGGCACGCTCGATCAAAGCGGTGACCTCGCCGACATCTACCGGATCGACCTGCAGGCAGGTCAGCAGTTGAGCGTGTACATGGCAGGCCCGGAAAGCGCCGACTTCGACCTGTGGCTCTTCGGGCCGGGGTCGACGAGCATCGATGTCGACGCGCCCATCATGAAGCGCGAGTCCGCCTCCTCCTACGAGTTGCTGCGGTACGCGGCGACCGCGCCCGGGACCTATTCGGTGATGGTCTACGCCTACAGGGGCTCCGGCGCATACTCGCTCGACTGGAGGGTCGACCCCTTCAGCCCGGATGACGACATCCCCGGCGTTCCGCTGCCGAAGTCGACCGTGACCTCGGAGGTCGGCGGGCTGTCCGACACCGACGACGTGTACAAGGTCTACCTCCAAGCGGGGCAGACCATCGATTGCACGCTGACCGTTCTCGGGGAGGTGGATCCTCCTCCGATGCTCTACCTGTTCGACCCGACCCAGACCACCGACGCCTTCGACACCTCGGTCCGCGAAGCGACGACGTACGACAACCCGAAGTCCCTCGAATACGCCGCCGAGTCGACGGGCTACTACTACGTCGACGTCTACAGCGGCGGCGATCCGACCCTCTACCGGCTCGACTGGTCGGCCACGCAGGCGCCGGACGACAACATCCCGGGCGTCGCGGCCCCGTCCGCGAGGATCTTCGGCGACCTCGGCGTGACGACCGACACCGATGACGTCTACAAGCTGCACGCGCATGCCGGCGAATGGATATCCGCGTCGCTGACGGGGTCTCCGGCAGGGTCGACCGACTTCGACCTCTACCTGTATGGCCGCGAGGCGACGGACACGCGCCGCGCGATGCCGGTCGCGAAGGCGGACGGATCGCTCTATCCGAAGACCGTCGGGTACCGGGCGCCGGCGACCGGCGACTACTACCTGCAGGCGCACGCGTTCGCGGGCGAGGGGACGTACTGGCTGACCTGGTCGGCGAAGCCCTTCGCGACCGTCTCGACGCCGATCGCGCCGTACGGGGTTTCGCGCGGCCACTCCTTCACCGTGTACGGCTACGTGGCGCCGCGGCACACGAGCGGCACCTATCTGGCGACGCTGAAGTTCTACCTCAGGGACTCGCACGGGGCATGGGTCTACCACCACAGCGTCCGCGCCCGGCGCGTCTACTACTCCCGCACGAAGACCAAGTACAGCGCCAAGCTGTCGCTCCCGCACTCCGGCAGATGGCGCGTGCGCGCGTTGCACGAGGACGCGGGGCACGCGGCCAGCTACAGCGGCTACCACTACATCACGGTGAGGTAGCGCGCCGAGCGTGCTTTGAGGGGTCAGAGCGGATCGCCACGCCCGAAGCGCGGCGGAGGAGCCGGCCTAGTACCAGCCGGCCTTCTGGATGTGCGTCCACGCCTTGCGCGGCGTCCCGTAGCGGCTCTTGATGTACCTCAGGGCGCGCCTCGTGTTCCACGTGGGGTCGGACCAGGGGTGGCCCTTGACCATGCTGGTCGAGAGCTGGAAGAGGCCCCAGCAGGACCTGCTGTGGCTCGACGCGTGGTCGTGGCTCTCGTAGTCGGCGATCTTCTTCATCGCGGTGACGTTGAGGGAGCCGAAACCGGCTGCGGTCGTGCAGCTGGTGATGATCGAGTGGATCGAGGGGGCTGCGCTGGCCGTTTGGACCGGGCCGGTCGCCGCGAACGAGACAGCGGCGAGAGCGCAGACGATGAAGAGGCGCCAGACGCGGCGGCTGCCAAGAAGTAGATCGGACACGGAGCCTCCAAC
>Ga0209540_10001531_pt1 | contig 17357 bp, 14 predicted proteins | sample BarGraIncu01121A_FD_184501 | JGI IMG/M metagenome (GOLD analysis project Ga0209540, IMG submission 184501) | Arctic peat soil microbial communities from Barrow, Alaska - Barrow Graham LP Incubations 011-21A (SPAdes) (version 2) | ecosystem: Environmental > Terrestrial > Soil > Wetlands > Peat... | reverse complement strand
CGGCGCACCACCGCGACGGGCCAGGAGGACGTCGTCCTGCCCTATCACGCGCTGGTCCTTGCCCCGGGCGCCGCCACCATCCGGCCGCCCGTCCCGGGCCTCGACCTGCCGCAGGTGCACACCCTGCGGACCGTTCCCGACGCCGACGGCCTGCGGGCTGTCGTCGGCGCTGGTGCCCGGCGGGCGGTCGTCCTCGGTGCCGGCTTCATCGGGATCGAGACCGCCGAGGCGTTGCGGCTCCGCGGCCTGCAGGTCGATCTTGTCGACCTGGCCCCGCACGTGCTGCCGCCGCTGGACAGCGAGCTGGCCCAGCTGCTCGACGACGAGCTCCGCGCCAACGGGGTGCGCACGCACGTCGGCGTCGCGGCCGAGTCGATCACGGCCTCCCCCGCCCAGGTCGATGGCGAGCACCACGGCCGCCACGACCGCGTCACCGCGCAGGTCCACCTCTCCGACGGGTCGGTCCTGGAGGGCGACGTCGTCGTGCTCTCGGTGGGCGTCCGCCCGGACAGCGGACTGGCCGCCGACGCCGGGCTCGAGCTGGGACCGCAGGGAGCGATCGTCGTGGACTCCGAGCAGCGCACGTCCGACCCGCACATCTGGGCCGTCGGCGATGCCACAGCCGTGCGCCACGCGGTCACCGGCCTGGTCGGCCCCGTGCCGCTGGCCGGACCTGCCAACCGGCAGGGCCGCCGAGCCGCCGACTCGATCCTCGGTGCGATCTCGCCCGCGCGGCGGGCGCGGCCGGTGCTCGGCACCGCGGTGCTCCGGGTGTTCGGCCTCACCGCCGCGATGACCGGCGCGAGCCGGCACACGCTGCAGCGTGCCGGCATCGCCCACCACGCGGTGCACGTGCACCCCGGTCATCACGCGGGCTACTTCCCGGGCGCCGAGCAGATGCACCTCACGATCACCTTCGCCCCGGACGGCCGGCTGCTCGGGGCGCAGGCGGTCGGCCGGGACGGCGTCGACAAGCGGATCGACGTGCTGGCGACGGCGCTGTTCGCAGGCATGACCGTCGACGACGTCGCGGAGCTCGAGCTGGCCTACGCGCCGCCATACGGCTCGGCGAAGGACGCCGTCAACATGGCCGGGTTCGTCGCGCAGAACGTGCTCGACGGCAGCCTGCGCCTCTGGTACCCCGACGAGCTCGACAAGGTGCTGGACACCGCCCTCGTGCTGGACGTCCGAACCGCGCGCGAGCATGCCCGCGGGCACCTGCCCGGCGCGCTGAACGTGCCGCACACCGAGCTGCGGGAGCGGCTCGAGGAGGTACGGACCGCCGCCGGCGGACGTCCGGTCCGCGTGCACTGCGTCAGCGGCTTCCGGTCCTACCTCGCCCACCGGGTGCTGGACCAGGCCGGGTTCGACTCGGCCAGCCTCTCCGGCGGCCTGCTGACCCTGCACGCGGCGCGGCCGGACGTGGAGCTGGTGCGCGGCTGATCAGTCCGGCGACGAGCCTGAGCCTGAGCCTTGCGTCGTCGCGGGCGCACCGATCGGCGCGCGCTGCACCACCAGCTCGCCATCGGGGTCGAGGCGAGCGACCAGGCGCAGCCGCCACGCGTCGTCCGGCATGGGGAAGTCCTCCCGGAAGTGCCCGCCGCGGCTCTCCGTGCGCTCGGACGCCGTCGCGGTGAGCACCACCGCGACCTGGTGGACGTTCGTGGTCTCCCACTCCGCGGGCTGCGGCTCGGCCACCACGCCCGGCGCGTCCACCCGCACCAGCGTCAGGCGCCGCGCAGCCTCGGACAACGCATAGCCGTTGCGGATCACCCCGGGGCCCAGCTGGGCGAGACGCTGGATCCGCCCCCGCGCGGCTGCCGCCACGAGGGCGGTGGGGCCCGGGCGCTCCTGCGGCTGCACCGGCGGCAGCTCACCGGCGGACAGCCGCTGCCCGACGTCGTAGGCCGCCCGGTGGGCGAAGACCAGGCCCTCCAGCAGCGAGTTCGACGCCAGCCGGTTGGCCCCGTGCACGCCCGTGCAGGCCGCCTCCCCGGCGGCGTACAGCCCCTCGATCCCGGCCCGACCGAACAGGTCGGTGAGCACCCCACCGGAGTGGAAGTGGTGCGCCGGCGCGACGGGCACCAGGTCCGTCGCCAGGTCGATGCCCTCGGCGAGCAACCGCCGGTGGATCGTCGGGAAACGCCCGCGCACGAAGTCGGCTCCGAGGTGACGGGCATCCAGGTAGACGTGGTCGGCCCCGGTGGCCGCCATCCGACGCACGATCGCGTGGGCGACGACGTCGCGCGGTGCCAGCTCGGCGAGGGGGTGCACCTGCGGCATGAACCGCACGCCGTCGGTGTCCAGCAGCAGGGCGCCCTCGCCGCGGACCGCCTCGGAGACCAGCGGCAGCTGGCCCTTGACCCCGGCGCCCAGCCACAGCACGGTCGGGTGGAACTGGACGAACTCCATGTCGCCCACCGGCGCGCCGGCCCGCAGCGCCGCGGCCAGGCCGTCACCGGTGGCCAGTGACGGGTTGGTCGACGACGGGTACACCTGGCCGATGCCGCCGGTGGCGAGGATCACGGCCCGGGCAAGTGCCGCCCCGACACCGTCCCGAGTGCCCTCGCCGATCACGTGCAGGGTCACCCCGCAGACCGGACCCGGACGACCGTCGGCGTCCGGCGCTCCGGTGAGCAGGTCGAGCACCAGCGCGTGCTCGATGACCTCGATGCCCGGGTCGTTGCGCACCGCCTCGATCCGGGCGACCAGCGCACGGCTGATCTCCGCGCCGGTGGCGTCCCCGCCCGCGTGGGCGATCCGGTGGGTGCCGTGCCCGCCCTCCCGGGTGAGCGACATCTGGCCCGAGGCGTCGGTGTCGAACACCGCACCGAGGCCGGCGAGCTCACGGACCCGCGGGGGCCCCTCGTTGACCAGGATCTCGACGGCCTTCGGATCGCACACGCCCGCACCGGCCACCAGGGTGTCCTCGAGGTGCGCCTGCGGGGTGTCGTTCGGGTCGAGCGCAGCGGCGATGCCACCCTGCGCCCAGATCGTCGAGCCGGACGCCAGCACGCTCTTGGTGATCAGCAGCACCCGCGGCACCCGGGAGCGCAGCTCGAGGGCCGCGGTAAGCCCTGCGATCCCGGACCCGACGACGACGACGTCCGCGGAGACCGTCCAGCCAGGCTCGGGACCGGTCAGCCTGCGGGCGAGCCTCACCGGGGGCCGCGGGCCCAGGCGATGGCCGCCGTGCTCTGGCCTTCCGCGGCGGCACCCGGGTCCCCGTCGATGCTCACGATGTGGTTGGCCGCGTCGACGTGCACCACGCGGGGGTTGTAGGTCCGCGCCTCGGCGTCCGGCAGCAACGCGTAGGCGATGATGATCACGAGGTCACCGGGGTGCACCAGGTGCGCGGCGGCGCCGTTGATGCAGACCACGCCGGAGCCCGGGTCGCCGGCGATCGCGTACGTGGTCAGACGCGCCCCGTTGGTCACGTCGACGATGTCCACCTGCTGGCCCGGGAGCAGGCCCGCGGCCTCGAGCAGGTCGGCGTCGAGGGTGACCGAGCCGACGTAGTCCAGCTCAGCGGCCGTGACCGTCGCGCGGTGGATCTTGCCGACCATCATGGTTCGCAGCCAACCGTCGGTCATCCCTCCTCCTTCCCCTCCGGTGCCATCCGTGCGGTCCTACTCGGGCAGGTCCAGCATCACATTGTCGATCAGCCGGGTGGAACCCACCCGGGCTGCGAGCGCCAGCAGCGCCGGACCCCGATGGCCCGCCACCACGTCCTGCGCAGTGGTCGGATCGACCAGGGCGACGTAGTCCACCACAAGCCCGGGCTCGGCCGCCAGGACCGCCTCCGCAGCTCGTCGGGCACCGCCACCGTCAGCACCATCTTCGACCGCATGCCGTGCCGCCTGCAACGCGGAGTACAACGCACGGGCGGTGACCCGGTGTTCCCGGTCCAGGAAGGCGTTGCGGGACGACAGCGCCACACCGTCGGTGTCGCGCACGATCGGCGCCGCGACGACCTGGACGCCGACGTCCAGGTCGGCCACCATCCGGCGCACGGCGATCAGCTGCTGGGCGTCCTTCTGACCGAAGACCGCGACGTCGGGCTGCACCAGGTGGCACAGCTTGAGCACCACCGTGAGCACGCCGTCGAAGTGGCCCGGCCGGTGGGCGCCCTCGAGCCGTTCGCCGATCGCGCCGGCGCTGACGGTGACCACCGGTTGCTCGAGGTACACCTCGCTGACCTCGGGCGCGAAGACGACCTGCGCCCCGGCGTCGGCGAGCATCGCGACGTCGCCCTCCAGGTTCCGCGGGTACCGGTCAAGGTCCTCGCCCGCTCCGAACTGCAGCGGGTTGACGAAGACCGTGACGACCACCTGGTCGGCGAGCTCGCGGGCCTGGCGCACCAGGGAGAGATGCCCCTCGTGCAGGGCACCCATGGTCATCACGACGGCCCGACGGCGGTGCGGTGCCGCCAGCGCGTCGGCCAGCTCGGCGCGGGTGGTGACGACCTTCATCGTGGGCCTCCGACCTGGTCGGGGGACTGCTCCGGCGGCCCGGAGGCGCCGCCGTCCGCGGGTTCGGCGAGTGCGTCCAGCAGCCGCGCCGCCTGGTCCGGGCGGATCCGACGGCCGGCAAGGGATCGCGTCACAGCCGACCGCGCGAGCACCCGGTAGGACGCCGGGATGTCCGCTGCGGACTCGTCCCGCCCGGCGAGCCGGGCGAGCTCGGTCAGGTGTGCCGTGACCGTCGCGACGTCGGCCCGGACCACCGGTCCGGTCAGTGCCGCGACCCCGGCCGAGCCGGTCGTCGTGCCGCCGGCGGCCGCGGCGGCCGAGCGCACGGCGCCGTCGAGGGCCGCCCCGAGCAGCGGGCCCAGCACACGGTCGGGTGCGGCGACACCGGCGGCCGCGAGCGCCTGAGCCGCCTGCGCGACCAGCACCATCAGGTGGTTGGCCCCGTGTGCGAGCGCCGCGTGGTAGAGCGGCCGGGCCTCCTCCGCCACGATCACCGGCTCACCGCCGAGCTCGACCACCAGGGCCTGCCCGATCGGCAGCACCGGCGCGGGGCCGGTGACCGCGAAGGCGCAGTCGACCAGGCGGGCGATGTCCAGCGACGTCCCGGTGAAGGTCATCGCCGGGTGGATCGCCAACGGGATCACGCCCATCGCCCGGGCCGGCGCCAGCACGTCGGTGCCCATCGCCCCGGCGGTGTGCACCACGATCTGGCCGGGCTGCCAGGCGCCCAGCCGGGCGAGGCCGACGACCAGGTCGGCCAGGACGTCGTCCGGCACGGTCAGCAGGACCAGCTCCGCCCGCTCGACCACCTGGGGCACCTCCAGCAGCGGCACGCCGGGCAGCAGGGTGTCGATCCGCTCGCGGCTGGCCTGCGACACCCCGCTCGCGCCGACGACCGCGTGACCGGCGGCGCGCAGCGCGTTGCCGAGGACCGCACCGACGCGTCCGGCTCCGACGATGCCGACCCCGAGGCGATCGCTCACGCGTCCTCGCTCAGAGGGGCTGTGGTCATCCACCGCTCCGGCGCGGCGGCGGCGCGCGCGATGCGGGCCCGGGATGCCTGCTCGCGCAGCAGGGCGCCGGCCACCTCCTGGTCCAGGTGCGGCATCACCGGCGCGATCGGGCCCGGGGTCGAGTGCAGGGCGAAGCTGGCCACCCGCAGGCGACGCTGCAGCGGGCCCTGCGACAGGCCGAGGGACTGGGTGCGCTCATGCGGGACCACGACCAGGCGCCGGACGAAGCGCCCGCCGCGCAGCAGCACCGCGCGGTCGGTCATCGCCACACCGTTGCGACGCCAGGTCCACGGGTTGAGCCAGCGTGCCCGGCGGGGGTCCGTGACGAACCCGTGGTCCTCGCCACTGCCGGACAGGGCGGCGTCCAGCAGGCCTTGCGGGTCGGCGGTGCCCAGGTCCGGGAGCACCAGCCAGAGGACCAGCAGGGCCTCCTGGCGGTCCCCCACCGGCAGCAGCACCGTCTCGGTCTGCTGGTTCTGCGCCCCGCCGTAGCCCGCGACGTTCATCTCGACCCGCCACCAGTCCTTGCCGCGCCACAGCGGGCCCTGGCTGATCTTGACGGCCTGCACGCGCCCTGGCGGGACGGTCTGCGCGCGCGCCTCCAGCAACCCGTGCCGCAGCCGGATGCCGTCCGGCGACAGGGCGGCGCGGAAGCCGAACTCGCCGGCGAAGCGCTGCCAGACGAAGCCCGCGATACCGAGGAAGCCCGGCAGGATGGCGAACGCCGGGGCGGGGTCGCCGCTGATCACGACGGCGAAGACGAGGCTCACCAGGACCAGGATCGAGAACAGCACACTGCCCGATCGCAGCAGGGAGCCGATCAACCTGGGCGCGGACACGGCGAAGACCTCGCGCTCGGGAGCCACCGGGACCGGCACAACGGCGACGACCGGTTGGCCCGCGGGCCCGGCGACCGGGATCGGCACCCCGGCGGCCCTGGCGAGCAGCTCGTTGCGCACCTCTTGGGCGTGCAGCTCCCTGAGGAAGGACAGCCGGACCGCCGAGCCGGCACCACCGGCGACCTCGATCTTGAGCTCGGCCAGACCGATGATCCGCGCGAGCAACGGTTGCACGATGTCGATCGCCTGGATCCGATCGAGGCGGGCCGTCCGCTGGCGCCGGAAGAGCACGCCGGTGCGCAGGTAGACCGCGTCCGGGCCGATGGCGTACCGGGTCACCCGCCACGCGATCGCGGCGAAGCCCATGGCGATCAGGAGGATGACCACCAGCACACCCAGCACGCCGAGCACGCCGATGCCGGAAACCACGTCGCGGGCCTCGGGGAGGTTGTCCGTCGTCTGCTGGGCCAGGATCACGAGCAGGACCAGCAGCACCTTCCACCCCTTGATCACCGGGGTGATCGGATGGAACCGGCGCCACTGCAGCCCGGCGTCGGACGGGACGTGGCCCTGGGGCGGCGGCGGCGCTGGCAGCGGTGACGGTGGTGACGGTGGTGACGGTGGCGGCAGCGGCGGTGACGGCAGCTGCCAGGAGCCCTCGCTCACAGCCCGGCCAGCTGCGCCTCGCCACGGATGGCGAGCCGGTCGCGCAACCGGTCGGCCTCCGCGGGGGGCAGACCGGGGATCGAGGCGTCGCTGCTCGGCGACGCGGTGTGCAGCTGCACCCGGGCGATGCCGCCCCAGCGATCCAGCGGGCCCGCCTGGACGTCGACGAACTGCATCCGCCCGTACGGCACGACGACGAGCGAGCGGAACATGACCCCCTTGCGGATCAGCAGGTCGTCGTCGCGCTCGGCGTAGCCGATCGCCCGGACCTGCCGCGGGATGATCAGCGCAAGCCACGCAGCACAGGCGACCACGGCGGCGGGCAGCGCCCACAGACCGGCGATGCCGGTCAGCGCCGCAACGGCCACCGTGGCGATCAACGGCAGCGCGAGCACCAGGGCCAGCGAGATCAGACGGACCGTCGTCAGCCGCGGCGACACCCGGTCCCATGTCACGCCGATCGGGTCGAAGGGGCCCGCCGAGGTGGGTGTCGCAGAGGTCATGGCGCCCATCCTTGCACTCACGCGGCGCTGCCCGGCGCGGCCGCGGCACCGCCCTCGTCGTCGTCCGGCGGGGGCACCTCGCACCACCGCTCCGCGACCAGCCCGACCACCGCGAGGACCAGCGCCGCCACCGTCGCGACGCCGGCGGAGATCGCCACGTCGCGCCGCGGAGCGAGCTGCAGGTCACCGAGCGTGGCCAGGACCTGGGCCGCGTACCACCCGGTGAGCAGGGCTCCCGTGTAGGCCGACGCCGTCGCCAGCACGACCGTGCGGGCAGCCATGATCAGGTCGATCTCCGGGCGCTTGCCCCGGGCGTACTGCCGGACCGTCCAGGCCAGGACGGCGACTACAGCCGCGATCAGCAGGACAACCAGCCAGGCGACAGTCGGCACCGGGAGCAGAGTCGCGCCGCGACTCTCGGCGATCCTGAGAACCGCGGCGGCCGCCGCAGCCGTGACGACAGCGACGAGGAGCAGCCTGCTCCACGGCGTCCGTCGCATCACGGCCTCGCCTCGGTGACCCACCAGTCAAGCGCCATCCATCGGATGCCGTCCCGGTCGGGGGCTGTCTCCGCCAGGACCGCGACCGGCCCGCCACCCAGCCCGGGCAGCACAGCCGATGGATCGACGTGCGCCCACGGGACCAGGACGAACGCCCGCTCGTGCGCCCGCGGGTGCGGCAGCTCGAGGTCGTCGACGACGCCCACCGTCGACCCGTGCACCACGATGTCGATGTCAAGGGTGCGCGGCCCCCGCTGCTCCTGGCGCACCCGGCCGAACTGGGTCTCGATCGCCTGGCACGCGCGCAGCAGCGCGCGCGGGCTGAGCACGGTCAGGCCGAGGACCACCGTGTTGAGGTAGTCGGGTTGATCGGGCCCGCCGACGGGCGCGCTCCTGGCGAGCGGCGCGATCGCACCGATCTGGAGGCCGTCGACCGCAGCGAGGGCGGTGATCGCGTCGCGCAGCGTGTCCTGGCTGGCCCCGACGTTGGATCCCAGGGCGAGCACGACGTCGACCGCAGCCTCCGGCACCATGTCCATCCGGTCGCCGGGCGCCTCAGGGGGGGCGACGGCGGCCGGCCCCGGTGCGGTAGGCCCGGCGGCGTCCACCGGCTGCTCGGGGGTGAGATACGGCACCACGAGGTCGGCGAGGGTCGGGATCGGCCGGCCGGCCGGAGCCGCCGGTGCAGCCGTCCGGGACACCACGGGCCGGTGCACGCGGTCGCGGTGGACCTCGACGGTGACGTCGGTGAAGGGCACCGGCATCGGCGCCTGCGGCTTGTGCAGCACCACGTCGACCGCCTGGACGATCTCGTGCTCCAGCGCCACCACGGCGATCCGCTCGGCCACCGTCTCCAACAGGTCCGCCGGCGACCCGATGAGCACGTCGACCACCTCCTGGGCCAGCACCCCGTAGTCGACCGTGCGGTCCAGCCGGTCCTGCTCGGCCGCGGGCCGGGTGTCGACGTGCAGCACGACGTCCGCGACGAAGGTCTGGCCCTCGCGGCGCTCGTGCTCAAGCACACCGTGGTAGCCGATCGCACTGATCCCGGACAACCGGATCCGGTCGATGGCCACGTCGTCCTCAGGCACTGTCTCCTCCGTCCTTCGCCGCGGGCGCGGCGTCCCGGGCCGCGAGCCAGGCTGCACCCACTCGCACCGCGTCAACGGAACCAGGCACATCGTGCACCCGGACGCACCAGGCGCGGGCCACCGCGCACAACGCGCTCACCGCAGCGGTCGCGCGATCGCGCTCGTCCGGACGGACCGGCACCCCGTCGGGACCGGCCAGCAGGTGCCCGAGGAACCGCTTGCGCGACGCGCCGACCAGCACCGGTCGGCCCAGCTCCGCCAGGACGTCCAGGTGGGCGAGCAGCGGCCAGTTGTCCGATCCTCGCTTCGCGAAGCCGAGGCCGGGATCCAGCACCACCTGCTCGCGTGCCACGCCGGCGGCGATCAGGTCGTCCAGCCGCAGGGCCAGCTCGTCCCGCACGTCGCGCACCACGTCGTCGTAGACCGCCAGGCCGTCCATCACGTCCGATGGGCCACGCCAGTGCATCGCGACGTAGACCACCCCGGTGTCCGCAACGACCGCTCGCATCTCGGCGTCCGCCAGCCCGCCGGAGACGTCGTTGACGATCAACGCCCCGGCTGCCACCGCGTCGGCTGCGACGACCGGGCGCGTGGTGTCGACGCTGACGACCGCGCCGGCGGCCACCAGCTCGGCGACCACCGGCAGCACCCGACGACGCTCCTCGTCCACCGGCACGCGGAGCGCGCCCGGGCGGGTGGACTCCCCGCCGACGTCCAGGATGTCGGCGCCCTGGGCGAGCAGCTCCAACCCGTGCGCGACCGCTGCGCCGGTGTCGAACCACCGGCCACCGTCGCTGAAGGAGTCGGGGGTCACGTTGACGACCCCCATCACCAGCGTGCGGTCGAGCGTGGTCAGCGACGGCGGCAGCGGTGCGGGGTGGTGCATCTCACCGGCCCAGGATCAGGCTCATCGCCTCGGCGCGGGTCGCCGCGTTGCGCAGCTGGCCACGCACCGCGGAGGTCACCGTCCGGGACCCCGGCTTGCGCACCCCGCGCATGGACATGCACAGGTGCTCGCACTCCACCACCACCAGGGCCCCGCCGGGCTTGAGCACCTCCATGATGGCGTCGGCGATCTGCGCGGTGAGCCGCTCCTGCACCTGCGGACGCCGGGCGAACAGGTCGACCAGCCGGGCGATCTTCGACAGCCCGGTGACCCGGCCGTCCGGGCCGGGGATGTAGGCGACGTGCGCGACGCCGTGGAACGGCACCAGGTGGTGCTCGCAGGTCGAGTACACCTCGATGTCCTTGACCAGGATCATCTCCTCGTGGCCCAGGTCGAAGGTGGTCGTCAGCACCTCGCGCGGGTCGACGTACAGGCCGGCGAAGATCTCCGCGTAGGCCCGCGCCACTCGCGCCGGGGTGTCCCGCAGACCGTCGCGCTCCGGGTCCTCGCCCACCGCCAGCAGGAGCTCGCGGATGGCGTGCTCGGCACGCTCGGCGTCGTACCGACGCTCGGGTGCCACCGGCTCGCCGGTGACCTGACCGGGAGGTGCGACCTCGTCGGCGGTGTGCGTCATCAGCCGAGCCTTCCTGGGTCGACGACGCTGGCCGGGGGGACCTCGCCGACCGGGCCGGCCGGGTGGTCCGGCTTGGCGGCGGCAGCCTCGTCCTGTGGCACCTCGGGCTGGCCGTTGCCGGCCGCCTTCTCCCGCGGGGTCCGCACCGGCGGCAGCGCCGACACCGGCCGGTCCGGGCTGGACAGCCACACGTCCCGCGGCGGGCGCTTGGTGATCGGGATGAAGACCTCGGCGAGCTCGGCCTGGTTCAGCGTCTCCCGTTCCAGGAGCTCGCTGACCAGGGCGTCGAGCACCTCGCGGTACTCGTTGAGGATGTCCCACGCCTCGTCGTGCGCGAAGTCGACCAGGCGCCTGACCTCCTCGTCGACCACTGCCGCCACCTGCTCGGAGTAGTCCCGGATGTGGCCCATGTCCCGGCCGAGGAACACCTCGCCGCCGGCCTGACCCACCCGGACCGCACCGATCTTCTCGCTCATCCCGAACTCGGTGACCATCTTGCGGGCGACGGCGGTGGCCTTCTCGATGTCGTTGGACGCGCCGGTCGTCGGGTCGTGGAACACGACCTCCTCGGCGACCCGCCCGCCCATCGCGTACGCCAGCTGGTCCATCAGCTCGTTGCGGGTGGTGGAGTACCTGTCCTCGGTCGGCATCACCATCGTGTACCCCAGGGCCCGGCCCCGCGGCAGGATCGTCACCTTGGTCACCGGGTCGGTGTACCGGAGCGCCGCCGCGACGAGGGCATGGCCGCCCTCGTGGTACGCGGTGATCTTCTTCTCCTTGTCGTTCATCAGCCGGGACCGCTTCTGCGGTCCGGCAACGACCCGGTCGATCGCCTCGTCCAGCTCGTGGTTGCCGACCACCTGCCCGCCGCTGCGTGCGGTGAGCAGCGCGGCCTCGTTCAGCACGTTCGCCAGGTCGGCGCCGGTGAACCCCGGGGTCCGCTTGGCGACCGCGTGCAGGTCGACATCGGGCGCCATCGGCTTGCCCTTGGCGTGCACCTGCAGGATGCGCTCCCGCCCTCGGAGGTCGGGCGCGTCCACCGAGATCTGACGGTCGAACCGCCCCGGCCGCAGCAGGGCCGGGTCGAGGATGTCCGGCCGGTTCGTCGCCGCGATCAGGATCACGTTGGCATTGGGGTCGAAGCCGTCCATCTCGACGAGCATCTGGTTCAGCGTCTGCTCGCGCTCGTCGTGGCCGCCGCCGAGGCCGGCGCCGCGGTGCCGGCCGACGGCGTCGATCTCGTCGATGAAGATGATCGCCGGGGCGTTCTGCTTGGCCTGGTCGAACAGGTCGCGCACCCGGGACGCGCCGACGCCGACGAACATCTCGACGAAGTCCGAACCGGAGATCGAGTAGAACGGCACGCCGGCCTCGCCGGCGACCGCGCGGGCCAGCAGCGTCTTGCCGGTACCGGGCTGGCCGTACAGCAGCACGCCCTTGGGGATCTTGGCGCCGACCGCCTGGAACCTGGCCGGTTCGGCCAGGAACTCCTTGATCTCCTGGAGCTCCTCGACGGCCTCGTCGACGCCGGCCACGTCGGCGAAGGTGACCTGCGGGTTCTCCTTGTTGACCAGCTTCGCCTTCGACTTGCCGAACTGCATGACCCGCGATCCACCACCCTGCATCCGGGACATCAGGAACCAGAACAGGCCGATCATGATCACGAACGGCACCACCAGCGAGAGGATGCTCACCCACCACGACGTCTGCGGGACCTCGGAGTTGTAGCCACCGCTCGGGTCGGCAGCCGCGAGGGCCGCCACGACCGCGGGGCCCTGCGGTACGACGTAGTAGAACTGCACGTGGTCGCCCTTGTCGCCGAAGGCCTTTGACAGGACCAGGTCCACCCGCTGCTGGCCGTCGACGATCTTGGCCTGCCGGACCGTGTCACCGGCCAGCAGGTGCATCCCGTCGGAGGTGTCGATCCGCTGTACCCCGGTGGTCATGAACGACGACGCGCCGAGCCACAGGATCATCACGGCGAGCACGATCCAGACGGCGGGGCCGCGGGTGAGGCGTTTGAGATTCATCGGCGCGGGCATGTCGCCCGGTTCCCTTCTGGGCTGGATGTGCAGTCTGCCTGCACGGTACCCCGAGGTCTGCGCGCACCCCCGGCCTGTTCGCCCAGGGCGTCAGTCGCCCGACCAGTCCCCGTACACGTGCTGGGCGAGGGTGCCGACGAACGGCAGGTTGCGGTACTTCTCCGCGTAGTCCAGGCCGTACCCGACGACGAACTCGCTCGGGATGTCGAAGCCGACGTACCGCACCTCGACGTCCACCTTTGCGGCCTCCGGCTTGCGGAGCAGCGCAGCGATCTCCACCGACGCCGGCCCGCGGGTGCGCAGGTTCGACAGCAGCCAGGAGAGCGTCAGGCCGGAGTCGATGATGTCCTCGACGATCAGGACGTTGCGCCCGGTGAGGTCGGCGTCCAGGTCCTTGAGGATCCGCACGACGCCGGACGACGTGGTCCCGGCGCCGTAGGAGGACACCGCCATCCAGTCCATCTCCACGGGCGTTCGCAGCCGGCGGGACAGGTCGGCCATCACCATCACCGCGCCCTTGAGCACGCCGACCAGCAGCAGGTCCCGGCCGGCGTAGTCCGCGTCGATCTGGGCGGCGAGCTCGCCGAGTCGCTGGTCCAGCTGCTGCTCGCTCAGCAGAACCCGCTCCAGGTCGCCACCCATGTCCGATGCATCCACCGCGGCTGCTCCTCCTCGTCCGGGACAGACGGTCAGCCTGCCACATCGACGGGCGACGTGAGCGCCTCCCGGGAGAGCGATCGGACCCTGCCCCGTCCAGTGCACGACAAGGGCGTCGACGGCGACGACGTGCGCCCGGGAGATGGAGCCGGTAGGCACTCCGGCGGCCACCAGGGCGGCTCGCAGCGCCCGACGGCGCAGCGCCGTCGGGGAATCGGCGAGAGTCGCCGCGTCAAGGGTGCCGTCGGGAGCCGTCACGTCCTGGAGCAGCTGCGCGGCCAGCTGGTCCAGCAGGTCGGCGTCCTCGCGCAGCTGGTCGGCGGTCCGGGCCAGCGCCGGGATCACTCCCGCGCCCAGCACCTCCGCAAGAACCGGCAGCGCCTCGTGCCGCAGGCGACTGCGCAGGGGCAGCTCGTCCCCTGGGGCGGCGGGGCCGTTCGTCGGGTCCAGCCATGGGTGCAGGGCGAGCACCTCGCAGGCATGCGCCGTCGCCGCCCGGCGTACCGAGAGGAACGGCCGGCGCAGCAGGCCGCGCTGGTCGGCCATCCCGGCGAGGGACCGGGCACCGGAACCCCGCGCCAGGCCGAGCAGGACCGTCTCGGCCTGGTCGTCGAGGGTGTGCCCCAGCAGGACGGCGGCCGCGCCGTGCCGCGACGCGACGGCGACGAAGGCCTCGTGCCGCGCCGCCCGCGCAGCCGCCTCCGGGCCGCCGTCGGCGCCCACCTCGACCGCCACCACCTCAACCGGATCAAGGCCCAGCGCCCGGCACTGCTCGGCCGCGCGCTCGGCGACCTCGGCGCTGCCCGGCTGCAACCCGTGGTCGACCACAACGGCCCCGGCCCGCCAGCCCTCCCGCGGGGCAACGAAGGCCACCGCGGCCGCGAGGGCGAGCGAGTCGGCGCCGCCCGAGCACGCGACCAGGACCGTCGACCCGGGCGCGAGGTCGGCCAGGTGCGCGCGCACGGCGCGGCGCTGGTCGGCGACGTCCGGGTCGAGTCTCACCGGCCGGGCCCGTGCACCCGCCGCAGCCAGGCGGCGGCGTCGGCGATCTCGGCCGGTGCCGGGAGCGCCCCCGGGCCGGACCACACGGCGTCCAGCGCGTCCGGCCCGCCGGCGGCCCGCACGGCCCGCACGAAGGACGCGCCGTCGCGGTACTGCGCGAGCTTGACGTCCAGCCCGAGCAGCCGGCGCAGCAGCAGGTCGGTGGGTGCGGTGCTGCTGCGCTTGGCCTCCATCCGCTTGCGCAGCGTTGCGGCGGTGGGGATGGCACGCGGCCCGACGGCGTCCATTGTCACGTCGGCATGGCCCTCGAGCAGCGACATCACGGCGGTGACCCGCTCCACCCGTACACGCTGGGACTTCGGCAGCACGTCCAGCACCGACCAGCCCTGCCGGGTCGCCGGGCGCACCGCCCGGCCGAGGCCGGCGAGCATCGCCGCCAGCTCGGAACCGCTGGAGGTGCTGGTGACCTCCTGCAGCAGCCCGGCGACCTCGGACCGGATGTGCCCGGCCAGCCAGGGCGCCGCGGCGAACTGCAGGGCATGGGTCTGTTCGTGCGCGCACACCCAGAGCCGGAAGTCGCCGGGCACCACGCGCATGCCGCGCTCGGTCCGGAGCACGTTCGGCGCGACCAGCAGCAGCCGGCCACCCGCCGGACCGGGCGTGTACGGGTCGAACTGGCCAAGGACCCGGGTGGCCAGCAGGGCCAGCACCGAGGCGGCCTGCCCGGTGGTGCCGGGCAGCGGGTCGGCCACGATCGCCGTGAACGACGCCGCCGCGGCTCGCGCCCAGCCGGCCCGGTCAACGACCAGCACCTGCGCCGGTTCCCGGATCGCACCGGGGGCGGCGAGCGCGTCGGCCAGGCCGGAGGCCTCGAGGGCCAGGTCACGGGCCCGGTGCGCGGCCTGGCGCAGATCCGCGACCAGCTCCGCCGCCTCGGTGCGCGACGGCGTCGGGCCGGCGGGGGTCAGCTGCCCGGCCCACACACCAGCGGTCTCCCAGTCGACGGACGGTTGCGCGCTCATCCGCCAACGCTAACCGGAGGTTCCGGCGGCGAGCTGACCGACGAAGGCGTCGATCGCCGCGCGCGGCTGCTCCTGACCGCCGCCGGGGGTGGCATCGGCCAGCACGGCGAACGCGAGCAGGCGACCATCAGCGGTCAGCAGGGTGCCCGCCAGCGAGGTGACGTTCGGCAGGCTGCCGGTCTTGGCCCGCACCAGGCCACGCGCGGGACCGTCGACGAAGCGCTCGAACAGGGTCCCCTGCCAGCCGGAGATCGGCAGGTCCACCACGACCGGAAGCAGGTCGATGCTGCCCGGGCTGGAGGCCGTCACCAGCAGGTCGACCATCAGCCGCGCCGGGATCCTTGAGCCGTCGGCCAGGCCGCTGCAGTCCGCGATCGTCGTCCCGGTGGTGTCGACGCCGCGCAAGGCCCCGACCTCGGCGACCACCGCGGCGGTCGCCCCCGCGAAGCTGGCGGGTTGCCCGCGCTGCAGGGCGACCAGGCGCCCGAGCACCTCGGCAACCGTGTTGTCCGACTCCCGGATGGTGTACCTGATGATCTCGCGCATCGGCGCCGACTCGACAGCCGCGATCTCGACGGCCGCCGGGTCGGCGGCCATCCGGGTCGGCCCGGTCACCGTGATGCCCTGGGCGGTGAGCAGGGCGGCGAAGGCCTTCGCCGCCTCGAGGGCCGGGTCCGCCTGACGGGGCTGGAACGGGTCTGGGCTGGTCGCACCGCGGTCGACGGCCAGTGCGGCGATCGGGGCGACGTACAGGTTGTGGGCGGGGTGCCAGCCCGGGTTCCAGGCCGGCCCGGTGAAGAGGGTGTCGTCCAGGCCGAGGGCCACCGTCGTCGTGCCGGCCTGCAGCAGGTTCGCCGCCGTCTCACCGGCAAGGTCCGCGAGCCCGGCGCGGCCGTTGACGAGCTCGGGGTCCCCGGCGCCGAGGGCGAGCATCATGTCCCCACCGCCGACCAGGACGATCCGCCCCGGCTCGGACTGCACGACGCGGGTGACCAGCGTGCGGTCCGGCCCGAGGGCGGTGATCGCCGCGAACGCGGTGAGCAGCTTGGTGGTGGACGCCGGGGTCTGCAGGACCGAGCCGTCGATGTCGGCCAGCACCTGGCCGGTGAGCACGTCGGCGACGACGACCGCCGTCGAGCTGCCCATCCGGGGATCGCCGACGAGGGCGTTCGCGAGCGCACCGACCGCCTCCGGCGACGGCATCGGCGCCTCGGGGTCCAGCTGGTCGACGGCCACCTGGGGGGCGGGCGCAGCCACCACCGCTGGCGCGGTCGGGAAGGGCACCGGGGTGGGTGCGGGTGGCTCGAGCGTCAGGCGTCCGGGCACGACGTCGTAGGCGTCCGCCGCGACGTACCCGCCGGCCCCGAGCAGCAGGACGACGACGACGGAGCCGACCACCCGGACGGCCCTGCGCCTGCGCCCCATGGGACCCTGTCTCCGTGCACTCGCCGCGACGGACTGCGGCAGCGCGGACCGCTGCCCGTGCGTCACACTAATGACCGGCCCGCCCGTGCACCGACTTCTGCGGGGGCGGCCCGGGGCGAGTTGCCCGACGCACGCGAAGGAGAGCCGTGGAGTTCGACGTCACCATCGAGATCCCCAAGGGTCAGCGGAACAAGTACGAGCTCGACCACGCGACCGGGCGGATCCGCCTGGACCGGATGCTCTTCACCTCCACCCGCTACCCGGACGACTACGGCTTCATCGAGGGCACCCTTGGCGAGGACGGCGACCCGCTGGACGCTCTGGTGCTGCTCGAGGAGCCGACCTTCCCCGGTTGCCTGATCCGCTGCCGCGCGCTCGGCATGTTCCGGATGCGCGACGAGGCGGGCGGCGACGACAAGGTGCTCTGCGTGCCCGCGGGCGACCAGCGCGCGTCCTGGCGCCAGGACATCGACGACGTGTCGGAGTTCCACCGGCTCGAGATCCAGCACTTCTTCGAGGTCTACAAGGATCTGGAGCCCGGCAAGTCCGTCGAGGGCGCCCACTGGGTGGACAAGGCCGCAGCAGAGACGGAGATCCAGGCGTCC
>Ga0209540_10001528_pt1 | contig 17393 bp, 8 predicted proteins | sample BarGraIncu01121A_FD_184501 | JGI IMG/M metagenome (GOLD analysis project Ga0209540, IMG submission 184501) | Arctic peat soil microbial communities from Barrow, Alaska - Barrow Graham LP Incubations 011-21A (SPAdes) (version 2) | ecosystem: Environmental > Terrestrial > Soil > Wetlands > Peat... | reverse complement strand
GAGTGTGCTCTCAACTACCGCTCACCCCAGCCCAGAGAAAGCAAAGACGCTGGGAGTAAAGTTCGTTGACCTCGACACACTTCTCCATGAAAGCGATATTGTGACGCTGCATCTTCCGCTCACGCCAAAGACCAAGCACATGATAGGTGCCTCTGAGCTGGCCAAGATGAAACCAACTTCCATTCTGATCAACACTGCAAGAGGCAAAATAATAGATGAGACGGCTCTTGTGGAGGCGCTCCGGTCGAAGAAGATTGCGGGAGCGGGACTTGATGTTTTCGAGAAAGAGCCGCTGCCTTTAGACAGCCCACTTCTGGAGCTGAAAAACGTTGTTCTTACGCCACATATAGCCTTCCTATCGGAGAAATCTATAGACGAATGCACCTACGTTACAGTCGAGAACGTGGAGATGTTTGCTAAGGGCAAGCCTGAAAATGTCGTTAACCCCCGTGTGCCAGCTGCATAATTGTGGCTGGGCGATAATGTCTAGGCGATCTCTATTTGCAGTCAATGCAACCATCAATTTATTGGCGGTGCAAGCGATTACGGGAATAAGACTTTAGCTTATCGATATCACCGTATGGAAGTGTCCAAGACGTGGATGAATGCGCATCTTATCACTGGGGTTGGTCTACTTATTCGGATATTATTTACACCTTTACATGAACTGAGATGGATAAAGAAACAATTCTCTAGTCCAAAAGGATAAAAAAATTTGGTTAGATAACATGGAATTCCGGGGAAGGTCCACCTTTTTCTGAGGCTTCACGCTTGATTGCATCCTGCCTCAGGCCATTTGTCTTTAGATAGCAGTTGAACCCCTCGCGGGCTTTCTCTTATCCATCCATCATTTAGCGTTGATATCAAAGATAAAATAGGCAATTGGAGCGGAACACATACTTATTATAAAGCGCCAATAACTATTCAATGTATGCATTCGATAAATATCATGTGGACCTGTCTAAGCTCTGAACTCGCTTTAGAGTTTAGGGATCTTCCTGCCAAAAGATGACAGGCAATCGATGTTGAACCACTGTGCAGCTAACCGGGTGTCGAGAATTGATTCCAAACCAAAATCAAGTTCGTAGGATCGCAAATCGTCTCAGGGCACGCATTGACCGTGATGCGTTCTTCGGCCAGTACAGCCGTGATCATACGCTGCGTTCTGATCTTTTCAGCACCGACCAGCTGGAGCGGCATGCGAAGGCGTTGGCTGAACGGCATGAGGTCGATCCAAGACCTGGCAAGGACCTGCTTTTGCCAAGGCTGGCTGAGAACGAGGCGATCCTATTGCAAGTATACGAACTGCTGAAAGAGGTAGTGGCATCGAATCTCAGCATTGCACCTGCATCTGAGTGGCTACTCGACAACTTCTACAAGATAGAAGGGCAGATTCGCACGGCTAGGCAGCACCTGCCCAAGAATTATAGTAAAAATCTGCCGCACATGCTAGCAGGACCGCGGGCCGGGTACCCGCGCGTTTACGACCTTGCCAGGGAAATGATCCTTCACACCGACGGTCGACTGAATGCAGAAAGCCTGAAGCATTTCGTGGATGCGTATCAGACGATCACAGTGCTTAACCTGGGCGAGCTCTGGGCAGTTGCGATCATGCTCCGCCTATCGCTAATAGAGAACCTACGGCGCATCTCTTTGCGAATCGCCAAGGACAGGATCGACCGCACTCTGGCAGTTCAATGGGTTGACCGGATAATTCAGACAGCTGAGACCGAACCAAAGAGCATGATCGTTGTGGTGGCGGATTTAGTCAGATCAAATCCACCAATGTCCAGTGCCTTTGTTGCTGAATTTGCCCGAAGGTTGGAGGGACAGAGCCATGCTCTGGCTCTCCCGCTAGCATGGATTGAAGAACGTCTATCTGAGACTGGAAAAACCATCGGCCAGATGGTCCAGGAGGATATCCAGCAGAAAGCTGCAGATAAGGTCTCTATAAGCAACAGCATTGGAAGCTTTCGTTTTCTTGAGTCCATGGACTGGAGGAAGTTTGTAGAGGGGACGAGCGTTGTCGAGAAAGCGCTGCATATGGACCCGGGAAGCACATATAGCCAGATGGACTTCGCCACCCGGGATCGTTATCGCCACACAGTTGAGCGGATCGCAAGGAGCAGCTTGCTATCTGAGGAAGAAGTCGCACATAGGGCGGTAAAACTAGCCCAGGCGAGTGTTGATGCTAGGGGCAGCGAAGATCGAAGTGCACACGTTGGGTTCTACCTGATAGATAAGGGGATACCTGAGCTTGAGAGGGCTGCCGGGATGAACCGATCGCTGATGGAATCACTCAGCATGACTATTCACCGGTTCCTTCTGCTCTGCTATCTCAGCGCGATAACGCTAGTCACTGCATTCATCACCGCTGCAGTACTGGCCCAGGCTTATAGGCTTGGATCGGGCGGATGGACGCTGGTCTTGGCGTCCATCTTCCTGGTGATCTGCATAAGCAGTCCTGCGGTCGGCCTAGTGAACTGGCTGGCGACTCTGCTGATCCGGCCTCATGCTCTCCCCAGAATGGACTTCTCTTCAGGCATTCCGCAAGATCTGCGAACCCTAGTGGTGGTTCCATCTGTTCTGACCAGCCCTGAAAAAGTTAAAGATCTGCTGGAGGGTCTCGAGGTTCGGTACCTGGCAAACCGGGATATAAATCTCCACTTCGGTCTTCTAACGGATCTGGGCGACGCCAAGCAGGAGATCGTGCATGAGGATGAGCATCTGTTGCGTATGGCTCGTCAGGGAGTCGAGGCTCTGAATGAAAAGTACCACGATAATATCTTCTTTCTCTTTCCCCGCCGGCGCAGGTGGGACCCTAAGGAGAAGATCTGGAGGGGCTATGAGCGAAAACGGGGCATACTCGGGGAGCTCAACTCTCTGTTGCGAGGCGGATCCGAAAATAGCTTCTCCATAATTACAGGGAACGTATCGATCCTGCCCGGGATAAAGTACGTCATCACAGTTGACGAAGATACCAAGATGCCCTACGACTCTGCCCGAAGGCTGGTGGAGACCATGGCTCACCCTCTCAACCGCCCCAGGTTCGATGAGCATAAGCAATATGTCGTTGAGGGCTACAGCATACTCCATCCCCGCCTGAGCTCAGGCATGCCCGAGGCAGACCGATCGAGGTTTGTGAGGCTCTTCGGGGGCGAGCCTGGCATTGATCCATACACACGGGAGGTCTCGGATGTTTACCAGGACATTTTTGGGGAAGGCTCCTTTACAGGCAAGGGGATCTACGACGTGGATGCCTTCTCGCAGTCTCTGGGTGGTCGTTTTCCAGATAACCTGATCCTTAGCCATGATCTTCTGGAGGGGAGCTATGCTAGAGCGGCACTGGTCAGCGATGTGCAGTTCTATGAGGACTATCCCTACCGCTACACTACAGACGTTAGCCGAAGGCACAGATGGATCAGGGGAGACTGGCAGATTGCAAGCTGGCTGTTCATGCGCGTGCCAGGCCCAGGAGGCCTTGTCATGGATAATCCAATCTCAGGCCTATCCCGATGGAAGATCTTCGATAACCTCAGGCGCAGCCTCGTGACACCAGCCCAGATTTTACTGCTGCTCTTGGCATGGTCGATTCTGCTGCAGCCGAGTTTTTGGACCACTGTGGTGGTAGGAGCGATTCTGGCTTCACCATTGTTAGCTTGCATCCGAGTGATCCTTAACAAACCGGATGAGCTGCCCCTGGATCAGCACTTGCATTCTGCCGAGAGAGCGATTGTAAGATACCTTGCCCAGGCGGGGCTTAGCCTAACCTTCATGCCCTATGAGGCATTCTTCAGTCTGGATGCAGTTTTGCGCAGCGGAGGGCGAATGCTATTCACCCATAAGCGGCTGCTGGAATGGAACTCTTCGAGCAGCTCCAAGAGTAGTGGGCGAAGTGATCTGGCGGGATTTTACCAGTCGATGTGGATAGCCCCGGCAGTAGCCATTGCAATGGCCTCCTATATGGCGTTTTGGCGTCCTGATGTGCTGTACATTGCCTGGCCGCTGCTGGTATCTTGGAGCCTTGCACCTGCTGTTGCCTGGTGGATAAGTCTGCCTCTTGACACACCCAAAGCAAAACTGAGCGAGGAGCAGACGATCTTCCTGCGCAAGCTTTCGAGGAAGACATGGAAGTTCTTCGAGACATTCGTGGGGCCCGAGAGCCACTGGCTTCCGCCAGACAACTATCAGGAGAACCCGTGCTCTGTGGTTGCCAAAGGCACATCGCCCACGAATATGGGACTGTCGCTGTTGGCAAACCTGGCGGCATACGACTTCGGTTATATATCAGCAGGAAAGCTGATAGAGCGCACTGGTAGCTCCCTTCAGACCATGAAAGGCCTGGAAAGGTTCCAGGGCCACTTTTACAACTGGTACGATATCGAGCTGCTAGAGCCGATGCAGCCCAAGTACATCTCAACTGTGGATAGCGGTAACCTGGTAGGTCATCTGCTGACTTTGCAGCAGGGGCTATTAGAGCTTCCGGACCAGAAAATTCTGCCTCCGCAGGCCTTTGAAGGTCTCAGGGACACCCTGTATATCCTCATGGATGCGTATGGAGAAGTTGGGGCTACAGAAGAGAGCCGAAAGGATATTGTGACCTCGGAGGTGCTGGTCCAGATCGATCGGTTCAAGGCTGAGCTTCAGTCGCCTCCTTGTACGCTTTCAGCAGCAAGGATGCTCTTGGACCTGCAGGCAAAAGCTGTGGAGAAGATAATAGACAGCCTGGACCCAGAGGCAGATGACCCGGTTAGGTTGTGGATGCAGGCCTATGAGACGCAGCTTCGGGACCATCTGGATGACCTGATCCTCACGGCTCCGTGGCTCAAGCTTCAACCATTGGCGATGACGCATTCTCCTGTAGAGGAGGGCCTCACCCACGGCTCAACCGAATATGTAGTAAGACTGAGCGAACTGCAGGCTAAGCTGCTCAGACTTGACAACATTCCATCACTGAAAGAGGCCTCAGAGATGGCCATGTTGCTCATGCCTATGATAGACCAGATCCTCAACAGCCTCCAGGGTGAAGATCGCCTGGATGAGAGAGATAGGCTCCTCCAACTCGGACAGATGATCACTGAGGGCAGCAACCGTGCCAGCAACAGGATAGCATCCGTCGAGAAGCTTGCACGCGACTGTGGCGAGCTGGCGGATATAAAATACGACTTCCTCTTCGAGGAGTCGCGTCGACTTCTTGCCATAGGCTACAACGTCGATGACCTCAGACGCGATGAGAGCTGCTATGATCTGCTGGCATCTGAGGCCAGGCTATCCAGCTTCGTTGCCATTGCCCAAGGACGGCTTAAGCAGGAGCACTGGTTTGCCCTGGGTCGCATGCTTACCATCGCAGGCGGAGAGCTGGCTTTGCTCTCATGGGGAGGAACCATGTTCGAGTATCTAATGCCGCAACTGATCATGCCTACCTATGAGAATACCCTTCTGAGCCAGACCTGTAGAGCGATAGTCAGGCGACAAATCGAATACGGTGAACAGCGCGGCGTTCCCTGGGGCATCTCAGAGTCCGGCTACAACATCATAGATATCAACTGGATTTACCAGTACCGTACCTTCGGAGTGCCTGACCTGGGGTTTAAGCGCGGGCTGATCGAGGACCTGGTGATCGCGCCTTACGCCTCGGCTCTGGCCTTGATGGTCTCTTCAGTCGAGGCATGCGCGAATCTGCAGCGATTGGCCGGCAAGGGCTATCTGGGGTTGTATGGCTTCTACGAGGCGATCGATTACACCCCATCGCGTCTTTCTAGGGACGAGACCAGTGCAACTGTGCGGTCCTTTATGGCCCACCACCAGGGCATGAGCCTCCTATCTCTGGCTTACGTGCTATTAGACCGACCCATGCAAAGAAGGTTCATGGCCAATCCCATCTTCCAGGCTGCAGATCTGCTTCTTCAAGAAAGGGTTCCCAAGGCTGCGCCCTTCTATCCCCATGCTGCGGAGGCCTCGGCATCAATCTGGAGGGCAGGCATGCTGGAGCGGAATGGGTCCTTACGGGTCTTCAATGATCCGAACAGCTCCCAGCCAGATGTGCACCTGCTCTCTAATGGCAGATACCACGTAATGGTCTCCAGTTCAGGCGGGGGCTACAGCAAGTGGAAGGAGATCGCTGTAACTCGCTGGCATGGTGACCCAACCCGCGACAATGATGGAATGTTCTTCTATATCCGTGACCTGGACAGCGGGGAGGTCTGGTCTGCAGGATATCAGCCTGTACTCAAAGACTCTGAGACATACAAGGCGATCTTCCGCGGATCCAGGGCAGAGTTCCGGTCAAGGGTTCAGGATATTGATACCTATGCCGAAATAGTCGTCTCCTCGGAGGACGATGTCGAGCTACGCAGCATCAGCATCACCAACCGATCACGGAGAAGGCGAAGGATAGAGCTGACCAGCTATGCAGAGGTCGTCTTGACGACCCCTGCAGCCGATACGACACATCCCTCTTTCAGCAACCTCTTCGTACAGACGGAGATCGTACGCAAGAGATATGCGATCCTATGCACTCGCCGGCCAAGTTCCAAGGACGAGAAGACGCCCTGGATGCTGCACCTGATAGCAGCGGATAAGATAGATGTCGACGATATATCCTATGAGACAGACCGCTCGAAGTTCATAGGCCGTGGAAGAACCGCCGCAGATCCTGCGGCTTTGATGGGGTCATCAGAGCTCTCAGATAGCGAAGGATCTGTCTTAGATCCCATCGTTGCCATCAGGTGCAATGTCACGATCGATCCTGGAGAGAAGGCCAGGGTGAACTTCATCACGGGCATGGCAGAGACGCGGGCTGTAGCGATGGAGCTGATTGATAAATACCACGACGTGCGCATGGCAGACCGCGTCTGCAACCTGGCCTGGACTCACAACCAGATGATTATGCAGCAGCTCAACATCACCGAGGTCGATATTCAGCGTTATCTACGCCTTGCAAGCGCTATAATCTATCCCAGTTCAACCTGGCGTGCCAGTCCGAGCGTTCTTTTGAGCAATCATAGTGGCAAGTCAGGGCTGTGGGCTTACGGCATCTCGGGCGATCTTCCCATTGTTCTCCTCAAGATCGGGGATCGATCTTACATCGATCTGGCGCACCAGCTCTTGAGAGCTCATGCCTACTGGCGCATGATGGGGCTGGCAGTAGACCTAGTGATCTGGAACGAAGATCGCTCAGGTTATCAGCAGCAGCTCCAAGACGAAATTATGGGCATGATCTCCATCAGCACTAAGACCCGTACCCAGGACCGGCCGGGCGGTGTCTTTGTTTTGCGAACGGATCAGATCTCCAAAGATGCTGGAATCCTGATACAGGCTGTAGCTTGTGCCATCTTCACCGATGACCGGGGAAGGTTTGTGGAGCAGCTCAAACGCAAGGATAGATTCTGGGGAGCCGTTCCTCTTTTAAAACCGGAAAAGGCTGTCCGGGTCGAGAATTACGAGACAGTTGAGTCCAGCGGTCGGGATCTGATCTTCTTCAACGGCCTGGGCGGGTTCACCCAGGACGGACGCGAGTACATAACCCGGATCGCCCCTGGACAAGCGACCCCAGCTCCGTGGTCGAATGTGATATCAAACTCCAATTTCGGGACTGTAATTTCTGAGAGCGGCGGAGCATATACGTGGGGCGAGAACTCCCAGCAGTTCCGCCTCACCCCATGGTATAACGATCCTGTGAGCGATACCAGCGGCGAGGCTCTGTACATTCGAGACGAGGAGAGCGGAGCGTTCTGGTCGCCCACGGCCATGCCAGCACGCGGGCCGATGCCTTACACCTGCCGACATGGCTTTGGCTACAGCGTTTTCGAGCACAAAGAGAACGGGATTGCATCCGAGCTGTGGGTATATGTGGCATTAGACGCTCCCATTAAGTTCAGCGTGCTCAAAGTCCGGAATGAGTCCGGCGTGTCCCGCAGGCTATCTGTGACCAGCTACATCGCGCTGGTACTGGGTGAGATGCGTTCTAAGACTCGGATGCATATTATCACAAAGATTGATCCCAGGACTGGGGCACTCTTTGCCAGAAACCCGTACAATGCGGATTTTCCTGGAAGGATAGTCTTCCTGGATGTGAATGAGGAGGTGGGCAGCTTCTCAGGTGATCGGACCGAGTTCCTTGGCCGAAACGGCAATACGGCTAGCCCTGCTGCCTTGGCGCGTGAGCGTCTCTCCAACAGAGTTGGCGCTGCCATGGACCCATGTGCAGCCGTGCAGGTCGAGATCGATCTGGCAGACAAGCAGGAACGCGAGATCGTCTTCACATTTGGCATTGGACGAGATACGAACGACGCTCGCAGCTTAATTTTGCGTTTTCGCGGCTCAAGTCCCGCGCGCGCAGCGCTGGAGGCTGTGTGGGGCTACTGGAACCGCACCCTTGGCGCAGTGCACGTGGAGACCCCGGATAAGGCCCTCAACGTGCTTACGAACGGATGGCTCCTCTACCAGACCCTGGCGTGCCGCATCTGGGCGCGCAGCGGATACTACCAGTCGAGCGGGGCATTCGGCTTCCGCGACCAGCTGCAGGACGTCATGGCGCTGATATATGCAGAACCGAAGCTTGCCCGCGAGCACCTCCTGCGATGTGCAGCCCATCAGTTCCGTGAGGGAGACGTTTTGCACTGGTGGCACCCTCCCACAGGACGCGGCGTGCGAACTCACACTTCCGATGATTACCTCTGGCTACCGCTGGCGGTTCACAGATACGTCACAGCAACAGGAGATATCGGCGTCCTTGACGAGCGCATCAACTTCATCGAGGGGAGGCTCCTGAAACCCGATGAGGAGGCCTATTATGACCTTCCCACGAGGTCGGAGGAGTCGGGCACCCTTTACGAGCACTGCGTCAGAGCCATCAGGAACGGTCTGCGGTTTGGCCAGCACGGCCTGCCCCTCATGGGCTCTGGAGACTGGAACGACAGCATGAACCGCGTGGGCTATCAGGGCAGAGGCGAGAGCATCTGGCTGGCCTTCTTCCTGTACCATGTGCTCACGAAGTTCTCCGAGATTGCCCTTCCGCGTGGCGATTCAGCCTTCGCTGAGTTCTGCACCAGCGAGGCTGCCAATCTGCGCCAGAAGATCCAAGAGTTCGGGTGGGATGGCCATTGGTACCTCCGCGCCTATTTCGATAATGGAGAGGTCCTCGGGTCCGCGGCCAATCCAGAATGTCAGATCGATTCCATCTCACAGAGCTGGTCTGTCCTATCCGGGGCAGGAGATCCAGAGAGATCGAAGACGGCTATGGAGGAAGTGGATCGCCTTCTGGTCAAAAGAGATGCCTCGTTGATACAGCTCTTGGAACCGCCCTTCGATAAATCTGAAATGGATCCAGGCTATATCAAAGGCTACATTCCGGGAGTGAGAGAGAATGGCGGGCAGTATACCCACGCTGCCATCTGGGTGGCTATGGCTTTTGCTGCCATGAACGACAGCACCAGGGCCTGGGAGCTATTGGATATGATCAACCCTCTGAAGCATGGCTCGACCCCTGAGGAGGTTGCGATCTACAGGGTGGAACCATACGTTGTCGCAGCAGATGTCTATGCACTCTCGCCGCACACCGGACGCGGCGGATGGACCTGGTACACCGGATCTGCTGGCTGGATGTACCGCCTCATAGTAGAATCGCTGCTTGGACTGAGGCTGGACGTTGACAGGCTACGCTTTACGCCCTGTATTCCTGCAGATTGGAAGTCGTTTTTACTGCATTACCGCTACCGTGAGACCTTCTATCACATCACAGTTACGCGAAGCGGCCCCGGCTGCGACGTGGTTAGCATGACAGTTGACGACCTTGTGCAGAGCGACATGGCAGTTCTCCTCGGTGATGATCATAAGGAACATTTCGTCGAGGTAATGTTAGGCTAAAGTAGAGAACTAAGGACTAAAGTCTAGATAACGGTCGTGATTACATCTGCCTAACAGATCACACCTTTGAGTCTACAGATTATAACTCCTAGTCTTTTTAAACTTGGCCTTCTAACGATACTGGTTTCTATTGGCCGAAAATCCTTCCGATAATAGTGGTGATTTCAGTAGCATCAAGATGGTAACCGATAAGCTCCTCAGAAGATCGTTGACCCTGGCGGCCGGAGTCCTCTACAGCTACGGAATACTACTCAGTCCTGCCATCGGTGCAATCCTCATGAGGGCAAGCACAGCAATGGTGACCTTCGACGCTCTGAAACAGTGTCCTCAGACCCCACAGCGAAGAAGAGCATGGCATTCTCCCAACCGTGTCTCTCTTTGAAAACAATGCTCACTATGCCCTTTTTACCGTAATCCAGACAACCTTCGTGCCAGCACCAGAAATTTAACACATCATGCTCGGATTAATCAACCCTGCCCATTGAGGTAGAAGTGTGCTAGCGGCCGTAGCTTCCCATCAAGCTGGTAAACCAGGGGAATTCCCGTTGGTATCTCTACGTTCTCTATGCCCTGATCGGAGATGCTTTCTATGTGCTTGACAAGCGCACGGATGGTGTTACCATGAGCGGAGATGAAGACCCTATTTCCATCCACCAGATCCGGCGCTATCTTCTCCTGCCAGATGGGCAACAGCCGTTCCAAGGTGTCTTTGAGGGATTCCGTTAGGGGGATCTCGCTTTTCTTCAACATTTTGTACCTTGGATCTTTCGCAGGATAACGATCGTCTCCTAACTCGATAGCAGGAGGCTTTTCGTAGTATCCTCGGCGCCACCTGTGGACCATTTGGGCTCCGTATCTGCCTTCCATCTCTTTTTTGTAGCACCCCTGGAGAGCACCATAATTCCGTTCGTTAAGCCGCCAGGATGGGAATACTGGAATCCACATCAGGTCCATCTCGTCCTGGACTATCCACAGAGTCCTGACAGCCCGTTTAAGAACAGAAGTGTAGGCTACATCAAAAGAGTATCCTTTGGCCTTGAGCAACCGACCTGCGTTCCTGGCCTCTTCTTTCCCATTCTCAGACAGGTCGATATCAGTCCAGCCGGTGAACCTTCCCTCCTGGTTCCAGAGGCTCTGGCCGTGTCTGAGCAGTACCATCTCGGGCATACTTATCCTCGGAATTGTTTAATTGAATATATCTTAAAGGCCTCATCTACGCTGGCGTTCTCTACAGTGATGGCATAGATGGCGTCGCAGAACCTCACCGCTTCATCCAGAGGCTTCTGATGGATATTTCGACCTGTGGCGCTTCCTGAAGCTCCGCTGACGTGAATCTGGTCGTAGAGCCGTTGCAGGAAGGATTTTACGTCCCTACTTGTCCCTCCGGCGCACACAACTTTGGTCCGGCCTGCAGCTTGCACTGCCTCCTTGAACATCTGGCCGGACTCGAATCCTCGTTTCTCCGGATAATTGACCTTGGCGAAGTCGCTTCCAAGGGCAGCGGCCACGCCGGTGGCTCCGGCGATCAGATGTGGATCTTTTTCGTCTTTAACGGCTCTGCCTCTAGGATACATCCAAAGAAGGGTAACATATCCCATCTGATGGGCTTCATAGACCAGCTGCGCAGCCTGGCGCAGCATCTCCGGCTCATGATCGCTTCCCAGGTAGACCGTGTACCCAAGGCCCAGGATATTCAGCCCGCTCTCGCTTTGGAAGTCGTGAACTTGCTGAACGGTCAGCCATTGAGTGCTGAAAGGATCGGCCTGAGAGGTCTTTACCAGGTTTGTCTTGGAGTTCAGTTTCACCAGATAGGGTACATCCGGATAGTCTGCGCCGTACCTCGCAATCAGTCCCATCTGAGTTGCGAAGGCCCCTATCCGAGCCTGACTGGCTATCCTGAACAGGTGCTCAGGATCGTTATCCTGGGTATCTATGCCTGAGCCGCGGAAGTCATCATTCAGGTGCTCAACCTTCTGGTCGCCGGCGAAGAGCATTAACCTCCCGCTGTCTCTGGTGATTTTGGAGTAGTTCTCTCTATATCTCGAACGCATTTTCGCCGGGACGTCCAGGAGCACCGGGATCGCTTCTTTGGTCAATTCAACCACCCACCGTGTAAGACATTCAGCTTAACCTGGGGCACAATCTTCAGAAAATCACCTTTCTGACAGAGCGCCGTACCTGACCGTGTAGCAGTGGCAGTACCTGCGGCTGCTGCATATGTTTGTGACTCCTTCAGGTCTTTGCCGCTAATTAGGCCGTAAACGAAGCCAGACACCGCCGAGTCACCAGCGCCTATGGTGTTCTCTACCTTAACCTTCGGAGGGACTGCCATATATTCCTCTCCGTTCGCCACCAATAAAATTCCACGTGCACCCATGGAAACCAGAACCAGCTCCACACCACTCTGGTTGATCTCCCTGGCTGCTTCGACGATCTCATCCATCTCCTTGCGCTCTCGCCCAACCAGCTCGCTCAGCTCGTGGATGTTAGGCTTGATAATGTTAGGATGCGCCTTGATCCCTACGCTCAGGGACTGGCCATCTACATCTAGCACCACCTGCGCGCGACATTTGCGGACCATGGTAATGATCTTACGGTATATCTCGGGGGTGATGCCAGGGGGAAGGCTGCCTCCTATAGTCACAACCTCCGGACAGGGCAGCCGTTCGATCTGCTCAACAAGCTGCATCAGTTCGCTCGGATGGATCTCTGGACCACGAGCGTTGAAGGCGAGCTGCCTGCCAGTCTCTTTTTCATGGAGTATGATGTTGGTACGGGTCTCTCCTGAGACACGAATAAAGTCTGTATGTATTCCTTCGTTGAGCAACCTACCCTCCAGCTCACTTCCAGCGAACCCGCCAACAAACCCCAGGGCGATATTGTCGACACCGAAGTTCTTCAACACCTTGGAGACGTCTATACTCTTGCCGCCCGCGAAACTCTTTTCATCAAGTATACGGTTGGACACATCATTTCTTATTCTATCAATCCAGATGGTCCTGTCGAGAGCCGGGTTGAGGGTTATGGTGTAAATCATGCATTCATCTTGTTGACTGCTCAATTTAAGGTTCTTTTGTTTTATGCCATTTAGGCCACTATTATAACGACTATAACGACTCCAAATTAAAATGTCAAATGTCAATAACATGTTTCCTTGTCAACAACTATTCCCTCCTCAGGAGATACCCAGGCGCTTTTTTATTGATAATAGTCGGATCGTCAAAGATAACATTCAGAGAGTGGATTTAATCTTCACGAAGTTGCTTGATGCATCCCTCCAACAAATTGACAGCCTATCCAAGAGCTTGTTCGGATATTATTTACACCTTTACATGAACCTGAGATGGATAAAGAAACAATTCTCTAGTCCAAAGGGATAAAAATTTTGGCTAGATAACACGGAATTCCGGGGACGGTCCACCTTTTTCTGAGGCCTCACGCTTGACTGCATCCTGCCAGCCTTTCACGAACGTCTCCCAATCCTCATAGTGATCCCTGAGAACGGTGCAAATATCCTCCATCATCCTGAAGGGTATTTCCAAGGCCAAGCTAGAATTAAGATTTATCGGGCATCGTAGAAAATATAAAAATTTTTATACTAACTGGGATTTTATTGTCATTGTCCTCCTTCTTCTTATGTTTTTAGGGGATTGCTAGGCTGATTATTTCGGTTTATCAGCCCATATCTTCTTATCGTCGCCTTTCGGCTTCTCTGCTCCATCCTTCATGAAATCGCCTTGTTCCTTATTCATATCGCCGATTACCTTAGACTTTGCTTTCTCTTCATTTTTATTTATCATTTTTTGAGTCTCCATCTATGCGTCTACCTCTACTACGACGCCTTTAAAAATAAAGATGTTGGTATCAACGCTCATAAGTCCTCTCCATCATACCGCCGTGGTTGGCCAGTATCAGAAGTATACGATCACGCGGAGGTATACGGGCAATCTCATCTTGAACCAGTGCGTATAACCTGCAAACTACATATTGAATTTTTCGTAACAATTGAAGAAGCAGCACATTTTTATAAGTACCTTTCTCGGCCTAATACTCTATGAAAGTTGGAAACTGTTATAGAAGATTTGAAATATCTTCTGACCTATAAGATACTCTAAGTGATTGTTTTATGAAATTAAATGCTGGTTTTGTAGGCTTTGATGGGACAGAGAGCAAGAGAGCTATTCCTGCAATACATCAGGTCAAGGAAGCAGAAGGAATTGCAGGCGACATGAACGTACTGCTTCGTAGTCCTCATGCAAGGGCTAAGAGCATGCTGAATAAGTTTATCAGGCTGTGTGATGTAAGAGCCTTTTTGACAGATGAGAAAGACAGAGCTGCTTGGGAGAGGGTTGGGGCCAGGATAGAGGGCAGCTACGACAATTTCTTCGAAGAATCGGACGTAATAGTCGTTGGAACTCCGGAGGGTCAGGAACTGCCTTACGTTGAGGCGAGCATGGCCCACGACTGCAATACAGTGCTACTGGGAGGAGCCCACCGTGGGGAGATACTTAACGATCTGGTGAAAAAAAACGTTGAGATCTCCGAAAAGACCAGGGAAGATCTCGCTAGAGAGTTCTTCTTCGGACTTGGAAATTACGACCGGTTTCTCAAGGCTGCTCCAAAGCTGATTCAATGCACCAGTTGTAACACAACGGGTCTCTGCAGGACAGTCCTGGCTGCAAAACCTCTTGGTCTTCGTGCAGTACTCGGAAACCTGGATCGTAGAAGCGGGGATCCTCACAATATAGTCAAGTTGTCTCCCAACGCCATTCAGTTCGGGAGCGGTGTTGGCCACCAGGGAACGGACGCAGGGACGATTTTTAAGGACGTTAAGTTCTCGGTCAGAGCCAGCAAAGTTCCGACCACCATGCCGCATGTTCATCAGCTGAACCTCGTTTTCGACAAGAAGCTAACGCCTGATATGTTGCTCGAGCAGCTCTCCAAGACAAGACGCGTGGTTGCTGTTCCCTATGAAGATATTGGAAAGAAGCACGATTGGACGAGCGAGATACTGGAGGCCTTTGTATCCGGCTTTGAAAGACCGATAAGTCCCGAGATTTTCGAGCTTCTGTTCTCGGATGCAATAATACCCTTCGAGCTGGGCGATTATACCATACTGCAGACGGTTATGCTTGTGGAGCAGATGTCTCTGCCTGTGCCAAACTACGTCGAGGCGTATCTTCTGTTCTGCGGGTTCCCTGCTGATAGGGTTCACAGTTCTGTGGATAAGGCCCTAGGAGTAGTCCATGGCATGTGGCCGGACAAATTGTCCTGAACATCGCTCTTAAATTCAAAGTAGAGATGATGGACATGATGAGTGCCGCCATGTATGAGCGTTTCCTCAAAGTCCAGAAAGTCTCCGGCAAGTTCGACATCGTACACGGGCACGACTGGCATCCCATTTTGGCTCTGAACCAGATCAAGAAGAATCAGAACATACCATACATTCTGACCATGCACAGCACGGAGTGGGGTCGAAATGAAAACAACCCCGGCAACTCCGAGATATCTCACCGAGAGTGGCTGGGCGGCTATGAGTCTTCAAGGTTGATAGTAACCACCAGGTGCATGCAGGATGAGCTGAAATCGGTATACTCCATTCCCGAGAGCAAGATCAGCATCATACCCAACGGCATAGTAAGCGGAAAGGTCCGCAAAGCCTTAGATCCAGCCCAGGTAAAAGTGCGATATGGCATATATCCCTCGGCCCCTGTTGTCTTATTTTGCGGCCACATGTCCTATCAGAAAGGCCCTGACCTTCTGGTCGAGGCCGTGCCCCAAGTATTGAGGGAGCGACAGGATGTTCGGTTTGTCTTTGCGGGAGAAGGAGATTTGAGCTTCTACTGCAAGAACAGAGCCATGGAGCTGGGCGTAGCAGATGCCTGCACTTTTCTGGGCTATGTAACAAGCGCAGAGAAGCAGCAGCTGATGAATGCCTGCGATCTGGTGTGCGTACCCAGCAGAAACGAGCCTTTCGGTGTGGTCGTATTAGAGGCCTGGGATACGAGCAAGCCGGTAGTGGCCACAGAAGTAGTAAGCATCGTAAGAAACTTCCAAGACGGCCTTCTGGCCTATGTGCAGCCGGAATCCATCGCATGGTGCATAAACAGGCCGCTCAAGAGCCCTGAGGAGATGAAGAAGCTGGCTGAAGCTGGGCATAGCAGAATCGAGAAAGAGTTCAGCTGGGACAGAATCGCTGAAAAGACCGAGGAAGTTTATGCCGATGTTCGGGGGCTGAATCGAGATGCTAAGGCGCAGGCAGCGAAACCAAAATCTCGGCGGAGAAAGACTTAACTTAAAGTCAACCGGCGGCGGGGCACCCCAGAGCAGGCGGGGCATGCGAAGGCTCCGCCGCATAAAGATGGCACTATATCGAGCGGATCCATTCCCAAGTTGAACACGTATGCCTTTTATCCCCGATGCAAGCATCGGGGGTATTTCGACAAAATAAAAAAAATATCCTTCCGGAGGGAAACTGCCTTGCCAAAAGCCGAACCTAAAAAATTTGCTCAGCTTCCACAAGAGCTGGAAGAGCTGAAAGAATTGGCCTTTAATCTCTGGTGGAGCTGGCATCCTGCTGCCAGAATGCTCTTCAAGAGGCTGAATCGTGAAGCTTGGAAGAACGGCTATCATAATCCCATAAAGATGCTTAAAGAGCTCCCTGGTGACGTCCTGCAGTCCGCCTCAAAGGATCCAGAATACCTGCACCAATATCATTCCGTGATGGCCAGGTTTCGAGAGGATCTGGCTTCGAGCACAAGTTGGTTTGTAGAGAACATCAAAGATATTGGCTCGCTGCCCATAGCTTACTTTTCAGCAGAGTATGGGCTGCACCATTCCCTGCCTTTCTATGCCGGAGGGTTGGGCTTCCTGGCGGGGGATCATGTTAAGGAATGCAGTGATCTGGCCGTTCCGCTGGTTGCAGTTGGGTTCATGTATCCCACATTCCGCACTTTGAGTTTGGGATTTAGTATTTTCGCAGCTATTGATTAATGCTATTTAATGAAATTATTTTAATTAAATAGGAATTTCTTTTTAATTGATTTGACATTCAGTTGATTTTCTCTTTTGAGAAGAGATGGCACAATATGCACTCAATAACACTCAATCGAAGCGACATGGCAAGCGGATAAAATATTAATGTAAATGAATAACTCAATTAATAATTCTATTTGGAGAATCGTTAGCAAGAGAAATACTAGACTTAGGAAGTTAAAGTGCGGAATGTGGGATGTATCCCGAGGGCTACATGCGCCAGAAGATTCGCTCCGACGGGTGGCAATCGGTTATGAATTGTTCATAAAAAATCCTTTATATTAAAGCACAAGGTCTTCTTACTATAATGGCTTTTTTCCCCACATGGGCTCTGGATCGTGCGGCTTATTGGATGATGTTTGCTCTAATTGTGTTATCTATTGAAAGGCTAGTGTCTCGTCAATCATCTAGAGTCGCAAAGTTTATGATGTACTACATTCATAACCAACCTAGGAGAATTGGATATGAAGAAGTACATTGTTGCACTTTCT
>Ga0209540_10001527_pt1 | contig 17399 bp, 15 predicted proteins | sample BarGraIncu01121A_FD_184501 | JGI IMG/M metagenome (GOLD analysis project Ga0209540, IMG submission 184501) | Arctic peat soil microbial communities from Barrow, Alaska - Barrow Graham LP Incubations 011-21A (SPAdes) (version 2) | ecosystem: Environmental > Terrestrial > Soil > Wetlands > Peat... | reverse complement strand
TTATTATCTCAGAAAGCCACCGACTCCTTCTGTTCTGATTCCTGCATTAGCTGAGATCAGACCTACAATGATGTTTACCGTTCCTCTGATAATTGAAAAGATATATTTTAATAAAATATTACCGGCGTTCAGGGATAATCTGGTCCTTAAACTTCTTTATAAGATTCCTTTCCTAAGAAAAAAACTGAATGGCGCAGCCGGTAAAAAACTTCTTAAAACATTTGGCGGCAAGTTGAAGTTTTATGGTATTGGTGGTGCAAAACTTAATAAGACAGTTGAAAGATTCCTCATTGAAGCAAATTTCCCATATGCAATCGGATATGGACTTACCGAAACGGCCCCGCTTCTTGCCGGATCTAATGCCCAAAAGGCCGTATTTGAGTCAACCGGTCCTGTTTTAGAAGGCATGGAAATTAAAATAAATAATCCGGATGCTATAACCGGGGAAGGTGAAATATGGGCGAAGGGACCATGTGTGATGAAGGGTTATTATAAAGAACCTGAAATGACGAAAGAGGTACTTACACCTGAGGGGTGGTTTAAAACAGGTGATCTTGGTACACTTGACCGGAATAACAACCTTTATATAAAAGGAAGGTTAAAAAACATGATTGTTGGTGCCAGCGGTGAAAATATTTATCCCGAAGAAATCGAGTCGATTATAAATAACTTCCGGTTTGTTGTCGAATCATTAGTTGTTCAGCAAAAAGGGAAACTGGTAGCTTTAGTTCATATTAACATGGAGGAACTGGAAAAGAAATATCAGGTTCTGAAACAGGATATGACACGACAGGTTGAGTACAAAGTTGACGAGGTGCTAAATGAATTACAAAAGTATGTTAATTCACAGGTTAATAAATTCAGCCAGATCCAAAAAGTTGTTTTACAGCAAGTACCGTTTCAGAAGACAGCAACAATGAAGATAAAGAGGTTTCTGTATACCTGAGACCCCTCTGCCGCTATGCGGCATCTTAATTAAAATGCATTTGCTTTGGGATAAGAACCCCTTTGCCGCTACGCGGCACCTCCCCCAAGGGGGAGGGAATACTCTGGTATTTAGTTGAATTGCACTAAAATGACAAGATTTTCTCCCCCCTTGGGGGAGTGCCTGAAGGGCGAGGGGGGTTCATAATAAAACGATGGATTACCCTTTCGCTAGTTTATATCTATTATTTACCTCTTCCCAGTTTACTACATTCCAGAAGGCATCAATATAATCTGGTCTTTTATTCTGATACTTAAGATAATACGCATGTTCCCAAACATCGAGAGTTAGTAAAGGAGTTCCTTTAACCGGTGATAAATCCATAAGAGGATTATCCTGATTCGGCGAACTTGCTATGGATAAATTTTTGTCCGTTCCAAAATATAACCAGGCCCATCCGCTTCCAAACCGTGTTTTGGCAGCGGTCGTGAATGCTTCTTTGAATTTATCAAATGAGCCAAAAGATTTTGTAATAGCTGCAGATAAATCAGCTGACGGTCCTGAAGATTTGGTACCCAGATTCTTCCAGAAAAACAAATGGTTATAATAACCTCCCCCGTTGTTTCTTACGGCATCGGTCTGCTTTGACATAGTTGTAAAAATGTCACTTAATGGCTTCCCTTCAAGAGGAGTGCCTTTAACAGCAGCCAAGAAATTTGTATAATAGGCCCGGTGGTGTTTATCATAATGAATCTCCATTGTCCTTGCATCTATGTAAGGCTCCAAAGCATTGTATGCAAACGGAAGAGGAGGAAATTCGGCGGCCGGTACCCCTTCAATTGCGGAAGTTTTTACAGATGCCTGAGTGTTTCCAAGTACTTTCGGGCCAATGTATGCTGCCGCAGTTAACAACCCAACTGATTTAAAAAATTTTCTTCTTTCCATGATTCTGTTTTTTATCTAAAACATATAATATTTGTTTTTGTTCAAAGTTCACCTAACGAAAACAGACATTTGATAATATGAGTAACGGTAAACCATCCTCTTAACTGTCAGAGAGCAATTATGATTATATTAAGGTTTCCGGATACTCATATTTTATATTATTTGACATATTTAAACATAATCCCAAATAATTCTTACATTTATGGTAGACAAATTACATGCAACAGCTTAGTATTAAATTCATTAAATATGAAAAAAATTACTACCCTCGGAAGAATACTATTCGCAATTCCATTTGCACTCTTCGGGATTAATCATTTCCTGATGACAAATTACTATCTTGGAGTACTGACTTCTTTTATACCACTGGGGGCATATACTATAATTCTTACCGGCATAATGCTTATTGCCGCCAGTATCAGCATTATTACGAAGAAATATGTGAAACTTTCCACTATTATGCTTGCCATACTTCTCTTTCTTTTTATAGTTACTATTCATATTCCTCATCTTTTTATGGATGCTGATAAAACAGCAACAATTATTGCTCTTTTAAAAGATACTTCGCTAATGGGAAGTTCATTAATGATTGCAGGGATCTATTCGGAGGAAGAAAAACAAATAAAATAAGATATCCGGCACAACAGGAACAAAGATTAAGTTATATTTAACCAGAAGAAATTTATTATATCTTTATAACAATAATATCCTTAATTTTTAATATGAATTACTTCAAATTGTTACTGGCATTATTCATTTGTCTGATAAGCATTGAATCATTTTCTCAAACAGCTCTTTTTGACAAGCAGATGCAAATCAGTTTTGATGAGAAACAAGGCCAGTTCGCTGCTCTTGATACAAAACTGGTTAATGAGAATGGTGATACAGTCTTATTAAAGGATGTTCTCGATAAGCCCGCCATTCTTAATCTTGTATATTATGAATGTGCTGGAACATGCAGTCCACTGATGTTCGGAGTCTCTAAATTTATTGATGAAGTCGATCTTAAACCAGGTAAGGACTACGAAGTAATTACAATCAGCTTCGACCCCTCTGAAAAGATTGATTTGGGAATTAAAAAGAAAGCCGCCTATGTAAGTATGATGAAGAATAAGGAGTCCGCAAAAGACTGGCATTTTTTTGTGTCAGACAGCCTGAATATTGCTAAGTTAACCAAATCTGTCGGGTTCAATTACCAGAAAATCAATAATCAGTATGTGCATCCTACCGGGCTGATTGCTCTTGGTTCGGATGGAAAGATTATTCGTTATCTGAGGGGAATTGAATTTCTGCCATTTGATATCAAAATCACAATGGTAGAGGCCGCAAAAGGTAAAATCGGTCCAAGTATAAACCGGTTGCTGGCTGTATGTTATTCCTATGATACCAAAGGCAACCAGTTTGTCTTTAATGTGACAAGAGTCTCTGCAATAGTTATCACGTTTATAATGGTATTAATATTTATTGTTCTGGCATTCTCCCATGTAAAATTAAAATCAAGGATCAACAGATGATTAGCCAAAATAATAACGTTGAACCCAGTTATCTTGATTATAAAGGAAAATATAAAGGCATATTTTCCTGGATACTCTCAACTGATCATAAAAGGATTGCGTTATTATACCTTTTTTCTCTCCTGACATTCTTTGCCACCGGCGCTACTCTGGGTTTATTAATGAAATTCGAGCTTATCGCACCGGGCAAAACCATCATGACTGCACAAACGTATAATGCTTTTTTTACCCTTCATGGCATTATAATGATCTTTGCTGTTGTCATTCCAGGTCTGCCTGCCGTATTTGGTAATTTCCTTCTGCCAATTATGATTGGAGCAAAAGATGTTGCTTTTCCAAGACTAAATCTTTTATCATGGTATTTCTATGTAATCGGCGTTACATTGGTTCTGATCTCACAATTTACAGGACAGGGCCCTCCTGATACAGGATGGACCTTCTATGCTCCTTACAGTTTCAGAACAACAGGGAATATGCTGCCAGCGGTTTTTGGTGCATTTGTGCTCGGGTTTTCATCTATACTCACCGGACTCAATTTTTTAGTGACTATCCACAGGATGCGTGCCCCAGGCATGACATGGCTGAAAATGCCTCTTTTTCCATGGACGTTATATGCTACAGGATGGGTACAGCTGCTTGCTACTCCTATAATTGGTATCACTCTGCTTATGATAATTGCGGAAAGAACTTTACATATTGGATTTTTCGATCCGACACTGGGTGGAGATCCTCTTCTTTATCAGCATTTATTCTGGACTTACAGTCATCCGGCAGTTTATATTATGATCTTGCCCGCAATGGGGGCAATTTCTGAAATTATACCGACTTTCTGTCACAAAACAATATTCGGTTATAAGTTCATTGTTGCTTCCAGCATTGCGATTGCCTTCGTCGGTTATTTTATCTGGGGACATCACATGTTCACCTCCGGAATGAGCGGAACGGCCCTTTATACTTTTTCACTGCTGACATTTATTGTAGCAATCCCCAGCGCGATAAAAGTATTTAACTGGATAGCTACAATGCATAAAGCTTCAATTGATCTGCAAACTCCTTTTTATTGGGCAGTCGGGTTCCTCTTTGTATTCATGATTGGCGGATTTTCAGGACTAATTCTTGGGTCACTTGCTACTGATATTCATCTGCATAACACCCATTTTGTTGTTGCCCACTTCCACTTTATTGTTTTCGGAGGCACAGGTTTTGCTTTCTTTGGTGCTATGCATTACTGGTATCCGAAAATTACCGGTAAAATGTATGATTCCCGATGGGCCAATATAGGTTTAATCATTTTCTTTACTGGATTTATCACGCTTTATGGTGAAATGTTTTTTCTAGGAATGAAAGGTATGCCCAGAAGGTATTATGATTATGATGAAATATTTCATGCAGGAAATATAATTTCCTCGCTCGGTGCAATGGTGATGTATTTCGGGTTGGCCGTGATTATAATTAACCTGGTTGCCTCATTAAAAAACGGACGCAAAGCACCTTCAGATCCCTGGGGAGGCAAGACCCTGGAATGGACTATACCTTCCCCTCCTCCAGTTGAAAACTTTGAAGAAATCCCTATAATAACCAAAGGACCATACAACTATAAATGAGTACGATTTTAGTGACACACCGAGACGATCTGGCGTCTAAAACCGGGATGTGGTTATTCCTTTTTACTGAAATGCTGTTGTTCGGTGGGCTTTTTATCGTTTACTCCGTATACAGATACAGAAATCCGATTGCATTTCACCAGGCAGCACAGGAATTGAGTGTTTTTATCGGTACAATCAATACAATCATTCTCCTTATAAGCAGTACGACAATTGCAATGTCGATAACGGCGCTTCAGAAAAAAAATAAAAAACTCGCACTTCTGCTTCTGGGCACAACTATCATTCTCGGACTGGCTTTTCTTGTAAATAAATACTTTGAATGGGGAGAACATTTTAAGGAACATATTTACCCGGGATCCGCTGTTCTCGCCCTTCGTGGTCATGGGGATGTGCTGTTTTATGGTCTTTATTTTTTCATGACCGGACTTCATGCACTTCACATTATTGTCGGATTGGTCTTTATTATTGTTATTGCAGTATCAATTATCAGAAATAATATTAACTCTGATAGTTATGTTTTACTTGAAAACAGCGGATTATACTGGCATCTTGTCGACCTTATCTGGATCTTCCTCTTTCCATTGTTTTATCTTATCACATAAAACTGATGAAGACAATGGAAAATGAAAAAAATCATATAATCCCTTATAAAACATTTCTGTATGTATTGGCAGGATTAATTGCTCTTACCCTTACATCGGTAACACTAACTCAAATATCGCTGGGTACTATGACAGTTGTTATCGCTCTGGTTATAGCTGCAATTAAATCTTCGTTTGTATTGAGCATTTTCATGCATCTTAAATTTGAAAATAAAATGTTTTCAAGAGCGGTTATTGGTGTTATAACGCTGTTATGTGCCGTAATAATCATAACACTGCTGGACTACCTCAATAGATAATCTGTATGTATTCAACGACCGGAATAGAAGCTTCGAATTATGTGTCAACCTATAATACTGCGTTTTACTTTATAGCCGGTGTTTCATTGCTGCTGCTGATAGGGCTTACCATTACCATGCTCTATTTTGTTTTCAGGTACAATAAGAAGAGGAATCCTGTAGCAACACAGATCGAAGGAAATACAATCCTTGAAATTACCTGGACAGTTATTCCTGTTCTTTTGGCATTGTTTATGTTCCATCTGGGATGGGCAGGATGGAAGCCTACCATTAAGCCGCCGAAAGATGCTTTGAATATTACAGCTGTTGCACGAATGTGGAATTTCCTGTTCATATATGAAAATGGAAAACAAAGTCCCGATCTGATAGTTCCCCTGAATACTCCTGTTAAAGTTAACCTTGTTTCCCTGGATGTGATTCATAGCCTGTTTATTCCTGATTTCAGAATAAAGTCCGATATAGTTCCCGGAAGACAAAAATTTATGTGGTTTCTGCCTGAGATGGAAGGAAAATATAAAATTTTTTGCGCCGAGTACTGTGGACTGCAGCACTCTTATATGCATTCGACTGTTAATGTTATGAAACAGGATAAATTCAAAGCATGGTATGCTGAGAGTGCCAAACCTGTTGTTGTGACCGGAAGTGGTCCTGGCGCAATAGGAGAAGCTATAATGAGAGCCCAGGGTTGTTTTGCATGTCACACTCCTGACGGAACGAAACTGATCGGCCCCAGCTATTTAAACCTGTTCGGCTCACAACAAGTTGTAGTAAGAGACGGAAAAGAGGTGACCGTTACTGTTGATCCTGAGTACGTAAAAAGATCAATTCTCGATCCTAATGCCGATATAACAAAAGGATTCCCTGCAAACCTGATGCAGAGCTATCGCAGCACATTAAGTGATGACGATATTCTCAAAATTATTGAATACCTGAAAACCGTTAATGACAAATAGCCGGGTAAATAAGCTTAAGGATTGGCTGGAACTGGCAAAACTTAAGATTATGATTCCGGTAAGCCTGACAGGATTCACCGGCTACTTTGCTTATGATTCTCATTTCTCTCCAAAAGCTTTTTTTATTACATCAGGGATTCTTCTGATGGCTGTTTCAGCCTCTGTCCTTAACCAGATACAGGAAATCGCGATTGACAGTAAAATGAACAGGACATGCAATCGTCCCCTTCCAGCCCACAGGATCACAATTAAAAATGCGACACTCCTGGTGCTATGTACCTTTGTTGCAGGTACTACACTCATTTATTCTACCGGAAACCTTTCTGCTATGGTTATTGGGTTGGTAACCATAATCTGGTATAATGTTATATACACCTATTTAAAAAGGATTACTGCTTTTGCCGTTGTCCCAGGGGCTGTTACTGGTGCATTGCCCCCACTGATCGGATGGGTTGCTGCGGGTGGTGGGCTATGGGAAAAACCTATAATATTTATTGAATTTCTGCTCTTTATAGGACAAATTCCTCATTTCTGGTTGCTGATTCTCAAATATGGGGAAGAGTATAAACAGGCCGGAATTCCAAGTCTTACTGATATTTTTAACAGGGTTCAGATAAAAAGGTTAACATTTAGCTGGGTAGTATCTTCGGTTGTTGCAGGTCTTTTCCTGTGCTGTTTTGAGATCATTCAAAGCCCAGTAATTAATTTTATTCTTATAGCATTTTCAATCTATATAATCTGGGAATTTACAGACCTCATTAGGATCCGGCCCGATACAAATAACCTAAAGAGATATTCAATAGTCCTGGATGCCTATTTTTTGCTGATTCTGTTATTATTGATATCTGATAGAATTATAACATTCTCTTGATATCAGATTGCTCATACCTATTTGCTTTGTTTCCCGGCCGGAATTGTGTCCCTGACCGCCTGCGCTTCTTTCTGGAGCACTCTGACATACAGGACGATCTTCCACCTGTCTTCAGGCCTGATCTGAGCTCCATGAGGCATCATAGACCCAAATCCCAAAGTAATTGTGTGGTATATCTGCCCATCCTTCAGCCTGGCTGTGGGTGCAGCTGAAATATCACGCGGTTTTAAAGGATAGAGTCCGCTGCTATAAAGCTGTCCATCCCCTTTTCCCTTAACTCCATGGCACCCGATACAGAATGTAGTAAAAATAAGCTTCCCCCTTGTAAGAACATCATCCGTCGGTAAAAACGGATTGACCAGCTCATTTCCTGCCTTTACTCGTGATAAAGAATCAATTGTATAATGAAAGGGAACATATCCGATTGGCACAGTTCCGTTAACAGGAATTCTCATAGTCACGCTGTCTTTAAAATTCGGATTTGTCGAGTAGGTCTCATACGCTTGTGAATAAACCATATCCGGGATAAAGTCATATCCGCGCATATTCTTTTGCCTGTCGCACGAAGTAAGAATTATTCCGGTGCACAAAAGAACCAGGATTCTGATAGATATTTGTTTCGCGAAATGCATACTCACAAATAATTTACTTTCAAGATTCATAATTCAGACTTTCTTCAAGATATGGATCATTTTTTACTACCAATGGGCCTTTTGACAGTGATCTTAATACTATAAATACGAACAGACTTGCATAGACTAATGTCATGAAGATTTCAACAAATCCAATACCTGCCTTTTCACCTGCAGCTGCAGGCATAATCATCAGCCAGTAATCTATCCAATGCCCGATAAGCACTATTGTGGCTATTATTGCAACCCAACCAATCTGCCGCTTCGAATTAAAGGTAATAAGACCAAAGAATGGAACGATAAAATTTACCCCAAGATTAATAAAGAAAATAACTTTAAAATGGTGAACTCTGGTTATGTAATAAGATGTTTCCTCCGGCAGGTGACCATACCAGATAAGTTCATACTGGGCGAACCACTGGTAGGTCCAGAAAATACTGAAGGCGAATATCAGAATAGCCATATCATGAACATGATCAGCTCTGACATATTTAAGATATCCCAGACGCTTAAGAAGCCAGATAAGCAATGTAATGAATGCCAGTGAGGTTACAAACATTCCAATTAAAACATACCAGCCAAAAAGAGTACTATACCAATGAGCATCAAGTGACATTATCCAGTCCCAGCTGCTTGCTGAAACCGTGATGCCATAGAAAACCAGGAAAAGGCCTGCAAATAATATTTTACGGTTGTGGTATTTTAAATCTGAAGAGGTCATCAAAGCTCCTGAATTTTTTCTCATCATCCGGGTAAGAACTATCCAGCCCGTGAAATAAACTACAAGTCTGATAAAGAAAAACGGAATATTAAGCCATGCTTTTTTCCCTTCTATCACCTTATCCGATAAATTATTATCCGTCCACCTATATAAATTGTGAATCCCAAAATAAATAAGAAGCATAAGTACAAATGCAACCGGAAGAAAAGTTGTCATTGCATCAGGTAGTCTTTGGAGTACTATATGCCATCCTGACTGGGAAACCCTGTGAACAGCCAGAAAGAATGCCGCACCCAGGGATAGGCCCATAAAATACTGATTATTAAGCAGTACATTTGCCCAAAACCTTGACGCTCCTGGTTTGGATATCAGAATTGCTGCCAAAGAAATCAGAATACCTCCGGTTATTAAAATTAAGAGGATATTACGGTACTTCTTTTTGAAATCGAATTGTTCATCCATGATTGCAGTATTCTTATTATCTGATTTCCAAAGTATGTATTCCTGATAAAAGCAATTTGACTCTGTTCAATGTTGTTTTTTCATCTGCGTCATCTACGAGAATAACAAATCTGTCATCTGTAATTCTCTCATCCACAGGATTAAACCTGATATCAGGTTTTAATCTCGACCTTATCAGTAGTGCGGCAACCATTGACAGTCCGGCAAAAAGGACAGTAACTTCAAAAGTTATCGGGATAAAGGTAGGCACCGAAAAGAAAGGCTTTCCACCAATAATCAATGGGTAGCTTACCGTAAATACCCATGCCTGAAAACCAAACGCGAGTATTGCCCCGAGAGCGCCGAAAATAAAGCCGACAACCGGTATCCGTGATCTCTTAATTGACAAAGCTTCATCAAGGCCATGAACCGGGAAGGGAGAGAGAACATCTGTTATGATTTCCTTGCTTTCACGAAGTATTTTTACAGCCTGCAGCAAAGGAACTTCATCGTCAAAGGATATTATTATATTATTCCGTTTTTTCATGGCTCAATTCTGTATTATGTTGATTCTTATCTCCTGTTTTCAGGATCGATTTAACCTCAGAAATTGAAATGACAGGGAATATGCGTATAAAGAGCAGAAATGCAGTGAAGAAGATACCCAGCGTACCAATTAATAAACCAAACTCAACTATAGTCGGTTTATACATCGTCCAGCTCGATGTCAGATAGTCCCTGTGAAGAGAAGTTACAATTATAACGAAACGTTCGAACCACATACCTATATTAATCACAATTGACAGGAAGAATGTGAATACCAGGCTTTTCCTGAGCTTTTTAATCCAGAGTAATTGCGATGATACGACATTACAGCCAATCATTATCATGTACGCCCACCAGTATGGACCGGTTGCACGGTTCATAAATGCATAGTGTTCATATTCGACCCCGGAATACCATGCCATAAACATTTCTGTCATGTAAGCCAGGGCAACAATAGAACCGGTTGCAATTAATATTTTATTCATATTTTCCACATGACTCTTCGTAATAAAGTCTTCAAGTCCCATGGCTTTTCTTGTGATTATAAGCAGAGTTTGGACCATAGCAAATCCGGAGAATATTGCCCCCGCAACAAAGTAAGGAGGAAATATTGTGGTGTGCCATCCCGGAACTATTGACGAGGCAAAGTCCATACTTACTATGCTATGTACAGACAATACCAGAGGAGTAGCAATCGCCGCCAACATGATTGATGTGATCTCATGCCTGTGCCAGTCTTTTGCAGATCCTTTCCATCCGAAGCTCAGGAAATTATAAATGTTCTTTTTCAGTCCTTTTTTAATTTTGTCGCGTAAAGTACCGATATCCGGAATCAATCCCACATACCAGAATACCAATGATATGGTAAAATAGGTAGATATTGCAAAGACATCCCATACTAATGGAGAATTAAAGTTTACCCAAAGTCCTCTTGTGTTCGGGTAAGGGAATATAAAAAATGTAAGAAGCGGACGTCCAAGATGAATAAGTGGAAAAAGGGCCGCACAGATAACAGCAAAGATGGTCATTGCCTCAGCCGAACGGTTGATACTGTTTCTCCATTTCTGACGGAAGAGCAGGAGTATTGCAGAAATAAAAGTGCCTGCATGACCGATACCGATCCACCATACAAAAGTGGTTATTTCAAAGGCCCAGCCTACCGTTCTGTTTTCTCCCCATGTACCTATTCCCTGCCAGACGGTCCAGAAAATCATGAATACTCCAAACAACATGGCCAGCCCAGCAATAGTCATCCCCATATACCAGAATTTACCGGCTTTATTCATCATCGGGTTAAGGATGTCGCTGGTTATTCTCCGGTAAGTCTTCCTGCTACCTTCAATTAAAGGGGTCCGTAGTGGAGATTGAAGCATTTTAATCAGAATTGATACTTATACAATTTTGTTTTTTATTTTAGTCAGGTAATTGACTGAAGGCATTGTAAACAACTCCTCAAGCAAATTATATCTTCGTCCGCTGGTAATCAATCTGTTCAATTCACTTTGTTTATCATTCATATCTCCAAAAACAATTGCATTAGCCGGGCAGCTCTGGGAACAGGCAGTCTGAACTTCATTTTCAAGCAATGCCCTGTTCTCATATTTGGCTTTTAACTTAGCTGCCTGGATACGCTGAACACAGAACGAACATTTTTCGATGACTCCCTGGGCACGAACTGTGACATCAGGATTGAGGACCATCCGCCGTAAGTTTTCAGTCATCCCTTCCTTGTCTCTAAGGTTGCCCGTAAGTGTACCTGCCGCACTGTAATTGAACCAATTGAATCTTCTGACTTTATAGGGGCAGTTATTGTTGCAGTAACGTGTTCCGAAGCAGCGGTTGTATATCATCTGGTTTAAACCCTCAGAGCTATGATTTGTGGCCGCAACCGGACATACATTTTCACAGGGAGCATTCTGGCAATGCTGACATAAAACGGGTTGGAAAACAACTTCGGGATTATCTTCATCACCAGTGAAATATCTGTCAATACGTATCCAGTGCATTTCGTGAACACGGTGCACTTCTTCCTTCCCGACCACGGGAACATTGTTTTCTGCCTGACAAGCTATAACACAGTTTGCGCATCCTGTACATTTGCTGAGGTCAATTGCCATACCCCAGTGATGATGTGGATATGTCCTTTCCTTATACAGACTTTTATTATGTTCAAGGTTATAAGCATGAAGCTCATTTCCTGCAGCTGAATTATTCCTGAATTCATTGAATCCTGCTTCACGCACAAAATCTCTCCCCTCCATACTATGATGGGTCTGAGTCTGTGCAAAAGGGTAAATCTTCCCGGTTTTGGTCATGTTATCAGATTTACCGGTATAGACTATATTCCCATTTTCTGAAGATAACATTGGCCAGACATCTATTCCAACTCCATCACCTACCCTGCCGCATTTAGAACGTCCATATCCCAAGGCAATTCCTATTGTTCCATAGGCTTGCCCGGGCTGAATATGTACCGGCAAATCAATTTTACCGAGACTTATTACGTCACCATCATTCAGATTGACTTCTTTCGCCTGAGCAGGGGAAATTGATGCATAATTGTCCCAGCAGATTTTTGTAACCGGATCGGGTAATTCCTGGAGCCAAGGATTATTGGCCTGCCTTCCTTCTCCGATTGCTATAGTTTCATAAATGACAATTTCAGTAATATTCTTACCGTCGTTGTTACTGGTTTTTACAGAACCAGGATTAAAAGGTATTGTTGCGTGCCTTCCTGCCTTATCAGTAGATTCAACTTTTGCAGAATCAGGTTCGAAAATGCCTTTTTGTAAAGTGAGATCAAAAAATGCTACAGGATCTTTGAATTCCGACTGACGTGACATTAGATTGCCTACCCAGTAAGCTTTAATAAAATCATAGAAAGCCATGGTTGATCCGGACCATTTCAACAAGGTATCAGTCATTTGACGTGTGTCAAATATCTGGCTGATAGCCGGCTGCATAAGACTGAAATGTCCTTTTTTTGCTTCGGCATCATTCCAGCTTTCAAGGTAATGGTTATCAGGGCAGATATACTGAAAAAGATTGTTTGTTTCATCAGGGGTTCCTGAGAGCGATACTGTAAGGTCAACCTTTTTAAGACCTTCGGTAAAAGCATCTCTGTTGTACCATGTATATGCCGGATTTACATTGTATACCAGAAGGGCATTCACAGTACCTCTTTGCATCTTCCCGATAAGCATTTCCATCTTGCTGTCGAGTGCTGCATGAGTCCTCAGAAATGAATTGAATAGTATTGTCTGTCCAATATTTCCAAGTAATCTGTTAATCTCGTTGACAAGGAGTTGAACCTCTTTAATATTTGATCCTGAAAGGACAAGGGATTTACCTCTTGATAATATCAGGTTTTTTGATATTTCAACAACATCAATCGGAGAAGAAGGGGCGTTTATATTTCGATTTTCAATAGCTTTAACAATCTCTTTATAGATATTAAGCAGTATTGTTGGTTCCTGAGAAGGTTTTATCTGAATTCTTTTATCAGCATTGCTGCCAGTTACAGTCAGATTGGATTCAAGTTGAATAAGCTTTTTCATTTCATGCTCCGGATTTCTTCCTGAGCTGAATTGTTTCGTATATTCAACCGGAGAAAGCCAGGTTCCAAGAAAGTCTGCACCTACGGACACAACCAGATCGGCTTTATCAAAGCGGTAGTCGGGTATCACCTGATTTCCGAAGCTTATTTTATTTGCTTCAAGCATTGCAGAACAAGAGATTGCATCACATTGAACCCATTCCGAGCCTTTGAATTTATTGAGAAAGCCTGAAATAACATCTTCAGTGGAGGGACTGAAAATAGTTGGTGTCAGAAGAACGATGGTACCTTTCTCATCGACTATTTTCTGAAGCTTGCCCATAATTTCAGTATCAACTGATTTCCATCCTGCGGATACACCCTCTTTCATCGGGCCATGGAATCTTCCTCCGTCATAAAGGTCGAGCACCGATGCCTGAACTCTGGCACTTGTTCCTCCCCGGGTGATTCCCGACTCAGGATTGCCCTCAATTTTTATCGGACGTCCATCCCTGGTTTTGATAATAATGCTGCAATACTCATTACCGTTGATATAGCTGGAGGCATAATAAAGAGCTTCTCCGGGCGTAATTTCATTCGGAGCAATAACATAAGGGATTGCTTTACTGATTTTTGACTGGCAGGATGAAAGGGCAGACACTGCAAAGCTGAATCCGCATAATTTCAGAAAATCTCTTCTGGATGCCGGAAGATAATTTCTCCTGTCGTTAAAAAGCTCAAACAATGGATTTTCATCCGAAGTTTTTTCCACTCCCCTTACAACTTCCTTACTTTTTTTTGACTCAATATCTTTCCAATATTTTTTCATCCTTGAGAAATATATTGATATTTATTAATAATGACATTTACCGCAATCCCTGCCTCCGACACCTGTTACCATAACACTATCGATCTTTCCGGCTTTCAGAGAGTCGTAATAACCCGAATAATATGTTTTATAGTATCCGTTTGAGAGATTAACTTTTCTTGTTTTATGACAATTGATACACCAACCCATTGAAAGATCTGTTACCTGGTAAAGCCTGTCCATTTCTTTTACATTCCCATGACATGCATCGCAAGTGATTCCACCGGCACTCACATGCTGTTCATGGCTGAAGAAAACAAAATCGGGAAGTCGGTATATCCTCACCCACTGGACAGCTTTTTTATCATCTAAAGCCTTTAAAACTTTAGCTATCTCAGTAGCCCCGGATCTTGTTCCGTTGCGTACAAGAAAGTGACAATTCAGACAAACACTTCCCGGAGGAATTCCTGCAGTTTTGCTTATTCTTGCCGTATAATGGCAATAGTTACAATCTGTCTTGTTTTGTCCGGCATGAACAGCATGTGAAAATTTTATTGGCTGAGCCGGTGCATATCCCTTTGACCGTCCGAACGCGATTGCATTAACAACAAGAATCCATGTTATAAAAATTCCTGTAATGGTAAGTATGGCCCAGTTGATCCGCTGATTTTTGAATAATCTTTTGATTATAAGATCTACTGTTGATACGATGAATAATAATGAAGCTATGATGAGTAATAAAAGATAAGTAATAACCGGCTTATTTTGTTTTAGACCGATATACACGAATTTATCCATGTATGCTTTGATCAGTACTATATCTTCAGCAGAGAGCTGAAATCCTTTATGTACCAGCTTCATTTTCGGGCCCACTGGTTTAAGCAGAACCTTGCTTAAATCACGTGCATTCTTGTCGAGATACTTCTTCGAAATCTCGAGAGCATCAGGATTCCAGTTCAAAGTATCAGATACATTTGTATTGTGACATGCTACGCAATTAATTGATTTGTCTTCAAGGTAGACAAGGCCATAGAAGAGCCTTTTGCCCCGTATAAGCTCTTCAGCACTAAAGGTAGTCCGTTTATATATTATTGAATCAGGCAACTGATGCTTTACGCTATCTTTTGCCTGAAGATTTGTTGTATCTTTTACCTTAATTTTAGTTGAATCTTTTACCTGAATTTTGCTGGTGTCCTTTACCTGGATTTTGGTTGTATCTTTTTTCTGAGTTTTAGCTGTATCTTTTAGCTGAACCTTAGTTGTATCTGCTACCTGGAGTGAATTTGACAGAACCGGGAAAGTAATGATAGAAAGGAAAATCAGAGGGAGCAAATATTTAATTTTAACCGCCTGAGAGTATTTGCGCATAGTAATAAAATATAGAATATAAAGCTTACCGATCAGAACTAAATCAACTCTCCCCTGCAAAATCCATCAAACTCAAAAATATAAAAATGATTGATATATTTTAATCTCATATGTTTTTTTCTTCCCTTCTAAAAAATAATTATCTAAAGATAACTAAACACTTGAATCTATCTTCGCCTTCTTGCCAATTTTTCCAGATCTATGATACTGTCCAGGATGCCTTCGGGAAATCTAAATGAGCTAAAAAGCAGTCTGATTAGATATTTAGTATTCACGGTTTGAATACCGGAATAATAAATAATAAATTATTGTACAATTAATAAATCACATCTTTATATCTTTACAAGCTAATCACAATTTGTTAATACCATTATCGTTTATACTTTATAATCAACTTACTGAACTATGAAAAAAATCTTATCGGCAGCACTTATTTTTGTTCTTCTCACGGGGTTTTTTACCGCGTGTAAAAAAGATAAAGGGGTTGCTCCGACTTTGCCACCGGCTGAATCTATGACTATTGATTTCACTAATTACACTTCCGGGAAAAAATCAGTCGAGGTTTTACCTGGCCAGAAAGGAATAAATCCAAGCAATTGGGAATATGCTGCAACTGTTGCTGGGGTTTGGAATGTTATTATTAGTACAACATTTGCTGTTCCTGTTGCCACATATAAATTAGTTGTTGGCCAGACTCCGGTAAATATTGCTGACAAATCATGGCAATGGAGCTACAATGCAACTGTTGCCACTGTTACTTATAAGGCAAGGCTTACAGGACTTATCCGTACGGGCGATGTTCAATGGAAAATGTATATTACGCGTGAAGGAACAGGTGGTTTTGCAGAATTTCTATGGTTTGAAGGTACTTCAAAGCTCGATGGTACCGGAGGACAATGGATACTTTATCAAAGTGCTGTTGCACCGGATGCGATTCTTCAGATTGACTGGACAAAAACCGCCACAGCTATCGGCAGTGTAAAATATACTTACGTTAAAAACGATCCATTTGTAAACAGTTTTATTGAGTATGGATTGACAACCAATGCTTTAAATGCCTATTATACAATTCATTATTACGATTATGGGATGGCAAAATATTCTGATGTCTCTATCGAATGGAATTCTGCTACACATAATGGAAGAGTTAAAAGTTCGAATTATCTTTTAGGTGATTGGTATTGCTGGGATGCCGCTAAGGCTGATGCTGTATGTAATTAAACTTATGGATTATTATAGTTGAAAATCCCGGCAAATCCCGGGATTTTTTATTCACTATTTTTACTATTTTGCACTCGCTAATTTTAATGAAAATAAAATGTCATCAGGAAAAAAATCTGTTCTATTTATACTTCTGATCCTGATAATTGATCAGGTTCTGAAAATCTGGATTAAAACCCATATGGAGATCGGTCAGGAAATTCACATCTTCGGTAAATGGGGTATACTGCATTTCATTGAGAATAATGGAATGGCATTCGGTATGGAAATGGGAGGAAAACCCGGTAAATTGGTTTTAAGTGTCTTCAGAGTTATCGCAATTTTTGGTATTGGCTGGTTTCTTTCATCTCTTATCAGCAAAAAAGCAAATATGGGATTTATTCTTGCCGTCAGCGCTATTATGGCAGGGGC
>Ga0209540_10001525_pt1 | contig 17407 bp, 12 predicted proteins | sample BarGraIncu01121A_FD_184501 | JGI IMG/M metagenome (GOLD analysis project Ga0209540, IMG submission 184501) | Arctic peat soil microbial communities from Barrow, Alaska - Barrow Graham LP Incubations 011-21A (SPAdes) (version 2) | ecosystem: Environmental > Terrestrial > Soil > Wetlands > Peat... | reverse complement strand
TCGCATCTCTCAAGGTCCTCAAGGCTTGCAGGGAAATAGTCTATCTCTTTTCCGTCAAGCTTGTAGCCAGTGCACATCTTTACCTTTTCAAGTCCAGCAAGCGTATCTATTTTTGTAACAACAAAGCTTGTAAGTCCGGATATTCTGGCCGATGATTTCAGTATTACAATATCCAGCCATCCGCATCTTCTTGATCTTCCTGTTGTAACTCCATATTCATGTCCTTTTTCTCTTATCCATTCTCCTGTACTGTCGTTGAGCTCTGTAGGGAACGGACCCTTTCCAACTCTTGTTGTGTATGCTTTAGCAATTCCCACTGCGCTGTCTATCATAGTAGGGCCTATTCCGGCTCCCGTACAGACACCGCCAGCTATTGTGCTTGATGATGTAACAAACGGATAGGTACCGTAGTCTATGTCTAGAAGCGCTCCCTGAGCTCCTTCAAACAGCACGTTTTTTCCCTGTTTAATCCTGTTGTAAACTTCGACTGATGTATCCCTTACAAACGGCCTAATCATCTCGGCATACCCCAGGTATTCCTTCAATACCTCATCGTAGCTTAATGCTTCTCCGCCGTATATTTTTGTTATTATTTCGTTCTTGTCTTCTATGTTTTCTTTCAGCTTTTCTGCAAATACATCCTTGTGCATCAGGTCGCAAACCCTTAATCCGCTTCTTTCCATCTTGTCCGTGTAGCATGGGCCAATTCCTTTTTTTGTAGTGCCGATGTCATTTTTGCCTCTTGCGCTTTCCTTAATACCGTCGAGGGTCCTGTGGTAAGGCATTATAAGCTGTGCCCTGTCACTGATTATAAAATTTTCCGGAGTGATAACAATACCTAATTCCTTAAGGTAGTTCATTTCTTCAAATAAAGCTTTAGGGTCGAGAACAACGCCATTGCCGATTATATTCATTTTTTCATTGTGTAAAATGCCGGATGGTATCAAGTGAAGCTTATATTGTTTATCTTCAACCTCTACAGTGTGACCTGCATTGTTCCCCCCCTGAAACCTTACAACTACGTCTGCTCTTTCTGCAAGATAATCTGTCATTTTGCCTTTTCCTTCGTCTCCCCATTGTGCACCTAAAACTATAAATGCTGACATAACCATTTCCTCACTTTCAAATATATATATTATAATTTACCTGCAATGTCTCTTGCAACTACAATCCCAGTGGCTGATGCTTGCATCAGTCCCCTTGTGATGCCCGCACCATCTCCGATGGTATACAGGTTTTTTATATCCGTTTCAAATCTGTTGTTCGTATCGAATTTGCTTGAATAGAATTTCACTTCAACACCGTAAAGCAGTGTATTCTTACTATACAATCCTGGTGCGATTTTGTCAAAAGCCTTTAGTGCTTCCACTATAGATGTAAGATGCCTCTGAGGAAGCACAAAACTCAAATCCCCGGGCACTGCCGACTTAAGAGTCGGTACTGTGGTTGATTTGCTGAGCCTGGCGCTGTCCGTCCTCCTGCCTTGCAGCAGGTCTCCCAGACGCTGCACCATGATGCCGCCGCCGGTAAGCATATTGCCTAGTTCCGCTATGTATTTCCCGTAGGTTATAGGCTTGGTGAACGGCTCTGTAAATGATGTGGATACGAGCATTGCAAAATTCGTATTCTCTGTCCTCAGCCCCTTCTCGGAATAGCTGTGGCCGTTAACCACAGCTATGCTGCCTTCGTAATGCTCAGCTGAGACGACCCCACCAGGGTTCATGCAGAAGGTCCTTACCTTGTTTTCAAAGGTGTCCGAATAATATACCAGCTTTGCCTCATACAGGTCTTTTGTCAGGTGGTCCATTATGGAATTGGGAACCTCAACCCTTACTCCGATATCCACAGCATTGCTGGTTGTTTTAAGCTTCAGTTTTTTAGCCTCTTTTGCCAGCCATTCCGCCCCTCCTCTTCCTGGAGCGGCAACAACGCAGTCAGCCAAAATTTCTGTTTTTTCACCGTTTTGTTCAATCTCAACACCCTTGGCAATTCCGTCTTCAACAAGGATATTCTTGACTTCTGTCAGTTCAAGAAAATCAGTGTTTGTGTTCTCCATAAGGTGGTAGTATATCCTCTTGTTAACTTCGTAAGCCAGTTCTGTGCCGAGATGCCTTACCGGGCATTCTATAAGCCGGATGTTGTGTTTGCTTGCCTCATATTTTATGCTTTCAATTTTTTCGTTGTTTAATCCGTATACTGTCTTGTTTGCGCCGAACCTGAGGTATATGTCGTCGCAGTATTTAATAAGTCCCCTGGCTTCGTTTTCGGGGAGATACTCCAGTATTCTGCCTCCTACCTCAGGGCTCAGGGAGAGTTTGCCGTCTGAAAATGCTCCGGCTCCCGACCATCCAAAGGTGATATTGCAGGGATTGCAATTCGCACATTTCCCCGTAGTTCGTTCGGGGCATATTCTTTTCTCAATATTTTTTCCCTTGTCGACAATCAGCACGCTTAGCTCAGGCTTGAGAGCGGCTATCTCCAGCGCGGTAAAAACCCCCGCGGGTCCAGCACCCACTATTGCAACATCATACTTTTTTTTCATAGACATTACCCCCAGAATATCGTAACAGATGATAAGTTCATCGTCAATAATATGAGACGAATATTATCATGTTTTTCACGTATATATTTCGTTAATTTTCGCAATGCAGCAAAAACTGCTGGCACAGGATGCCAGCAGCAAAATACTTCGTTTATTTTAAGAGAAGATCCTTAACCTTGACGACTTTCCCGCCTTTTGTATATACTCTCGGAACTCTCCTGCCAATCATGCATAGAACTTCATAGTTTATTGTTCCAAGAAGCGGCGCTATATCATCTACATCGAATTTCAGGTTTCCGTCTGTCCCCATTAGTATAACCTCATCTCCGACATTTACATCGCCAACGTCTGTAAGGTCTACCATGCACTGATCCATGCAGATATTCCCAACTACGGGAGCAAATTTGCCATTGATTATGACTTTTGCCTTTTTCGACAGCATTCTGGTATAGCCATCAGCATAGCCGATCCCCAGCGTGCCGATCACCGACTTCCTTTCAGTCTTGAACTTCCTTCCGTAGCCAATATACTCCCCTTCCTCAAGTGTCTTAACGTGAAGAACGCACGCCTTCAGTGTCATGACTGGTTTTATGTCAAGGACTGTCTTGTCTACCTCATCCGAAGGATAGTAGCCGTACAAGATTATGCCAGGTCTGGCTCCATCAAGATTTGTTTCTGGCAGATCCATTATTGCAGCACTGTTGTCTATATCCCTTATATTTATCTTCACTCCGTTTTCAACAAGCTTGTCCAGGAACCAGGTATAGTTCTTGTACTGGTAGTTTGAATAATCCTTGTTGAGCTCATCAGCCGTACTGAAGTGTGAGAAAACGCCCTCAATTTCAAGATTAGGCAGTTTGCTCAGCTTAACTGCTTCAGCAGCGCTTTCTTCATTGGGAAGGAAGCCTATCCTGCCCATACCGGTATCAACCTTTATGTGGATTTTAACAGTTTTGCCTACAGCAGCCGCTGCTTTTGAAAGCTTTTCTGCATATTCATAGCCGAACAGGGTAGGTTCAAGATCGTACTCCAGAATGTCTCCGAACAGCGTTTCAGGAGTATATCCCAGTATCATTATAGGGCATGTTATACCTGCTTTTCTGAGCTCTACGCCTTCAGTCAGGACTGCAACCGCAAGCCTTGTAGCTCCATTTTCCAGAAGCACCGGCGCCACTTCAACAGCTCCGTGACCATAGGCGTCTGCTTTAACAACAGCAAATATTTCCTTGCTTTTAACTCTCGCCCTGATGTTTTTCATATTATAAGCCAGATTGTCTAAGTTTACTTCTTCCCAAACGGGTCTGTGATTTTTAAACATTTTATATTATCCTCCCTGCTTATATTTTTATCTTATTTCTATATTGAGGCCTTTTAATGTTTCTACTACGAATTCCCTGTTTGATTTTGTCTCAGCTGCAAGGTATTCTATATCCTTATCTCCCGCCCATGTTGCATTTACGTGTTGAACTGACTTCTTGATGTAGGATCTCTTAAGATTGTCCATGTCTGAGTATCTTGCCTTTATCATCGACGGATGCTCAGGAAGAATTATGTTCTTTCCCGGAACATCCTCGTCCGGATTTCCGAATAATATCTCTACTCCGTTTTCCTTAGCGAATGCAAGCTGTGCAAGAGGGTGTTTACCCGCTCCTGTGTACTCGGTTTCCTGCACAACGATTATCTGATCCTCGTCAAGCTCCCTTGCAAGCGCGAAGGCTGCTGTAAGGGACGTGTTTCCTGCAGGTCCTCTTTCCATTCCTTCAAGGCTTGAAAGCGCTTCTGTCATGTAGAATACCTCTCCCTGTTTAACTATCATATACTCATCCATATATCTCATAGGCCTTGCAGCTGATCTCGGTACGTCGCTGTGATCAGGGTCAGTTGCGTACGGGACTCCGAAGCCCGTGTGTCCCGTTGTGAAGGATTTCTTGTTGAAGTCGTTGTCCGAAGCCATGTGGAGGCCTTTCAGGTCGACTGATGCGCCGTATATCTTTGTGTCTTTTGCTCCTGCTTTTATAAGCCCTCTTGCAGTTCCTGTAAGGTTTCCGCCGCCTGCATGTGTGGCCAATACGTAGTCAGGGAAACGTCCGACTTCAGCTTTGCACTGGTTTGCAAGCTCATAGCCCAGTGTTTCCGTTCCCGCTATCGCAAAGAAGGAATAAAGTGAAGCGTTGAAATATCCTGTATCTTCAAGGATGCTGAGGAATGTGTAGAAGAGCTCAGGTCCGACGGTCAGCTGGACTACCTCTGCTCCAAGGCATTCGCATTTTCTCTGTTTTTCAAGAATCTCAGGCTGTCCCACCTTCCTTGAGTCGTAGCATTCCTGCACTATTATGCAGTCCAGGTTTCTCATCGCCGCCTGTGAAGCAACGGCTGCTCCGTAGTTTCCGCTCGTTGCAGCAACAACTCCCTTGTAGCCCATCTTCTGAGCCTCGTAAACTGAAAGCGCAGCCCTTCTGTCCTTGAAGCTTCCCGATGGGTTGCATTGCTCATCCTTTACGAATATCCTTGCTCCTTTTCCTGCAGGCGATAGCTTTCTTGCCAACGCTGTTATATTTTTAAGCTCTAAAAGAGGAGTATTTCCGACTCCTGTCTCTCTGTTTATCTTTATAACCTCATCCAGGGAGTAGCCTGTGCTGTCCATCATTCCCTCGTAGTCGAAGGCAATGTTTCCGCTTTCAAATTTTGAATAATCAACCCCGATGGCGTCCTTTATTATCTCGTTGCTTCTCGCGTTTACCGCATCATAACTCTTGTCTATAGCCATTATTTTGCCACCCCTCTCACGATATCCTTAACCTGCCTGCTTATCTTCAGAAGCTCAGGAATGTAGATTTCGCCGAAGCCGTAGTCATATGTAGGGTTTACGTCAACCAGCGTCCCCTTTACCGTTCTTCCCACTCTTGTTGTAACTTCAACAACGTCGCCCATTTTCGCGTCTGAGTTGAGAAAACCCTTAACCCATATTTCAAGAGGAACCTTCTTTGTATCCTCAGGAATTTTTGCCGTCCTTTCCTCTGGTTTCAAAATGATATCATGGACCTGAACCCATTCTCCTTTTTTCACCATATCGCTCATAATCGAACCCCCTCCGTATATTATATTTCCTTAATAATTATATTCCTATCAATTTCAGAATTCAATGATTTATTGAATAATTAGCGCTTATCCTTCCAATCATTCTTTCTTTTTAATATTCAGCTTTTTGGCAATTTATATCAATTTTTAAGAAATTATGTTATAATTACTATCAAAATAATCATGCACACAAGGAGGATTATACATGGACAGTGGTCCTGGCAGTCTTATTATGGAGCTTTTGCTGATTTTTGTTCTGATCCTCATAAATGCTTTTTTTGCGGCTTCAGAAATGGCAATAGTATCTATTAACAAAAATAGAATCAACCTTCTAGCCTCGGAAGGCGATCAGAAGGCTGTTTTAATAAACAGATTATTAGGAGAACCAAGCAGGTTCCTTGCAACGATACAGGTAGGGGTAACACTTACCGGATTCCTGGCCAGTGCGTTTGCGGCAACCAACATCTCAAAATACGTCAACGCTCTGCTGGAGAGCATGAACATTTACGGAGGCGAATCGATTTCCGTTATAGTGGTAACTATACTGATGGCTTATCTTACGCTCGTTCTGGGAGAGCTTTTTCCCAAAAGAGTGGCCCTTAATAACTCTGAAAAGATTGCAATGATGGTCGTTAAGCCTGTTTTGTTTTTCTCCAGTGCGACGAAGCCTTTTGTGAAATTCCTTACATTCTCCTCAAATATACTTCTGAGAATTTTTGGCATCACTTCAATAAATCTGGAAGCAAAAGTGTCGGTGGAAGAAATCAGAATGCTGATTAACGTGGGAGAAGAAACCGGAGTGATCAAAGAGACCGAGAAGGATATGATTGAAGGAATATTCCAATTCGACGATACCCTTGCCAAGGAAATCATGACCCCTCGAACCAACGTGTTCGCGATAGATATTGAAACGCCTGTAGACGAGATATTAGACGAGGTGTTGTCAGAGCAGTATTCAAGGATACCTGTTTATGAAGAAGAGATCGACAACATAATCGGAGTCCTTTATATGAAGGACCTCTTTGTCAGCCTTAGGAAGTCAAAGGGTGCAGAAATGGACGGCATCAGGGATATTCTGCGGCCTGCGTATTTTGTCCCTGAGACAAAGAACATAGACACTCTCTTCAAAGAGCTTCAGAACACAAAAAACCATATGGCTATGCTCATCGATGAGTACGGCGGTTTTGCCGGAATCGTTACAATAGAGGATCTTATAGAAGAAATCATGGGTAACATCTTTGATGAATATGACGAAAGTGATGAGGTCATCAAAAAAATCGACCAGAATAATTATCTGGTCGACGGGCTTATGTCTATCAACGATATAAACGAAGCCCTGAATATTGATCTGGCTTCTGATAACTACGATACCATCGGCGGATTTGTTGTCAACCTTATGGGCACCATTCCAAACGAAGAGGACCATCCTGTGCTTGAATTCGAAGGAATGAAGTTCAAAATCGAAAAAGTAAACGAAAAAAGGATAGAAAAGCTGATCATAAGCTTGAAGAACGCTCCCGATGAACCTGAAGCTCCTCCTTCAGAAGAGTAGCAGCGAAAAGCCGTTTTCCTTAAGCCACCTTCTCTTCAGCTTATAATCAGGCATTACAGATTCCACAGCCAGCCAGAATTCGCTGCTGTGGTTTTTGTGTTTTATATGGCAAAGCTCGTGTACCAGGATGTAATCTATCACCTCGGCAGGGGCCAGCGCAAGCTTCAGATTGATGCTGATATTGTTGTCGTAAGAACAACTCCCCCAGATGGTTTTCTGTGCCCTTATAATTATTTTGTTCGGTTTCACCTCCATGATATCGGAAAGATCCTTTATCCTGGCCGTTACAAGTTTTAGAAGCTTTTCTTTATACCAGCCGTAAAGCACACCTTTGAACTCATCTCTAAACTCGGGCGAATTGAATTGTCTGCAGTAAACTCGGAATTGCGAACCATCAAATTCGATGTCGGTTTTTTTGCCGCATCCCTCAACAACATTCATATTGTATTTTTTCCCCAGATAAGGAACTTTGTCACGATCCTGGTTTAATCCATCAAGAATTCTGGCCCTGGTTCTTGCTACCCACTCAGCCTTTTCATCCAGGAGGTTTTCTACGTTCCTTATGCTTGCCCTGTGAGGAGCATATACAAGCACCTCGCCTTCGAGCGATATCTTTATGGCCAGAGTTTTCCTTTTTTTCCTTATCAGTTTGTATTCCATGATTTTCTCCTCAAAAACAAGGGCGGCATTAGCCGCCCTTTGAAAATTACCAGCCTTTTGCAACTTCAAGAACTTCATCTGGTATTTTACCATCAACGAAATCCTGCATTGCTTCATCGATTATCACCATCGCTCTGTCTAATTCTTCTTTAGTTATAACAAGCGGTGGCTGAATCCTCAGTACATTGTTTGCAAAGAATGTCATAAGCAAACCTTTTTCCCAAGCTCTGTAGCATATCTTTGCGCAAGCTTCCTTATATCTCTCTTTTGTCTTTGGATCCTTAACCAGATCTATGCCCAGGTTGAGTCCAACGCCTCTTACATCGCCAATGAAAGAATATTTCTTCTTGAGTTTCATGAACTTAGACTTCAAGTATTCACCTTTTTCTTTGGAGGCATTCACAAGGTCTTCTTCCTTGATTACTTCTATAGTAGCAAGAGCAGCCCTACAGCAAATAGGGTTGCCTATAGTAGTAAACACATGTGCCGGAGCACCAACCGATTCTATTATCTCTTCCCTGGCAACAACAGCGCTCATAGGCATCCCAGAGGCGATGCTTTTGCCCAGTACCATTATGTCAGGCTCCACACCGAAGTTTTCTATGGAAAACCACTTTCCCGACCTTCCAAACCCCTGCTGCACTTCATCTACGGCAAACAGGATGCCGTTTTCCTTACATATCTCATATAATTTCTGAGTATATTTTTCTGGCGGTACCAGTATTCCGCCGTCTCCAGCTATAGGCTCCATGATTATTGCAGCAACCTCTTCCGGCGGTATGTATGAGCTGAATTTTTCCTTCAATTCGTCCAGGCACTCGAGATTACAGCTTGCGACTTTTTTGCCGCATTTGCATCTGTAGCAGTCAGGGTAGCTAATATGAAAAATATCCGGCAATAGAGGTCCTATTTTTCTTCTCATATTTAAGCTTAGCGCAGAAATGGAGATTGAACCGAAAGTGCAGCCATGGTACGCGCCCTCAAAGGAAATTATTTTGGTTCTCCCAGTGTATGCTCTGGCCAGTTTAATCATACAGTCATTGGAATCAGAACCGCTCAGTCCAAACATGACCTTTTTCTTAAACTTTCCCGGAGTTATTTTTACAAGTTGCTCCGCCAGTTCGATCATAGGCTCATTATACATATAAACCGGAGTATAATGTATGAGTTCCTGTGCCTGGTCGGTAATCGCCTTAACAACCTTTGGATGGCAGTGTCCCGTGTTTGTAGCACCTGCACTGGCAAGAAAGTCAATATATTCGTTTCCGTCTGAATCTTCAATAATTGATCCATGACCTTTTTTGGTCACCAGCGGGTAGTATGGCATTCTTGATCCACTTGCTATGACTTTACTGTCACGCTCAACCCATTTCATGCATTTCTTTACATTTCTGCTCATTAATAATCCTCCCTTTTGCTCATTATTGTTTAAATAAGTAATTTCACTTTCACTACAACTAATTCTACTATTTATCAGATATTTGGTCAAATGTAAATCGTCTGCACGCAAAAGCACTAATTGTTGGAAAACAAAGCTAATTCTGTATATTTAAAAACACATTCAAGCCTAATATACAGCAATTGCATATTTGTTGTTCATAATTTATTAAAACATATTGCAAAAAATTCATAGCGGTGCTAGAATGATTCTAATGCAGAATATTTCATTTTTTGCAATTATCTTAAATATCGAGTTATTCTGCAAATCAGTATTGCATTCCTTATTTCGAACAGGGGGTGAACGCGAGTCAAAGGGATATTAGGAATAGTTTTTAAATCGTTTACAAAATAATTTTTTAGGGGGTTTAATTATGAGCGAAAACAAAGGCGGTGCTCTCGGCGGCGAACAGCTAGAACGTGGTCTTGAGGAAAGACACATTCAACTTATGGCAATAGGCGGAGCAATAGGTGTTGGTCTGTTCCTTGGTTCAGCAACAGCTATTAAATTGGCAGGACCTGCACTATTACTTGCATACGCAGGCGGCGGACTTATTCTTTATATCATTATGCGTGCATTAGGTGAAATGGCTGTTGAACATCCTATCGCAGGATCATTCTCAGCTTACGCATACGAATTCATATCACCATTAGCTGGTTTCATGACTGGTTGGTCTTACTGGTTCATGTGGATCGTTACATGTATGGCGGAAACAACAGCAGTTGGTATTTACATCCAATTCTGGTTCCCTAGCTTCCCTGCATGGCTATCCGCATTCATCGCCATAGTTCTGTTAACACTCGTTAACCTGACTGCAGCTTCATTATTCGGAGAATTCGAATTCTGGTTCGCTCTGATAAAGGTTGTTACTATCATAGTTATGATCGTACTTGGCCTTGTCATGATGTTCACCGGACTCGGAAACAACGGAGTTCCAGTTGGCATACACAATCTTTATACTAACGGCGGCTTCTTCCCTAAAGGAATCTGGGGACCAATACAGGCTCTCGTTATGGTAACATTCGCATTCTTAGGTATAGAGCTTATCGGTGTTACTGCCGGTGAAGCAAAGAACCCAGATGTTGTTATACCTTCAGCAATAAAGAAGGTTTTCTGGAGAATCATGATATTCTACGTAGGTGCATTGTTTGTTATAATGTCCCTCTATCCTTGGAACGAAATCGGAACTAAGGGTTCACCTTTCGTTATGACATTTGCAGGCCTTGGTATTACAGCAGCAGCCGGCATCATAAACTTCGTTGTACTTACAGCAGCTGCATCATCATGTAACTCAGGTATCTTCACAACTGGCCGTATGCTTTACAGCCTTGCGCTTGAAAACAAAGCTCCAAAAATGTTCGCAACTTTAAGCAAGACAAAAGTTCCTGCAGCCGGAATAATCTTCTCAGCTGCATGTATGATGATAGGCGTTGTTCTTAACTTCGTTGTACCTGCTGAAGCGTTCGGTTATGTAACTTCAATAGCTACATTCGTAGGAATATTCGTTTGGTTCATAATCACAGTATGCCAGATGAACTTCAGAAAGAGACTTACTCCTGAAGAAATTAAAAACCTGAAATTCCCAATGTTTGGGTTCCCTTGGGCTAACTACCTTGCTATAGCATTCCTGTTCTTCGTAATAGTGGTTATGTGCACTAGCGCAAGCAACAGAGTAGCTGTTATAGTTGGTATTCCTTGGCTGATACTCCTGTGGGCTATATACACATTTAAATATAGCAAAGCAGACAAAGCAAAAATTAAATAATTATAAGAACCGGATGCCGGCAATTTAATTGCCGGCATCTTTTTATGTTATAGGCAACGATATATCGCAAAAATTTGATACCATAATTGCATCAAACTTCCATTTTCAGAATAAGCTAAAGAATTCAAAGTTTTATAATTCTTGAAGCTTTATACAATTGCTCAAATGTACACGAAATGCGCTAATCCCTTGAGCATCATGACTTCATAAGCCTTTCAGTCCTGCCGCTGATGTGAATTCCGTTTACGGATTTTGTTACAGATGTTTATATTTCGTTCATGATTTGTTAAAACGTATTGCAAAAAATTCACATCAGTGATAGAATGATTCATATGCAGAAACTTCATTTGTTTAAATTATCATATTTGTTAAGTTATTCTGCAAGTCATTGAAAATTTTCCCTGTAAATCAAAGGTGCGCACCTGAATTATTAGGACGGTTTTCAAAAATAATTTTTTAGGGGGTTTAATTATGAGCGAAAACAAAGGCGGTGCTCTCGGCGGCGAACAGCTAGAACGTGGTCTTGAGGAAAGACACATTCAACTTATGGCAATAGGCGGAGCAATAGGTGTTGGTCTGTTCCTTGGTTCAGCAACAGCTATTAAATTGGCAGGACCTGCACTATTACTTGCATACGCAGGCGGCGGACTTATTCTTTATATCATTATGCGTGCATTAGGTGAAATGGCTGTTGAACATCCTATCGCAGGATCATTCTCAGCTTACGCATACGAATTCATATCACCATTAGCTGGTTTCATGACTGGTTGGTCTTACTGGTTCATGTGGATCGTTACATGTATGGCGGAAACAACAGCAGTTGGTATTTACATCCAATTCTGGTTCCCTAGCTTCCCTGCATGGCTATCCGCATTCATCGCCATAGTTCTGTTAACACTCGTTAACCTGACTGCAGCTTCATTATTCGGAGAATTCGAATTCTGGTTCGCTCTGATAAAGGTTGTTACTATCATAGTTATGATCGTACTTGGCCTTGTCATGATGTTCACCGGACTCGGAAACAACGGAGTTCCAGTTGGCATACACAATCTTTATACTAACGGCGGCTTCTTCCCTAAAGGAATCTGGGGACCAATACAGGCTCTCGTTATGGTAACATTCGCATTCTTAGGTATAGAGCTTATCGGTGTTACTGCCGGTGAAGCAAAGAACCCAGATGTTGTTATACCTTCAGCAATAAAGAAGGTTTTCTGGAGAATCATGATATTCTACGTAGGTGCATTGTTTGTTATAATGTCCCTCTATCCTTGGAACGAAATCGGAACTAAGGGTTCACCTTTCGTTATGACATTTGCAGGCCTTGGTATTACAGCAGCAGCCGGCATCATAAACTTCGTTGTACTTACAGCAGCTGCATCATCATGTAACTCAGGTATCTTCACAACTGGCCGTATGCTTTACAGCCTTGCGCTTGAAAACAAAGCTCCAAAAATGTTCGCAACTTTAAGCAAGACAAAAGTTCCTGCAGCCGGAATAATCTTCTCAGCTGCATGTATGATGATAGGCGTTGTTCTTAACTTCGTTGTACCTGCTGAAGCGTTCGGTTATGTAACTTCAATAGCTACATTCGTAGGAATATTCGTTTGGTTCATAATCACAGTATGCCAGATGAACTTCAGAAAGAGACTTACTCCTGAAGAAATTAAAAACCTGAAATTCCCAATGTTTGGGTTCCCTTGGGCTAACTACCTTGCTATAGCATTCCTGTTCTTCGTAATAGTGGTTATGTGCACTAGCGCAAGCAACAGAGTAGCTGTTATAGTTGGTATTCCTTGGCTGATACTCCTGTGGGCTATATACACATTTAAATATAGCAAAGCAGACAAAGCAAAAATTAAATAATTATAAGAACCGGATGCCGGCAATTTAATTGCCGGCATCTTTTTTATTGTTTATGAATAGCACAGATGCGTCTTCTTCTATTTTCAGAATAGATGAATGAATTTTGACAAAACAATTCAAAAAAAATTTATCGCTTCAGTGGTGCTTTTATTTCGAAAACGAGTATGTGCTTCAATATAGTCAGTGACTCATTTTCAGACCACTGAATAAATGCTGTTTTATTAATTGCTTAACTCATATTTGATTGTGATTCATATTAACACGTTCACACTTTGTTAAAAAAGTATTGCAAACGTTTAAACTCGATGGTAGAATGTAAATCGTGTGGAATAATTCATTTATCGCAATAATGTATACGTTTAGTTATTCTGCCAATAATTGAAAATTTCTCCTGTAATTTATCAGAGTGCACCTGAATATAAGGACAATTTTCAAAATATTTTTTCGTTTAATTATGGAGGGTAAATTAATGAGCGAACATCATGAACATGAAATGCAACGTTCCCTGGAAGAAAGACATATTCAGCTGATGGCCATAGGTGGCGCAATCGGTGTTGGTCTGTTCCTTGGATCAGCTACAGCAATTAAAGCAGCAGGTCCATCACTCATATTGATGTATTTTGTATGCGGCTTCTTACTATTCCTAGTTATGAGAGCACTCGGTGAAATGGCCGTAGAGAACCCTATTTCTGGTTCCTTCGCAGCTTATGCTTACGAATACATAGGGCCTCTTGCCGGTTATCTTACAGGCTGGGCATACTGGCTCATGTGGGTAATAGTATGTATGGCCGAAACAACAGCAGTTGGTATTTATATCAACTTCTGGTTCCCGAACTTCCCAACTTGGGCATCAGCTCTTATAGCTCTTGCAGTTCTTACTTTAGTTAACCTTACAGCAGCAAGACTCTTCGGAGAGCTGGAATTCTGGTTCGCACTTATTAAGGTTGTAACAATCATTGCTATGATCGTTATCGGTATGATAATGATATTAACCGGCCTCGGAAACAACGGAGTGCCAATTGGTTTCTCAAACCTCTGGACACACGGCGGATTCTTCCCTAACGGTTTCGGAGGAATGTTCTCTGCAATAATCATGGTTACGTTTGCATTCCTGGGAATGGAGCTTATAGGTGTTACTGCCGGTGAAGCTAAGGACCCAGAAAAAAACATCCCTAAAGCTATAAATAACGTTTTCTACAGAATACTGATATTCTACGTTGGTTCCCTTTTAGTTATCATGGCTATCTATCCTTGGAATGAAATCGGAACACAGGGAAGCCCTTTCGTTCTTACATTTTCTAAGCTAGGTATAGCTGCAGCTGCAGGCATAATCAACTTCGTTGTATTAACCGCAGCATCATCATCATGTAATTCGGGTATATACACAACCGGACGTATGCTTCACAGCCTTGCACTTCAGGGAAAAGCTCCAAAATCACTAGGCACTTTAAGCAAAACCGGCGTTCCTGCAAGAGCTATATTTGTATCAGTAGCATGCATGTTGATCGGTGTATTCCTTAATTACGTTGCTCCAGGCAAAGCTTTCAGCATGGTAACCTCAGTTGCCACATTCATCGGAATATTTGTTTGGTTCATAATAGTAATGTGCCATCAGGCATTCAGGAAGAAACTCACACCTGCGCGGGTTAAGAACCTTAAGTTCCCAACATTCATGTATCCTATATCTGACTACCTGGCTTTAGCCTTCCTTGCAGTAGTATTCGTTGCTATGTGCATTTCACCAGGTGAGAGAATATCGGTAATGGTTGGTATTCCTTTCATTCTGATCCTGACTGCAATGTACTATGCAACTGGACAGCACAAAAAGGAAGCAGAAAAAAGAAAAGTAAGCTAATAAAAACCAAGAGACTGTCTTCTGACAGTCTCTTCTATTTTGCCTCTATTATAATGTTTTTTTAAATTTTTACGAGTTTAACCTTGTTCCCGAAATGGTTAATGTATTTCATAAGGTCGTCGAAGGAAATCCAGACAGTGGCTGTATTTGTGTTAGGATGGAATCCAAGGCTGTCCTTCCCCTGTATGTCTTTGTCCAGTACAACCTCAACAGCATGGGCTTCGTCGTTTATTACGCCAAGAGGCGTTACCTCTCCCTGTGTCAATTTAAGGTGCTTTGCAAGCCTGTCAGCCGATGCGAAGCTCAGCCTTGTACTGCCGATCTGATCCCTGATCTTTTTCAAATCCGCCGTCTTGTCCTTCTCAAGCACCACGAGGAAGTGCCTTTTCCCTTTCTCGTCCCTGAGGAACAGGTTTTTGCAGACACCGCCTTTTTCCGTTATTCCCAGCTGATCCATTTCCTCTATTTTGAACACCGCAGGGTGCTCCATCATCTCGTATTCAATCCCAAGCTCCTTGAGCATTTCGTATACCTTGTCCTGCACTCTTTCTTCTGACATATTAAAATTTTCCTCCTTTTATTTAAAAAATAGAATTTTGATCTGCGGCTTCTCCCAATTAAGGAAGGGCTATCAGCACACAGTCAAGAACCATTTCGATTCCTTTTTCTTCTGTTAATTTCAGCACCTCATCGTCATATGTATGAGGCTGAAACCATATATATTTAACTCCTAGCATGGCAGCTTCCTCAACTACAGAAATCGCTCTTTTAGGTGATACCACCATATCTATTACCTCCGGCACCTTGGGCAGTTCTGTAAGATTATTATAACATGGATCTCCATCCACGATATCATACACCGGATTTACTGCATAAACCTCATAGCCCTTCTCCTTAAGCCTTTTATAGATCTTGTTCCCAAATTTCTCGGGGTTTGCTGTCGCTCCCACTACCGCCCATATCTTTTTGTCCAGCATAATTTGATTATCGCACATTATCCTAACCTTCTTTCTACTTGAGAATTATAATTATATTATAAAACATTAATCATGATTAGTGAACAGCAATCACAATATAAAAACATGCCGGGCGTAAATCCGGCATGCTTTATGGATTTTAAGCAAATTTCAGAAAAGCTTTCCCCATGTTACGGATCCTACTATTCCGTCCGCTGCAATGCCCTGGCTCCTCTGGAAACTCATGACCGCATTCTTTGTCATTGGTCCAAAAGCTCCGTCTACGGTCAGGCTGTAGCCTCTATTGGCCAGTGCCTGCTGCAGCTGCCTGACGCCTGTTCCGCTGCTTCCTACCCTAAGAAGTCCGGGATATGAGGTTCCGCCTGTCGATCCTGTTGTGCCCAATTTACTCCAGGTTACGGCTCCCACAATTCCGTCTGCAGTTATTCCTGCCCTGCTCTGGAAGCTTATTACTGCATTCTTTGTCATTGGTCCGAAAGCTCCGTCTATTGACAGGCTGTAGCCCTTGCTAACAAGTGCCTGCTGCAGCTGCTGCACTGCTGATCCAGTACTCCCCTGCCTCAAAACAGGATGCGAGGTTGAACCGCCGCTTGATGTTCCGCTCAGAATACCTGTTACTGTCGTAAAGCTGTAGCCCATGCTCCTTAGTCCGTCTATCATCGTCTGAAGAGCATATTTCGTATTGGAGCCTGATCCGGCATGCATTAGCACTATGGCTCCTGGTGTCGCATTGTTTAAAACCTTTGTGTACACCTCATAAGCGGACCTTCCGTCCCAGTCAATAGTGTCAATTGTCCAGCTTATTGTTTTTGTATAGCCCGCATCGCCCACCGCCTGAAGCACGGTCGAGTTGTATTCTCCATATGGCGGCCTGAAATAAGGCTTGGTTGACCTGCCAGTTAAGTTGACTAATATATTTTCTGTGGTGATGAGCTGGCTCTGCATGCTGCTGTAGGAGATGGTCGTGAAATCAGGATGGGAATAAGAGTGGTTTCCGATCTCCATTCCGGCATTTACAATCGCTTTGATGAGTGACGGGTGATCCTCTGCAGCCTTTCCTGTTATAAAGAAAGTTGACTTTATATTGTTATCTGCAAGTATAGCAAGTATGTTCTGTATATTTGCTCCGTCATCACCGTCATCAAATGTTAGTGCCACTACCTTTGATGAAGTGCTGCCTTTGGTGATGTACTGCGAGGAACTAGCCGATACTAATGGTGACGAAAATGCGAAAACAAACATAAACACAACAGTAAAAGATAATGCAACTTTAAATTTCCTGAATTTTTTATTCATTTTCACTCACCTCTCTTATATGAGCAGACTTTATTAATATGATATTATCATAATTTTCTGATTTTTACAAGCCGAGTATGTCGGTTTTTGCCGCAAATAAAAGCATGCCGACAAAAATCCGGCATGCTGGTTTTTTTAATTCTAGAAAAGTCTTCCCCAGGTTACGCTTCCTACTATTCCGTCTACTGTTATGCCCTGGCTGCTCTGGTATTTTTTTACCGCGCTCTGGGTCATAGGCCCAAATATTCCGTCAGCGGACAAGCTGTAGCCCTTGTTTGAAAGTGCCTGCTGAAGTGTCCTGACTGAAGAACCGCTGCTTCCTATCTTCAGTAGTCCCGGATATGATGTTGAAGAGCTTCCCGAGCTTGTTCCCAACTTGCT
>Ga0209540_10001522_pt1 | contig 17420 bp, 14 predicted proteins | sample BarGraIncu01121A_FD_184501 | JGI IMG/M metagenome (GOLD analysis project Ga0209540, IMG submission 184501) | Arctic peat soil microbial communities from Barrow, Alaska - Barrow Graham LP Incubations 011-21A (SPAdes) (version 2) | ecosystem: Environmental > Terrestrial > Soil > Wetlands > Peat... | reverse complement strand
CGACTGTGGGGCTCATCAGTACTTGGCTATCAAGGTAGATGGTGATCTTCTTCCCGATGTTCGCCTGAGTAGCCGTCGCAAAGGCAGCCTTGCCCTCCGCGTCCAGCGTAAAGGCAATCTGGGGTTCCCCGAGAGTGCCCTGCTCCTGGCTGAACACAAGTTTGGCGTCCGTCAGGTTGTTGCCACTGACGACGACCTTGCCATCCTCTGTCTTGAACTCGAGGAGTGCAGTCTTGCCGATAATCTCCTTGGCACGCTCGGGATCTTCCCAACCGGGGAGTTCGACGACGATACGCTTGGAGTTCGGACCTTCGCGTACGGCAATGGCTTCACTGACGCCCAGAGCATTGACGCGCTTGTCAATGACGACAACTGCTGCATCGATAGCCTCGCTCGTAGCCTTGACACCCTCTGTGTCCCGAGCTTCGAGTACAATACGCACGCCACCGCTGAGATCAAGCCCAAGCTTCGGGACCAGCTTTGGGTTCTTGGCAATCAGTCCCTGGTAGTTGATCACACCAGCGACGATAGCCACGACAATCACAAGAATAAGGCTTGCTGTTACTTTCGACCGCATTATGGTTCCTCCTCGTTTCGATAACACAACAAATGTACATCAAATAGGACTCAGTGTCAATGCAGCAATAGACGCTACAAGACGCTCACCATGCCCTGTCGGACGATGCAGCGTACCGCTCGATGAATGCGCGCTTGTATTCGGCAAAGGTGCTGGCCGCAATCGCATCTCGGATTTCACCAATCATCGTCTGAAGGAACTGGAGGTTGTGAATGGTCGCAAGCGTTCCCGCGAGCATCTCGTTCGCCTTGAACAGGTGTCGGAGATATGCCCGAGTGTAGTTGCGACACATATAGCATGAACAGTCTTCATCGATAGGGTGGAAGTCTCGTTCGTAGATTTTCTTGGAGATCTTGACCACGCCATCCCGGGTGAAGACCATCTGATTGCGGGCTACCCTCGTGGGCAGAACACAGTCGAACATGTCGACACCGCGGCTAATGATCTCCAGAATCCCGATCGGATCGCCCAATCCCATGAAGTACCTTGGGCGATCGTCGGGGACATGAAGCAAGCTATGATCCAGCATGTCCATGGTCAACTGACGCTCTTCGCCTACGCTGAGACCTCCTATGGCAAATCCCTGCGGCTCCAGCTCCATGATGCGTTCGGTTGACCGCTCCCTCAGGTCGCTATAGAAGCCACCCTGCGTGATCCCAAACAGCAGTTGATGCGACTCACCCATCGCCTTCTTCGCCCGCCCGAACCAGGAGACAGTCCGCGCAAGGTCTTTCTCCGCCACAATGCGCTCTGAGGGATACCGTGTACAGATGTCCAGAGGCATGACCACGTCGGAGTTCAGGTTCTTCTGTATAGCAATCACACGTTCAGGTGTGAACATGTGCCTCGAGCCGTCAATAAATGACTGGAACTCGATGCCCTCATCGCTTTTCTTGCTGATTCGGGAGAGACTCATCGCCTGGAAACCACCGCTGTCCGTGAGGATGCTCCGGTCCCAGTGCATGAACCGATGGAGGCCGCCCGCTTCACGCACGATGTCGTCTCCTGGCTGGAGATACAGGTGGTAGGTGTTCGAGAGAATGATCTCGAACCCAATCTCCGCCACCTGTTCTGGGGTAAGCCCCTTGATGGTCGCTTGTGTGCCGACAGGCATGAAAACAGGCGTTCTCACGGTGCCATGTGCAGTCGTCAGGATCCCCGTGCGTTCGCGTCCCGTGGAACTCTGACAGGTCGTTTCGAAAATGGCCATGTCAGCTGCCTAGAGGATCAGCATGGCATCGCCAAAGCTGAAGAAACGGTATCGCTCACTGATCGCCTCATGATATGCTTTCCACATGAGCTCCATGCCCATATATGCCCCAACGAGCATCAGCAGGGTCGATTTCGGGAGATGAAAGTTCGTGACCAGATGGTCGAATCCGTGGAACTCATGAGGAGGATAGATGAAGATGCTGGTCTCTCCGCTGCCTGCTCTGACGGTCCCGTCCGGGTTGATGCATGACTCGAGCGCCCTGGCGACCGTCGTGCCAATGGCAGTCACGGCCGCGTGGTTTGCACGAGCTGCGTTGACGGCCCTTGCCGTTTTCTCAGGCAATGTGAACCGCTCGGTATGCATGTGGTGGTCTTCGACGGTGTCGACGCGGACCGGCTGAAACGTTCCCAGCCCGACATCGAGCGTAACGTGTTCGATGTCGACTCCCAGACCTCTCACGTTGTCCAACAGCTCCGACGTGAAATGCAGCCCTGCGGTCGGTGCCGCGACTGATCCTGGCTCGCGGGCATAAACCGTCTGATAGGCTCCGGGGTCACGGGGAAACTGCTTGATGTAGGGTGGAATCTGAACACGCGCTATGGACCGGAATTCTTCACTGGTGTATGGATCACGAGAGAACTCGAGCATCGCGTCACCGTCGTCGTTGCGCTCCAGCAGCCTCAGGCTGACGTCCGATGTAACAGTGCACTTCTCGCCCGTGTGAAGACGCTTTAATGGCCTGACCAGTGCCTGGAATTTCGTCGGCGAACGCCGCCCGGTCAGCAGGACGTCAATTGTTGCGCCCGTGCTGTCCTTACGACAGCTGAAACTGGCCTCGTTGACGCGCGTATCGTTGACAACGATGACATCCTGAGGACGAAGGTACGACAGAAGATCACGAAACACTCCGTGCTCGATTGTCCCGGCCGCTCGGTCCACGACCATGAGACGTGCAAGGTCGCGCTGTTCAAGAGGCGTCTGGGCGATCAGCTCCTCTGGCAGCTCGTAGTCGAAGTCCCGTATATTCACGCTTTGCACAACTCCTTGGCTCCACACCGCTGTGCGCCGACATCATGCATCGGTCTCCAGTTCGGCAGAGTGTATTATATGGCTACAGCCCTCGTTGCCAATAGAACCGGGGCTCGCAGGCATTCACATGGTGGGTTCCGGAGAACTGGATGGCTGCTGGTCAATCCTTTCGCAAGAAACGCTGTGGGAGACGGGCGCCGGGGGCTGCGCCGGCTGCTACAATGATCCAGCTCCGCGCAGTGAGTCTCTCGTTCAGGACAACTGCGCCGGAATATACTTCAGCTCGCGCGCCCGGCTCGGTAAACGGGATGACGTATCGCCCGTGAACAACGCGCTGGAGCAGGACTTCCGCAATGTGGTCCTTGAGCCGATCGACACCCTCGAGAGTTGTCGCGGAGATTATGAACCCCATCCCGAGGAGGAGAACACTCTCTCGTCTGGCCTGATCGACGGTATCGATCTTGTTGAAGATCAGCACCCGGGGAATGTCGGCGCAGCCGATGCGTGCCAGAACGGTGTCGACCACGTGGATACGCTCATGCAAGTCTCGCACGCCGGCATCGACAATGTGCAGGAGAAGGTCCGCGTCATGGGCTTCCTCGAGCGTCGAACGAAACGAATCCATCAGTGATTCCGGCAAGTCCCGGATGAAGCCGACGGTATCGATCAGCACCGTGGACTGACGTCCGAAATGAGCCGGTCTTGCCGCTGTGTCCAGTGTGGCAAAAAGCCTGTCCTCGGCTAGCAGTTCGGACCCCGCCAGGAGATTGATCAGCGTGCTCTTGCCGGCATTCGTATACCCTACGACAGCTATCTTCGCAATCGCGGCTTCCTGCCGAGTGTGCGTCTTGATGGCATAGTGCGTATCGACTTCTTTCACCTCTTCACGGAGATCGTGGATCTCCGATCTCTTTGCCCTCCGGCGCTTCTGGAACAGGGTCTCGCCTGGCCCTCGCATGCCGATATAGCCTGCCTGCTGGTCATACCCTGCGTTCATTGCCCGCAACTGTGTGAGTTCGAAGAGACGCTCGGCAATCCGGACACGTTTCTTCGCTTCGGCCGTGTGAGCCTGAGAGGCAAATGTCTCCAGGATGAGTCTGGCTCGGTCCATCACAGAGCTCTCGAGATGGTCGATCATATGGCGATACTGCGGCGGCGTAAGCTCGGAGTCAAAGATAACCAGATCGGCCCTCAGAGCCTGTAGCAGCTCATGCAGCTCTTCAACCTGCCCCTTGCCAAGCAAAAAGCGCTGGGGGGTCCGCTGCACGTAGGTCTTGGATTCGAGTACTTCCACGCCCAGGCCTTGGGCCAGCTGTCGTGTTTCTTCCGGTCGATCAGGATCGACGATCTCGCCCATCCTGCGAACGCTCACAATGACGGCCGTTCGTGCGATGCCTTCACCACTCATGACTGCGGCACCAGGTACTGCTGAATCAGTTCTTCCGAGTAGTTCACGGTAGAAACTGGATCGATGCCGTGTACAACCAGAAGTCGCTCACACTCCGACACAATGCCTACACTGTACGAGATGTGCGAATCCGAGCTCATCAGGATCGGGGCATGGTATTTGCCGAGGAGCTCCAGGACGCGCTCGTAGTGCGCAACATTGACGTCCTTCCAGGTATGGAGCGCCGACTGGTTGAGCTCAACAAGCACTCCCTTTGCTGCTGCGGCCGCAATCGACTCCTCGAGATCTACTGGATATGGAAAACGGGGGTCACCGATATGAGCAACGACCGTTATCCGGTTTCTCTCGATGGCCTTGACGAGGGCTCCAGTGTTCTCGGAAACCGACGAGCCGCCGTACCCTGTGGAGTTGTGAAATCCGGCAATGACGATGTCGAGCTCATGTAACAACTTCTCAGGCATGTCCAGGTCGCCCCAGGGATTGATGATGTTGGCTTCGACCCCTATGAGCACCCGGATCCCAGGCAAGCAATGCAGAGTGTCCTGCCTGTTGAGATTCTTGAAGTAGTCCAACTTGGGTCCATCCGAGCGCGCAGGGCCATGGTCCGTGATGGCAAGGTATTTGAGGCCACGCTGCTGCGCTGCAACAACCACTTCCTGAAGCGTTGAGAACGCATGTCCGGAGAAAACGGTATGGACGTGGAAGTCCCCAAGCATCTGTGGACTCATGTCCGCTTCCCTCCGTTGTTTCCGAGCAAAGATGAAACAATCATGCTCCCGAAGGAGACGAGCACCCACCCGATGAGCGCCGCCAGGAATCCGTTCACGTCAAAGCCCGGGACCAGCCATGCAGTCAGAGCCATGACCGCCGCGTCGATGACGAGTGTGAACAGTCCAAGACTCAGAATGCTCAGAGGAAGGCTTATGGCAAGCAGGATCGGACGAATGAGGGCATTCACGAACCCGAAGATGAGCGCGGCCCATAACGCCGTCCATAGCGATGCAACCTCGAATCCGGGGACCACCCGGCTGACGAGCAGAAAAACCGAAGCATTCAGTAGCAGACGAATGATGAGGTCCATAAGGTCTCCTTTCGAAATCAGCGGTGCTTCAGAGGACGTTCGTGGCGTTTGTGAAACTCCCGCTTGCCAAAGCGATGAGCTTCGTCCCGAACCGCCATGAGCAACAGCAAAGCCCCGGAATCATGTGAGAGCCGTACCGGTTCCGGTGTCCCTTCGCGGTACAGGAGTTCTTCCTTCTTGGCGATGCCCACAACAGGCACATTCACCCCAGCATTGTCGCGCACAGCACATACGGCTCCCAGTTGTGAAAGCCCACCGTCGATCAGCAGGAGATTCGCAGGATCACCGAAAGTAATGTCCCTCCATCTTGCGAAGCGCCGAGCAAGAGCCTCTGCCAGCATTGCCGGATCGTTCGGCGTATCCAGGGAGCGCATGTTGAACAGCCTGTACTGATCCTTTGCCGGTCTACCGGCCACAAAAACGACCATGGAAACGGTAGCGTCCTTTCCTGAGATGTTCGATACGTCGTAGCCCTCGATACGTACCGGCATATGTTCAAGGTCCAAGACCGCCTTCAGAACGGACAGCTGAGCAGGGATGTCACTCGCCCGGGTCGAGGCAATCAGTTTCTGTTCCGCGTTCTCAGCTGCGAAGCGCAGGAGACGCGAGGTCTCTGTCGAACGTGGCGATGCCAGGGAAATTGCGGCCCCAAGAGCCTCCCGCAGTCGCTCGCGCATAATCGTCGCCTCGGCGCCCACAGCGTCCGCAGCTATCCGCGCCGGAGCAGCTACACGAAACCGGTGGTAGAAATCGATGATGAGATCCGCCCGCATGACTGCATCGAGCGCCTCCTTGCCTCTCAGGTCATAGATGAACTCTGTGGAAGCGATCAGTCTTCCCTCGCGAAGCGCTTGCCGGACAACAGCAACAAGATTCCCCTGTTGATAAAACGCGAAGACATCCATGTCTCGCGCCCGGGGCGCGAACACGGCGTACCGCTCAAACAGTCCCTTCAGCGCAAGGTAGGAGTCCCGGTAGCGTACCGCCCGCTCATACTGCTGCGACCGAGACGCTTGATCCATGTTGTTCTCAAGCTGCCTCAGCAACGTGCGCATCTTGCCGTTCAGGAACTCCGACAGATTCTGAACCACCTGGGCATACTCATCGTGAGAGCACCTGTTCCCACACGGCGCCAGACAGAGGCCTAGATCAAAGTCAAGGCACGGCTTGGTGGGTTTCGCCGGATCGATTCGTCGATGACACGTTCTGACTGGAAACGCGTGTCTAAGGCTGTCAAGCCCAAGGTTCAGCAGTCCAGACTTCGGATATGGACCGAAGTAGCGGCTTCTGGCCGTCGTTACGCGACGGGTTTTTCTGAGGATCGGAAAGACTTCTCCCGTCAACTCGATAAGGGGATACGACTTGCCGTCAATGAGCTGGATATTGTAGTGGGGCTTGTAGCACTTGATGAAGTTCGACTCGAGCACCAGGGCCTGGTCCTCGTGTCCCGCCGTGATGAAACTGAAGAAGCGGGCATTGCCCACCATCGATCTTGTTTTGGGGTTCAGGTCATTTCTAAAATACGACTCGACTCTCTTGCGGAGATTCTTTGCTTTGCCGACATAGATGATACGGTCAGAAGAATCCCGTATGACGTAAACCCCCGGCATAGCCGGGAGTTTACCGAGAGAATCCTTCTCGAAAGGCAGCTTATATGCAGTATCCAGGCCGTTGAGAGCGCTATTTGGCGTAGTCAGAATATCTGGTCTCACGAACAACGGTCACCTTGATCTGCCCCGGGTACGAGACTTCCAGCTCAACCTTGCGAGCAACATCCATGGCGATCTTTGCTGCCAGGGACTCATCAACTTCATCGGGTTCCACCAGAATTCGGAGCTCGCGCCCCGCCTGTATGGCATAGGATTTCTTGATTCCTGGTATCGAATTCGCAATAGACTCCAGCTTCTCCAGGCGCTTGATATAGCTTTCAACACTTTCACGACGAGCGCCCGGTCTCGACGCAGAGAGAGCGTCGGCGACGTGCACGATGACGTCAAGAACGGTCTCCATGGGAACGTCGGCATGATGTGCGGCGACAGCATGAACGATGTCCGCGGATTCGCCAGACTTGTTCAGGATGTCCGACCCAATGAGGGCGTGTGGCCCTTCGACTTCGTAGTCGACAGCCTTGCCGATATCGTGAAGGAACCCGGCCCGCTTTGCTGGTCCGGCAGGCAGCTTCAGTTCAGACGCGATGTTGGCTGCTATGAAAGCCGCCTCCACTGAATGCGCGAGGACGTTCTGGCCATAGCTGGTGCGGTACTTCAGACGGCCAATCAGGCGAGTGATTTCGTCGGAGAGGCCAGCAATGCCGACATGATTCGCGGCCTGCTGCCCTTCGCTGAAAACTCGCTCGTCCATCTGGCGTTCTGCTTCCTCCACGAATTGCTCGATGTGCGCCGGGTGAATGCGCCCGTCAACAACCAACCGTTCCAGAGCGATCCGCGCTACTTCCCGTCGAATCGGGTTGAACGCGGACAAGGTGACGGCTTCCGGTGTATCATCGATTAGGAGGTCCACGCCGGTCAGGGTCTCGAAAGCCCTTATATTCCGGCCTTCCCGGCCAATGATGCGACCCTTCCAGTCTTCGGAGGGGAGAGGAACCACGCTGATCGTAGATTCACCCACGTAGGCAGTGGCAATCTTCTGGATAGACGAAGCAATGACCTCAGCTGCCTTGGCATCAGCCTGAAGCTGAGCATCATGGACCACCTCGCCTACCATCTTGGCGACACGGGACCTCGTGTCCTTTTCGGCTCGGTCCAGAACGATCGCCCGGGCTTCCTCGGGATTCAGTTGCGCGATGCGCTGCAATTCAGTTTCTGCAGCAACTCGCTGACCCTCGAGGATCTCCGTCTTGCTACGAAGCTTCTCCTGCGCTGTGTCGAGATCCCTGTCTTTCTGCTCCACCTGTTCAACGCGATGGTCAAGAAAGGTCTCTTTCTGGATCAGGCGATGCTCGGTCTTCTGCAGCTCTGACTGGCGAGCAACGAACTTGTTCTCCAGACTGTTCTTCTTCTCTTCCAGTTCCTCTTGGAGTTTGAGTCTGTTCTTGGCATTCTCGGCCTCGATGCTCGAACGCGCTTCCTGTTCCATCTTGCGCACGAGGTCACGCGCCGACTCGACACGGTTCCTGGCGATGTATCCTTCAATGAGGAGACCTATGACAATGCCAAGAATCAGCATCCCCGCGTAAATCGCGGAGGAGATGATCCCGTTTATTCCAGGCATGTATTTACCATCCTTAGTGTGTAAGACTCCGATCCGGCCAAGCCGACCGAAGCGCCTTCAAGGAACCCTGCCGAACTAGTCTGCTGGGACAGGATCCGCTTGAGGCGAAAGCTTGTCGCGGACCTTGCTCTTTATCTCGGCCATGATGTCTGGGTGCTCCTTGAGGTAGGCTGCAGCATTGTCGCGTCCCTGTGCAAGCCGTGTACCGCCGTAGGCATACCACGACCCGCTCTTCTCGATGATGTCGAACTGCACGGCCAAGTCTACGACCTCGCCGAACGTCTGAATACCCTTGCCGAAAATGATGTCAAACTGCGCCACCCGATAGGGCGGTGCCATCTTGTTCTTGACAACCTTTACCTTCACCTTGTTGCCAATGACCGCGTCGCCCTCGGTGATACTCTCGACGCGACGCACTTCCAGCCTCACGGATGAGTAGAACTTCAGAGCACGCCCACCTGGGGTGACCTCCGGATTCCCATACGTGACGCCAATCTTCTCGCGCAACTGGTTAATGAAGATAGCACACGTCTGTGACTTGCTCAGGACACCTGCAAGTTTGCGCAGGGCCTGGGACATGAGACGCGCCTGAAGTCCCACGAACTGATCCCCCATCATGCCTTCGAGTTCAACTCTCGGTACAAGCGCAGCCACAGAATCAAGAACAAACACGTCCAAACCACCTGATTGAACAAGCATGTCGGCTATCTCCAGAGCTTGCTCGGCATAGTCAGGCTGTGAGATGATCAGCTCGTCTACGTCGACTCCGATGTTGCGGGCGTACGCGGGGTCAAGAGCATGCTCAGTGTCGATGAACGCCGCCCTGCCCCCCGCCTTCTGTGCCTCGGCAATTGCCTGGAGACCAAGAGTGGTCTTGCCTCCTCCCTCCGGACCATAGATCTCGACGATCCTGCCACGTGGAAGCCCGCCGATGCCGAGCGCGGCATCAAGGGAAAGGCTGCCGGTCGAAATGGCAGGAACCAACGCCCTGTCTGGGTGATCGCCAAGCTTCATGACTGAACCCTTCCCAAACTGTTTCTCTATCTGTACCATGGCAGCTGCCAGAGCTTTGTCACGATCGGTGACTCTGTCGGCGGCCTCGTTCTTCTGCACTTTGTCGGTCATCTTTCCGTTTTCCATACAGCCTCCACGTTTGGTATGAGCCTTACAGTTCAGTATAATTCGGTCTCCCTATTCGGCAAATGACACAAGCCGCACCGAAGCGCGGGCAATGTACACCGGATGACCCTGTCCCATGATGCTCTCGTAGAGAACAACGTCCGTGACGGGAACCACAAATGACTCTACAGACCTTGCCTCAATGGCCGCAACCTCGTCATCACGCGTGCCAGATGCAAACCGGCCCAGCGTTACGTGCGGTGCGAAACGCTCCGTCCGACCGTTGGAACCCAGCCCGGACAAAGAGAGATCGATCTTCGCAGCCAGATCAGTGAGAGCCTGGGGGATGATGCTGGGCCCGGTCCACAGAACGGTCGGATGCCCGTCACGTCGAAATATGCCGAACCTGTCCAACACGACACTGGTTCCTGGCGTCGCCAAAAGCAATAGACGTTCTACTGCGTCATCGACTTGTTCATCCGGAAGCTCCCCCAGAAACCGCAGCGTGACGTGGCAGGAGGAAACGGGAACCAGCCTGAGCGTTGGAACAGTTGAAGCGAAGATAGTCCTGTAGGTGTCTAGCCAGTCAGAGAAGCTGATTGACAGGGGGATAGCGACAAACGCTCTCACAGGAGGATGCCGTCAAGGTCGTAGGGGCCCACCGTCGTGATCCGTGCCCGGCAGATATCGCCTGATGCAGGTTGTGTCTTGTGACCAGTTCGTACCACAACGGTGTTGTCGACGTCGGGCGCATCAAGCAGAGTCCTGCCGTAGATCCCTGAGTGAGTCGCTCCATCGACAATGACCTCGACATCTCTGCCCAGGTATCGAATCTCATTGATGGAAGAGGAGATTTCCTGCTGGACCTCCATGAACTCACGCAGCCGGCGGCCCTTTGTTGACCCATGCACCTGACCCGGGAACCGTGAGGATATCGCCAAGGCTTCCCTCGAGTAGGCAAATGCTGACGCATGATCCAGTCGAAGCACACGGAGATCGGCAAGTAGGCGTTGGAACTGTTCTTCGGTCTCCCCTGGGAACCCGACGATAAAGGTGCTCCGGATCCCTGCATCCGGGATGATCCGTCGAACGCGGTTGACCATACGCGCTGCCGACCCGGCCGCCCAAGGGCGTCCCATAGCCTTCAGAATAGCTGGATCCGTATGCTGCAAGGGAATGTCGACGTAGTGGGCAATGTGGCGCGAACCACCAATCACCTCAAGGAGTTCCTGGGTCACCAGAGTGGGGTAGAGGTACAACATGCGCAGAATTCTGACACCTGGCAGTTGATCGAGCTCGCGAAGGAGAGCTACAAGCTGCGGGCGATGTTCGGGAGTCAGATCCATGCCATAGGCACTCGTGTTTTGCGAAACAAGGATGATCTCGGTCGCTCCAGCCTGTACGAGATGTTCTGCCTCATGCAGAATCGTGTCGGGGGAGCGACTGATGAGAGGCCCCTTGATCCGGGGTATCGTGCAGTAGGTACACCGCTGCGAGCACCCATCCGCTATCTTGAGGTAGGCATAGGAGCCGCCCCCGCTCAGAAGGCGTGGCGCCTCGAACGCCCGCATGGCATCCAGGTCGACAGGTCGCTCGACTCCTGAAGGTGGGACCTGCTTCAACAGGCTCTCCCAGAACGCTTTCTGGTACATCGCGTCTACTCCCATGACGGCGTACAATCCTGGATGTCGCTTCAGGACTTGCTTCCTCCACAACTGTGGATAGCACCCTACCGCCACAATTCGTACAACGTGCCCTTCAGCCTGCAGGCGCTCGACGGCATCGAGTGTCTCATCAGCCTCATCGCGAGCCGCTCCCAGGAAGCCACACGTGTTAATGACAACAACATCAGCGTCCTGAGGCTCGACACAGACCAGAGCCGTTGGTTCTGCCGCAATGACCTGCCCAAGCATCGCCTCGCTGTCAGCCAGGTTCTTTGCACACCCGAGACTGACCAAGCAGACTCGAGGCCTACGGTGTGTGTGCTGGCGAACCATACTCGAGAGTCATGACCGTCTTGTCAGGAGAGGCGACTCCCTGGTCAACACCATTTGCCGTAACCCGTGTATGCATGGCATTGCCGAAGTTGACGACAACATGGTTCCCTGTAACCTGGGTGCTGTCCCCCGGACTTAGGATTCCGGAAAAGACGACGCTCCCGTCCACTGTGATCTCCAGCCATGCACGTTGAGTCGTCGAGGCGAATCTGAGCGTTATCGTCCCCTGGGTTGGCAACACCGGCGTGGTATCCGGCACGGACGGCGTACTCGAGGGCCCTGTCTGCCCTCCTGGCACGATGGGCGTTGCCGCCCATGGCCTCCAAAGCAGAACAACGGCAGCCACCAGAGCTACTACTACGATCAGAACAGTGGGGACAAGACTGCGCTTCTTCCTGTATGCTGGAACAGTTATCGTAGAACGACCAAGCTTCGCGGGTTGCGCAGTCACTGCGTCAGAGTCTGTGGTTACGGTGGGATACGAACCCCCAAACGCAGCAACAATCTCGTCGCCGTTCAGCCCAAGATACTCAGCGTAGCGACGTGCGTATGACTTGAAGAACCCGTTCGGTTCCGCTGGACCGCCCGCTTCCATGGATTCAAGCACGGACTTGTGCAGTAGAGTTGCGCGGGCAACATCCTCGAGCGACAATTCAAGCGACGTTCGCTTTTCCCGAAGAGCTGTTCCGACCTGTTGGCGATCCATCCAGTCTCCTCCTAGTGCCGACGCTTGGAACCGCTTGCTGTTCCGGCCGGCAGGAGAGCCTTGTCAAGCACCTGCGCAATGTCGTTGACAAAGGTGAACTCAAGTTTCTTGCTGATATCGGGCGAGATCTTGCTCGTGTCGCGACGGTTCTCCTCGGGAAGGATCAGCTTCCTGATCCCTGCGCGGTACGCGCCGAGCACCTTTGCCTTGATACCACCGACAGGCAACACCTGTCCGCGCAGCGTAATCTCGCCAGTCATCGCTATGTCTGAACGCACTTTCCGGCCCGTGAGAGCCGAAACCATGGCTGTTGCCATTGTGACACCGGCAGATGGGCCTTCCTTCGGGACCGCGCCCTCCGGGACATGTACGTGCAGATCGGTCTTCTCAATGAAATGGGGGTCCAGTCCAATGTCGACAGCATGCGTACGGATATAGCTGAGCGCAGCCTGGGCCGATTCCTTCATCACGTCGCCGAGTTGGCCCGTGAGTTGAAGATTGCCTTTGCCGTCCATGCGCGTGGACTCTACATAGACAGTGTCACCACCATACTGAGTCACGACAAGACCGCACGCGACTCCTACGCGCGCTTCCTTGATGAGACTCGTGTAGGAATACGGGGCCAGGTCCAGGTAGGCCGCAAGGCCGTCCGCGTGAACGGTAGCGCCTGCAAACGACTTCTTCTCCTCAACTTTCGCTCTGGCTACCTTGCGGCAAATCCTGACAAGCGAGCGTTCGAGTCCCCGTACTCCGGCTTCTCGTGTGTACTGCTGGATAATCGCCAGAACGGCACGGTCATCGATCGCAAGGTCTTCCTGCTTCAGTCCATGCTGCTGCATCGCCTTAGGAAGAAGGAAATGCCGAGCTATCTGCTGTTTCTCCTCGTCCGTGTATCCAGGCAGGGAAATGACCTCCATGCGGTCGAGGAGGGCAGATGGAATCGTCTCCGATACGTTCGCCGTCGTCAGGAAAAGGACCTCAGAAAGGTCAAACGGGATTTCGATATAGTGGTCGCTGAACTGCGTATTCTGTTCTGGATCGAGCGCCTCGAGCAGAGCTGCTGTCGGGTCGCCCCGGAAGTCCGCTCCGACCTTGTCGATCTCATCCAGAAGAAATACTGGATTCTTGGTGCCTGCCTGCTTGATCCCCTGAATGATGCGCCCCGGCATAGCTCCAACGTAGGTTCTGCGATGTCCGCGCACTTCCGCCTCGTCCCGAATGCCGCCGAGAGAGACATGGACGAATTTCCTGTCGAGCGTCTCCGCAATGGATTTTCCTAGCGATGTCTTGCCAACGCCAGGCGGCCCGACAAAACAGAGAATCGGACCCTTGGCCTTGTCCGAAAGCTTGCGCACGGCAAGATACTCGAGTATCCGGTCCTTGATCTCTTCAAGACCATAGTGGTCCTTGTCCAGAACCTTGCGTGCTCGCTTCAGGTCGATCTTGTCGGCAGTCCTGATATCCCATGGGAGGCCGACAAGCCAGTCCAGATATGTCCTGATGATAGAGCTTTCCGGACTCATGGCAGGCGTTTTCGCGAGCCTGGCCAGCTCCTCGTCGATCTTATCCCGGGCGTAGGCAGGCATCTGGATCTTCTCAAGTTTCTGCCGATACTCTCCTACCTCGCCGGCTTCCTCACCCTCTTCCCCGAGTTCTTTCTCGATTGCCCTGACCTGCTCGCGGAGGTAGTACTCGCGCTGGGACTGGTCAACCTTCGCTTTCACATCGCTTTCGATTTTCCGCGCGAGTTCCAGCACATAGATCTCCTTGGCGAGGAGTTCAGCGATGCGGTGAAGTCGTTCCTCTGCATCCGGTGTAGCAAGCAGTGTCTGCCGGTCTTCGGTCCCGAGCAGAAGGCTGCTCGCGATAAGGTCTGCGAACCTGTCCGGCTCGGTAACGCCCGAGACATTGTTCACCGTCTCCGACGGCAATTTCCTGGACAACTCCACATACTGGGAGAACTGGTCGAGAACAACGCGCATGAGAGCCTGGCGCTCCGTTGACGTCTTCTCATCTGCTGGCAGTGGCTCGACGCTGGCCACAAGCATCTCGTTGTCGTCCGAGCGCACGTTCGTGATGCGGACTCTGCGGACGCCCTCTACAAGAACTCGATCACTCCCATCGGGCAGTTTGAGTAGCTGCAGAATCTCAGCACCGACGCCGATATCATAGAGATCGGCAAGTCCAGGGTCTTCGTTCGACTCGTCCTTCTGGCATACAAGCACAATCTTGCGATTACCCGCCAGCGCAGACTCGATACTCTTCAACGATTTTGGCCTGCCCACAAAGAGGGGAAGGACATGGTATGGAAAAACCACCACGTTCCGCAGAGGAATCAGTGGCGCTTCAGATAGTTCCCAATCACGTTCACTCATTGATGGTGTTCTCTCCAATCAGGCAGATTCCGGCAAGGGAATGCGCTCGGTCGTCCCGTCGGTTCTCGTCGTAACGATCTCATGGCACTCCGAGAAAAACTCCTCTCCCACGGCTACCTCCGTGACTCCATTGAAGGAAGGAAGTTCGAACATCAGATCCACCATGGGTTGATCGACTACAGCTTTCAGGCCACGGGCTCCCATACCCATGTCTTTCGCTTTTTCAGCTATGCGTTCCAGTGCGGATTCGGTGAATGCCAGGCTGACCCCGTCCATGGCAAAGAGCTCCTGATACTGCTGGACGATCGAATTTCTCGGCTCGACTAAAATCCGCCTAAGATCACTCACTGAGAGTTCTTGCAGCTCGAGTTTCAAAGGGAATCTGCCAACGAGCTCAGGCAACAAGCCGAACTTGACAAAGTCGGCACTAAGCAGCTTCTTGCCTTCATGGTCGGCGGGTTCGTGAACGAACCCAACATCCCTCGGAGTTGACCGGAATTTCCTGATATTGTCGAGTCCGTCAAATGTCCCACCCCCAATAAAGAGAACGTCTCGGGTGTTGAACTTGATGTTTTCCTGAAGAGGGTGCTTGCGTCCACCCTGAGGAGGGACACTGGCAATGGTCCCCTCGACGATCTTGAGCAGTGCCTGCTGGACTCCTTCACCACTGACGTCACGCGTGATCGACGGGTTTTCGGACTTCCGCCCAATCTTGTCGATCTCGTCGATATAGATGATGCCACACTCAGCCCGGGCAACGTCGAAATTCGTAGCCTGCAGAAGTCCTAGGAGGATGTTCTCCACATCCTCGCCAACGTAGCCCGCCTCGGTGAGTGTCGTTGCATCAGCGATGGTGAACGGAACATCAAGAATGCGAGCGAGAGTCCTGGCCAGATAGGTCTTGCCGACCCCTGTGGGCCCTGTGAGCAGGATGTTGGACTTCTCGATCTCCACCTTGGAGTCCTTCTTGGCTCTCAGGCGTTTGTAGTGGTTATACGCGCCAACAGCGAGGGCCTTCTTGACCTCATTCTGGCCAACGACATACTCGTTCAGGCGCGCATAGATTTCCTTGGGGCGCAGCGACTTGAAATCGATGTCATGGCTCTCGTGCCTGGACTGCTGCATGAGTTGATTGCCTCGCTCGATGCAGTCGTCGCAGATGTACGAACCGTCGAGTCCCTTGATGAGCAGGCCGACCTCACTCGACTTCTTGCCACAGAACGAGCAGGACGGTTCTTCGCTATTGTGGCTGGGCATTCTTCCCTGACGGACCAGTTTCCCCTGCAACGCCGATCTTGGAGATGACCTGGTCTACGATGCCATACTCCGCTGCCTCTTCGGCAGACATGAAGAAATCACGCTCGGTGTCTCTCCGCACAATGTCAAGAGGTTTCCCCGTATGTGAGGCCAGGATCTTGCTGACAGACTCCTTGATCCGCAGGATCTCCTTGGCCTGAATTTCGATGTCCGTCGCCTGCCCCTGTGCTCCGCCCCAAGGCTGGTGGATCATGATACGCGAGTTCGGCAACGCAAATCTCTTTCCCTTGCGTCCGGCAGCCAGCAGAACCGCGGCAAGGCTTGCCGCCTGTCCCAGACAGATGGTGGAAACAGGAGCGTTGATATACTGCATGGTATCGTAGATCGCCATGCCAGGAGTGACTTCGCCGCCAACGCTGTTGATATAGAGGTAGATGTCTTTGGTGCCGTTTTCGGCGGTCAGATAGAGCATTTCGGCAACAATTAGGTTCGAGACCTGGGTATCGATCTCTCCACCGAGAAACACGATGCGATCCTTCAACAGCCGGGAGTAGATATCGTAGCCACGCTCTCCGTGAACCGTCTGTTCGACTACGTATGGAATAACGCTCATTGTACCTCCTGCTTGGCCTCTGAGGGCTCCTTCAGCTGAACTGCGCCAGCAATAAGGCTGCGCGTATTCTCCCATACGATAACGTTCCGGATCGTCTTGCGCCCACTCTCCGTCGTCGTGTCGATACCTGCCTTGGCCAATTCTTCCTTGTGTGATTCCACATAGGCCTCGATGTCTGCGTCCCCGGCCACGATACCGCACGCTCTCTCAGTTGCCTCCATCAGGAGGTCGCGCTGAAGCAGTTTGACAGCGTCCGCTTCAACATCCTGAGTCAACTGTTCGGCGTTGATATTATTGTACTTCAGATACTCGTTGAGAGAAAGCCCATTGCGGGTAAGGCTGTCCTTGATTTCGCCCAGCCGTTCCTGAGTCGCGTCACGCCGAACATACCCAGGAAACTCGATGCCCAACTTCTCAGCAGCGCTCTCGATGGCACGACTGAAAATCGAGTCCTTCCTGGCTTCGTCCGCCTTGTGCTGTTCGTCTTCTTCAAGGGTCTTCCGAAGCTCCACGAGGGAGTCGAACGCCCCGACGCTCCGCGCAAATTCGTCGTTGACTTCTGGAATGTGTTTCTCAGCAATACCGTCAAGAGTGAGGTCTCCCTCGAGGATGCTCTCCTGCATCTGCACACTGAAGTGCTTCGATTCTCCGACATTCATTCCGCTGAGAAATGGCTCGTAGGCCTTGCCCACTTCGCCCTCACCCACCGTGAACTCCGTGTGGTAAGGATTCTGGGATTTCCCGGTCGCGATGGTGACCGTGACGGAATCGCCGTGAGCAGTCGGGCCGTCCTTTGGAGACGTCTCAGTCACAG
>Ga0209540_10001520_pt1 | contig 17437 bp, 15 predicted proteins | sample BarGraIncu01121A_FD_184501 | JGI IMG/M metagenome (GOLD analysis project Ga0209540, IMG submission 184501) | Arctic peat soil microbial communities from Barrow, Alaska - Barrow Graham LP Incubations 011-21A (SPAdes) (version 2) | ecosystem: Environmental > Terrestrial > Soil > Wetlands > Peat... | reverse complement strand
CCCGCTGCGAGGTCTTCCATGGAACCCCCACTCGAAGTGGACATCTGGAACACTCGTAGGCATCAGGTAGTAACCCTGACCGCAGGGAGCCGCGTAGTCCATCGGCACCTGCTTGTTGAGCAACTCGGCACACTGGGTGAAGAACTCGTTGGTTGCAACCTGCCTAGGGGACAGACCTCGTCGCCGTTTAGCAGCGTCGTCCACGGCGGATAGCGGTTCTACCAACCAGGAGCGGGACAGATACTCTGACGCGCCATCCCTGAAGAATGAGAAGAACACCGCGTTGACTGGCACCCCGTAGTTCTTCTGCAAGTAGCGGACGACTCTCTCGCTCTCGGGATGCAGTTCGGCGGCGACGATGACCATCTCGTGTTCCGCGTTGATTTCCTCGGGGATGTCCACGCCGAAGTAGGACTTGAAGGCAGCCTCAAGCGGAATGGTGCTGCCGTTCTTCTGGCAGTAATTCGTGAACAGCGCTGCGATTTGCGCGTAGTCCAAGTCCTCAACCCAAGACGCGTAGTCCAGAACCTGAGAGACGACCTCTCGGTCTGTCTTGTCACGCTTGAGTTCGAGAACTATGACCGTGCCCACTTCATCAATGGCGAGCAGGTCAATGCGACCGCCGTGGTCGGTGATGATTTGCCGCCCGATGACCATCCACTTGCGCGGTTCCGAAACGACAGCGATGTCGGATTCGAGAATTGCTTCCAGGCGTGCTTCAAAGTCCATCGCGGTCGGACTGATGCGCTGCGGCTTGATGCCACCCTGAATGCGCCAGAAACCTGTCTCAAGAGACATGAAGACCCCCATTCCTCATCTCGCAGGATGTCACAGGGGTCTGACGCGGTACAGCACGCCCGAAGACGCTGAGTGTGTCCATGTCTGTCATGCGTTGTTGTCACAGCGTGCGACAATGCGTCTGTGTGCACGGGGGAGCACTGTCACGAGTCGCAAGAGCATTGGGGGTCGGCGAGTGATTACCGAAATCAGGATTGCGAAGTGCGCGTCGTATCCAGACTTGGTTCAGACGATGAAGCCGCTTCTCGCCTGCAACTACATCTTCGGCTTCAACGGCACGGGCAAGTCGACGATTGCACGCCTCATCGAAGACCAAGACCATCCCGACTTCGGCGGCTCCTCGGTCGAGTGGAAGGACAACAACCGACTGGATGTCTACCTCTATAACCGTGAGTTCATCAGGGAGCATTTCGACGACACGACCGAGATGAAGGGCGTGTTCACTCTCGGCAAAGACGCGAAGGACGCGAAGGAACAGATACGCAAGAAGAAGGACGCTGAGAGTTCGCTCGTGGAGGAGCATGCGAGGCTCGAAGGTTCCTTCGGCAAAACGAAGACTGAACTCGCCCAGTTGCAGGATTCAACCGAGAAGGCGTGTTGGGAAACGGTCTCGCCTCGTAAGAGTTCGCTTCGGGGTGCCTTCGAGGGACACATGGCGGGGAACTCTGCGTTCTTCGCTGAGGTGCTTCGCCACCGAGGAAGCAAAGCGGACTCAAGAGACACAGACTACTTGTTGCAGCAGGCGATGGTCGTCTTTGACTCCGCGCCAACCCCTCTCACGACTGTACCGAGTGTTGATGTGTCAGCGATTGTTGGCTACGAAACCGAGCCAATCCTCAAGGTCAAGATTGTCGCAAGCGGGGACGTTCCAATCGCTCGGCTGGTCGAGCAAATGAACAACTCGGATTGGCTGCGACAGGGACGCGGCTTTGTCGAGAAGAGCGAGGGCAAGTGTCCTTACTGTCAGCAGGACTTGCCGACTGACTTGGAGCAGCAGTTCGAGGCAATCTTCAACCAGGAGTTCACCCGACAGAAGAACGAGTTTGAGTCGTTCATCGGCAAGTACGAGAGAGCAGTACAAGACCTGAAGGATGCGTGCGAGCGAGTCCTCGCGACAGGAAATCCCCACCTCGACGCAACTGCGTTCAAGGGCAGGGTCGATGCTCTGGACGCTACTTGCACGCACAACCTCGCCGCGCTTGAGAAGAAGCGTGCGGAACTCAGTCGGGTCGTGGGGCTGACCTCACTGAAAGACATCGCGGAAGAGATGCTGTCCCTCATAGAATCTGCGAACAGCAAGACCGCCGCTCACAACGTGACCGTTGCCGATTTGGACAACCAGAGGCAACTGCTGACCAAGCAGGTCTGGAAGCATGTCGCAGATGTCGAGTTGAAGGCGATTCTCGACAAGTACGAAACCGACAAGCGGGCAAAGGAAGACGAGATACGACTCGCGCAAGAAGCGATGATAGATACGAAGTGCAAACGCGACGAAGTCAAACGCGAAATCGAGTCACTCCAAGAGAAGGTCACGGATGTCCACAAGGTACTGAATGACATCAACCGCCTACTCAAGTCGTTCGGTTTCAATGGCTTCTTGTTGGAGGCGACCGCTGACGGCAAGAGTTACCGCGTCATACGCCCAGGCGGGAAACCCGCCCGCGAGAGTCTGAGTGAGGGCGAGCGGTCATTCGTCACCTTTCTGTACTTCTTCCACCTCGTCGGGGGTAGTCACGACTCGGGTGGGGCGACCACCAACAGAGTGGTTGTGTTCGACGACCCCGTTTCGAGCATGGACAGCGAAGTGTTGTTCATCGTGTCGACTCTCGTTCGTGAGGTCTGTGATTTGGCGGCAGACCCGAATTCCCACATCAAGCAGGTCTTCTGCCTCACTCACAATGTCTACTTTCACAATGAAGTCTCGTACGGGAGAGCCAGGATTACGCTTGACACCTACTGGCTCGTTCGGAAGCCCGATGACGTTGCCGAGGTCAGAGGCTGTGGCAGGGAGAATCCAATCAAATCCTCGTATCAACTGCTCTGGGACGAAATCGGGCAGAAGGAACCTTCTCCCGCGACGGTGCAGAACAACGTGCGTCGCATCTTGGAGTACTACTTCCAGTTCAACGGGAGTTCGAACATCAAGGGAATCGCTAAGAAGTTCGCAGACGACGACCCTGACAAGAAGTTGGTCTTGGCAATGGTCGCGTGGCTTCACTCGGGGTCGCACACAATCGCAGACGACGTGAGTTACTCGCTCATTGACCAAGACTCGGTTGCCAAGTACCTGAAGGTCTTTCGCCGAGTATTCGAGGTAGAGGGTCACAAGAACCACTACGGGATGATGTGTTCTGGTGAAATGAAGGCAAGGTATGAGGCGGACGAAGTGGCGGTCGCGGTTGACGACCAAACTACCGACGATGATGCAGGTTCGCTTTCATCGCGTGACGACTTGGAGAGCCTGTCTTCTGTGAGCCAATAGACTCGCCTCAGAGACGAGGTACCGAATGGTTGGCTTGTTCAGCAAGCGCTACAAGGATGCCCTTCAGTCCAAGAAGTTGCCCTTCCCGTCGTTCAGCCGAACTCTGCGCAAGCGTTTGGCGATGAACTGCCGTGAGTTCGTTGAAGGGTTCGGTGGCGGCTATGACTACACGGACTCCGAGGACTTGGCGATATCGGCTCTGAAGAAGGCGTATGGCAAAGATGTCTTACGAGTTCAGGACGACGACCCGAGACGGGGCGACAGAGACGCCAAGGACTTTGAGGACTTCGTGGTATTCGCCTACCCGCACCACGTTCTTGCCGCTCTCGAAGGCTTCTACTGCTACGTGACAGACAGTAAGTCCGCCTTCCAGAAGTCGACGAACGAGATACTCGAAGAGGAGGGTTCGCCCTGGCGCATGGCTGATGGGCGGATGTACCTCGTGGACTCGCGTTTCGTGGACGCACTCAAGAGCCTGACAGCCGGCGAGATGAAGCGCGAAGGTTGGCTGGGTGCACAAGAGGAGTTCACCGACGCGAGGTCTCATCTTCAAGCGGGTGAGGCAGACGATGCGATACACAAGGCGAACAGGGCCTTTGAGAGCGCGTTGCAGTCCCTCCTGAACCAGAACGGTGGGACGGCTGGTGACCTTCTGAAGTACTTGAAGAACCAGACTGACCTGCTAAACGGAATACCACAGGAGGCAGGGCGGGCTGTCGCCAACAAGGTGCTTATCGCGCTGTACGTTCTTCGTAATACTCTCGCGGGTCACGGGCAAGGCGAAGCGCATGTAGAGGTACCTCGTGCCTACGGGGAACTCGCAGTCAACCTCTCGGCGACCTACATCAAGTTCCTCTTGGACTTGAAGAAGGAACTGTCGCCCCCGCCCACGCTGCCTGCCGCCGCGCCGATTTTGGAGGACGACATTCCGTTCTGACGCAAGCGAGTCCGAGGGCGGGAAGGGCGCAGGTCGCGCTCGTTCTTCGCTGCACGCAGAGACTGCTGAAACGGGTCGGACGGGACTAGAATGTGCTGTCGACCAATGGGGTTTGGTCACTTCTGCTCGTGGGGGGTCACATGACGCTTCTGCCTGGTGCCAACATCGTCTATCGCTCGTCCTTCGAACTTGAGCCTGTCGGCGGGTCTGCTGAGTACAGAACATGGCGTGACTTGGTGGAGGCGGTGCGTTCATGGGTCGAGAAGGCTCCGCTCAGCAATCCGCCGACCGTCAATGAGACATTCGGGGGCGACTGGTTCCTGTCGGGCGGGGAATGGAAAGCACCTGCACCTGGCTATTACAAAGTGACGACCGCTCGCTTGATTGGCGGGGGGCGAATGCCAGGCCCTGACAACTGGGCGGTTCAGTACGAACATGGATGCGACGTCCGAGGTCGTACTTGGCAAACAGACATAGCGGTCAACGTGGTCAGCGACCACCGGTATCGCATGACAGTCACAACATCACACTACATGCGCCCAGGGTTCATCTGCACCGACGCTGTCACCCCCATGTTGACCGTGCCCAAGATTGTCAGGGGTCTCTGCGAGTCGCGGTCGTGGCGGTGCTTTGCTGGGACAGAGGAACTGACACCAGGCTATCGAGTGCTGAGAATCGGCGACGGTCTCAAGTTCAAGAACATCGTGACTGATGCGAAGCGCAGTTCGCCCATCATCTACGTATCGCGTCAGCCCGCCACTGGCGAGCCGATGGTAGATGCTGCGTCCATGGCTCGTTCCCTGCTTGGCGCGGCGACGGTCTTCCAATCCGAGTCGCCTGATGTCGACAGGGAGATTGTCTACGTTCTCGGCGACGGGTTCGCCTGCTTTGGGGGCGCGGTTCGCGTCTACTATCCACCTGTGAAGCCTGAGTCGTCGCGCGACCAGTATCGTCACCGCTACTACGCACCTCACGAAATCACAGATGTTGGTGCGAGCGCCTTCCAAGACGGCGTGGTCGCGATGATTGTGACGCGCCCAGGCTCCTACGATTTCGGTGCCATCGAGTCCGTGCAGGACGTGAATCGCCTCATCCGAGAAGAGTCGGTGCGCCGATTCTCTGAACGGCGTGCCGAAGCGAGCGCAAGCGCAAACGTTGACGTTTATGAGGAACTTCTGGGTGTGGCGGAACAGGAACTGAAAGACCTCACCGACGAGAGTTGTCGCAGAGCGGAAGAGGCGGAATTCGAAAGAAGTCGTCGCGAGGAAGCGGAAGAGGAAGCGCGACGGCAAACGCAGGATGCACGCTACTGGAAAGACCGCGCATTCGATGTGGCAGCGTCCGAGCGCAGTCTACGCGGATTCACGGAGCCTCTCGTTGATAGTCTCGCATACCTGCCTTCGTCGCCCTCTGGCATCTTGAGTGTGTTGGAATCGGTGTTTGGAGACAGGCTTGCGTTCACCGAGCGGGGTCGGAAGTCACTTCTGGATTCGCAAACCGACGTGGGGATTCTCTGGACTGGTCTCTTCCGCATGGCAACGACTCTGCACGACGTTCTCTTCAGTGACGGTGACGCGCGACCCGTCCGAGAGCGTTTCGAGGAGAAGGCAGGGTTGGAACTCGCTGAAACCGAGAAGCGGCTGACAAAGAAGGACAACCAGTTGACCGCACTGCGAGACGACGAGTTCAACGGTGAGCGGATTAATGTCACGCCTCATGTGAAGTTCGACAAGGGCACTACTCGGGGCTATTTCGACAAGTGGGATAGGGACGGCGAGCAACTTGTCGTGGTGGGGTACGTCGGTCATCTCAAGACGGCTGGAACGCGGAAGATTTCGTAGGCGGTTCAAGTACGACCAACTACTGTGACGGGGTGAACTCGTGGACTACTGGTGGGTAGCAATACCGATTGTCTTGACCCTTGTCTTGATTGCAGCCCTAGTGCTGCTCAAGTCACGGAAGGAAAGGCAGTCCGTCGGCGGTGATGTTCACGAGGTCACAACTCTGGTGCTAGTAGCCTCTGAAATACGGGAAGCGGAAGACCTCCAAGAAGACGAAGTATTCATACCAATCGCGCTACTGCCTGCGGCGACTGCTATCGACCAGGCAAGGCTGTCCGAGATTTCAGACAGCACAGTCATTGCTCGCATCTCACAGGTAATCCCAGCAGCGGCAGAAACTGCGGCGAGGACAGTCGCAAACAACGCTCTCAAGAACATGGAAGTCTATAAAGCGATACTTCCAGCAGGCAAGACGCTTGCGAAGTCCAAGACAATGGAAGGTGCCTATCGCGGCTTCGCTCGCGCAGGAGGCGAGTACACCAGCAACATCAGCGCCCACGCCAACTTCGTCAAAGTGGATGTTTCTAAGACGACCGCCGTGGCGAGCGGCGTGGCAAACGTAATGAATGTCGCCTCGTTGGTCGTCGGGCAGTACTACATGTCCGAACTCAACGGCAGGATGGAGGCTCTGAACAGCAACGTAGGCGAAATCGGCGACTTCCAGAAATGGGAATTCAAGAGCCGTACCCTGTCCTTGATTGCTCATGTCGAGGAGATTTCGCAGTTCAGCGCAGAAATCATGGGTGATGACACCCAAAGGAATCTCAAACTCTCAGCGTTGGAGGACTTGAAGAAGTCTGCCACCGAACTGCTTGGGCAAGTGAACATCACGATTTACGAGACTACGCAACAGAGTGGAAGTCCTGACTGCGAAGCATATCAATCAACCGTCAATGACTTGGGATTGCTGGTCGGATACCAGACGGTTTTGATTGCGGTTCTTGAAGACATCAGCGAACTGACATACCTGCTAGGGAAGGGCAACATCTCCGCCGAACGAAGCCGTTTCCAACTCAAGAAGTACCTTGAACAGTCTAAGCAGACCAGAGAGCAACTCGGGATGTGGCATGACAACCAAATCAAGAGACTGCGAATAGACCTAGACAATGGGCGTGCTTCTAAGACGGGTTTCGATGCTGTCGTTTGGACTGTTCCGAGCCTGATTGACGGCAAATGGAAGTACAGGGAACTGAAGCAAGGAGTCGTTCACGGAATTCGCACTCAGGCTCAACCTGCGCTTCCAGCCAGGGACGAACTCAAAGAGGTCTATGACGAAGATGTTGAAATCATCATCAAGAATGGCAAGTACTACTACTACTTGCCTGAATCGCCAGCCAGCGTCGCAAAGCACGCCTCCGGTGCCTCGCAAAACGGCTAAAGCCTGTAGCATCTGATAGTCCGACGACTATGACTCTGGCTCTTCTTCTGGCACGCAGGGACTCGCATCTCTCCCGCCAATGAGTGCGCCCTTCATGCCTGCAATCATTTCATCAGCGGGCACACCATTGATGCTCAGTCGTTTCGGCTTGCGCACGCGACCATCCTTGACCCCCGTGGCGAAGAGCGAGGGGGTCATTGTAAAGACGTGTTCGTCAGATTCGTACATCGCTTCGTAGGCGGGTAGGCGCTTGCCATCGCTGAGCATCGGAAACGAGTCGTTCCGCGTAAACACATACCTCTCCGCATAGGCGAGCGTCACGGTGTTCTGGTACGCCATGAACCGCTCGTCGCCGTCGTATTCGGCACTCTCAACTTCATACTCGCCTGTGAGGAGCATGTCTTGGGCGAGCGGAAACATCACGATGGTCTGGCGTTCGGCGGGTGCTGCTGACGCTCCCGGTCGTTCAGGCTGCCTAGCGAACGTGATGTTCACAGGGTGGTCGCTTATCGCTAGGTCATCTCTGTCCGAGATGCGAATCGACCAGTTGCGCTCCCGCATTAGTTCCACGAGTGGCTTGTAGGCATCAAGTACCTGCATGAGCAGTTTGTGCGAATTGCTCTTGAACGGCACCGATATGGGCGAGAATGGCTTGCCCTCCCACTCTGGGTCAGCATCCATGACTTCCTTCGCCCACAGGTTCATGGTGCTTTCAGTTAGAACTCTCGCTTCTTCGAGTTTTGCGGGCGTTCTCAGGTCAAAGAGCACGAGGGCTACGATTAGATTGTCCAACTCGGGAGTTCCCTTTGGCGGAATGCTCTTGTGCTCTTGCATTAGGTCGAGAATCTTTGCCAGGTCGGTCTCGACGAAGCCGAACATCCTCTCGAAGGCAACCTCGTCGTCCCAGCCCTTCGGAAGTTGCTTCCTGTCCGCTTTGCTCAGTTTTCCGACGACCTCGGTCGGCAGCGTGTAGAGATTCTTCTCGAAGGCGACCTTCTCCACAGTCACCCTGGCGACCGTGCCCGTCTGCTTATCCCACATCCAGACCTTAGCCTTGCGACCCTTCCCCTCACCAAAACGGGATAGGAGCATGCATGGAAGGTAATGGTGCCTCCACGGCTGGTTCTGTGCGCTCACGGGACGGCGCTCCTCTTCTGTTCGGGCTTTGATTCACCGAGTACAGTACCTGTGCGGTGCGCCAGATTGCCTGTCGGTGGTCAGATTTGCTGTTCGTTCATCGGCAAGAACAGACCGACATCCGTGAGCCAGTATTCGGTCTCATCAATCACGACCGAGTAATAGGCAAGACCATCAAGGGCACCACCATGCACTCGTTGAGGCACGGAACCATTCACGACCTTGGCGAGGAACCAGTCGCGGGCGGTCGCATGGATATCAGTTGGTGTCTTCATACGCCGAATCTATCTCGACGCTCTTGCCAGCGTCCAACCAGAGTCTGTCCGATTCCTATCGTGTCACGCTCGGTAGGAAGCCGTCGGTTCCGTGTCGTGATGTCCAACAATCTGTCCAACGGCTACGGTGGAATGCGGACTTGCGGCGACATCAAGCCGTATGGCGTGAGCGCGAATCACTAGCAGCAGTGGGCTACCCAGCCCTTCGGGACGCGCTCATAACCCGAAGGTCGTCGGTTCGAATCCGGCCCCCGCTACCAAAGAAACTAAAGGTCGGAAGCCTCGTGGCTTCCGACCTCTTTCTTTTGTCCTGTCCCACTAGTGTTGGACGAATGCTCTTCACGCAGTTGAAGCACCGCAGGTAGAGAACGAAGAAACTAGTCAGCCAACGGATGTCTAGCCCGAAGGTCATTCCAACTAATCCGATACCTACCTACGAACAAACCGAAGGTCGGAAGCCATCAGGCTTCCGACCCGTTCTTTCGTTTTGTCCCAGGATTGTTGGACAGTTCGGTTCTTACGAAGTTGAAGAGACGAAGGTAGAGAACGAAGAAGATAACTACTGCACGAATGGACAACCCGAAGGTCATAGGCTCCACCCCCCGAAGGTCATGCGATGAATCCGCTGGCAAATGACGCTGCGGTTGGGTTCGCTAAACCATGCTGTCCAACAGGATGTCCAACGGACAGGGTGAAACGCGGTGCATTCAGAGGCTCTCAGAGGACTCCTTCTGGTGCAGCGCCCTTGCTTCGCTCAGCACGGAAGCAGCACGAGATGCTGCCCCTTTGGTGAAATGGGAGTAACGAAGAGTCGTCTTTGGGTCTGTGTGACCAAGCAGCCGCTGCGCATCGTAGAGAGTCGCGCCATTCAGCAATAGCAGGCTCGCAAATGTATGCCTAAGGTCATGAATCCGAATGTGTTTCAGACCTGCGGCTTCGAGCGCGGGGTGAATCACGCGGTTGCGGAAGGTCGAGTTGTCCAACGGAGCGCCTTTGCGGGTCGGGAATGCCAGCCCCAGCGGATTGGGCGTTTCGGACAATCGCCCAAAGTGGTCAGCGAGTTCCTGAGCCAAGAAGTCGGGAATCCCAATCCATCGGTCGGACTCGGCGGTCTTGGTGCGCATGAACTCACCCTTCTCCACACCGCCGCATCGCACATGCATCTGTGCACCTTCTACGCCAGAAAGCACGACGGAACTCATGGACATTGACTTCAACTCGCCGAATCTCAGCCCCATGTAGATGAGCGTCATGACGTGCGGTCGGTAGTAGGGGTCAATCGCCGCGATGAGCCGCTCAGCCTCATCAAGCGTCAAGAAACTCATCTGCGGCTGCGCGACCTTGAACGCCTTGAGGTCTGCGGCGGGACTCGCAAGCAGATAGCCTTCGGCGACCGCCCACGAGCACATTCCACGCAGAGGTATGCGAATCTTGTTCAGTCGTATGCGGCTGATGCCGCCTTCGCTTCTCGGGAGGCTGTTCTTGAGAACCCAGAACCGCTGCACATCGCTATTGGTGATGCGTCGGATTGGCTTGTCACCCCACTCGGGCAGAAGGTGCGCATGGAAAGCGCTTTCGTAGTCCTTCGCCGTCTGCGGGGACAGTCGCGGGGTTACATGGCACGCGAACCAGTCTTCAGCGACCTCACGGAAAGTCGACCTGCCGTCTCGCAACCCACGCGAGACCGCAAGGCGTTGTTCAATCTGCGCCATGACTCTGCGTGCCTCCCGTTCGGTCTTGCCGCCAATGACCGAACGGGAACGCCCATCCTCATCTCGGTACAGGACATGCCATGAGCCGTGCTTGAAACGGAGACTTGCCACGGTAATTCGCCCCTATTCGAGACTGCCAGGTTGGGACCATAGCGTCTCTGGGCGAATCGGTCAGGTGTGAACTTGGGGCAGTCGAAGATAAGCGGCATCAGGCGCATGATGCCGCTTCCGAACGTCGCTAGTGTCAGTTCTGGGCGGTAGACTGTTCCTCTGAAACCACGAGAGGCAGAGCCGTCAGATGACCACTTACAAGGAACCAGTCAGCCCTATCGGCACCGTTGCGGAACTCTTCGCTGGTGTTGGCGGATTCCGCATAGGGCTGGCTCGCCATGGTTGGAAGACCGTCTTCAGCAACCAGTGGGAACCCAGCACGAAGGCGCAGCACGCATCGGATTGCTACGTCTTCAACTTTGGTTCCGATGGTCACAGCAACGAGGATATTGAGAAGGTGCTGGACGACCATATCAAGGCTGGGAAGAAGTCCACGGTTGTTCCAAAGACCACTCTCGTTGTGGGCGGCTTTCCATGTCAGGACTATTCCGTAGCCAAGACAGCGAATGTGGCACGCGGACTCGTTGGCAAGAAGGGTGTGCTGTGGTGGCAAATCCATCGCTTGATTGCAGCCAACAGACCCCCGATGGCATTGCTTGAGAACGTCGACCGTCTCTTGAAATCGCCCGCGTCACAGCGGGGGCGCGACTTCGCAATCATGCTGGCTTCGCTAGGCGACCTTGGATACTCGGTTGAATGGCGGGTCGTGAATGCAGCGGAGTATGGGTTCCCGCAGCGACGACGGCGAGTGTTCATTGTGGCTCGGGACTTGAAGGTGTTTCCGCTCGGCAAGGGTTTTGAGCCGACCGAGTTCCTGACGAAGAACGGTGTCCTTGCTCGTGCGCTTCGTGTTCAACCTCTGCCGCAGGGGACAGAGGTTGTGTCAATCCAACTCACTGGTGACCTTGCCGAGATTACCGAGAACTTCGACTTCAAGGGCAAAGTGAGTCCATTCCGCAACGGCGGGATATATGTTGACCGCGTTGCCTATACGCACAAACTCACACCGACCATCCATGCGAAGAAGCCGCTTGAGGGCTTCCTGGTCGCGGAGAAAGACGTGCCCGAAGCGTTCTTCGTCAAGGAAGATGCACTGACGGAATGGAAGCGCCTGAAGGACGCGAAGAAGGCAGAGCGCACCCACTCTAGCGGCGCTACCTACACCTACTCTGAGGGCAAGATGTCGTTCCCTGACCCGATTACCGAACCCGCTCGCACGATACTCACAGGCGAGGGCGGGTCGTCTGCCTCTCGCTTCAAGCACATCATCCAAACCCCCAGCGGTAGATATCGTAGGCTCATGCCGATTGAATTGGAGCGTTTGAACGGGTTCCCTGATGACTGGACTCGCTGGCTGTCCAAGGGAGTAGAAGCCAGCGATGTCAGGCGAGCCTTCTTCATGGGCAATGCGCTCGTTGTGGGCGTAGTCGACCGCATTGGGAAGGTTCTCGCGGACGACTGGGTTGCGCACAACGCAAAGAGGTAGGCGTGACGAACTTCCCGCTTATCAATCCGCCCCCGACTTCGCCTGCGACGACGAGGTCTATGAAGGGCAACGCGCCCAAGAACACACGCCCAGAGATGCGGCTACGTCGGCTGCTTCGGGAAGCGGGCTTTGGCGGTTACCGATTGCATTGGAAGGCGGCTGGGCGACCTGATATCGCCTATCCAGGACGGCATGTCGCCATATTCGTGAACGGCTGCTTCTGGCATCGCTGTCCTGCGTGTCAGCCATCCATCCCGAAGTCCAACACGGAATTCTGGAACGAGAAGTTCCGACGGAATGTTGAGCGCGACGAGCGCAAGCGCCGCGAATTGGAGAACCAGGGTTGGACGGTGTTGACCGTTTGGGAATGCGAACTAAGGGATGAGCCTAGTCGCGTTCTCCAAGAGGTAGTGAGGGCGCTGGCTCGTCCTGCTCGGGAATGAGCGGCTCGTATCCCTCGCTCCACCCAATCCATCCCCTGTTGCTCGTTCCCACCAATTCGTGGCGGATATGGAACGATTCGGGAGGCTCAAGCCCGATTATCGCCATGGGCACCGTAAGCATGGTGCGCAGCGGCAGCAGGTGGCTAACGTACTTCTCGTAACTGCCGACTGCGTTGTCAAAACCCCCAGCAATCTTGAGGTCTTCGGTGGCGGCGATTACCACCCCAACGCTGGTTTGGATGGCTTTGCGGACGTGGTTAATCTCGCTGGCGATTACGGGTTTCACGAGGTTCCACGCGATATTGCCGCCGTGGTTGAAGGCGACTTCTATGGAGACACCTGTTCGCTCCTGCCCGCGTTCAGGCGAGGCATGGTCGGGTATGTCTATCTGCTTTGCGAAGTCCAGCAGCCACGTCCTGTCGCCGTACTCGGATTCGGCGAATATCGGACTCTGAGCCTGCCATCCTGCCGCGACCAAGTCGTCGTTGAGCAGGCTGTTCAGCGATTTTGAGATGCTCTTCGCATGTCCTTCGTGGTGGTCTCGGAAGTGACAAGCCAATCGCTCGTCGGTCAGACCGCTGATGGCACGGAGTACTTCATCCCAGAGTGGTTGGTATTCGGGCACGGTCTCAAGCAGTTCGACACCGTGTCGGTATGAATGCGTTCGGAATCTCACAGTGCATCGCCGCCTTGCGTGTCCGATGGACGAGGCACATCTTCGAACTGGAGCAAGCCCGTTGCTTCGCTGAACGAGTACCGAACGAGGCGAAGTTCTACCCCGCCCCACCGGAGGGTGCGTGCGGGTCTGCGTCCGATGGTGTAGAGGCGCAGACCAGAAGAGGCGACTCTCGCCCAGACACCATCATCGAAATCGTGGGCGACCAAGAACGCTCTAACCATCGAGTAGTCGCCGCCTGCGTATTCGTCCTTGACCCAGTCGACGTAGCGCATGACCTGTTCAACATCATCGGGGACGGCGACGTCCTTCTTTACCTCCCCGACCATGTACCTGCTGACCACGGGTTCATAGCCTTCCATGAACGCGTAGCCGAACATGTCCATCGAGTCCATCCACTTTGAAGGCTTCATCGGCGAGGCAGGCACCTGATGAGAGATGTAGTCCCACTCACCGAAGACAGCGGTCGTCTGTGGTTCGCCTGCCGTAAGTTGGGCTACGACCCCTGCCTCAACCGCCATCTCATGTCGAATGGCGGTTCCATCGGCAAGTTCCGTGAGTAGCGGAGTCACGCTCATTGAATACGCACCACCTGCGGTCAAGTCGGCGATGCGCTCGTGGACTGAGGTGTTGAGTACCGCGAATGGTTCCTCTGTCGGCAGGTCTTCCTCAAACGTGCTGCGGTTGGCGCGTAGAAGTGCGCTCCGAAACGCCAGGTCTTCTTCATCGTCAAAACGGATGAACGTGCGGTTCGCCATTGTGCGGACGACCCTGAAAGCCGAGACATCCGAAGACAGCAGGTCGTCCATGTCCACACGGTTGGCGAAGAAGACGGGGTCGGGTTCGAAGGTGCATATCCACCTTTGGTTCTCGCTGCCCTCTCCCGCGTCCCACAGCAATGCCTCTTGAACGTCGTTGTAGCCGACGCTAGTCAGGGCAGACGAGTTCGGGTAGTTCTGATACTTGCAATCGTTGCCGACATTCACCAGGCGCCCTATGCCGTAGACCTGTCTGCTTGAGAAGAAGTAGATGTGGTCGCCCGCCTGCATGCAGGCGTAGTCCGCCATTGTTGCCTCAGCGGGGAGCGCCCAACTCGACCAGGCACCTACAGGGCGCGGGCGCAGGATGGTGGCGTATGTGCCACTCGAAAGGCAGGTCGTCACCGAGGAACTGTCACTCAAGACGACGAAGTAGCCTGCCACGGACCCCCCAGTTCGAAAGCATGTGGCTAGACCCCCATCTGTGGCTAGCCCAAGCATGGTCATGGTAACCGCCGCGCACTCTGCTGTACATGCACCGTGAGGTGCTGTGCAGTTCGTATCGCAGCGTGGGACTCGGTGCCCACAAACGTGTCTGGCACCCCGGCACATGCGGGCGAAGAGGAGCCAGATTCAGATACGGATGTTGCCATGCTCGCAGGCTGATTTCGCCTTCGAAAGACGATGCTCAGGGGCGCGTAAACAAACGCCCCGAGACTGTAAACACCCTCGGGCGAAGAGGGGTATCGGGGTACACCAGGCATCTTGCTCGGTGTACACACCTTCTGAACTTGGGGAACTTGGCTCAAAGCAAACCAGTACTTCGTCCCAGACTGCGGGTCACACTTGTAGTATTTCGATGTCTACACGATTCGGGGCTAGTTCTCACCAGCCACCAAACCCACAACTTCACCAAGGTCTGACCGACCTTAGGAATCTGTTCTGTTCATTCGCCACCCGTCTCGTCCATGACACTGGCTGAAGTGCGCAAAGGACGCTATCGTCCTGGCGTTGTCGTCGGCAGGGGTGTCGTTGGACGGTCGCGCACGAGAAGCGCTGAACCTCTTGGTTGCTCAGTATCGGCAACTTGCCCCGACGGACTCCATCCTTCCAGAGATAGACGAAGACGACCCCGAACAGATTGCGCGTCTGCTGGCGGCGGTAGCCCTCTGCGGCACGCAGACCCAATGGGGTCATTCCGTGGGCGTGTATCGCTCGCTCAGCGGCTTCTTGCGATACCTCGGTGTTTCTCATCTCTCTCAACTGGCGGATGCCAAGCGGGAAGACCTCTCTCATGCCGTATGGATGTGCCTTCGCTCGGTTCCCGACCGCAAGGTGAGCGAATGTGTAGGCATCATTCGGCACGTCGCCCGCGCCGTCTGCTTCATCCACGAAGACTTCGCCGCTGTCCATATATGGGACAAGTCCCGCCTCTGCGAGTTCGTTCGAAAGATGACCGACGAGGATGTCGCGGCCCTATTCATCTGCCGAGTTCTTCTCGGGCGTGAGGATGTCACGGTTGCTGTCATTCCTTCGGGTGGAGTCATCAGCCTCATGACTCACCTGACCCTTGTTGACTGGACTACGGGATTGCTCGGTGGTCGGGAGGCAATCCGCCAGGAAGCCATTGAGGTTCTTGAGAAACTGTCGTCCACCGACGTGCTCGCTCTCTTCTGGTGGGGCTTCCAGGGATGCAGTGAAGCCTGTGCGATGCCGTGCCCCTGCTATTCGGTGTGCCCGAGCCTGTGTGAGGGGCTGGTCTGATGTCGACCGAGGTTCGAGTAGCCACTGCAAGGGAAATGCGAATCGGACAGACGCTGGCAGCACTCTTCTACGGCGAGATGGTCACGCCGCCTTCGGAACGAAAAGTCGGCAGTCGTGAAGACTTCCACCGTCTGCTGTTTTCCATGATTTCTAATCGTATGACCAGATTTGAGGATGCTCTCGCCCTGCCTCATCTCCTGTGTCAGCGCCTTGGCGGGGACGACGTTCTTGAGTGTTTAACTAGTCATTCGGTGGATGAGATTGCGGAGGTAATCGCCCGACCGCGAGCGCTGCATCGCTACCCGATGAGGATTGCTACGAGCCTCTGTACCTCTGCTCGTCAGATTTCGGAAACGTGGAGTGGCAACCTGTCTGAGATGTGGCGGGACGAGCCGCTTCCCAGCACCCTCGTCCAGCGCTTGAAGACACTTCATGGCGTGGGGGACAAGATAGGGAATCTGACGGTCAGATGCCTGATGCTCGACTTCACTAACGTGACCGTGTGGTCAGGACTGAGTTCTTTGCGTCCCTCTTGTGACCGTCACGTCCTGCGGGTATTCCACCGCCTGGGTCTCACGAAGTCAGAACAGGACATCGCTGGACTGTACGAGATGAGCGAGGTCATTCGTCCTCACGCGAGTTTGGAATGCGAGGGTGCCTGGCTCGTAGGGCTTGACTGGTGCAAATCGGGCTGCCCGCGATGCCACGGAAATGAAGAGGGCGAGCCTTGCCCGCTGTTTCGGCTCTGTTTTTCCGCTTGCTAGTTCATCAGTCGTGTCGTCCACCAGCGACATATGTCTGACATGACTCAACTGTAAAGGGATGCGATTCAACATCCAGGGATTGCACGGCGCTTCTGTCAGTAAGCAACCGAACAAGCGACAGAGATGCCCTCAGAAAGCCCCTGAGTTAGGCAGTCTCCGCTGTCTATGGTCGCGGGCGATGAAGCGCCCACATTGGTTCTTCTGGCGGCAATCCGTAAGGAATACCGACAGAGGCGACGAACGAACCAATCGCCGCAGGGTTTCGTCGGTTCCAGATACGCCGCTGGAAGGGCGGTCAACCTTTCGGCTATCGCGGTGGTCAACATTTCGATGAACGAAGAGCCAGACTCGGGAAACGGGCGAACGAGCAATCGCACCGACGTTCTCTGGCGGTTATCACATTGGCGGGCTGTTGGAACCCCAAAAGGACAGGCGAGAATACCAATATTCCTAAATGAACTCTGCCGATACTGAGAAATGGGTGTCGGCGTAGGGGAACACCACATTTCGTAGGAATCCATTAGGCAAGTCCATTGAGGTCGGCGGCGGCACCAAGTCGGCGGCGAAACATCAGCGGGGGCAACAAGTGGTGCTCGAGCCATTGTTATCCCAGGTCTGACAGCAATCGATTAACTGTCAAGAGAGCCACGCGAAGGAAGAGAACGACCCCGTTCATGGGGTCGTTCTCTTGTTGTCCGGTCAGTGGGCAGAATTGCGGGGCGACCGGTCCAGGCTCGTCCACCATTCTTGCCAAACAGCAGACCAGGGACTGATTGCCGCGAGATTCCTCTCCATATCAACGACACCGTAGGCGAAGTAGCCGTCGTATCGTCTGATGGCGAAAACGGAAGACCCATTGCCTACCAGCGACAGCA
>Ga0209540_10001517_pt1 | contig 17451 bp, 6 predicted proteins | sample BarGraIncu01121A_FD_184501 | JGI IMG/M metagenome (GOLD analysis project Ga0209540, IMG submission 184501) | Arctic peat soil microbial communities from Barrow, Alaska - Barrow Graham LP Incubations 011-21A (SPAdes) (version 2) | ecosystem: Environmental > Terrestrial > Soil > Wetlands > Peat... | reverse complement strand
AACGGCCAGGAAGACAGTTTAAGAGGAAAATTGCGACTCCGTCCCAGAAATTGAGGTTTCATAAATATGGTAAGAGAGTTTTGGCTTAACTTAATGACATTGGCCTTCAGGCGTGGAGAGGGTTCAACTATATGACGGCTGCATAACCATTCCATATTATCAAGCGGTGCTTTGCGATCTTTGCGGTAAGCAATTCACACTTTTAACCGCGAAGAACGCAAAGTAGTAAAAATCGTACAAACATGTAATGTAAAGGTCTCGAAAAAATACAATGCTTTTCTTAGGTTTTTCAAATTGAATTATACTATTTTTGGTTGAGGGATTGGAATGATAAACTTGCCGCCTTTTTCCCGATAAGCTCCCTGTTGCTTTAAAATCTCATCTGCAAAATTCCATGCCAGGAGCAAAACATAATCGGGCATTTCCTCGATCAGCTTTGATGTTGGTAGAATCGGTAGATGGTTGCCACCCATATACCGACCTTGCTTGAATTTATTCATGTCAACTATGTATTCTAACAAATCCTTCCCCAATCCACAATAACTGAGAAATGTTGTAGCTTTTGCAGCTGCACCGTAGGCTACTATTGTCTTTCCTTCCTGCTTCAGGTCACGTAAAAGCTTTACCAGAGAATCCTTCATTTCATGTGCTTGCCTGGCAAAATTCAGATAGTAATCGATCTGGTTGATCCCTTTCTTTGACTCTTCTGCAATTAGTGACCGTACAGATTCACTTACATTTTCATGGTGCTCCACAAACAAACGCAAGGAGCCACCATAGGTGGAAATTCGCTCAACCTTATTCAGGTAAAGTCCATGTTTTCTAAACAGGTTGTCTAATGCTGTAGCTGAAAAATAACATAGATGCTGGTGATAGACCGTATCAAACTCCCGATGGTCAACCAGGTCACCTACATAATGTACCTCGAAAACCGCCATACCGGTATCCTTTAAAAGGGTCTTTATCCCTTCCACAAAACCATTCAGGTCAGGCACATGGGCAAGGACATTATTAGCGAGGAAAATATCTGCCATGCGGCCTTCTTTTTTCAATTTTTTTGCCAGATTCATGCTAAAGAACGTACACAAGGTAGGAATACCAGCTTTCTGAGCAGTTTCGGCCGGCCCTTCCGCAGGATCGATGCCAAGAACCGGAATTCCGATTTTGACAAAATTCTTCAGCATATAGCCATCATTACTTGCTGCTTCAATGACCAGGCTTTTGGAGTCTAATTTTCTTGACCGGATAATTGCCTCGGCACTCTTTCTAAAGTGTTCGAGTAATGCCGGTGAAACTGAAGAAAAATATGGATAATCTTTAAAAAACAAGATTTCCGGGGGCACGGATTCAGTTATTTGCACCAACCTGCACTCCGGGCAAAAAACCAGTTCAAGGGGAGCCGTCAATTCAGGCCCTTTTAACTGCTCTTTTGTGAGGAGACGATCTGCAAGAGGTGTTTGACCATAATCCAGAATCGATTTAAGTTCACTATTTCCGCAGGAAAAGCATTTTGGTTCTGAGTTATTCATTATTTGATCCTCCTAACTTTCTGCCTTTGTCCAGCGAAGAGTGTTATCTAAACGACCACTACTTAATAATTGCTTAATATGATCTATTCGACGATAGCGAGGCCCTTCAAACTCCTCCTGGCGCAGGCCAATTCTCTTATAAGCCTCATACAATTCTTTTGCTCCCAGTCTCGCGGTCCAGCGAGGTTTGTAAGGAAGCGTCTGGGATATTTTATTACATAACACACGATAATTACGCTTATCTGGCTCTGCCCCTGACGAGAACTCTATTTTACTGCCAGGTACGGTTTCTGCAACAATTTGCGCAATATCACTGATGCGATAATTCTCCTCTGTCCGGCCAACATTGAACGCCTCATTATGGACCAGATCGCGAGGAGCACCCAGAACAGTTAAGAAAGCCAGTGACATATCCTGGATATGTACAATTGGACGCCAGGCAGAACCATCGCTTTTCAGAAAAACTTTTCCTGTGGTAAATGCCCAGGCTATCAGATTATTCAATACAAGATCAAAACGCAGGCGCGGTGAAACCCCATATGCAGTGCCGCTTCGCAAAAAAGTTGGACTAAAATCTTTATCTGCCAGTTTGGCTACTTCCTGTTCAACCTTTACCTTAGATGCGCCATAAGGCGTGACCGGATTGAAGGATGATTGCTCATCAAGCCATTCCTGGACACCTGCGCCATAATTACTACATGATGAGGAAAAAATAAAGCGTTCAACGCCCACTTTTTTTGCTAAAGTCGCAATTCTCAGGGATGCTTTGTAGTTAATATCAAATGTCAACTCCGGATTCAGGTCGCCAAGAGGATCATTTGAAAGGCCAGCCAGGTGGATTATTGCGTCAATTCCTTTCAAATCATTTGCTTCAATATCCCGGATATCTTTTTTTATTTCAGGAAAGTCTACATTTTTTTCCATTTCTCCAAATGTTGATCCTTCGTATAGATTGGAATCAAGCCCAACGATATCATACCCTGCCTCTTCTAACATGGGTACCATGATCGTACCCACATAGCCATTATGTCCAGTTACTAATACTCGCATTTTCTCACTCCCATACTTTCCAGGGTGCTTTTCCACTTTGCCATAGTTTCTCCAGTATATATTTCTCACGTAATGTATCCATACATTGCCAGAAGGATGTATGTTGGTATGCCATCAGTTGCCCATCTTTAGCCAGTCGTTCCAGCGGTTCTTTCTCCCACCCTGTATCATCGCCGTCAATATAATCGAAAACACCGGGCTCAAGAATGAAAAAAGCTCCATTTATCCAGCCTTCACCTGTTTGGGGCTTTTCTGTGAATTCTGTTATCCTGCTATTTTCAATGGTAAGATGGCCATATCGTGCCGGAGGTCGTACTGCTGTCAGGGTGGCTAATTTCCCGTGGGAGCGATGGAATGCCAGGAGGTCATTTAGATTCACATCAGAGACACCATCTCCCCATGTTAACATAAATGTCTCATTGCCCAGGTGCTTTGCCAGCCTTTTTATCCTGCCCCCGGTTTGGGTATTAGTTCCCGTATCAACAAGTTTGACCATCCAGTCCGGTTTATCGCCCTGTTCGGTTTGTATCCTGCCTGATTTGAGATCAACGGTCAGATCACTGTTCAAAGAACAATAGTCCACCATATACTTTTTTATCGCTTCACCTTTGTATCCCAGGGCGATCACAAAATCTTTGAAGCCGTAGTGAGCATAATGCATCATTATATGCCACAGGATGGGCTTTCCTCCTATCTCTACCATAGGCTTTGGTCTTATTTCAGTCTCTTCTGCTAAGCGCGTGCCGTATCCACCGGCGAGAATTGCAACTTTCATTCGAATCACCTCAAATCATTTATCTGTCATCTTATGTTTATTTTTTACTGAGTTTGTTCCTGAATTTTTGTATAGTCCCGGAATAAATAATAATGAATATAAGTTCTTTCCCCATTCTTCTTGAGGATAAACGCATCCAATTTCCCATATGCATATAGCAATATACCCGATCATATAAGCTTAGAGAAGAACGATGAATAAATCTAAAATATTCAAAAAAAAGGTTCCATGTCCATAATGTGATTTTCCCTTCTTTTGATGGATCGAACCAACCTCCTCGAAGGTAAATGTTTTTGTATGTCATAGTGAATCGTTCAGGATGCTCCCTGTTGAAGAAAAGATTCTGGGGAATTTTATGAAACCTACCAAGCAAACCTAGTTCTACAAGCAAACCCCTATCTGAGTCAGGGTATGCTTTTATGAGGGAAGTTTTCCTGAGCGCATCTGAACGTATCAATCCGAATACAAACAAACACCAGTGACCTAAATATATAAGGTCACTAAACCTGTCCCGTGAATGCAGTGAATTAACTTTATTCAATTCGTTAACATGGCATGCGATTACATCCCCATTTTTATCGATAAATTGCACTCTGGAACTGCACAGAATAATTGTGTTATCTTTATCAAGCACTTCGACACATTTCGAGATGTAGTCCGGGGCTATGAGGTCATCATGAGCAGCCCATTTAAAATATTCACCCTTTGAAAGCTTGAAAACGTTATTGAAATTCCAGGAAGCTCCTTGATTTTGTTCATTTCGGTAGTAACGAATGCGCGGATCTTTGGCAGCATATTCCCGGCAAATCCCGGGTGTCTTATCTGTGGAGGCATTATCAGAGATAATAAGCTCAAAATCAGTAAAAGTTTGAGCCAGGATCGAATCTATTGCTTCTTTAAGGTAATTTTCACCATTATACACAGGTAAACCTATGCTCACCTGCGGTTTGTTGTTTTTTAGGGTAATTTCCTTCATCTAATGTCCCGTAGTATTCTGCAGAAATATTTATAATTTTTTTTCATATCTGCAATATTATATATTTACTTAATAGATAATAAATATCCTATTAAATACAGTTACATTATCTTATCCCATACATATATATTTATACTTATTCAATAAATGAGCATTTTTTTTTTTAGCTCAGACATAATTACACCTTCTCCAGTCGGATGGCATCTATATAGTAGATGTCCCCTGCTCCCGCATAGTCTGCAAACCAGAACATCAATCGTCCATCGCTAACTGTACCAGTGAAAAAACCCGTGGTATTAAAGTCAGTCGTGAAGGTCTGCCAGCTGGTACCCAGGTTTGCCGTAAAGTCTGGAGCATAGGAAGTATATGGTGAAACATGTTTAATAAGCCTTACAGTCATATCATGTCCCGTCGTTGAATATGCCGAAAAACTCAGCCGATAGCGGGTGTTTGGTAGCAAGGTTATCCCTGTCTGATACAACTGGATGTTCGTGCCGGCACTGTTAAAGGTTAGTTTAGCGGCATTATTTCCTTCAAAGCCGGGAGATGCAGTACTGAATGTCCCCGTACCGCTCGTATATAATGTCCATGATGCAGTTCCAGATTCAAAACCTGGATTGCTGATTATATTGATCGAAAGGGGTGCTGTGATGAACTGCCAGGTATAAGATGACGACATATTATTTCCTGCTAAATCCCTTGCACCGGTTCCAACTGTGACAATGTAGGTCGTATTGTAGGAAAGGTTCGATGCCGGGGTATATTTCATTGTGTTCCCGCTCCAGCTAAAACTTCCTGTGGTTGCAGGGGAAGTGGAGAATGCTGACTGGACAGATGAATTATTCATCGCTTTACCAAAGGTTACATTTATCTGGGAGATTATTGGAACATTCGTTCCATTGGGTGTGGTCCCGATAACGGTAGGAGGTGTTGTATCTCGAACTGTTGTGAAAGGCCAGGTATATGAAGATGTCATACTATTGCCTGCTGAATCCTTAGCACCGGTTCCAATTATGACATTATAGGTTGTATTGTAAGCTAGGTTAGAAACAGGGATAAAGATCATAGTATTTCCCATCCAGCTGAAACTGCCTGTTGTAGCAGGGAGTGTTGAGAACGAAGATTCGGCGGTTGGTTTATTCATCGCTTCGCTAAATGTTACATTAATCCGAGAGGCAATAGCTGCATTAATTCCTGTTGGTGAATTATTGAAAACCGAGGGAGGCATTATATCTGAAACCGTCGTGAACCGCCAGGAATACGAAGATAACATATTATTGCCTGTTGAATCCATGGCACCGGTTCCAACTGTGACATTATAGGTTGTATTGTAAGCGAGGTTAGAAATCGGTATGTAGGTCATATTGTTCCCGCCCCAGCTAAAGCTCCCTGTGGTTACAGGGGAAGTGAAGAACGCTGACTGGGCTGACGCATTATTCATCGGTTTACTAAAGGTTACAGTTATCTGTGAGATGATTGGAACATTTGTTCCATTGGGTGTGTTCCCGATGACAGATGGGGGCGTCATATTTCGAGATGTTGTGAAAGGCCAGGTATAAGAAGATGTCATATTATTACCTGCTGAATCCATAACACCAGTTCCAACCGCAACATTATAGGTTGTATTGTACGCCAGGTTCGAAACAGGGGTGTAGGTCATATTATTTCCTATCCAGCTGAAACTACCCGTTGTAGCAGGGAATGTTGAGAACGAAGATTCGGCGGTTGGTTTATTCATCGCTTCACTGAATGTTACATTAATCCGGGAGGCAATTGATACATTAATTCCTGTAGGTGCGGTGCTGATAACTAAGGGAGGTACTCTGTCTGGAACTGTTGTGAAAGGCCAGGTATATGAAGATGTCATATTATTTCCTGCTCCATCCTTGGCACCGGTTCCAATTATGACATTGTAAGTTGTGTTGTATGCAAGATTCGAAGCAGGGGTGTAGGTCATATTGTTCCCGCTCCAGCTAAAGCTCCCTGTTGTAGCAGGGAATGTTGAGAATGCTGATTCGGCTGTTGGTTTATTCATCGCTTCACTGAATGTTAAATTAATCCGGGAGGCAATTGATACATTAATTCCTGTGGGCGTGTTCCCTATAACCGAGGGAGGCATTATATCCGGAACTGTTGTGAAAGGCCAGGTATACGAGGAGAGCATATTATTACCTGCTGAATCCATAGCACCGGTTCCAACCGTAACACTATAAGTTGTGTTATATACGAAGTTTGAACCCGGTGTGTAGGTAGTGTTGTTTCCGCTCCAGGTGAAATTCCCTGTTGTTGCTGGAATAGTTGAGAATGCTGATTGCACGGATGCCTGGTTCATCGGTTTACTGAAGTTCACTGAGATCCTGGCTGCGATCGGAACATTCTGGCCCGTGGGCGAATTCCCGACAACCACTGGAAGTATTGGGGGGGTAGCAATGACTTTCTCCAGTCGGATGGCATCTAGGTAGTAGGTGTCTCCTGCTGCCGCAAAGTCCGCAAACCAGAACATCAATCGTCCATCATTTACCGTAGCTGTAATATAACCCGTGGTATTAAATTCAGTCGTGAAAGTCTGCCAGCTGCCACTCAGGTTTGCCTTGAAATCCGGAGCGTAAGCAGTATATGGCGAAACATGTTTAATAAACCTCACAGTCACATCATGTCCCGTCGTTGAATATGCCGAAAAACTCAGCCGATAGCGGGTGTTTGTTTCCAGGATTATCCCGGTCTGGAACAACTGGATGTTCGTGCCAGCACTGTTAAAGGTAAGTTTAGCGGCATTATTTCCCTCAAAGCCGGGAGATGCAGTACTGAATGTTCCCGTGCCGCTCGTGTAGAAAGCCCATGATGCAGTTGAGGATTCAAACCCGGGATTGCTGATTATATTGATCGAAAGGGGTGCTGTGATGAACTGCCAGGTATAAGATGACGGCATATTATTTCCTGCTAAATCCGTTGCACCGATTCCAACTGTGACAATATAGGCCGTATTGTAGGAAAGGTTCGATGCGGGAGTATATTTCATTGTGTTCCCACTCCAGCTAAAGCTCCCTGTAGTTGCAGGGGAAGTGGAGAACGCTGATTCTGCGGATACATTATTCATCGCTTTACCAAAGGTTACAGTTATAGGGGAGAGGATTGGAACATTCGTTCCATTGGGTGTGGTCCCGATGACAGAGGGGGGCGTCATATCTCGAGATGTTGTGAACGGCCAGGTAAAAGAAGATGTCATATTATTGCCCGGAATATCCTTAGCACCGGTTCCAATTATGATATTATAGGTTGTATTGTATGCGAAGTTCGAAACAGGGGTATAGGTCATATTATTTCCTGTCCAGCTGAAACTACCTGTTGTGGCAGGGAATATTGAGAATGCTGATTCGGCGGTTGATTTATTCATCGCTTCATTGAACGTTACATTAATCCGGGAGGCAATTGATACATTAATTCCGGTGGGTGCTGTGCTGATAATTAAGGGAGGTATTCTGTCTGGAACCGTTGTGAACCGCCAGGTATACGAAGCTAGGATATTATTGCCTGTTGAATCCATGGCACCGGTTCCGACCGTGACATTATAGGTTGTATTATAAGCGAGGTTAGAAATCGGTATGTAGGTCATATTGTTCCCGCTCCAGCTAAAGCTTCCTGTAGTTGCAGGGGATGTTGAGAACGCTGACTGGGCTGATGCATTATTCATCGCTTTACTAAAGGTTACAGTTATCTGTGAGACGAGTGGAACATTCGTTCCATTAGGTGTTGTCCCGATAACATAAGGAGGTGTTGTATCTTGAGATGTTATGAAAGGCCAGGTAAATGTAGAGGCCAGATTATTGCCTTCGACATCCTTAGAACCGGTTCCAATTATGACATTATAGGTCGTATTGTACGCGAGGTTCGAATCGGGGGTGTAGGTCATATTATTTCCTATCCAGCTGAAACTGCCTGTTGTAGCAGGGATTGTTGAAAACGATGATTCAACGGTTGATTTATTCATCGCTTTGTTAAATGTTGCATTGATCCGAGAGACAATAGATACATTAGATCCGGTGGGTGTGGTTCTGATAACTAAGGGAGGCATTCTGTCTGGAACTGTTGTGAAAGGCCAGGTGTACGAGGAGAGCATATTATTACCCTCAAGATCCATGGCACCAGTTCCAATTGTGACATTGTAAGTTGTGTTGTACGCCACGTTCGAAGTCGGTGTGTAGGTCATATTGTTCCCGCTCCAGCTAAAGCTCCCCGTTGTGGCAGGGAGTGTTGAGAACGCTGATTCGGTGGAGGATTTATTCATCGCTTCGCTAAATGTTACATTGATCCGAGAGGTAATGGATATATTAATTCCGATAGGAGAATTCTCGATAACCGCCGGGGGTGTTAAATCCTGTTCTATAGTTGTGAACTGCCATTCATTTGGGGATGGCATATTATTACCCTCAAGATCCATTGCACCAGTTCCAATTGTGACATTGTAATTTGCGCCGTATGCAAGATTCGAAGACGGGGTATAGATCATATTTTTCCCGCTCCAGCTAAAGCTTCCTGTGGTTGCAGGGGAAGTGGAGAACGCTGACTCTGCTGATACATTATTCATCGCTTTACTAAAGGTTGCAGTAATTTGTGAGATGATTGGAACATTCGTACCATCGGGTGTGGTCCCGATGACAGATGGGGGTGTCATATCTCGAGATGTTGTGAAAGGCCAGGTATACGAGGAGAGCATATTATTACCCTCAAGATCCCTGGCACCCGTTCCAATTGTGACATTGTAAGTTGTGTTGTATGCAAGATTCGAAAGCGGGGTATAGGTCATATTGTTCCCGCTCCATGTAAAGCTCCCTGTGGTTGCAGGGGAAGTGGAAAACGCTGACTGGGCTGATGCATAATTCATCGCTTTACCAAAGGTTACAGTTATTTGTGAGCTGATTGGAACATTCGTTCCATTGGGTGTTTTCCCGATGATAGAGGGGGGCGTCATATCTCGAGATGTTGTGAAAGGCCAGGTATATGAAGATATCATATTATTGCCTGCGACATCCTTAGCACCGGTTCCAACCGTGATATTATAAGTTGTATTGTACGCGAGGTTCGAAACAGGGATGTAGGTCATATTGTTCCCGCTCCAGCTAAAGCTCCCTGTTATGGCAGGGAATGTTGAAAATGCTGATTCGGCGGTTGATTTATTCATCGCTTCACTAAATGTTACATTAATCCGGGAGGAAATTGATACATTAATTCCTGTGGGCGTGGTGCTGATAACTAAGGGAGGTATTCTATCTGGAACTGTTGTGAAAGGCCAGGTATACGATGTCATATTATTGCCTGCGGCATCCTTAGCACCGGTTCCAACCGTGATATTATAAGTTGTATTATACCCGAGGTTCGAAACGGGAGTGTAGGTCATATTGTTCCCGCTCCAGCTAAAGCTCCCTGTTATGGCAGGGAATGTTGAAAATGCTGATTCGGTGGTTGATTTATTCATCGCTTCACTGAATGTTACATTGATCCTGGAGGCAATTGATACATTAATTCCTGTGGGCGTGGTGCTGATAACTAAGGGAGGTATTCTGTCTGGAACTGTTGTGAAAGGCCAGGTATACGATGTCATATTATTGCTTGCGACATCCTTAGCACCGGTTCCAACCGTGATATTATAAGTGGTATTATACGCGAGGTTCGAAACGGGAGTGTAGGTCATATTGTTCCCGCTCCAGCTAAAGCTCCCTGTTGTAGCAGGGAATGTTGAAAATGCTGATTCGGTGGTTGATTTATTCATCGCTTCACTGAATGTTACATTGATCATGGAGGAAATTGATACATTAATTCCTGTGGGCGTGTTCCCAATAACCGAGGGAGGCATTATATCCGGAACTGTTGTGAAAGGCCAGGTATACAAGGAGAGCATATTATTGCCTGCTGAATCCATGGCACCGGTTCCAACAGTTACGCTATAAGTTGTGTTATATACAAAGTTCAAACCCGGTGTGTAGGTAGTGTTGTTTCCGCTCCAGGTGAAATTCCCTGTTGTTGCTGGAATAGTTGAGAATGATGATTGCACGGATGCCTGGTTCATCGGTTTACTGAAGTTCACTGAAATCCTGGCTGCGATCGGAACATTCTGGCCAGTGGGCGAATTCCCGACAACCACTGGAGATATTGGCGCGGCAATGACCTTCTCCAGTCGGATGGCATCTATGTAGTAGGTGTCTCCAGCTGACGCAAAGTCTGGGAACCAGAACATCAATCGTCCATCGCTCACTGTACCTGTGGTTGTATTAAATTCAGTCGTGAAGGTCTGCCAGCTTGTACCCAGGTTTGCTTCAAAATCTGGCATATAGGCAGTATATGGCGAAACATGCTGGAACAGCATCACAGTCACATCATGTCCTGTGGTTGAATAAGCAGCAAAACTTAGCCGATAACGGGTGTTTGTTTCCAGTGTTATTCCGTTCTGAAACAACTGGATGTTAGTACCAGTACTACTCAATGCAAGCATGGCAGCATTATTGCCTTCAAAACCAGGAGGCTGCACATTGAAGGTGCCTGTGCCGCTCGTATAGAATGTCCATGATGTGGTTCCTGATTCGAAATTTCCATTATCCAGTATATTTACGGTTGTTGAAACTGTAAGCACCGCCGAGTTGCTTGTAACGCTGCCTAAAGCATTGGACACGATAACACGATATGCAGAGCCGCTGTCAGCCAGGGTCAAAGGTGGAGTTACATATGATGAACCATATGCCTGGCTGATATTTACACCATTCTTCTGCCACTGATAGGAAAGAGGCAATGTTCCCGCCGCTACGACGCTGAATATTGCTGTTTGACCTACCTGAACATTCTGGGCACCTGGCTGAGTTGTGATGCTTGGTAGAGTATTAGCTTCAGAATTTTGGTATACATTAAGATTATCAACATAGAAAACGCCTTTGTAAAAACCGCTGGAAAGTTGTACATATGCAGGGTCATTAAATTGAGATGATAATGCGCCAACATTGATATCGTCAATATAGAATGTTGATGATTTATCATTCTGTATAGATATTCTAAATTTATGCCAACCCACTGTTCTTGGAATTGATGTTATCTTGTAGGTATAGATTTTATCATGATAACTATAAAACGCGCTTGAAGAAATAGTCCATACGCCGATGCCAACCATTTCATTGATATTACTAACAACTCTGAATAATTTCATTCCCGTCGCATTACCGTCATCGTAAAAATCAATCTCAAAACTTAAATTCTGCCCAACAGATACTTTTCGCCTTACATCAACGTATTCATTAACATTACCATCGAATTTAAGCATTGCAGAATATTGGCCGTTCTTGACCTGTAAAGAATTACGATAAAAATCCCCTATTTTGTTATAATATTCCCAATGATAATCCTTTTTTAAATCAGTCAATGAAGTTTCGGAATAACCCATATGCCAGGTTTCCAGGGTTCCAATAGAGGCCGCACTATACCATATTTTTACTGAATTGTTAATATAGTTAATAGCAGATTGATATATTTCTTCATTATCCCAGTTCTTGCCAGGGCCTAATATTTTTCCGGGTAAAACATTCCAATTTAATTTATCGATGCTATAAGCAAAGAATAATTCATTGTTACTAGTAACTACTCCTGTACCGGCAGATATCACCATCCAATATTCGTTCAATTCCGGAATGTATTGTGTATTAATATGCCAGATAATTTTACCAGGAATGCTAATCGGGACGATCTGTGGACTGCTCCAGTGAATTCCATCGTTACTATTTCTCAGGATTACCTGAGTAGAAGTAGCCTGGCTCCCCTGAGTTCCAGTGTCAACATACCACAAATAAAACAGGCCATCAGCTGAATTATATACTACTGCGGGGGCAATGAGTTGATAGTTTGGCAATTCCAATAATGTCTGCTCGGGGCTCCAGGTAATTCCATTATTGCTGCTTTTCATTTTCAGTATGTCATAAGGGGTACTCACTTCCCTGTAATATAAATATAATGTCCCATTTTTAAAAGCAAGATTGGGATCGCTATCATAGCCAGATATTGGCAGAACTATGGGGTTTGTCAATCCCTGTGGAACCACCCAATTATATCCGTCATTGGAGGTTACTATTGAAGGATTTTCAAAATCGCTATTAGTATTCGGATATGGAGTCATAGCCATCCAGTATTTATAGCCTTTCCAACCGGATGCATTGTAATATACATCCGGATGTACAGCTTGCCCGCTGCCATCATATGTTGGAATTGTCAGGTATGTCCTATTGTTGAACAATACATTTTCAAAATCATCCTGGACTTGAGGAAGTGTTGGTGTTGGCGTTGGCGTTGGAGGCGGAGTGGTAGTGAGTAAATCGCTATATGTAACTACATCAATGGCGTTGCTTTTGCTTTTTATGTAATTGCTGATTTGTTGTAAATTAGATTGAGAGTATGTGTATGTAGAAGGGGCTGGATTGTCTATAACAATTGTATGAAATAGCAACACAAGTGTTTTATTTTGCGATATTGCGGTATCGATTTCACCCATTACTTCTTGAGGAGAAATTATGTCGTCAACCTCAAATATCTTGATAGCATAATCGCCAGCAGTTATAGTATCTTGTAATCCATATATTACACTCCTTGCAATTACATATCTCTTCTTTGTTGCATCGACAACTCTGGTATCGAATGCACCATATGGGTACGCTAAGTATCCTGCACTTCTTGAGAATCCATTTGTTATGAGCCAATCGTAACTATCATTCAATTCTGATTGGAGCTGTTGGTCGTTGAGAGTAGTCAAATCAGAATGTGTTACTGTATGGCTTGAAATATCCCATCCATTATTATATAGTTGATGATACGACTGGAGTAAGGAATCTGTAGAGTCTGAAGTTACAACAAATAATACTCCACGCTGATTGTTTGAAGAAAGTGTTTGATCTATCAGATTTACGCTGTCTTGCCAACTCGGATCGTCAAAGTTGAAAATAATTTTTGCTTTAATGGGAATCGAAGCACTGACTGCCATTATTGGCATCAACAATAGTATAAGAACTACAACTAGAATGCGGATTGTTGTTTGACATGACCTCAATCTCTTATTCATAATTGCCACCCCAAATCGCAGTAAATCCTTCAAGACTAAATCCATCTGCTTTAAGCTCGATGCTGCTTCCTGTGTCGTCCCCAGTATGCACCATTCCCGAACATGTTCTTACAACCATAACTGCCACCATTAAGATCATTATATCCACCAATTCGTGTTTCTCCATATACATTACCAAATATGGAATTTCAATCAAGTGTTTTATTCTATTTAAATGTGTCTTTTTTATAAAAAAAACATAATTATTATTATGTTAATAATCATAATATCTGGCCATGAAGTCAAAAGAATTCTCACTGCATTTAATCGAATTTTGTGCCAAAAAGAAACTCTAAGTCGGACAATTTATTGTAGATGGCCATCTCTTTACCTCATCTGCAAGGGGGGTGCAGACCAGGAGAACATCGAGACGTCTTTCGTTAGTTTGGCCCACATCCGTTTTAGTTTGAGACGAATGCTAAATAAAGATTTCTTCAGTGTTTTATCTGCCAATTGATGTTATTATGATATTATTAAAAAAAATGTACTGGAAATAAATCCAGTACAATCTTGATAATTTCTTTATATTTTCTCTAACCGGACATTATCGATGTAGTAAGTTTCTCCTGCTGCTGCAAAGGGTGCAAGCAAGAACATCAATCTTCCATCATTCACATTACTCTTAAAGCCGGCCGTTGTAAATTCGGTTGAAAATTCCTGCCAGCTCTTACTGAGATCGAATGTTTTGTCAAGACCATAGGCAGTAAAAGGTGAAACATGTTTCAATAATGCCACATTCAGGTCATTTCCGGATGTTGAATTTGCCTCAAAAGTTAACCTATAGCGGGTGTTTGGTTCAAGTATTATTCCAGACTGGTACAGCTGTGTGTTCTTTCCCTCTTTTATTATAAAGATCTTTGCAGACTTTGATCCATCAATCCCATGTCCATCTGCGGTGAAAGCACCGATTCCGTTCGTGTAGAATTGCCATGGTTTTGTCCCTGTTTCAAATCCCGGGTTCTTGACAAGATTAACTAAAGGAGTTTGCAAAACCGTTAATCTTGCTTCATTGCTAACTACACTTCCCACAGAGTTTGTCACAATGACCTGGAAAATTGAATCTTTATCCGATAAAACTGCTGGAGGGGTTGTGTAAGATGCACTTTGTGCACCAGTAATTTTTACACCATTCTTCATCCATTGATAGGTAAGTGGTTCAGTGTCTTTAGCATTTACCGTAAATGTTGCTATCTGTCCTTCATAAACAGTTTCATCCGAAGGTTGATTCAGGATTGTTGGAATGCCTGGAATACTTACTTTCGCCAATCGAACATTATCGATGTAGTAAAGATCTCCTGCCGCTGCAAACGGTGCAAGCCAGAACATCAATCTTCCATCGTTCACAGTACTCTTAAAGCCAGCTGTTGTAAATTCGGTTGAAAATTCCTGCCAGCTCTTACTGAGATCGAATGTTCTGTCAAGACCATAGGCAGTAAAAGGTGAAACATGTTTCAATAATACCACATTCAGGTCATTTCCGGATGTTGAATTTGCGTCAAAAGTTAATCTGTAGCGGGTATTTGGCTCAAGTATTATTCCAGATTGATACAGCTGTGTGTTCTTTCCCTTTCTCTTTATAAAGATCTTTGCAGACTTTGATCCATCATATCCTGGTCCATCTACGGTGAAAGAACCAATTCCGTTCGTGTAGAATTGCCATGGTTCTGTCCCTGATTCAAATCCGGGGTTCAGGATAAGATTTTGGACAACAGGAGGCACACTGGTCACGGTCACGATCGCAGTTCCGGAAACTGATCCATTGGTAGCATTTACCATGGCAATTCCCGAAGCAAGAGCAGTGAAGTTTCCTGAAGAATCAACCGTTCCCACAGTTGTGTTGCTGCTTGTCCAGGTCATTGTTGCCGGGAAGGCTGAGCCGTACTGGTCCAGTGGAGTTGCGATGAAGCTAAAACTATCACCGACGAACAGGGATTTCGTAGATGGTGAAACATTGATCGAGTTCAAGAATGGAGGCACGATAGCCAGGGTCACGGTCACTATTGAAGTTCCGGAAACTGATCCATTGGTAGCATTTACCAGGGCAATTCCCGAAGCAAGAGCAGTGAAGTTTCCTGAAGAATCAACCGTTCCAACCGTTATGTTGCTGCTTGTCCAGGTCATTGTTGCCGGGAAGGCTGAGCCGTACTGGTCCAGTGGAGTTGCGGTGAAGCTAAAACTATCACCGACGAACAGGGATTTCGTAGATGGTGAAACATTGATCGAGTTCAAGAATGGAGGCACGATAGCCAGGGTCACGGTCACTATTGAAGTTCCGGAAACTGATCCATTGGTAGCATTTACCAGGGCAATTCCCGAAGCAAGAGTAGTGAACTTTCCTGATGAATCAACAGTTCCCACTGTTGAGTTGTTGGTTGACCAGGTCACTGTTGCTGAAAATGCATTACCGTACTGGTCTTTGGGAGAAGCCAGGAAGGTGAAATTATTTCCAACGATAACTGTCTGGGCAAGAGGTGTAACGTTAATCGAGTTCAGGAATGGAGGCACGGTGGCCACGGTCACGATTGCAGTTCCCATAATAGACCCATTGCTTGCATTTACCTTAGCTGTTCCCGGATTGGAGGCAGTGAACTTTCCTGATGAATCAACAGTTCCCACTGTTGAGTTGTTGGTTGACCAGGTCACTGTTGCTGAAAACGCATTACCGTACTGGTCTTTGGGAGAAGCCAGGAAGGTGAAATTATTTCCAACGATAACTGTCTGGGCAAGAGGTGTAACGTTAATCGAGTTCAGGAATGGAGGCACGGTGGCCACGGTCACGATTGCAGTTCCCGTAATAGACCCGTTACTGGCATTTACCTTAGCTGTTCCCGGATTGGAGGCAGTGAACTTTCCTGATGAATCAACAGTTCCTACTGTTGAGTTGTTGGTTGACCAGGTCACTGTTGCTGAAAACGCATTACCGTACTGGTCTTTGGGAGAAGCCAGGAAGGTGAAATTATTTCCAACGATAACTGTCTGGGCAAGAGGTGTAACGTTAATCGAGTTCAGGAATGGGGGCACAGTGGCCACGGTCACGATTGCAGTTCCCGTAATAGACCCGTTACTGGCATTTACCTTAGCTGTTCCCGGATTGGAGGCAGTGAACTTTCCTGATGAATCAACAGTTCCCACTGTTGAGTTGTTGGTTGACCAGGTCACTGTTGCTGAAAATGCATTACCGTACTGGTCTTTGGGAGAAGCCAGGAAGGTGAAATTATTTCCAACGATAACTGTCTGGGCAAGAGGTGTAACGTTAATCGAGTTCAGGAATGGAGGCACGGTGGCCACGGTCACGATTGCAGTTCCCATAATAGACCCATTACTTGCATTTACCTTAGCTGTTCCCGGATTGGAGGCAGTGAACTTTCCTGATGAATCAACAGTTCCCACTGTTGAGTTGTTGGTTGACCAGGTCACTGTTGCTGAAAATGCATTACCGTACTGGTCTTTGGGAGAAGCCAGGAAGGTGAAATTATTTCCAACGATAACTGTCTGGGCAAGAGGTGTAACGTTAATCGAGTTCAGGAATGGAGGCACGGTGGCCACGGTCACGATTGCAGTTCCCGTAATAGACCCGTTACTGGCATTTACCTTAGCTGTTCCCGGATTGGAGGCAGTGAACTTTCCTGATGAATCAACAGTTCCTACTGTTGAGTTGTTGGTTGACCAGGTCACTGTTGCTGAAAACGCATTACCGTACTGGTCTTTGGGAGAAGCCAGGAAGGTGAAATTATTTCCAACGATAACTGTCTGGGCAAGAGGTGTAACGTTAATCGAGTTCAGGAATGGGGGCACAGTGGCCGCGGTCACGATTGCAGTTCCCGTAATAGACCCGTTACTGGCATTTACCTTAGCTGTTCCCGGATTGGAGGCAGTGAACTTTCCTGATGAATCAACAGTTCCTACTGTTGAGTTGTTGGTTGACCAGGTCACTGTTGCTGAAAACGCATTACCGTACTGGTCTTTGGGAGAAGCCAGGAAGGTGAAATTATTTCCA
>Ga0209540_10001516_pt1 | contig 17452 bp, 18 predicted proteins | sample BarGraIncu01121A_FD_184501 | JGI IMG/M metagenome (GOLD analysis project Ga0209540, IMG submission 184501) | Arctic peat soil microbial communities from Barrow, Alaska - Barrow Graham LP Incubations 011-21A (SPAdes) (version 2) | ecosystem: Environmental > Terrestrial > Soil > Wetlands > Peat... | reverse complement strand
GACTACGTGTATTACCCCGATTACCAGGTCTATTACAGCAGCAACCGACGCCAATACATATATCTGGAAGGCCGTTCGTGGGTATCGCGACCGGCGCCGCCGCGCGTCTCGGTTGACGTGCTGTTTGCCTCGCCGTCGGTAAGGCTCGATTTCCACGACTCCCCGGCGAATCATCACGCGTCGGTTGTCCGGCAGTACCCGAAACATTGGAAAGGAAACAAAGACAATGGAAAAGGAAACGACCGGGGAGGCCCCAGGTAAATGACCAACAGAATATCAGCGCTGGCAGGTTTCCAGGAATAATCATCACATTATGAAAGCTTCCAAGATTCTTTCAAACAGAGGAAAGGCCATCCCCGCGCGCCACGCTTCCAAAGGTTGCCTGGCCGCGGTGCTGGTCGTTCTCATCGGTATCAGTTGGGACATGGCCATCTGCCGGGCCCAACCGCCGGACAACGATGTGCCAGGGGCACAAGTGCTCACCCGCGGGCCGGTGCATGAGGCATTTGCCGGGATGGTCACTTTCAATCCCGAGCCGGGTATCGTGGTGACAAAAGCCCCGCCCGACGTCATCGAAGAAGTGCCGCCCGAGGAGAGGCCGGAGGGAGACAACGTCGCTTGGATTCCCGGATACTGGGCTTGGGATGACGAACGGAGCGACTTCCTTTGGGTCAGCGGCACTTGGCGCGCCCTGCCACCTGGCCGCGAATGGATGGCCGGCTATTGGGGGAAAACCACGCAAGGCTACCAGTGGATTTCCGGGTATTGGGCTGACGCCACAGCCCGGGAGACGACCTATCTGCCCCCGCCGCCAGCGACAGTGGAAGTGGGTCCCAATATCGAAGCGCCTTCCATGGACTACGGCTGGACGCCGGGTTGCTGGATCTGGTATCAGGGGCGTTACGCATGGCGCCCTGGTTATTGGGCGCAAGACCGGGCGGATTGGGATTGGATCCCCGCCTATTATGTTTGGACCCCTCGAGGATGCATCTTCGTCGGAGGTTTCTGGGATTACCCGGTTGAACGGCGCGGCGTTCTCTTTGCGCCGGTTTATTTTGAATCAGGTGTGTATTCACGGCGAGGCTACTACTACTCGCCAATGATCGTGATCGATCTGGGAGTGTTCACCGACCATCTCTTCTTGCGGCCCCGCTATAACCACTATTACTTCGGGGACTACTACGCCGCGAGCTACTTCCAAGGAGGGTTCTATGCCTCGTTTTCGTTCCAATCCAGCCGATATGGCTACGACCCGATTTATTCCCATCAACGCTGGGAGCATCGCCAGGACCGGGAGTGGGAGCACCGCGTTGAAGCGTCATACCAGTATCGCCGCGATCACGAAACCGCGCGGCCGCCGCGCACCTGGGCCGCCCAGAGAAATATCAATCCGGGCACGGCGGAGTCCAAACAGAACCGCGTGCTGGTGGCCACGTCCATTGACCAACTGGCCAAAAGAAAAGACAGTCCCCTGCGATTCCAGCCGGTGGCCAAAGAAGAAAGACAGCAGCTTGCCCAGCGGGGCCAGGAAGTTCAGAAATCCCGCGATCAGCGGCGAACGCTGGAGGCCAAGGCTGTGGGCACGGCAGTCCAAAAACCGGGCGGGGTATTCGAGCCGGCCAAAGTGACACTTCCCAGATCCCCGATTGTGGCAAAGCCGGCCAATCAGTTGGGAAGAAACCAGACTCCGCCCCAGGCGCAGCAGACACCCAAACCAGATCTTAAGTTCCAGCCCAAATCTGAAACACCGGCTCGCCAGCCAAACGTGGACCGGAGCAATCCTCAACCTAAATCGCGCCAGCCTGAGTCTGAGAAAAAGTCCGCGCCAGGGCAAAGCGAGGGGGTGCCGCGCGAAAGGCAGGTTCAACCGGAGTCGCAACCGCGCGCGAAGGAATCGGGAGCGAAAGCCCAGCAAGAATCGCAGCGGAACGCGAGCGGGCTGGAAAAGAAAGCGCAACCGGAATCACAACCGCGCGCGAAGGATGCGGCAGTGAAAACTGCGGAAGATCCGCAACGGAACGCCCGGGGATTGGAACAGAAAGCCCAACAGGAATCGCAACAACGCGCGAAAGACTCGGCAGCGAAAGCCCCGCAAGAATCGCAGCGGGTGTCGGAACAGCCCGCCAAACAAAAGCCGGCCCCGGGTGAAAAAGGTGCAACGCAACTCATCAGAAAAGACAGCAAGCAGGAAGGCGACTAAGTATGAAAAACAAAAACTTTTCCAAAACGGAAAGTCGGCCAACGCCAGAACTACAGAAAGAGAATCCCATGAATAGAACCAAACGCTTAGGCGGCAAACTCGGAATCGTGCTGTGCAGTGCGCTGCTAGGATACACAACCTACGGACAACCGTCGGTATCGGTCGCGGTGAGTGTGCCGCTGCCATCGGTGGAGATTCGCGCTGAAAGCGATTTTTATGAACCGCTCACCCCGTACGGGCGATGGGAGGTGGTCGGCTCCTACGGTCGCTGCTGGATTCCGGGCCGGGTTGAGGCCGATTGGCGCCCTTATTCCGAAGGTTATTGGCAGCGCACCGAAGCCGGCTGGTATTGGGTCAGCGATGAGCCGTGGGCTTGGGCCACGTATCACTATGGTCGCTGGAATTTCACCGACCAATATGGCTGGTATTGGGTGCCGCAGACGCAATGGGCCCCGGCCTGGGTTTCCTGGCACAGCGGTGGTGGATACATCGGCTGGTCGCCAATGTACCCGTCCGACGTGAGAGTCATCTCGCCACGAGCGTATGTCTTTGTCGAAGAACGGCATTTCATGGATCCCGTTCGCCGTTCCACGGTGGTCGTCAATAACACCACCATCATCAACAAGACCGTAATCAACCAAGCTCCGGCCACTGCGGCCATCGAAAAGGCAAGCGGGCGAAAAGTCCAGGCGGTCCCGGTTCGGGAACTGCGCCACAAGGCGGAAGCTGCGGTCGTCGCGAAGCAAAGGACACCGACCTCGACCAGTGAAAAAACGGTCCAGCCACCGGTTCGCAGCGAGGCTCAACCCGCCGAAAAGAAAACGGCCGCGCCCGCCCCGAAGAATAGCAAAGCGCAGAGCGAGACACGCCAGTCCGTTCCCGCCGCTGCGGAATCCAAGCCTGCGGCCAAGCCTGAAGGTAATCATCCCCCGGCGATTAAAGAACCAACCGGGCAGAATGCCAATAAACAACCTGTAAAACAGGAAAAATCTGTCCAGCCGTCGGACAAGAAAGAGCAGCAGCCAGCCAAGGAAAAGCCGGCGGACAAAGACCACGAGGACAAAGTCAAAGAATAGTTGCAGGGAGGTTGATAATCGGTCTCCTACAGTAAACAAATAGACATCAAACAAAGGAAAGAAAAGTTATGAAAAAAACATCTGTAAACACGGGCAAAACTCTAAAAGTGTTGGGGTTGGTCATCGGCCTCGGTGCGCTGCCATTGCTCCTGGGCGTGACCGGCTGCGCCACCGGCAGCCGCTACGAGCAAAGCACGGGCGAACGAATTGACGACCATGGCACTTCTTCCCGCGTCAGGGCAGTGCTGGCAGACGACTCGCAATATAAGTACGACGAAGTAAACGTGGAAACGTTCAAGGGCGTGGTTCAGTTGAGCGGCTTTGTCAACACGAAGGACCAGAAAAACCGGGCCGGAGATCTCGCCAGGAAAGTCAAGGGCGCGACCGATGTTGAAAACAACATCACCGTCAAAGAGTGATCGAATTGAGAAAGGTGCATTCGCAACACGCCGACAGTGGAATCCCCACTGTCGGCACGTTGACAGCGAGTAGAAACGAAACCGGAATGAACTGCCCGAAGAGGTTCGCCAGTTACTCAAGTGCGAGTTGGAAAAAAACGCTTTCGTGATCTCGCGGCGATGATCACGGTGCTTTTCGGACGGATCCGGTTGGCGGAAACCAAGCGGCGCGAATGGCGCGTCTGAATCAAAATGGTTTCGGTAGGGTAACACCCCATAGCGCACGCGCAGCTTCTTGAATTACTGTCATCCGATCAGACAACCACAGGCAACCAAACACGCCTGCCTAATATAAAGGAAACACATGAAATCCAAACTCACCCTGCTCGCCATCAGCAGTTCACTGGTGCTGGTCGCGCCAGCATTGCTGGCGCAAGATACCAACACCAGCGGCACCAATACCCTCCCCCTCAACCAAACCTTGAAATACCAGGTAGCGTTGGAAAATGACCGGTCTTTGGGCGAACGATCTCTCCTTCCACCCGGTCTCAAGGAGAAGTTGAAGCTCACCGACGCACAGAGAACCGAGTTGAAGCCAATCGAGGACGACTTCGCCAACACCTGCCAGCAATACCAGACAGCCAACCAACCCCGTATTGATGCCGCCCAGGAGGCGAATCGCCAGGCGCGCGCATCGAAGGACACGGCAAAAATTGAGGCAGCGCGCAAACAGTTGCAACAGGTCTGGGCCGGTCTCCAGCCATACCGAGAGGCAGCCGTCAAGCAAATCAAGCCTCTGCTGACGCCGGATCAACTCGCGATTTTGGAGGATCCGAAGAACCAATGGCACGAAAATCATGCTGATGAAGTGAATGATCCGTCTGCGAATTGAATCATAACCGCAACAAATCCGCAGTGACGGCGCAGTTAATTATGAACTGAGAAGCGCTCTGTGTTTGTAGAATTAACCGAAGCGGCGGGTGAATCCCGGAATCCCATCAGGCGTATGGTTGGCGGGTTGGGGGAGGTGGTTTGGGCGCAGTGGGATAAGGTTCGTCATGCGGCGGCTCGGCTGGTGGCGGGCTTGGCGGCCTTCCGGTGCGGCAAGTCCGGGAGCGGCGGCGTGAAACCTTCCTGGTTCAAAACTGCGTTGAAAGGCGCGCCAGTGGCCGGCTCCATCTGGCTGGCATTCCGCGCGCGATCACGATGATTGGCTGACAGACGCATTGAATATGGACGCCGCCACGATAACTCAGCCCATAGCGGCCAAGAATGACTTGACGGTCGCAGCGGCACCGCGCGCAGATGCGCCCGGCAGCGAACCACTGCCCGTTCCATCGAGCGCCGCCGCAGCGACTAAAACGACACCCGTGCAAATCGTTTTGATTGTGCTTGGCGTCATTGCCTTTCTTTACTTCGCCCGTCCCGTAATCTTGCCTGTCTTCCTGGCTTGTGTGGCGGGGATGACCCTGAAACCGCTCATCCGTTGGTCGTCCTGCTGCCACATTCTACCAGCGCTCTCCGCCGCCGTCGTGCTTTGCCTCCTGGTGGCCGCCATCGGGATTGGTTTCTTCCAACTGGGCCGACCGGCGTTGACGTGGATGAATGAAGCGCCGCAACACATGACCGAGTTGCGGCAACGGGTTCTGAAAATCTTCCCGCGTCTCGCACGCTTCAGTCAGGCGGCGGCGGCGGTGAACAACCTGGGCGCGACGGAGGAGGAAAAAAAAGAGGAACAAAAGAAGTCCCCTACGGTGGAGGTCAAAGACAGCCGTGGCACCAGTTCAATCCTTAACTGGACCGGAACCCTCCTGGTGGGCATAGGCGAGACGTTGGTGTTGGTTTACCTGTTGCTGGCCTCCGGCGACTTGTTCTTGCAGAAGTTGGTGCGCGTGATGCCCACGTTGCACGACAAGAAGAGCGCGGTCGAAATCAGCCACGAGATTCAGCAAAACATTTCCAATTATCTTTTCTCCGTTTCGCTGATTAACATTGGCCTGGGTCTGGTCGTGAGTGGGGGCCTCTATTTCATGGGCGTGCCCAACGCCGCGATGTGGGGATTGTTCGTGGCGGTGCTGAATTTTGTTCCCTACTTTGGCCCCGTCGCCGGCGTCCTCCTGCTGGCCACCGTCGGTCTGCTTACTTTCGACACGCCGTGGCAGGGATTCCTGCCGCCCGCCTGGTACTTGGTGCTCCATCTGTTGGAAGCGAACCTCATTACGCCGGTGTTGCTCGGGCGCCGATTCACTCTCAATCCAGTGGTCATTTTTGTTTCGTTGATCTTCTGGACCTGGCTTTGGGGTGTGCCCGGCGCGTTATTGTCGGTGCCGATCCTGGTTTCGATCAAAGTCGTCTGCGACCACGTCCCCGCCCTGTCGCCCGTCAGCGAACTTCTCTCCCGATGAGCCGACAACATTTTATCAGTGGGTCCAAATGAATCATCCTCGCGCAAAAATGGTGATCCAGACTGGCGCGCGGATCAGTTTTCAGACGAGCTGCCCTGAATGATCCACGGTAGGGTTGAAGCGTTGCAACGGCACTGGCTCCGCCGCCCACTCCGCTACTCTCGCACCCATGCAGACGCTGGAACCCAAAGTGAAGTAAACAACTGAGATCATTATGCCAGCACAAGAAAAGAGCGACCTGTTCGAGTTTATGCTCGACCGCGTCAAAGAAACACAGAAGCAACACCTCGACGGTGAGCCGCAGGCGTTTGGCCGGTGGTTTGCCGAACTGTTCTTTATGAGCCCGCGCGACATCTTCGTGTCAGAGGGCTCAAAGGACGGGAAGATTGACCTGTTCTTTGCCACGGACAACGGCAAGACTGTTCTTCATCACGTCCTCAACACGAAATTCGGTTCGGCGGGTCGCCGAACGGGGCGAGCGGGTCGCCCGCGCTACCTTTGCGGAGAATATGCGTAAAACCGGGATTTCCAATGGTTTGCCGGCCAAACCCGGCTGTTTGCGGCCATTGCCCGGCTGCGCGTGGTGGTGCGGCGGGATTGGGAACGGGCGATGCTGGATTCTGCACCAGACGCCGTTTGGTCGGAACTTGGACAGGACGCGGCATTACGCGAACGCGCGGATGAATTGGTCTTGCGAAAATACTCGCAGATGGATTACAATTGGAAGCGTTGAGTTGTAACCATTTTATCAAGCTGTGAAAAATTCCCCGTCGTTTTTGGGATGGTTGCGAAAAGGAGTTTTAGCCGTTTCCGCGATTTTCCTGACTCAATTCTGTTTCGCCAATACCATCATCACCAACACCCGCGTCGAAGTTTCATTCATGGCGACATTGTGGGAAACCGACACGCTGAACATTTCTCCGCTGGCCAATGCCCAATACCCGCAGTTTTCAAACGACTGGCAATATATTTTTCCCCATGCAAACATTTCTTCCGATGGCGACATTCATAATGACATGGCAGTGGATGCTTCCGGCAATGGCAGCACGAACAACAACATCGGCGAATCACCAATCATCGTGGAAGTGGTGAACGCGACCAGCAGCCAGTTAAACAATTTGCATACGCTTTCCGGCGCCCGCACCAAACCGCGCGGCATTTTTCGGCTTTATACCGAACACGCCAGCGAACGGCATTTCGAACTGCATCCCGTCACGCAGCTTTACGTCTGGAACGGCAGCACGTTTGTTTTGAGCAATGATTATCACGCCAACATCAAATTCGTTTCCGACGGCGCGGGCCACCCCAACAGCACCCTCACCAATCTGCTCAATGGCACGATCTCCATGACCGCCACCGCTGCCGTGGACAACGTGCATATCACCTTCGGCTATCCCAGCCCCGGTGTGAATTACGTTCAATACGATGGCGTGACCACCTCCGGTTTGCAGAACGACGGCGTGAGCCAATACTTTTTCCTGCGCCCGAACCTCGTCACGCAGGCCGTCGTCCGCTGCCGCATTGTGACTGGCACGACTGCCGCAACCCTTGCCGCCACGAACCTTGTTGCGCATCAAACCCTCACCGTCAATGCGCTGACGCGAACCGACATGCTGGCCGTCTCCAATCAGATTGCCTCCCTGACGGCAGGACAAAGCGAGACATTCGCAAGGCCGGTGGAATTGATCACCTTGAGCCTCACCAATCTGGAGGCGATTGTTGCGCCAACGCTGACCGCGCTCGCTTTGACCAACCGACAATTTCGTTTCACTGTGACCGGCGCGGCGGGACACAGCTACACCGTCCAGACCTCCACCAATCTGACTACGACCAACTGGCTTTCCCTGTTCACCAGCCCTGCGCCCTTTACGTTCACCGATACGGACGCATCAAATTTCATTCAGCGGTTTTACCGGGCGGTTTATTGAATCAATTCCGCTTGCTTCTCCGCCTTGCCTTCGCGTTGCGCTTTGGAAAATGGATTCACTTGCGGCGGAGCTTCAACACCCTCTTTGCCGTGTCTAAAACGGGAAATTTACCTTTGCAGAAATATGCGGCCTTAGTTTCCGAAACTGGCATTGTTTTCGGCAAATCAGGCGGAAATAGCTGGAAATAGGCTGTTTGCGGCCATTCCCCGGCTGCGGGCGGCGGTGCGGCGGATGTAGATGCGGATTTCCCCAATGTTTGCGGTCATTTCCTGAGTGTCAGCGGCGATTTCCTAATGTAAGTGGCGATTTCTGACCAGTTGATTGCGGTTTCCCGGCTGTCAGCGGCGATTTCCTTGATGTAAATGCCGATTTCTTCGATGTCGAAGGCAATTTCCCGGCTGCGGCTGGCGGTTGATTGAATGTGAATTGAGTTCGACACCTCACCCTGACCCTCCCCGAACGAGGCGGAGAGGGAATCGGCTGCGGCTGGCGGTTGATTTGAAGGTAAATCCCCATTTCCCGGTTGCGCGTGGCGAGTCGTAAAACTTCAAACTGGACCACTACCGCAAGCGCCTTATTCGCCCAAGAGTTCTGCACATTGAGGTTTGAGCCAGATCCGTCTTTGCCGAACACCCCTAAAATGCACGGTAGGGTTACACCCCATAGCGAAGGACCGGCTCGCAACGTACCATACTTTTCGTCGTTACAATCAAAACCAAAACGTAAAAAGATAGAAAGAAAAACATAATGAAAATGAAATCAACCTACTCGCTCGCGCTCTTGGCAGCCACGAGCGCTCTGTTAGTCACCAGCGCATCCCTGCGCGCCTCCGATACGGACAGCCGCATCGAGTCATCCGCCGCAAAGTCGTATGTGTTCAAAACCTACCTCAAGAACGATTCCATCAAGACTGAATCCAAAGACGGCGTCGTCACCTTGACCGGAACGGTCGCCGAAGCGTCCCATAAATCATTGGCTGAGAATACCGTGGAGAGTCTGCCCGGCGTCAAAAGCGTGGACAATCGCCTGAAAGTCAAAGGTGAAAGCCCCGCTGAACATTCGGACATGTGGATCAGCATGAAAGTGAAATCCGCACTCTTGTTCCATCGCAACGTGAGCGCCACCGGAACGACGGTGTATGTGAAAAATGGAATCGTCACCTTGCAAGGTGAAGCCTCCAGCGTGGCCCAAAAGGAACTGACCACCGAATACGCCAAGGACGTTGACAACGTCAAAGAGGTCAAGAATGAGATGACGATTGCCAAGACCCCGGCCATTCCAAGCGAAACGATGGGCGACAAGATTGATGACGCCTCCATCACCGCCCAGGTTAAATCGTCATTGCTGTCGCACCACTCGACCAGCGCCTTGCACACCACGGTTTCAACGACGGACGGCGTCGTCACCTTGAGTGGCATTGCCAAAAACGACGCCGAAAAGAGCCTGGTCACCAAGCTCGTCACCGACATCAACGGTGTGACCAGCGTGATTAACAACATGACCGTCGCCGTGCCTGCGAAGGCCAACTAATCTGGCAGATCGCTGTTGGCTGGTGCGAAAGCGCGCCAGCCAGCGAACCAACCGAAAGAAAATTTTATGTTATACACGATTGCAGTAGTCCTGATCATTCTGTGGCTGCTGGGGTTGGTGACCGGCACGTTGGGCGGCTTAATTCATATCCTCCTCGTCCTCGCCATTGTGGCGGTTTTGCTCCGGGTCATCTCCGGTCGAAACCCAGTGTGACGGATGCGAGTAAACCTCGCTTCCGGGCGCAAGCGAGTGAATTAAGAAGCTGCTAATCGAAGAAAATAAACTGAAGATTCAATATGAATACAAAAACCATTGTCGCAGTCCTCCTGATCGCTCTAGGCATCGTGGTGCTCGCTTACTCCGGCATCACCTTCACGACTCCGGGAAAGCCTGTCGAATTCCTCGGAATGCACATTGCGACCACCGACAGCCACTTTATCCCGCCCGTCGTCGGAGCGCTTGCGCTCGTCGGCGGAATCGTGCTGCTGCTTGTGAACCCCAAGCGGGTCTGATGAGCGGAGTCGAATCCGGTGCCGAAATGAAAGGCCGTCTGGATGCTCATTGGAGGCATGGCCGCCGCCATCGTTGGCTTGGCAACACTGACCTTCCGCACCGCGAAATAATATGCGCTTTTACCTGCAACAGAACGTCATGTGTCTGGTCTATAAGCACCCGCTCCTTTTAGATCGTTCCAGAGGTTGGACGCCGAAAAATCATTTCCTGGCCGTTGAGAATCCGCAGCGCCCGCATCCGGAAAATGACGGGGCAGTGACGACGGTTGAACCGGAGGATATATACAGATTTGAAGGAGAAGGCGGCCCGGAAGCGCCTGTGCCGGCCACGGAATTGATTGCTATTCCACTTGAAAACGCCATTGGGCGGAGATCGGATGCTCCATGAAAGTAAAAATATTCGAAGTCGCTCTTCACAAGCTGCCATCCGGCAAGTCGCCTGCGACCGCACTTGAAGAACAGCTCAACGAATTCCTTGCGCAGTACCCGGACCTGCGGTTGGTGGCCACGCACATGAGCACCCTGGTCACGCCCGCCGAGCCGAATGCCATGCCCAAAACGGAAGAATCATCCATTGTCATTTTCTGCACACTGTTCTATACCGACCACGGAACGAGTGATGCCACTCCATGCACACACTGAAGCTCATTTGCCTGAACTTCCTCCAGCTGGTCAAACGGGTATGGTGGCTTCCCCAATCGGTCGCGAATGCCGTCAAGCAAAGACGGCGGCAGATCGTTTTGAACGAACTTGAAGCCGAGCGGCTCGACCGGATACGCAACCCGTCGAAGTATCTTGGGAAGTGATTTTATCCTTCGTTGCTTTGTTTCTTTGTTGTTCAGCAAAATCAAGCGGGGAGGTCAGCCACAACGCCCCGGTCAAGGCGAGTGGAAGTTTTTACGCCCCGACCAGCCGCTTGGTTCTCTTTACGATTGCTCCAACCGCCGGCACCCGATAGTTTCCGGCCCATTGTCAGCCCCATGAATGTCGCCATCGAGACCTCCAACCTGACGCGCGATTTCGGGAAGTTCCGCGCGGTCAATGAACTGAACCTCCGCGTCGAGTCCGGCCGCTTTTATGGTTTCCTTGGCCCCAACGGCGCGGGCAAATCCACCACCATCAAGATGCTCACCGGCCTGCTGGCGCCGACGGCCGGCACCATGCGCATCCTGGGCGAAGACGTGGGCGACCCACGCCGGGCGCTCGAAGTCAAACGCCGCATCGGCGTGGTGCCGGAAAACCTGGCGCTGTTCGACAACCTGACGGCGCGTGAATACCTCACCTTCATCGGCCGCATGTATCTGCTGCCGCGCGACACGGTGCGCAAACGTTGCACCGAGTTGCTCACCATGATGGATCTGGCGCACGAGGAGAAGAAGCTCACGCTCGAATTCTCGCATGGCATGAAGAAGAAACTCGCCCTGGCCGCCGCGTTGATTCCCAATCCGGATCTCCTGTTCCTCGATGAACCGTTCGAGGGCGTGGATGCGGTGGCGTCGCGGGTGTTGCGCGACACGCTCAAGCAATGTGTCAGCCGCGGCGCGACGGTTTTCCTCACCTCACACGTGCTGGAGATCGTCGAGAAACTTTGCTCGGACGTCGGCATCATCGCGCAGGGGCGGCTGGTTCACCAAGGCACGATGGAGGAGCTGCACCGGGACGGTTCACTGGAGGACAAATTCCTCGCGGTGGTGGGCAGTGACGGGCACGAGGTTCAGAAGTTAAGCTGGCTGGAGGGTTGAATGAACTGGGAGCAACTCAAAACCGTCCTCTGGCTGCGCTGGCGGCTCACGCGCAATCAGTGGGCGCGCAGTGGCGGCCTGGGCGCGATCATCGCCGTGCTCGCCGGCCTCGGCGCGTTCGTGATGGGCGGATTGTGCTTCGTGGGCGCCTTGCTCGGCGCGGCCTTTGGCCTGGCCCAGGCATCGCCGACAGTCATCATGGGAATCTGGTTTGGCGTCACCGTCGGGTTCCTTTTCTTCTGGATGATCGGCCTGCTCACCGAATTGCAACGCTCCGAGACCATAGATTTGCAACGCCTCATGCACCTGCCGGTCGCGCTCGGCCAGATGTTCGTCGTCAATTACCTCGTGTCGCATTTTGCATTGAGCATCATCGTGGTCGTTCCCATCATGCTGGGGCTGGGCATCGGTCTCGTGATTGCACGCGGGCCGGAGATGGTGTTGTTGGTTCCGCTCGCATTGAGCATGGTCTTCATGATCACGGCGTGGACGTATTGTCTGCGCGGCTGGCTGGCGGCGATGATGACGAACCCGCGCCGGCGCCGCACAGTCATCATGGGCATCACCTTCATGTTCATCCTGCTCAGCCAGGGACCCAACCTTTATTTCAACGTCATCCATCGGCAAGACCATCATTCCAGCCAGCAGTCCACCACCAACCAGGAGACGCGCCGAACCGCCGAACAGGAAAAACTCAATCAACTGCTCGCCGCGCAGAAGTTCATCCCGCCGCTCTGGCTGCCGCTCGGCGCGCAGGGGCTGGCCGAAGGGCGTGCGCTACCCGCATTGCTCGGCACGCTCGGCTGTCTCGGCATTGGCACACTCGGCTTGCGTCGTGCGTATCGCAGCACGGTGCGCTTTTATTACGGTGAAACCGGCGGGAAAGCTCCGGTGCGAATCAAACCAGCCGGCACCGCCACCGCGGTGGTCGCACCGGCCAGAACCGGCAATGGGTTTCTGGAACTGCGCCTTCCCGCCGTGCCGGAACAGGCCGCTGCGCTCGCGCTGGCGACATTCCGTTCCCTGCTCCGCGCGCCGGAAGTAAAAATGGCGTGGGGGAGTTCATTCCTCTCGATGGTGATCATCGGGGCGATGGTCTTTCTTCGTTCTCCACCCCATTTGTCCGACACCGCGAAGCCGTTCATCGCCACCGGCGTGGTGGCGTTCTCAATCTTCATGCTGGTCCAATTTCTCGCCAACCAGTTTGGCTTTGACCGCGACGGCTTCCGCTCATTGATCCTTTCGCCGGCGGACCGGCGGCTCATCCTGCTGGGCAAAAACCTCGCGAGCCTGCCCGTGGGCGCCACCTTCGGCGCAATCCTGCTGACGTTGAGTTCCGTGTGGCTGCATCTGCCATGGCTGGTTTTCACGGCCGCCCTGTTCCAGCTCGCGGCGTTGCTGCTGCTGGCCGGGCTGGCCGGCAACGTGCTGTCCATTCTCGTGCCCTACCGCATCCAACCCGGTTCGATGAAGCCGACCAAGATGCCCGGCCTGGCGATGCTGGTGATGATCCTCTGTCAGATGCTTTTCCCCGTCGCCATGGCACCGGCATTCGCACCGCCGCTGGCAGAACTGCTGTGGCGGCTGGCCGGCTGGCCGGGCGGGGTGCCGGTCAATCTCATTCTTTCAGTCCTGCTCGCGGCGCTGGCGGCAGTTGCCTACTGGCAGACGCTTGGACCGCTGGGCCGCCTGTTGCAACGCCGTGAAACAAAAATCCTGGGCGTGGTGACGGTGGAGGTGGAATAGCCGGAAAATGGGCGGACCCGGGCGGATGCCATCATTGACACATCAAATCGCAGTTGCAAAAAGGCCGGGAACGGCAACTGAAAGTTGAAAACACCCGAAGCCTGACGTGTAAACGATCCCGGGTTTTTGGCCGGAGCGGCACCGCGTTTTTCGGAAAACCCTTTTTGCGTTTGTCAAGGGCGCCACAATAAATTTACCGAAAGATATTTCTTGAGAAAATACCTGCTTGGGGCGATGTAATAGCCGGAAAGCGTGAGTTGAAAAACCGCGCGTTGTTCTTTGGAAAGTTTAACCAGATTTACCCTGCCCTGTTCGTGATTCGCAGCAAATCCTTGAACCGTAGTAAAACGATCAATGGAGCCAATCTGTGACTGTGGCCGACACGCCTTCACTGGAAGTCGAAAGCAGCCCGGCGGGTTCCGCATGTTGTAAAACATGTTCAAAGGATCATGTCGCACACGGCAAGGGTGGGGTTTTATTTTAATGCGGAATGTCGAATGCAGAATGAAGAATTAAGGCCCGCCGGTCGGCGGGCTTTTTTGTTTTGGGCAAATCTTCTGCCAACTGCTAATTTTAATTCATGGCGCGCGACGATTTGTTTGCAACTTCGGCTGAACCAAAGCCGGATGTTTCAACCACGCCGGAATCTCCCCGCCATCAGCCGCTGGCCGCGCGAATGCGGCCACGCCATCTCGACGAGTTCGCCGGACAGACGCACATCCTCGGCCCCGGCCAGTTGCTGCGCCGCGCCATCGAAGCCGACCGCATCCAATCGCTGATTTTCTTCGGGCCGCCCGGCACGGGCAAAACGTCGCTCGCCCAAATCATCGCGCGCCAGACCAAAAGCAAATTTGAGCGGCTCAGCGGCGTCGAATCCAACGTCGCCGACATGCGCCGCGTGCTCGCCGCCGCCGCGAACCGCCTCGAAAACACCGGCCAGCCCACGATTCTGTTCATTGACGAAATCCATCGGTTCAACAAGGCGCAGCAGGACGTGCTGCTGCCGGACGTCGAAAGCGGCGTCGTGCGGCTCATCGGCGCCACCACGCACAATCCGTTTTTCTTCGTCAACTCGCCACTCGTCTCGCGCTCGCAGATTTTTGAACTGCACCCGCTGACGGAGGATGAACTTTTTTCACTGCTGCAACGCGCGCTGGCCGACAGCGAACGCGGCCTTGGCTACATGAAAATCAAGGCGGAAGAAAATGCGTTGCGCCATCTCGCCAAAATCGCCGACGGCGACGCGCGCAAGGCCTTGAACGCGCTGGAAATCGCCGCGCTCACCACCGCGCCGCAGAAAAACGGCACCGTTCACATTGATCTGGCCGCCGCCGAACAGAGCATCCAGAAAAAGGCCGTTGTGTATGACAACGAAGACGCACACTACGACACGATTTCCGCCTTCATCAAATCCATGCGCGGCAGCGACGCGGACGCCGCGCTTTACTGGCTGGCGAAGATGATTCACGCCGGCGAAGACCCGCGTTTTATTGCGCGGCGGATTGTGATATGCGCGGCGGAAGACGTGGGGCTGGCGGACCCGATGGCCTTGGTTCTGGCCAACACAGCGTTGCAGGTTGCGGAATTTGTGGGCTGGCCCGAGGCGCGCATTCCGCTGGCCGAAGCGACGGTCTATATCGCCACCGCGAACAAGAGCAATAGCGCCTACCTGGCGATTGATGCCGCGCTCGAAGACGTGCGTTCCGGCCGCACGCTGCCGGTGCCGGAACATTTGCGCGACACGCATTACCAAGGCGCCGAACGGCTGGGCCACGGCAAGGGTTACGAATACGCGCACGACCATCCCGGACATTTCGTCGCGCAGGATTATCTTGGCGTGGACAAGCACTATTACGAACCGACCGAGCAGGGTGTGGAAAAGAAGATCAAGGAGCGGGTCGAAAAATGGCGCGCGGAATTTACCAAGATCAAAAAAACAAAACCCTGACCACGGATGAATACAGATCAACCTGACGCGGCTTTCGCCGCAAACGCAATTTTTGGACTGCGGCGGGAAGCGCAGCGCCACGCCGCTTTCGGAGGCTGGCGGACGTGCGAAAAGCGGTGTCGCCGCTACGCTCTGCCACCGCACTCCAAATCCTTGTCGAATATGCGCGCAATCTCGTCATTGTATTACGGATTGGAAAGCCGGGATTTTACGAATGGCTGCAAAACCGGACGGCTGAAATTTACCGGCTTGCCTTTTTACCCGTGTCCATCCGTCCCGCATTGCGGGATCCGTGGTTATTTTGAATTTTTTGTTTCCTGAAAATGCAACCCGACATTCAAGAGGCCAAGGCTTTGCTGCGAAAGCAAACCCGTGATGCGCTGCAGAAAATTTCCCCGGCGGCGCGCACCACGTTGTCCGTGCAAATTCGTGACCGGCTCAAGGAACAGGCCATCTGGAAGAACGCCGGAGCAGTCCTGTTCTTCGCACCGCTGCCGGACGAACTGGATTTGTGGCCGCTGCTGGAAGAGGCGCTGGCGGTGGGGAAAATCGCCGCCCTGCCCCGCTTCAATCCGGCCGCCAAAAGTTATATCGCCTGCCGGGTGCAAAACTTGCGGAGTGAAATTGCGCCGGGAGAGTTTGGCATCCGCGAACCGGCAGCCCGGTGCCCTGAAATCCCCTTAAGCCGCCTCGATTTAATTCTCGTGCCCGGCGTCGCGTTTGACTGGCACGGGCACCGGCTGGGCCGCGGCAAAGGATTTTACGACCGTTTGCTGGCCGACGTGCGCGGTGTGAAATGCGGAATCACTTTTGACGAACAGATGGTGAACGATGTCCCGGCCGGGCCGTCGGACGTGCGCATGAATTTTATTTTGACGCCGACGCGCAGTGCGGAAATTGCGGGTTGAAGGGCGGCGTGATGATGATTAACGCTGCTGGTTTCTTATCATGGGCAGGCCGCCCTCCCAGCCTTGCGGCGTGTTCCACGGGCGGACCGAATCATTTTCCGGTTCATTGGTTGCACAACCACTGACACCGACGAGCATGCCACCAAGCAAAAGGAGCAGGAGCCATTTCACAGCGCGGCATTTCATGTCAGGAGGCCGGATGCGCGGGGCTGACCTCATCGCCTTCAATCACCTCGCCCAGTTTCCAACCCGGCACGACATTGGCGATGCAGCGGTTTTTTTCGACGCTGCGCACGACAACCTTGGCAACCAGCTTGCCTTCGCGACTGACCAACAGTTCGCCGTCAGGGAGAACCCCCTGGTCTTCACCGATGTTCAGGACGACAAAATCCCACTTCGGATCCACCACCAAAATTTTGCCCCGGAGATCGGCGCGTAATTTAACGACATAATCGGACCCCGTGAATTTGGCGAGTTCGTTGGTCAACCGGGCAACGGTATGAAGCAGAACCAATTTCTCTTCGTTGGCAATATCAAGCGCCTCTTGGGAGTCCTTATACAAACGGTTGAGCTTGCCAACCTGCTCGGCAGGAACGCCCGTCGCCACGTAAGCGCCCAGCTTGGTCTGCGTGTCGGCCAATTCCTGCGAAGTCTTGGCAAGTTTGTCGGACAATTCATCAGCGCGCTTGGTCTGCGCCGTGGCGGTGACGACCGCCTTGTCGCGTTCGGACTTCGCATCAGCCAAATCCTGTGTGGTCTGCTTGAGCGTGTCTTGTGACTTCGCCAACTCGGTTTTCGATTTGGAGAGATCGGACAGGGCTTGCTCCTTTTTGCCACGTTCATCGTCCCGCTGCGAAACCAGCGTGCTGATTTTATCCCTCACCTGAAGGATGTTTAACGTGCCGGCGGCCAGCGCCGCGATAATGGCCAAAATCAGACTGATGCGAATCAACATGGCTTGGTTTGCAGTTTTGCCGTCAAGTTAAACGTTTGCGCCCAATGTGTCAACGCCAGTTTGTGCCTTGCCAAACCTTAATTTCGCTTCATCTTTTGCCGCAT
>Ga0209540_10001515_pt1 | contig 17454 bp, 13 predicted proteins | sample BarGraIncu01121A_FD_184501 | JGI IMG/M metagenome (GOLD analysis project Ga0209540, IMG submission 184501) | Arctic peat soil microbial communities from Barrow, Alaska - Barrow Graham LP Incubations 011-21A (SPAdes) (version 2) | ecosystem: Environmental > Terrestrial > Soil > Wetlands > Peat... | reverse complement strand
AAAATATTAACATATCCAGAACGAATCGCCGCTTCTTCCTCCCTCCCTTTCAAAATAACAGTGTCATCCCGAACGAATCCACCCAAGCTAAAATTTGCAAATTTCTGGTTTCTAGGTGGATGAGTGAGGGATCTGTGTCTCCCTTAGCAGAACTTTGAAAAGATGTTGCCATTAGTAATTCATCTACCGACAACAAATCTCCGTCACTTCCCCGATATCTATCTGACTTTATTATTGATTACCGACACTCATATAAATTAATAGAATGGATAAGTTAAGTTAATCTCCACTCTTTCTGCGCCTTCTGTATAAAATCTATTACCCTTTGATTATCTTCTCTCCCGTTTCCGGAAACGGTGAATGGCTCACCAAATTTTATATGAATAGGTTTATGACGGTCGATAGGGGCAAGTTCTTTTATCACTTTCCCGATTCCCCAAAAATCGGTCTTAATTGCAATAGGCACGACCTGTACACCAGCTTTCTTTGCAAGTTTTACCCCTATTGAATTGAACTCCGATGGTTTGAAATCAATATGCCTGGTTCCTTCCGGAAAAATAACTATTGAATTACCCTTTGATAACAATTCCAAGCCACCCTTCATAACTGCTTCAAAATCTTTTCTTGGATCTTTTCTGCCTACTACAATAGGGTTCCTCGATCGCATAACATCGCCAAATAATGGATGTCTGACAAGACTCTCCTTCACAACAAAAGTAATATTTCTGCGTGGAGCGATAATGCCGGGAAAGATCATAGTTTCCATGGTACTCATATGATTACTGATAAAAAGTACAGGCTTTTCTGATTTCGTAATATTTTCTAAGCCTGTAATATGAAATTTCCCACCAGTATCTTCAATGAAACTGAAAATTTCCAAGGAAGAATTGATCCATTCTTTTGTATCATATAGTTTTCTGACAGCCAGTTTTCTTGAACGGAGAATTGTTCCGGCATACTTCAGTGTAAAATACAACCTGCTGTTCAGACGTAATTTTTCTTTAAATGACAGATGTTCCTTTTCAGGTGTGTGATAAGTATTCAAATTAACTAAACTTGTCCCCATAGATCATTAATTTATACCCATTTTCAAATTCTGAATCGGGCAAAGTTAAATTTCCTTTCCAATTACAGAAAAATTATTTTTTATCGTCGCTCATCCTAAGCATGGCATCCCTGTATTTATCCATAATGTTCTTATTCAGGTTGAGAGGCGGTTTTGCTCCTTCAGGAAGGAATGATTTATAAGGATGATCCTTTGACCAGTCAGTAAATTCTGCCTTAATTTCATCAAGAACTTTAGGTTTTGTAAGAAGATCGAGAGCTGTCGCAGCCATTACCTTTGCTCCTGCATTGAGTCCTTTCCATGCTGCTGAACCATATCCGGCTGCCACAGTCGACCAATGATGAGCTATCTCACCCGGAACTCCTCCCGGGAAATTAAGTGTAGCAGTAGGTGCTACCATTGTCACCTCTCCAACATCTGAAGATCCTCCTCCAACCTCAACATCTGAAGGCTTACTCAACGGTTTAACTTTTGTTGGATATCCCATTTGCTTCTCTCCAAGCTCTTTCTGAAGCGCCATTGCAAAAGACTGCTCCTTCTCCGACCACTCCGGCATACCAATCAATTCAATATTTCGTTGGATAATTTCAGCCATACCTTTATTAGAATGGCGCTGGTGAATGGCCGTTAAAACTGTAACCGAATCGAGAGTGGTACCTGAAGATAATGCAGCCCCTTTCGCACAATCCAGAACACGCTGATACATTTCATCAAGCCTGTCATCGGTATTCCTTATATAATACCAGACCGAAGCTCTGTCGGGAACAACATTTGGGGCTTCTCCACCTTCTGTAATAACATAATGTAAGCGATAGGTATAAAAAAGGTGTTCACGAAGATAGTTGGTTGCAACATTCATTAATTCAACACCATCGAGTGCGCTTCTTCCCGACCAGGGAGCAACAGCTGCATGTGCGGCAATCCCTTTGAAAGAAAATACGACCGACATAACAGCACTCCCGTTTACCCCGTAACTGGTTGCAAAATCAGTTGAGGTATGGTTATCTATCACAGCATCGACATCCTTAAATACACCTGCCCTGACCATATAAGGCCTGCTTATTACTGTCTCTTCTGCAGGGGAACCAAAAAACTTTATAGTCCCCTGAAGATTATTCATCTCCATGCTTTTCTTAACTGCAATTGCTGCAGCAATGCCTGCGGTACCCATCATATTATGCCCGCAACCATGACCAGGTGCCCCCTCAACAATTGGTTTCTGAAGCGGATTTAACGCTTCCTGTGATAAAGTCGGCAAGGCATCAAATTCTCCCAGAATACCAATTACAGGTTTACCGCTTCCAAAAGTTGCAACAAAACATGTTGGCATCCCGGCGACACCTTTCTCAACTTTGAAGCCGGCTTCTTCAAGTGTTTTTATAAGAATTGCCGAAGATTTAAACTCCTGCATTCCTAATTCGGCATAATTCCAGATCGCATCTGAGATAGCACCGTATTTTTTAACAATCAAACTGTCAGACAGGTAATCGAGAGCATTCTTTTTTGCCTTATAGCTATTAACTTCGCCTTTTTTCTGACCAGAAAGCGTGAACGTTGAAAGCAGGATTAAAGTAATTGTAAGACATGAAAATATAAAAGAAGCGAACTTTCTCATTGGATAACAGATTAAAATCTCATTACGAATAAGCTGTTTACAAATCTAATAATTTAAATTTAATGACAGGCTGACCTTTCTGGTTTCCGAAACTTTGTGATCCTTTGTGTAAGCCTTTGTGATCCATTGTAATAATAGGCTATATTTGCCGTGTTGAGTAATTAAATTATTTTTTTATGTTGAAACAAAAAAAGAGAGACGGGATTTCAATAGTAGCTTTTCGCTGTTGGAGCCGAAAAAAATATGCGGTATTCAATAGTCTCCACAAAGTAATAAAAATTTGCACATTATGTATTATTTACAACATAATAGTATTACCCGAAAAAGCAGAGGCGCAGAGAAGTAACGACAACCTGCAGGTCAAAAGCTATGAACTTGGCGATGTAGTGGTTACTGCCAGTCGTACACCTATTGAAGCACAACAGGCTGCACGAATTGTTTCAGTTATTACTAAATCTGAAATTGAGCGGTCACCTGCGCAGAACCTAAATGATCTGCTCCGATTCGTTGCAGGAGTGGATATCCGCCAGAGGGGAGCGTTTGGAGTGCAGGCAGATATAGGCATTCGCGGTGGAACCTATGATCAGACTTTAATCCTGTTGAATGGGGTCAATGTCACTGACCCACAATCAGGACACCATAATCTGAACCTTCCAATAGACCTTGAAAGCATAGAACGCATAGAAATACTACAGGGTCCTGCAGCTAAATCGTTCGGGCCAAATGCCTTCAATGGAGCCATAAACATCATTACCGGGAACAGTAAACACAACCATATCCGCGCATCTGGAATGTTCGGACAATACGGATTATATAACGCATCGGCTAATATCTCATCTACGGTTGGTAATTTCGAGAATTTCCTCAGTATTTCACAGATGTCCTCGGATGGATATATTAAAAATACAGATTTTTCAAATACCAATATATTTTACCAGGCAAAGTACAAACCTAAATCAGGTACAATTGATTTTCAAACAGGGCTGAATGCCAAAAAATTTGGAGCAAATAGTTTTTATTCGTTAAAATATCCAAATCAGTATGAAGCGACAAAGACAGAATTTGTGAGTATAAAATACCAAAGCAATACCACAATTAAATTTGCACCAATCTTTTACCTGCGTCGAAACCTTGATCTTTTCGAGCTGAAACGAAACAATGATTCGATACCTTTTAATCATCATCAGACAAATACTGCAGGACTGAACCTGAATGTATGGACGACTCATCGTTTTGGAAAAACCAGTCTGGGCATTGATTTTCGCAACGAACATATTATCAGCAATGTGTTAGGGAATACATTGAATGTACCAATAGAAGTACCCGGTTTCGACAGCGTTTTTTATACAAAATATTATACCCGGATAAATACCAGTATCTATGCCGAACATTCTATTTCGTGGAAAATGCTTATGGTTACCGCGGGTGCCATGGCACATCATTCCTCAGACTTCGCGGGATTCAGAATTTATCCTGGAATTGATGTAAGCTACAGGTTGAACGATTATTTCAAATTATATTCGTCGGCCAATAAAACATTGCGTATGCCCACATTTACTGATATGTTTTATAAAAGTCCGAACCAGCAAGGCAATCCCGGTTTAAAACCCGAAGAAGCCTTTACACTTGAAGGAGGAATGAAATACAATAATTCATTTCTAAAAGGCAATATCAGCGCATTCCGTCGCTGGGGTTACAATATGATTGACTGGGTAAAAAATCCTTCACCAGATAGTGTTATCTGGCGTAGTATGAATCATACACAAATCAATTTTACCGGTATGGAATGTTCATTAACATTAACGCCGCCAAAAGCAGGTACACTTGAAAGAATCCAGTCTGTCTGCTTTTCTTATTCATTTTTGCATGCCGATTCAAATCGTAACAATATGCTTTCAAAATATGCACTGGACTATTTGAGCAACCAGATTACTGCAAGTGTTGATGTCAGGATTGCCTGGAAACTATATAACTCAAGCCGATTTACCTATCATGATCGTAATAGTGTATATCAGGATGTTAAAGGTCAGGTATTGACTTATAAGCCATTCTGGCTAACCGACACAAAGCTATATTGGAAAGAAAATCATTATACAATTTATACCGAAGCATCCAATATTTTTAATACAAGTTATTACGATTTTGGAGGTACCATCCAGCCTGGAGTGTGGTTCAGAGGAGGAATTGTACTGGATTTAGATTATAAGAAATAAACACAACTTGGTTATGCTTATTGAATTGTTACCGCCAATTTTTAAAAAATCTAACCGAAATATCAACATTCAATTATTTGTACATAAATTTGTACTTTGAAGCGTACAAAATAAACACTATTATGTTAACAACAACAATTTCCGATTTTAGAAAAGATATCAAACAGTATCTTGACCGTGTGACTGAAAACTTTGAAACCTTGAAGAAATAAGCCGGATCGTTCATCAGTATGGAGCACGCCTTCTGAGCTCTTTAAGAATTCAAAAGATATTCTTTCTTTTCCTGATAAAGCTTCATGCTCTCACGAACTATTTCATAAGCTTTTTCACGCGGAAGGAACTGTTCTACAATTACATTCTTGTGTTCCAGCTTTTTATAGTCTTCAAAAAACCGCTTCAGCTCTACCAGTGTATGGGGAGGAAGTTCCGAAAGTTCATTTATATAGTTGACTGACATATCATGACGGGCAACTGCAATTACTTTATCATCGCGCTCGTCGCCATCTACCATTTCCATTGCCCCGATTACCTTTGCCTCAATTATGCACATTGGATAAACATCAATTGAACAGATTACCAGGATATCAAGAGGATCGTGATCATCGCAGTATGTCTGAGGAATAAAGCCATAGTTTGCCGGATAATGAACAGCAGAGAATATATTCATCCCACGTCATTTTACCGCTTAAAATACCATTCAGCATCACAGCGTTAAGAGCACCTGAGCTTACGCCTGAGATGAAAACTACATCCTTCATTAATCCTCTGAAATAAAGCTCCTCGAGCAATCCGGCCTCCTGGGGTATTCTGGCTGCTGCGCCAGTCATTATAATAGCAGTACCTGATCTGGAAAAAATTACAGGTTCTTTTTTTAACCTGTTTTGCTTACCGGAAATGAATAACAGTGAGATCAGCGTTAGGAGTAATATTCCTGAAAATACTTTCAGCTTTCTCATACTTTAACAGACAAAAATAATTTGACTTTACAAAGATAAACCTCTATTTAGTAATCAGCGGCATAATGAGCAACATTAATGACAATCCGGTTAAAATAACAACGGCACCCCATCCGATAACGTTCTGCAGTGGTTTATTGACGTATGTTCCCATTATCTTCTTATTGTTTATAAGGAGGATCATACATACCAGAACAACAGGCAAGAGTACACCATTTATAACCTGCGACCATACTGAGATCTTTATCAGGGGCGCATTAGGGATCAGGATTATAATGACTGATATTACAAGTATCCCTGTGTATAGTGTATAGAACTCTTTAGCCTCATCCCATTTCTTGTCGATGCCGGCTTCAAAACCAAAAGCCTCAGAAACATAGAATGCAGTTGCCAACGGCAATATTGTAGCTGAAAAAACCGAGGCAACAAAATATCCAAAAGCGAATACAGACGATGCCATCTTTCCTGCTAATGGCTCTAGTGCCAGGGCAGCATTTTTAGCTTCATTTATCACAATACCATGAGGATATAACGTTGATCCGCAAGCTACCATTATAAAGAAAGCAACCACAACTGTAATTACACAACCAACAATAATATCAATGAGAGTAAATTTATAATTCTTCATTTTCAGTCCCTTTTCAATAACAGTCGATTGCATATAAAACTGCATCCATGGAGCAATGGTAGTTCCAACCAGTGCAATCACCATTGCCAGGCTCTGTGTATTCATTTGAATCTTAGGATGAATAACAGAAGATCCGATAGCACTCCAATCAGGATGACTCATTAATGCCGAAACCACATATGTAAGCAGGGATAAGCTGAATAATAAAAAGATTCGTTCAGCAATCTTATATGTTCCCTTCACGACCAGGAACCAAACCATAGTCGCTACAACGGGCACTGAAATATATTTGCTTATTCCAAAAATCTCCATACTTCCGGCAACTCCTGCGAATTCAGTTGTTGTATTCCCGATGTTAGATAAAAGCAACCCGACAAAAATGAAGAAAGTGATCTTCATCCCGGCATTTTCGCGGATAAGGTCTGAAAGGCCCTTTCCTGTAACAATACCCATTCTGGCATTCATCTCCTGGACAACCAGAAGAACAATAAATGAAGGTATAAGCGTCCATATAAGGCCGTAACCATACATTGCTCCTGCCACAGAGTATACTGTTATACCTCCGGCATCGTTGTCGACACTTCCCGTTATGATCCCCGGACCAAGTATGGCAAAAAATATTGCCAGATTCCTGAAGAAATTAGATATTTTGAAACGATCCCTGGTCATCAATCTGCATTTTTAAACTGTTGTACTTTGGAATTCAACTTTGGGCGTATACCGTACGTATACCGCTTTTCATCTTCGCTTAGTTCTTCTCTTATGTATCAAATCTTCAATAACATCATCCACAACAACCATACCCTGAAGCAGGTTGTCAAGATCAACAACCGGAACTGCCAGCAAGTTGTATTTTGATACTATTTCGGCAATTGCACTTACCTTCTGGTTATCAAAAAGGGAGACAGGTTCAGACTTCATAATACTACTTACGCTCAGGTTTGGCTCTGAAACGACCAGATCGCGAAGATTAAATGATCCTATAAGTTCATCATCCGATTTAGTAACAAACATATTGTACAGCTCAGCAGATTCAGGCTTTTTTGATCTTAGTTCTACAAGGACTTCGGCCACCGTAGTTGTTGCACTGAAAGAGAGATAATCGGTTGTCATAATACTACCTACCAGATCATCATCATATTCCAGCAGATCCCTTACTTCCTGTGAAGAAACTAAATCCATTTCTTTCAAAAGCATCTCAGCTTTATCATCTTCAAGTTCATCGAGGATATCTGCGACCTCATCAGCAGGCATCTTCTCAAGCACATCAGCTGCTTTGTTAACAGGAAGACTCTCCAGAATATGTATCTGAGCGTGGGTTTCAAGCTCTTCAAGAACATCAGCAGCCTTTTCTTCATCCAGTGAAGAGAATACCGACATACTCGACTTTTTCCCCAGATCCTCAATAATATCCGCCAGATCAGAAGGGTGAAGTGTATGAAGTTTCGAATAGCTCTTCGAAAGTCTTATATTCATGTTTGAAAAATCGACTGCCTGCACATCATCCCAGAGGATAAATTTTGCAGGTATATTTATTTTGAAGATGGAAAGAAATCTTTTAATGGGCATCGAAATACCTATACGACGCAAAAGGCCTTCAATTCCAATATCAACAGCAATAGCAAATGTACCGGTTGGCAATGTGGCAAGTCGCACATCATTAACCCTTACAAGCTTTCTGCCGTTCATATCCACTATTTGCTTGTCGAGAATTGTTTCAACAAGCAGCAGTCCGTTTTCAGCTTCTTCATTACTCAGTTCGATCAGGTCTGTGCAGGCAACGTTAAGAATTTCCCTTGCCTTAACTACCCTGAAGCTTTTAAAGGAATAGAGTTTTGTTTCCTTGTTTATTCTGAGCTTTACCCCTGTCACAAGCTGCTCATTCGGATCAGCATTTCCTGATGGCAGGGCATTGACAAGCAGATCTTTGATGATGCCAATATCGTCACCATCAGCGCCAAATGCTTCTTTTCCGATGATTCCGCTTAAATAAAATGTTGTGAGTGATGTCATTGTCACCTCCTTACTTTTTCTGATACATAAGGAAGTGACCGGTATTACCGGCTTTCCTGCAGGATCAGGGTTAACACTAATAAATTCGCCGGGTCGTCGTCCATTAAATTCCTAAATTTTATTTCGGACAAAAGTAAATTTCATATCAATACTTTCCAAATAATATCAGACTAAATTATGAATGAATCTATTTAAATCTACCATATTTCTAATATAGAATTATTCAAAAGAGCTGTTTTTCTTTCAGTTTATTCTTTTTTTACTAAATTTGGCAGTCATTCTATTAACTTTTAAACAAAAAAGTGAGAATATTAAAAGAAAAACTTTCAGCTTATGATGCCCCTCAGAAAGTCATGCAAGCTGGCATCTATCCCTATTTCAGGGCAATAGAATCCGAACAGGATACAGTAGTAGTAATTAACGGAAAGAAGGTTTTGATGTTCGGTTCGAACAGCTACCTTGGCTTAACTAACCATCCTAAAGTTAAAGAGGCTGCAATAGCAGCAATCAGGAAATATGGTACCGGATGTGCCGGATCGAGGTTTCTTAATGGAACCCTTGATATCCATATTGAGCTTGAAGAAAAACTTGCACGCCTTGTTAAAAAGGATGGGGCTCTTTGTTACAGCACCGGTTTTCAGGTTAATCTGGGTGTAGTATCAATAATTGCAGGAAGAAACGATTACCTTATACTTGATGAGCTCGACCATGCTTCCATAATTGAAGGGAGCAGACTTTCATTTTCAAAAGTGCTCAAGTTTGCTCATAATGATATGGATGCGCTTGAAAGCAAGTTAAAATTATGCCATAAGGATCGTATTAAAATGATAGTAGTTGATGGTATCTTTTCAATGGAAGGGGATATTATTAAGTTACCTGAATTAGTCAGACTTGCTGAAAAGTATGATGCTTCTGTAATGATTGATGATGCCCATTCACTTGGAGTTCTTGGGAAAAATGGTTCCGGTACTGCTTCACATTTTGGGCTGACTGATAAAGTCGATCTTATAATGGGCACTTTTTCGAAATCATTTGCATCTCTGGGAGGCTTTATAGCTGGTGACAAAGAGGTGATTAATTTCATAAAACATAATTCAAGATCGCTTATTTTCAGTGCTAGCATGACTCCTTCATCAGCTGCAGCTGTTCTTGCTTCAATTGAAATAATGGAGACTGAACCTGAAAGGATAAAACATCTTTGGGATATGACTGCTATTGCTTTTGATGGTTTTAAAGCCGCTGGTTTCGACACCGGGAAATCGGAAACTCCAATCATCCCACTCTTCATTCGCGATGATGTTAAGGCTTTACAGCTTACCCAGAATCTGCTTGCAGAAGGTGTTTTTGTAAATCCTGTTGTATCTCCTGCTGTTCCAAAAGAGGATTGCCTTATCAGGTATTCACTTATGGCTACCCATACAAAAGAACAGGTTGAAATCTCGGTTGAAAAAATAACTAAAGCAGCAAAAGCTCTGGGAATATTGAATTAAAATTATGAAAAAAGTAATTCTTATTACAGGCATTTCTTCAGGTTTTGGAAAACAGACAGCCAGTCTTCTGGCAGAAAAAGGCCATACTGTTTACGGGACATTAAGAACTGGTATTGGAACAGATGATCAGGTTCACTATCTGAATATGAATCTTACAGATTTTGAGTCAGTTAAAAAAGCTGTTTCTGTTGTAATTGAGAAAGAAGGAAGAATTGATGTTCTTATAAATAATGCAGGTATGCATACCGGAGGGCCAATTGAAACATTTCCTATTGAAAATATAAAACTTCAGATGGATACAAATTTCATTGGAACGGTTAATCTTACAAGGGAAGTATTACCTGTAATGAGGAAACAGGGAGGTGGTACAATAATAAGTTTCAGTTCAATCGGCGGACTAATGGGATTGCCTCTTCAGGGATTCTATTCCGCAGCAAAGTTTGCCATTGAGGGTTTTAGTGAAGCACTCAGGATGGAGGTAAATCAATTTAATATTAAGGTAGTACTCATAAATCCGGGTGATTTTCACACCAACAACTCTGCAAACCGAAGAAATTATATGGCACCAACAGATTCAAATGATCCATATAATGCTCAGTATTTAAAGACAATGGCAATTATTGAGAAAGACGAAGCAAATGGCTGGGAACCTGTCGTTCTGGCCAGGAAGATCGTAAAAATCGTTGAGTGCAAAAACCCGAATCAGAGATATATCATTGCATCATTTGAGCAGAAACTTGCTGTTGCTCTAAATTATATTCTGCCCTCAAAATTATTCAGGATGATTCTTCAGGATCATTATAAAATTAAGTAAATCATTTTTTAAACCATGGAGAACACGGAGTTGCATTGCGCCATTAATACGAAATATAATCCGTCTTCATTACATTCAGTGTCATCGGTATCCATACCTTGTAACGCGAATCTTCACCCCAGGTATTTCCTGCTGATGCAAAATCGCAAAAATTAACCTGTCTTGGTTTTCCATACTCCCCTTCCATATCAGTACCAAGAATAAGCGGAGCAGTAAAGGACATCCAGATATTGGCAGGCTTGTTGCCGGAAGGCAATAGCTCGACCTTTCCATTTTTTTCTTTCACTACTGCCGATTCATAAATAAAACCATCTCCAAACCTGGCATCCCGGGCAAGAACCAGAGGTCCCCTTAAAATTGCCTGCTCTCCATTTAATGTGATAAGCCTTCCTGAAAGGTCCAGCTTCAGTGTAACTTTATCACCTTTATTCCAGACACGTGTTATTTCTTTATAAGATCCTGCAGTTATCCCCGAAACTTCAGCCCCATTTACAGATAAAATTGTTGATGTGCTCCATGACGGAATCCGGAATGAAATTGTGAAGTTTTCTGATTTCTGCGGGTTTATAATTAATTCAATTTTATCAGAGACAGGATAATCTGAGATCTGCGTCAGATCCACATTGTTTTTATCGTTGATCTGAATGACAGCTTTGTTCTGTCCGTAAATATTAACATAGATTTCATTCTGTGACCCCATTACTGCAAATTTCGGAAGCATCATGAAGGCTCTTGGACCATTGGCATTACAGCAATTGATGTGCATTCCGCACTGTTCTTCTCCTGCATGGTGAAGCCCTTCAAGCGGACTGTATTTTGCTATCTGAGAACCATCATATTTCACTGAAGCTAAAAGAGCATTATAAGTCGATTTTTCAATCTGATCGGCATACATTGGATCTCCGGTTAACCTAAGCAAACTGAAACAAAGCTTCATCCATGTCATGGTAACACAAGTTTCCATGGTATGGTAAGTAGGTTCTGTCTGATATTTTGCCCCTTTATAAAAACATTCAAAAGCAGTTCCGGATCCTGCAATGTTTATTTCACTTTTAATTATATCAGCGACTGCCATTTCGACTGCTTTCAGATATGTCGGTTCTCCTGTAGTGCGATATAATTCAAGTAATCCATCATAGCATGACATCATCTCATAAGCTTTCTGTCCATTTTCGTACGACCACCATACATCAGGGTGGGGAAAGCGCTCCGATACAGGAATTCCGGCGAGCGCACTACTGATAAGTTTTGGACCTTCGGGAGTCTCCCATTGAGCAACTATATATTTCGCGAAATCGAGGTATTTTATATTGCCTGTCCTCCTATAGAGATAAACCATCGGTTCAAGAATAGAACTACTTGGCATTCCACGGTAATTTCCTGTTTTAACAATATTTGCTTTCCCCGGACCAACCTGGGTAATCAAGTGATCTGCCAGTTTGCAGGAGGCCTTCAAAGCTTCCTTATCACCAGTCAGATCGTAATATGCAAGCAGTCCAAGCAAGGTATATTTTCTTCCCCAAATATCCCATTGCCGGAGCTGAGCTTTATCGGAATAGTTGCCTATATAGCCGGAAGGCATCTGTGTAGATATCAGATCGCTGACTGCCTTTTTAATTATCACAAGCATCTCGGGGTCGCGGTTATAATCATATGCAGCAATTGCAGATTGAATCCACTTCCCCCAGAACTCACTCTGCCATAAATGCGTTTCCTCTTTATGACGGAACGGCTCTACCAGATGGTCGACATCCTGTGATTTGATACGCTGACTGATTACTAAATTCATTTTCTCTCCCAGGTAGCCTTCAATCTTCACATTTGAAGGCGAAAATGACATAATCTTATCATTGACTGAATTAGTTATTTGTGTTTTAGTGATTGACTTCTGACTCAAAATGACAGGAAACAGGAGAAGAAGAATGAATATTACTGCATACTTGTTCATAACGATAAATAATAAATTTCTAAATAGTTAGTTTTTCCCAATAGTCCACTGATCTACAGGTGTTTTATCAGATATGCAATTTATGAACAATTTATTGATAATTTTGACCCATAAAATTTTGTTATGTCAGAGCTCGAAAAATATTTTCAAAAATACCGCCGGAACATTGTCGGCATTGATGTTGAGATTGAGACACCCTTCGGATCAAAGAAGCTTATTTATGCTGACTGGATAGCAAGCGGAAGGCTTTATTCACAAATTGAGAAAAGAATTTCTGATGATATTGGTCCAATGGTAGGTAATACCCATTCAGAATCGACAGCCACAGGAAAAGCCATGACAGATGCTTATCATTTTGCTCAGGCTCTTGTAAAACACCATGTTAATGCCAATGATAATGATATTCTGATATTTACCGGTACAGGGATGACATCGGCAATTGCAAAGCTTCAAAGAATTATTGGTTTAAAGGTTCCGGAACAGGCAATAAATTTCTGTACTTTCTCTCATGCAGGTGTCAGTCAGTGTAAAGATATTCCGAATGACAAACGACCTGTTGTATTTCTGACGCATACTGAACACCACTCAAATCACACATCATGGTTTGAAACTCTTGCAGAAGTTGTTGTTCTGGAACCGTCTCCGGATCTTACTGTTAACCCTGATACTTTGCGGAAAGAGATCGTGAAATACAAAGACAGACCATTGCTAATCGGATCTTTTTCAGCTTGTTCTAATGTTACCGGATATTTTCCGCCCTATTATGAACTTGCCAGAATAATGCATGAACATAACGGTTATTGTTTTGTAGATTTTGCTGCTTCAGCGCCTTATATTGATATAGATATGCATCCTGCGGATAAACTGGAACAGCTCGATGCAATATTTTTCTCCCCCCATAAGTTTCTTGGAGGACCAGGAAGTTCCGGAGTTCTGATATTTAGTAAAAAGCTGTATAAGAATGATATACCTGACAATCCGGGCGGTGGAACAGTAAAATGGACCAACAGATGGGGCGGTTACAGTTACATTTCAGATATTGAAGTGAAGGAAGATGGAGGAACTCCGGGGTTTCTGCAGGGCATAAAGGCAGGACTTGCAATTACCCTGAAGAACAATATGGGTACCAATAACATACATCTCCGGGAAAATGAACTCATCGAAATAGCTTTCAGAGAGTTGTCGAAAATAAATAACCTGCATATTCTCGCCGGAAACATTAAAGACAGGTTAGGAGTTTTCTCGTTTTATGTTGACAATATACATCATAATCTTATAACTACGCTTCTTAACGACAGGTTTGGAATACAGCTCAGAGGCGGTTGCTCCTGCGCCGGGACATACGGACATTTCCTGTTGAATGTCGACTTTGCACTTTCCAAAGAGATAACAGATAAAATCGATGGAGGAGATCTTTCAATGAAACCGGGATGGATCCGTTTATCACTTCATCCTACAATGACCAATGATGAACTACTCTTAATTATGGATGCTATTAACCAAACAATTGAGAATATCGGAGAATGGCAAAAAGACTATGAGTATAACAGACATACAAATGAATTTAATCATCGTACTTTTCATAAAAAGAACAAAAATGAGATCTCTGACTGGTACAAATTAGATCTGTAGTACTAAAATGATAATAATAAAGACAATAAACTAAATCAGTTTAATGTTTTTCTGATGATTGGTAAATTCAGCTAAAACATTTCTCTAATTCAATTGTTAAGCAATCGTAAAACAATTTCTGAAATCATAATAATCATGGAAATAACATTCGACGGAGGTAAAGTAGTCACAGCTCATTCAAACGGACATATTATAAGAACAGATCAACCCCTTGATAATGGAGGAGGAAATTCTGCTCCGGCTCCTTTTGAGCTTTTTCTGGCTTCAATAGGAACCTGTGCCGGAATATACGTTAAATCATTTTGTGATAACCGTAAAATACCGACAGACAATATCAAAATCATTCAAAAAAATGAATTCAGTAAGGAAACCGGCTTGCCGGTTAACATAACTCTTGATATTCAGCTGCCTCCTGATTTTCCGGAAAAATACAGGACCTCAGTCATAAGTGTGGCTGAACTCTGCAAAGTAAAAAAATCAATAGCTAATCCTCCTGTATTTGCAGTTACTTCCTCAATAAAATAAGATATTAAGTATTTTGAATTGTATAATACTATTTTTCAAAATCGTTTCAACCCTGTATCAGGCTAAGTACATGTTTATCAGTTGCTCATAAAGCTCCTGCTTGCCACTTCTGGTTTTAGGTTCACCAATTTCAGAGGCTAAATCCCTTAATTTTTCAAGGGTGAGTTTTCCCTTTTCAAAATCTTTTCCTGCTCCCTTGTCAAACGATTCATATCTTTTCTTTCTCAGCTTAAGGTAGTCACTGTCTTTCAATATTTTGTCAGCAATCACCAGAGCCCTGGCAAAAGTGTCCATACCGCTGATATGTGCAATAAAGATATCTTCAACATCGGTTGAGTTACGACGGATCTTAGCATCGAAATTGATACCACCCGTAGAAAATCCACCACCCTGAAGAATAACCATCATAGCTTCGGTAACCTCATAGATGTTTGTCGGGAACTCATCTGTATCCCAGCCATTCTGATAGTCGCCTTTATTGGCGTCAATACTTCCTAACAGACCCGAATCGACTGCCACCTGAAGTTCATGCTGGAAAGTATGACCTGCAAGAGTAGCATGATTGACCTCAATATTCAGTTTGAAATCTTTGTCCAGACCATGTGCTCGTAAAAACCCGATTATTGTTGCCACGTCAAAATCATACTGATGTTTTGAAGGCTCCATTGGTTTTGGCTCAACCAGGAATGTTCCTTTAAATCCGATTTTCCGGCCATAGTCGCGAGCCATTGAAAGCATCATACCCATGTGTTCAAGTTCTCTTTTCATGTTGGTATTATGAAGACTCATATAGCCTTCTCTTCCACCCCAGAAAACGTAATTCTCACCGCCAAGGGCAACAGTAGCTGCAATGGCATTTTTAAGCTGAACAGCGGCATTTGCAACAACATCAAAATCAGGATTGGTAGCTGCGCCGTTCATATACCTTGGGTTTGAGAAGAGGTTAGCAGTACCCCAAAGCAGTTTAACATCAGTTTGTTCCTGCATCTTCTTCATTACCGGAACGATTTTCCCGAGTCTTTTTTCGATCTCGAAAACAGTGCCGTCTCCAACAACATCTGTATCGTGGAAACAATAATATCCTGCTCCGATTTTGGTAATAAATTCAAAAGCAGCATCGAGCCTTTGTTTTATTTTGTCATCGTTGCTGGCATCTTTCCAGGGATAAAATCTGGTGGCATTTCCAAATGGATCTGACCCGTCACCGCAGAATGAGTGCCAATATGCAATTGCAAAACGAAGATGATCTTTCATTCTTTTCCCGCCTACTTTTTCGTCAGCGTTATACCATCTGAATGCCAGAGGGTTTTTTGATTTCTTGCCCTCAAATTCTATCTTCCCGATTCCGGGATAAGCTTCTTTTTTTCCTTTGTAAATCATATCTGTAATTATTAAAATGAGTATATTTTTGAAAATCAATTTTTACTTAGATTCCAAAATGTTTTTCCATCTCAAATATGCTTCTTCTATCTGAGGCGTAATTGCTTTATCCGGTTCGGTAACCCCAAGAGCCAATAGCCCTTTAAATGCCTCTTTTTCAGACTTATAGAAACCACATCCTATTCCGGCCCCTCTTGCAGCGCCTATTGATCCGTCAGTATTATAAAGATGAATTACGGTTCCTGTTACAGAAGATAAAGTTTCACGGAAAACTTTACTCAGGAACATATTTGCTTCTCCTGCTCTCATTATCTTAGGATCAATACCTGTCTCCTTCATAATATCGAGTCCGTATCTGAATGAAAAGGCAATTCCCTCCTGGGCAGCTCTGAAAACATGAGCGGTTGTGTGCCTGTTAAAATTAAGTCCTTCTATTTGTGCCCCTTTATCTTTATTGCCTAACATCCTTTCAGCACCATTTCCAAATGGTAAAATGCTCAGCCCGTCTGAGCCGGGAGTAACAGTTTCTGCCATTGCATTCATTTCATTATATGACAGATTGCCACCCGTGTTTCGCCTAAGCCAGGAATTCAGTATCCCTGTGCCATTTATGCATAAAAGAACACCCAGACGAGTAGTGGAATGAGTATGGTTCACATGTAAAAAGGTATTAACCCTTGAGAGCGGATCACATTTTTTCTTGTCAGTTACACCGTAAATTACTCCTGATGTTCCTGCTGTTGCGGCTACTTCACCAGGATTCAAAACGTTAAGTGAAAGTGCATTATTTGGCTGATCACCTGCCCTGTAAGATACCGGAATCCCCTCTGGCAATCCCAGCTCTGAAGCAATCGATTTCAGAAGATGTCCGCTAACAGAAAACGAAGAAGCAGCCACAGGTAATATCGAAGTATTAAACCCATAGTATTTCATCAATTCTTCCGAAACCTTATTCTTCTCAAAATCCCAAAATATCCCTTCAGAAAGACCTGTATATGAAGTATTTATTTCACCCGTCAGCCTTAAAGCAATATAATCGCCAGGCAGCATGACCTTGTGAATTTTTCCGAATAAATCCGGTTCATTTTCTTTAACCCAGGCAAGCTTTGAAGCGGTGAAATTCCCGGGAGAATTAAGCAGGTGGGAAAGACAAAACTCTTTTCCCAGTGAGTTC
>Ga0209540_10001514_pt1 | contig 17460 bp, 24 predicted proteins | sample BarGraIncu01121A_FD_184501 | JGI IMG/M metagenome (GOLD analysis project Ga0209540, IMG submission 184501) | Arctic peat soil microbial communities from Barrow, Alaska - Barrow Graham LP Incubations 011-21A (SPAdes) (version 2) | ecosystem: Environmental > Terrestrial > Soil > Wetlands > Peat... | reverse complement strand
GACGCGGCGGGGGCACTCCTGGCCTGTGATGCGCTCTGGGGCGTGTGGTCCTCGAAGACAGAGCTTGAGAACCTGGCAGCCGAACTGGGCAGCGATGTCCCGTTTGCACTCCTGGGCGGCACCGCGATGGGGTCCGGGCGCGGAGACCAGCTCGCGCCGGTGCTCGGGCGAGGTCGATATACGTGGGTCTTCGCCCTCAGTGACGTCGGGCTCTCGACCCCCAAGGTGTTTGCCGAATGCGACCGGCTTCGTTCCGACGTGCGGGTTCCCGAGCCCACACCGTCCGAGTCGATGATGACCGCGCTGCGCTCGGGCGACGCCGCGTCCTTGGGACGAGCGTTGAGTAACGACCTGCAGCCTGCTGCCCTGTCGCTGCAGCCTCAGCTTGAGGACGTGCTGCGCACGGGCATGGACAACGGCGCTGTGGGGGGCATCGTCTCCGGGTCCGGACCGACGGTTGCCTTCCTGGTCGACGACACCGAGCGCAGTCTGGACCTGGCCGTAGCCTTGACCGCCTCGGGAGTGGCCGCAGCCGTCAAGCGCGCCGTCGGTCCCGTCCGAGGAGCCCACATCATCACCGCGGCATCCGGACCCCGCGGCTCATTCGGGTCAACCGGGCATACCGGCCCCGCAGGACTCAGGAGCAGCTGAACTCGATGGCCAATCTCGTCTCTGTCGAGCGCGCATCCCTGGCGCTCGGCACCACACACATACTCGACGGCGTCTCCCTTGGCGTCAGCAGCGGCACCCGCGTCGGTGTCGTGGGACGCAACGGAGGCGGCAAGTCCACCCTGCTCCGGGTGCTTGCCGGTCTTCAGCCGGTGGACGAGGGGCGCATCACCATGCTCGGCTCGTTGACCGTCGGCATGCTCACCCAGGTTGACACGCTCGACCCTGCGGCGACCGTTCGCACGGCCGTGCTGGGGGACTTGCCCGAGCACGTCTGGGCTGGCGATCCAAGCATTCGCGACATCCTCGACGGCCTGCTCGGGGGCATCGAGGCACCGGACGTGGGTGGACTCGAAGCGATCGTCGGCCCACTGTCCGGTGGCGAACGGCGTCGGCTGGCGCTGGCCGGCCTGCTGGCGGCCGACCACGACCTGCTGCTCCTGGATGAGCCGACCAACCACCTTGATGTCGAAGGGGTGGCGTGGCTGGCCGACCACCTGGCCACCCGGCGTACCCGTTCCGGCACTGCCGTCGTCACGGTGACCCACGATCGGTGGTTCCTGGACGAAGTGGCCACCACGACATGGGAGGTCGTCGACGGCGGTGTGAACTCCTACGACGGCGGCTACGCGGCATACGTGCTCGCCAAGGCCGAGCGCGACCGGGCTTCAGAAGTCACGGAGGAGCGTCGCAGCAACCTGCTGCGCAAGGAGCTGGCCTGGCTGCGCCGGGGTGCACAGGCCCGCTCGACCAAGCCGAAGTTCCGGATCGATGCGGCCAACGAGCTGATCGCCGACGAGCCGGCACCTCGTGACGATGTGTCGTTGGTGCGCTTTGCCACGACCCGCCTCGGCAAGGATGTCGTCGACCTCATCGACGCCAGCGTGACCTTTGGACGGCGGCGCCTGCTGGACCGGGTGACCTGGCGACTCGCTCCGGGCGACCGCATCGGCATCGTCGGCGTCAACGGTTCCGGCAAGTCCACTCTGATGCGAGCGATCTTCGGGGACATCGCGCTGTCCGCAGGTCTGCGCAAGGTCGGCAAGACGGTCTCGATGGCCTACCTGACCCAGGAGGTCCGCGAGCTCGAGAAGTTCGCCGACTGGCGCGTCATCGAGGCCATCGAGGACGTCAAGCAGTACACCCGCCTGGGTGACAAGGAGGTCAGCGCAAGCCAGCTCGCCAAGCGGCTGGGCTTCAGCGGCGGCCGTCAACAGACGCGTGTCAGCGATCTTTCGGGTGGCGAGCGCCGACGGTTGCAGTTCCTGCGGTTGCTCATGGCTGAGCCCAATGTGTTGATCCTGGACGAGCCGACCAACGACCTCGACATCGAGACGCTGACCTCCATGGAGGATGTTCTCGACGGTTGGGCGGGGACTTTGCTGGTTGTCTCCCACGACCGCTACCTGCTGGAGCGCATGTGTGACCGGCAGGTCGCGCTGCTGGGCGACGGGGCTGTTCGGGACCTGCCGGGTGGGGTTGAGCAGTATCTCGATCTGCGTCATGCCATCCGCGCGTCCTCAGCGGCCACAGTGGCCTCAGGAGGTTCCCGGGTGACCACTGCAGCTGGGAGCCGGGCTTCCGCCGAGGCTGGATCTGGGCCCAGGACTGGTGCTGGGGATCCCCGGCAGTCGGCCGGGCAGTTGCGTGAGGCGAAGAAGGACCTGAACCGGATCGACCGCCAGTTGTCCAAGCTCTCTGCCCAGGAGGACAGGATTCACGTCCAGATGGCGGCCAAGGCAGCCGACCACACCGCGGTGCTGGCGCTCAACAACACGCTGCGGGCCATCGTGGAAGAACGCGAGACTCTTGAGCTGGAATGGCTCTCGGTCGCCGAGATCATCGGCTGACCTCTGCCTCAGGCGCGAACGCTCTCAGGGCTCGGAGGACATCAGGGTATCAGCGAGATCAGGGCTCGAAGGGTGACAAGAGCTGACGCAGGAGCTCGGCTAGATGATCCCGCTCCGACGCAGGGAGCTGGTTGAGCAGGATGCGCTCCCGGTCGAGCAGGTCGGCCATGGCGGCATCGACAACCGTACGGCCCGCGGTGGTCAGTCTTACCTTGACGCCGCGACGGTCGCTGGGGTCAGGTCCGCGACTGACCAGACCGCGAGCGGCGAGCCGGTCGACACGGTTGGTCATGGTTCCGCTGGTCACCAGCGTCTGCGCGACCAGCTGTCCTGGTGAGAGCTCGTATGGCGCCCCCTCTCGTCTCAGCGCGGACAGGACGTCGAACCCCCAGCCCTCCAGGTCGTGTTCGGCGAAGGCCGATCCGCGGGCCAGGTCGAGGTGGCGGGCAAGTCTCAGGACACGCGAGAGGATGGTCAAGGGCGCGACGTCCAGGTCGGGACGCTCGCGCCGCCACGCATCGACGATACGGTCGACCTCATCAGTGGGCGCGGCGGACATAAGGAAAGCCTAGCAGTAGGTATCTTGATATCAAGAGATCTTGGAAGGCGGCACCCGTGGCACAGACATGGAACCCGGAGCAGTACGAGAAGTTCAGTGACCATCGGCGACGCCCGTTCGCGGACCTGACGGCAAGGGTGGCTGCGAGCAGCCCAGAGATCGTGGTGGACCTGGGTTGTGGGTCCGGCGCGCCTACTCTCGCGCTGTCGAGGCGGTGGCCGCGCGCGCGCGTCGTCGGAGTCGACTCCTCCCCCGAGATGCTGGATCAGGCCAGACGCAACGACTCGGCTGAACGGGTCGAGTGGGTGTGCGCCGACGTCGAGTCATGGGACCCAGCGCGGCTGGGGGCTCCCATAGATGTCATCATCTCCAACTCGTTGCTGCAATGGGTGCCATCCCACCCGCGCCTGATCCCTGGCTGGATCACGTCACTTGCCCCTGGCGGCTGGTTCGCCATGCAGGTGCCAGGCAACTTCAACGCGCCGTCGCACACGCTGCTGCGAGAGGTGGCCACGACGTCACCTCGCGCCGCAGAGATCCTCCCGCGTCTGGGTCGAGGTGAGGCAGTCAGCGAGCCCGCGGTGTACCTTTTCCTGCTGGCCGGTCTTGGCTGCGACGTCGATACGTGGGAGACCACCTATCAACAGGTCCTCGATCCCGGCGCCCTCCAGGGCGAGCCCGTGCTGGAGTGGACCAAGGGCACCGCCCTGCTGCCGGTGTTCGAAGTGCTCACCGACGACGGTGAGCGCGCCGACTTTGTTGCGTCTTACGGCAAGGCACTGTCGCAGGCCTACCCGCGCCAGACATTCGGCACGGTCTTTCCTTTCCGTCGGATCTTCGCGGTGGCCCGTAAGCGGCAATGACATGGCGATCATCGCCAACATGACGGGGCGCTCAGGTGCAGACTTGTGGGATGTTCCGGGACCGAACCGATGCTGGGCGCCAACTGGCTGAGATGGTCGCGCGCCGGCTGGCACACCCTTCCGGCCCACCAGGGGTCGAGGGTGGGCTGGTTCTGGGTCTGCCGCGGGGCGGTGTTCCCGTCGCAGCATTGGTGGCGGACACCTTGGGTGTTCCGCTGGATGTGCTCGTCGTTCGCAAGATCGGCGTGCCGTGGCAGCCCGAGCTGGCCCTTGGCGCTGTGGGTGAACGCGGCGTGGTCGTGCTCAATGCTGACGTGGTCTCAGCCTGTGGGGTGGGGCCTGACGAGCTGGATGCCTTGATTCGCAGGGGCTCCCAGGAGGTCCAGGACGTCGTGGGTCAGCTTCGGCCGGCGGCCCGTCCTCTGGATGTGACTGGCCGGATGGCCATCGTCGTCGACGATGGTGTGGCCACGGGAGCGACCGCTCGAGCCGCTGCCGGCGTGCTACGCCAAAGCGGGTCCGGGCCGGTCGTCCTAGCGGCGCCGGTGGCAGCTCTGAGTACCTGCGAGAGTCTGCGGTCCTGCTTCGATGAGGTCATCTGCATCATGACGCCACGGCGGTTCGGTAGTGTCGGGCAGTACTACGAGCAGTTCGATCAGGTGAGTATCGCGCACGTCCGCCAGTTTCTGGAGCGGTCGTCAGCCTGAAAGGGCTACTTCTTCGCGGTGCGCAGGATGGGTTTTGGTTCCATTCCGCCCAGGCCATTCCAAGCGAGGTTGACCAGGTGTGCGGCTACGTCCGCCTTCTTGAACTTGCGTGAGTCCATCCACCATTGACCGGTCAGTGCCACCATGCCGACAAGCATCTGTGCGTAGATCGGCGCGGTCTTGGGGTCTAGCTTCTGTCGCTTGAACTCCGCGGCGAGGATGTACTCGACCTGGCTGGCCACGTCACTGAGAAGGCTGGCGAACGACCCCGTCGCCTGCCCCGCTGGTGAGTCGCGCACGAGGATCCGGAAGCCGTCCGTGGAGTTCTCGACATAGTCCAGCAAGGCCAGCGCGGCTTGTTCGAGGAGCCGGCGGGCATGACCGTTGGAGGTCAGCGCCCCGGTGATCCCGTCGAGCAGCGAACGGATCTCGCGGTCCACGACCACGGCATACAGACCCTCTTTGCCCCCGAAGTGCTCGTAGACGACTGGCTTGGAGACCCCCGCCTTGGCAGCGATCTCCTCGACCGTCGTTGCCTCAAAACCCTTGTCCGCAAATAGCTTTCGGCCGACTTCAATCAGTTGCTCACGCCGTTGCTTGCCGGTCATCCGGGCGCGCGAGGTCGTCGCCGCGGGTGTCTCCTGTGCTTGGGTCACCACGTCATCATGTCCGAACGAAGATCTTCGTGCCTCGGCCGGTGTTCATTGGCGTCGCCTGTGTTTAAGGCGTTCGGGACGCGGCCAGCGGACGTCAGAGGCCCAGCCCAGCTTCTGGAAGGCCCAGATGGTGCGGGCTGTGCTGTCGAGCTGGCCACGGTCGACGCCACGCCGCGCGCAGGTTGGGTCGGCGTGGTGCAGGTTGGGCCAGGACTCGCCCATAGACAGGATCGCCAGCCACCAGACATGGGCTGACTTGTCAGCGCTGGTGAACGGGCGTTCGTCGATGGGTGGCAGATCGAGTTGATTGACCAGGTGACGTGGTGGCGCAGCCCGATACGGACCAGCGACCCCCACAAGAAGGCCGTCGCGGCTCCCTGCCAGGACATCGACCATAGGCCTCCGATGATGGCCGCAGTGAGCACAGACATCGCGACGAGTGCGGGGAACTCCGCGTGGACGCGCCGCACGTCCCTGTCCGCCGTCAGGTCCGGCGCGTACTTGACGCGCGAAGTCTGCTCGACGTCGAAGAGCCACCCGGTGTGTGCCCACCACAGGCCCATCATCAGGGCGGGCACGGTTTCGCCGTATCGCCACGGCCAATGCGGGTCGCCCTCCCGGTCGGAGAACGCGTGATGGCGGCGGCGATCTGCGGCCCAGCGAATGACTGGTCCCTCGATCGTGAGTGACCCGGCTATGGCCAAGGCGATCTGATGGCGGCGGGTGGCCTTGAACGAACCGTGGGTGAAGGACCGGTGAAAGCCCAGGGTGATCCCGTGACCAGCGACGGCATACATCACCGTTGCGATCAGCACGTCGTGCCAGCCCAGGCCCCGGTTCCAGGCGACGGGGATCGCTGCCAGAATCGCGAGTAACGGGATGGCGATGAAGCCGAACAGGGCGACTTGCCCGGCCGTGCCCATGCGTTCGACCTGGGGCATCGCCCCCGCGTCCTCGACCGACGTCGAGACGCCCAGGATCGAGGTGTCGACAGCTCGGGGATCGACGGGGTGGAGATCGACAGCGCAGTTACGGGTGCCGGAGACGGAAGTCGTCATGGATGGTGTCCTTCGGTGTCACGAAACTTACGCAAGCGTAACCTTCGTGACCGTAGGTTGTCGGGTTTCTGCGACGATTCCCTGACACTCATCACGGTCCACTATCCTTGCCAGAGTCCGCGCAGGCGGGTCGTTCCCCGGTTGGTCTGCTGGCAGGGCCCGCCTGACTTTGAATCAGGAATAGCGACGAAGGTTCGATTCCTTCCCGGGGAGCCGTTTGAGCACGAGAACGGCACCTATGCGCAGGCTGTGAAACCGCCTGGCTCGGCCAGATGTCACGCAGATGTCACTACGTCGAGCACGGAGGCCGCAGAACGCAGCGCGTCGTCCTGACTGTGGACGTAGGTCCGCATCGTGAAAGCCGCGTCTGCGTGCCCCAGCCAAGCGGCAATGACCGCGACCGGGACGCCTCGCAGGTGCATGAGAGTCCCGCAGGTATGGCGAGCGTCGTGCAGGCGCAGATGGCGCACCTCTGCACGGTCGAGAAGCCGCCCCCAGGCGAGGCCCAGCGTCTCAGGGTGCATAGTGAGCCGCCCTCGTCCGCGACGACGTAGCCGCCCTCGAGGTAGTCGACCCCCAGGCGCAGACGGTCCTCGTTCTGGCGCTTGCGTGCCCGCTTGAGCACCCGCCTGAGTGAGTCAGGCAGAGGTAGCGCCCGGTTGCCCTTCGCCGTCTTGGGTGTCGAGCCCAGTGCCACGCCGTCGACCAGGATCCGCGTATGCCGAATGTTCAACTCGCCGGCCTCGAGGTCGACGTCATCCCAGGTGAGACCGCATACCTCACCACGACGCAGGCCGCTCAGTGCCAGATGCCACGCCGCCTCGAGCCGATCGGACTCAGCAGCCTTCAGCAGCTTGCGCACATCGGCTTCAGTGAACGTCTGCATTTCTCGCTTGGTCTGTGGAACCCGGTCGACGTACCGGGCCACGTTGCGCACGACCCAGCCCTGGCGCGTGGCATCCTCGAGGACCATCTGCAACACCGTCAGCATGAGGTTCAGCGAGCGAGTCGACCACGGCCGCCGCGGTCGCCGTTGGGCATGCTCAGCCCACCAGCCGCCAGCGACGTCACCAGCGCGTCGACATGGGCTTTCTCGAGCCTCTGCACGGGCATCGCGCCATGCGCAGCCCTGAGTGGTTTGAGGACGTCGGCATAGTTCGCAAGCGTCGACGGCCGCACCCGACGACCAGCGAGCCAGTCACGGCAGACGACCTCGACCGTCTTGGTGCTGCGCGTGGTTAACACCCCCGCCGAGACGTCAGCCGACATTCGCGCGTATGCCTTCGTGGCATCGGCCTCGCTCTCGAACCTGCGTCGGACCTGGCGACGCTTGCCCGTGGCCGGATTCATCCCGGCATCGAGAACGATCTCGACTCGCTTCGCCCCGGATGGCAGGGTTACCCACTTCGCCCCGGGTGGCAGCCGCCGGCGCTTGCTCATGACTTCTTCCCCTTCGGTGTGTGAAGGGCTGTGAGCCTGTCTAAGCGCTCCGGACCTTCGCCCAGGTAGTTCTCGACATCCGCGATCAGCGCGCGCGACACGTGCCCCCGCTTGGTCTGTGCGCTGCGCGTGCTCAGGCCCGAGACGTCCCCAGTTCGTGCCTCTCGCTCTGCTCGGAACGACTGCCCGAACACCCGGTAGGCCAGCGTGTCCAAATCTGCGGGCCGCACCCCCAACTTGGCCGCCATCTTGCGCAAGTCCTCACCAGTCGCCTGATGTGCTGCGGACTCTTCCACAGTCGGAGTCCAGATTCGGGGCGGAGGTTGTTTGCCCTCGAGCGCATCCCTAACCGCTTTGAGCGGCATTGTCTCGCCTGACGGGAGGTCTACGTCTTCATCCCCGGCGAGCAGACGGGAGACGGACACCGAGAAGACGTGAGAGAGCCCAACGACCTCGAGCAGCGCGACCGGCCGGTGCAGTGTCTCAATCTGGGCAACCCGATTGGTCGCCCACTTGAAACCGTTCGCGGTCATCTTGGCCGCGAGGTCGGATTGTGTGGCGTTGTGTTCGGTGCGCAGCTCGGTGACGTTCCGGGCGATGACGTGCTCAAGGCGAGATCCCATGACGCTGACAATACTTGCGGCGTGTCGTTCGCGCAAGACCGCAAGTATTCGTGTCGGTTCCTGTATGGTTTGACGCATGGCCGATACGACAGGCTCCAAGTCTCCATTGGGAAGAGGACCGATGAATGCCCAGCTATACGACGAGAAGGCGACCCGACTGCGGCTCGGCAGCATCGGGCGCACCAAGTTCTATGAACTCATCAGCCCGGGAACCTCCGAGGGGACTAATGAGCCTGAGTTGCGATCGGTGAAGATCGGCAAGCGTCGCTTCGTGCCCGAGCGAGCGATCTGTGAATACATCGAGCGGCTAGAGCGAGAAGCGGGCACGAGGTCGGGGTCGGCCGCCTGATGGCAAACGAAACCCGCCCTGCCGGGGCGGGATCCGGGCTCATTGCGGCGAGCAAGACCATCGTCCCACAGTCCGCCGACACCGCGCGGGAAGCACGCCGCCGCGGTGATGGCCAATGACCACCATCACCATCCGGCAACAACTCCGGCCAGTCACCCTTCCCGACGGACGACGTGCCCTCGTCATCGACAGCATCATTCCTGACGACGCACCCGAGCTGATCCGCGAAGGGCTCGCCCGCAGAGCGATCGTCAACGGTGGAGGCGACTGCCCTTGTGGCGCGTCATGGCCAAAGCCGAACCGCGCCCAGCGTCGCCGGCTCGAACAGGTCGCCTACCTGCACATCGAGATCCAGCACGCGGCCGACTGCCCAGCCGAGACAGAGAACCTAGTCGCGCTGGTCCGCGAGTGGGTGGCGACCCGATGACCGGCGACGAGCGACATGACGCGTTCATCGCCGGCTACGAACTCGGCCTCGCCCTCCGTTGCGACATGGACACTGCAGCCGCCGAGCACGAGGCCCGCCAAGCCCTCGTGCGGCCGATCGTGGACGCCATGGTGGCTGACCTTAATCGCCGCGGCCCAGGCGACTTCGCACAGCTCGAACAGCGCCGCCGGCAACATCAGCTCGAAGCGTTGCAGCGTAACCAGGTCGCCGCGAGGCCCTGGCCGCCCGAAACCGCACCACTGAGCCCACACGCTCTCTTTGGCCAGCCGGCACGACAGCGGGTGAACGCATGAACCGCAACCAGGACAACGACGTTGACAGCCCCACCGCGGCCCAGCGAGCGGCCATGGATGAAGAGGGCGCCAGAATCAGGGCCGAGATGGACAAGGCCGACGACGACTACGAGGCCGGGCTCGACCACAACCGCGGCGTGAACGACGAGCTGCGCAAGCTGCGGATCCGCGCTGAAGCCCGCCGCCAGTTCGATGCCGAGCAGAATGCCGATCGCCCACAGGTGCAGGCCGTTGACGGTGCGAGTTTCCTACTCAATCAACCAGACACTGTGCCGTGCATCTGGGGAACCGGCTCAGACGTGCTCTGGGCGGAAGGCGAACCCCTCATGCTCTGCGGCCTGGCCGACGTCGGAAAGACAACCATCGCCGGCCAAGTGCTGCGCGCCCGCCTCGGCATCGGTGACGGCCTGGTCCTCGGCCTACCCGTCACGCCAGACACCCGCGCCATCCTCTACCTCGCGATGGCCCGGCCCCAACAGATCCGCCGCGCCCTTGGCAGGATCTTCGGCCCCGCGGATCACGACGTGCTCCGGGAACGGCTCATCGTGCGACCCGGGCCACCACCCGAAGACCTCGCCGTCAACACCGACCTGCTCGCCCAGCTCGCATCCGACCACGGCGCCGGAACCGTGTTCCTGGACTCCCTCAAAGACGCCGCCCTCGGCCTGTCCGAAGACGGACCCGCCGCCGCCTACAACCGCGCCCGACAGGCCGCCATAGCGGCCGGAGTCGATCTCCTCGAAATGCACCACATGGTCAAACGTGGCGCCGCGGGCGGCAAACCCAAGACTCTCGCCGACGTCTACGGCTCCACCTGGCTCACAGCCGGCGCCGGGTCCGTCATCGTCCTCAACGGTGACCCCGGAGACGCCGTAGTCGAGCTGCGACACCTCAAACAACCCGCCGCCGAAGTCGGACCCTGGAGTGTTCTCCACGACCCCATCACCGGCCTGTCCAGCATCTTCCACTCCACGACCTGGTCAGCCTCGCCACCGCCTACGGAGACATGTCCGCCAAGGACGCAGCCAAAGCCCTGGCCGAGACCGACAAGCCCACCCCCAACGACGTGGAGAAAGCCCGCCGCAAACTCACCGCCCTCGTCAAATCCGGGCACCTGATCATCTCCCGCGAGGGAGACAGAGCCTCGAATCTGACGACGCTCTGGGCGACCCCAAACCTGCTCAACCAGACCATCACGGCACCCATCACGGCACCCTCTGAGCGTGAAGGCTTCACGACCCCATCACACCCATCACGGCAAATCACAAAACCGCAGGCCAGAGACCATCACGGCACCCATCACGACCATCACGGCCCCGGACCATCACGATCTCTCCCCCCTTAGAAGGGGGAGAGGTAAGTCCCGCCCCCGAAAACTGCTCAATCTGTGACACCCCAACGCAATGGCAAAGACTCGCCACCAGCAAGACCGAATGCGCCAGATGCGAGGCCGTCTCGTGACACCCGCCACCGTCATGGCCGCCATCCCCGACAACCTCCTACGCCGCCGCACAGGCCCCGACCAGCAAGCCCACGCCAAGGCCCTGGCCCAATGGCTCCTCGACAGAGGCCACCGACCCTCACTGTTCGAGATCGAACAGGAACGCTCAAGGAGGACCAGCCAATGAATGACACACCCCAGCAACCCACGCCGGCAGCGAGCAACTACCGGTGCCGAGAGCACAACGAATGCCCTGTCACCTGGAAAGGCACCGGTTGCCCGCGCTGCGCCGGCAACCTCAAACGACGTAAGGCAACCCCGCCAAACGATGACGAAATGGAGACATACCGATGACCACTGCCGATGAGTTGCGCGCCCAGGCCGCGGCCTTACTGACCAAGGCCGCTGAGCTCGAAACGCCGATGACCAAGGACGCCATTCACAAACTCTTTGTCGAACGTCGTTTCGATGAAATAGAGCAAGCAAGAAAAGACGGCCGAATCTCCTACACGTCCAGTAGCACGGGTGTGGTGCGTGTCCATCCTGCCGTTGTCGAGCACCGTCAGCTTGCCGCGACAGTGCCGCGGGTGCTTGCGGCCATCATCGTTGGCGACAGCACTGCGGGCACCGGCAAGCATCCGGCAAAGGTCAGGGCTGCTCGGGCGCGGTGGGACCGGCGTGACCAGTTGCGCGAGACTCAGGCCCGTCGACAAGCCGGCGCGTGATGGGCAAGCCTCTGCCGGCCGCTGTGCCAGATGGCCGCACCGAGCAACGACGCCTCAACCGTCGTCGGGCTGCCCGTCGTGCTCGTCTCATTGCTCAGGAGCTTGGCTCTGGCGTCTATCAGCGAGACATGTTCTCGGCCAAGATTGAGGCCCTCTGATGGGCAGGCCGAGCGCTGCCAGTAGTGGCCCTCTCGAACCTGCTGACTGGCCGGATTGGGTGCTGTCCTTCCCGGGCGGCTACCAGACCACCGACCCCCGCCGTCAGGCTGCCCGGAGGCTTCGAGTTCCGGACGTGGCGAGCGTTGCGCGCGGATTGGTTCGCCAAGCATGGCCTCGATGTAAGCGTGAGGGTGTGCAATGAGGAACACCGACGCCGAGCACTGGCCTAGCCTCGACACACAGCAGCGCCCGACATCTCCTGACGGGCGCTGCCTCTGTGGCGTGTCCCCGATCAACCCCCGACCGGGGGGAACAGGGACCGAACGGGGACGCGGTAGCAGAAATGATTCCAGACAGCCTCACGTGCAGCGCCAGGGACGAAGGTCCCGAAGACCCAGGCTGGGTGTGTGAACGTGGTCACAGTCAGCGGCGAGTCGGTGAAGCGTGACGTGTTCGCCGCGTAGCGTTGAGCCAACGACGCCCGCCTCTTGTGATTTGAGGCGGGCGCTGCTGTGTCGTGTGGGAAGCACGTCCTCGCTCGCCCTTTGCCCCCCAGGCAGGCTTGAGCGAGGACGTGCTTCTCGAATCCTCCCAGATGGCGATGCTCAAGGTGTTATGACCTGAGACACAACAACGCCCGTCTCAGTGATCGAGGCGGGCGCTGCTGTGTGCTGGTCAGGCGTTGTCGACGAGCGTCGCTGCCTTCTGCTCTGCGAGTACCGCGTCGCGACCGTCCTCGTAGCCCGCTGCGTAGCCCACATCAAATTGCTCGATTGCGAGCGCCGTGAGTTTGTCCGTGAATTTGGCCGTGACTTTGGCCGTGATGTTCGGCTCTTCGCTGATGGTGCTCATGATCGTGTTTCCTCTGGTTAGGTGATGCGGTCTAGGCCCTAGCTGGAGTTAGCGCTCCGACTGGGGCCGTCTTCTTTGTCAGCCCTTGCCTATGGCGCTCATGCCGCCGCCTCGATGATCTTCGCCGCTTCCAGTAGCGCCGCGGCGAGGTCACGGCACTGTTTCGCGTCGCAGTCGGTCATGCCCTCGGTCCCTATGTCGTCCAGGTCTGCGTGCACCGGTTCCGACGTGCCATCGGCGTGGATCCACTGATTCAATACGACTCCGAAGTCACCGACTGTGACCCTTGTCGTGTGGTAGCCCCTCGACTCCTCGATGGCCACAGGCTCGCTCGTCTCTGTGGCCCATATTGGGCGCGTCATGGTGGTGTCTGACATCGTGTTACTCATGATCGGTCTCCATTCGGTTGGTTGATCGGTCTAGGTCTCGGTCGGAGTTTCCACCTCCGGCCGGGGCCGCTTTCATTGTGCGGGCATCCACCGACACCCCGCAAGGGAATCGGGGAAGGTGCGACCCGCCGCGTGTCACCGCGATGTCACTACGTCGGTCGGATTTCGGCGAAATCATGCGGACGATACTGGACGTTTGACCCCTCGCTGAGCACGTCCGGCATACCGTCTCGGACCTACGCGCACTCCTCGGGTCCGACTTTGAATCAGGAATAGCGACGAAGGTTCGATTCCTTCCCGGGGAGCCACGCTCATGGCCCGACTCAGGGACCGACTCTGCTGTCGGAATCAGGTGGTGCGGGTGCGGGTGAGGGATCTCGGGACGCGCCCATGCAGGGTGTCAACCAGGAGTTCATCAACCTGCGTTCTGTTCTCTGCTGCGGCAGTCGCGAGGAAGCTTGTGAGCATTTCGGGCGACACCGCTGCTGAGGCGAGTGGGCCAGGCTCGTCAAGATCCGCACCCGCGGACTCGTTCCAGGACTGAACCTCAACGATCATCTGCTCTGCCAGGTCTTGATGGAAGTTCAGGGCATCGCCTTTGCTCACTGCCGGCCCTCGCATCGATCGTGCCCACTGGCGAGCGCGATTTGTCCTGATGTGCGGATGCCTTCGTTCTCCGGCGGCCGGTCGCACCTGCTGGGCCTGGTGATTGTGCTGCGAGCATCGACTGCTTCAGCTTTGATGCGGTTCATTCCCTGTTTCATGCGTTCCTTGAGGTCCAGTTGGGTGTGGCATCCAGTGGGACCCTGATGAGCCATTCCATCGCCATGACGGCCGACTCAGCCCGCTCGTTTGTGAACCACCATTGGACGACAGGTAACATTGGCCCAGGCAGTGCAGCCCGGCGTTCTCTCGTGACGGGAACGCCCAGGGTGTGGCTGTATGCAATCGACTCCGACCCTCAGGAGCTCATCGCGTGACTACACCCCGCCCGGCCGCTGTCATCGTCCTCGCCGCTGGCGAAGGCACCAGGATGAGGTCGGCCACTCCCAAAGTTCTTCACGCTATCGGGGGACGCACGCTCCTGGCCCATGCGATTGCCGCAGCGCGAGGCGTTGATCCCCAGCACCTGGCCATCGTGGTGCGTCACGGACGTGACCTCGTGGCTGCGCACATCGCGGTTGTCGACCCTGCCGCCGTCATCGTCGACCAGGATGAGGTCAAGGGCACAGGCCGGGCCACTGAGTGTGCGCTCGATGCGCTGCCGGAAGGCCTTGAGGGAACGGTGCTGGTGACCTGCGGCGACGTCCCCCTACTCGCAGCACAGACCCTTCGTGGTCTGCTCGAGGCGCACGTGGCCAGCGGGAGCGTCGCCACGGTGATCTCCGCCTCGTTGCCCGATCCGTCAGGCTATGGCCGCATCCTGCGGGCGCCGGACGGTTCGGTGGCCGGCATCGTCGAGCAGAAGGATGCCACCGATGTGCAGCGCGAGATCACCGAGATCAACTCGGGTCTGTATGCGTTCGACGCGGCGGTCCTGCGCAAAGCGCTGACCCAGGTGGGCACGGACAACGTTCAGGGCGAGAAGTACCTCACTGACGTGCTGGGTGTCATCCGCGGTCAAAGCCTTCGGGTCAGTGCCCACCTGATCCAGGACCTGTGGCAGACCGAGGGTGTCAACGACCGCGTCCAGCTGTCGCGGCTGGGCGCCGAGCTCAACCGCCGGATCGTCGAGGGCTGGATGCGTGCCGGAGTGACCGTGGTCGACCCGGCTACGACATGGATAGACGTCGACGTCACGCTCGGGCGCGACGTCACCATCCATCCTCAGACCCAGATCCACGGTGCCAGCACCATCGGTGACGATGTCGTCCTGGGGCCCGACACCACGCTCACGGACGTCGAGATCGGCAGTGGCGCCGCCGTCATACGAACGCATGGTTTTCTGGCAGTCATCGGAGCGGGCGCCACGGTTGGGCCCTTCTCGTATCTGCGTCCAGGCACCGAGCTCGGTGAGAAGGGCAAGATCGGCACCTTTGTCGAGACCAAGAACGCCAAGATCGGCGCCGGATCCAAGGTGCCGCACCTGACCTATGTCGGGGACGCGACGATCGGCGAGCACTCCAACATCGGCGCGTCGAGCGTCTTCGTCAACTACGACGGCGTCAACAAGAGGCACACCACCGTCGGCAGCCATTGCCGCACCGGCTCGGACAACATGTTCGTCGCGCCGGTTACTGTGGGCGATGGCGCCTACACCGGCGCAGGGACCGTCGTCCGCAAGGACGTTCCACCGGGTGCCCTGGCCATCAACGTGGCACCGCAACGCAACTTGCTCGGTTGGGTTTACGACAAGCGTGCAGGCACGGCCTCCGCACACGCGGCTGCGGCTGCGGCTGCGAGTGAGGATTCACCTATCGTCCCCGAAGGGAACCCCAGCGCATGAACGGCCTGAAGCGCGCGACCGAGAAGAACCTCATGATCTTCTCGGGCCGGTCCAACCGCCAGCTCGCCGAAGAGGTTGCCTATCAGCTCGGGACGAACCTGGTGCCGACCTCGGCCTACGAGTTCGCCAACAGCGAGATGTATGTGCGCTACGAGGAGTCGGTGCGCGGCTCGGACGCCTTCGTCCTGCAGAGCCACTCTGCTCCCGTCAACGAGTGGATCATGGAGCACCTGCTCATGGTCGACGCGCTCAAACGTGCTTCGGCCAAGCGGATCACCGTCGTCATGCCCTATTACGGCTACTCGCGCCAGGACAAGAAGCACCGTGGCCGCGAGCCGATCTCGGCCCGCCTCATCGCCGACCTGTTCAAGACTGCAGGAGCCAACCGGCTGATGTCCGTCGATCTGCACACTGACCAGATCCAGGGATACTTCGACGGGCCGGTCGACCACCTTGTGGCCTTGCCGATCCTGTCCAAGTACGTCCGCAGCAAGTACGGGACCGAGCAGCTGGCCGTCGTCTCGCCGGACGCCGGGCGGATCAAGGTCGCCGAACAGTGGTGCAAGCGGCTGGGCGGTGCGCCTCTGGCCTTCATCCACAAGACCCGCGACATCACCCGGCCCAACGAGAGCGTCGCCAACCGCGTGGTGGGTGAGGTCACCGGCCGCACGTGCATCCTGGTCGACGACATGATTGACACCGCTGGGACGATCACCAAGGCGGCCGACGCCCTCATCGCCGCAGGCGCCGCCGACGTCATCATTGCCGCCACGCATGCGATCCTGTCCGGGCCCGCCGTTGACCGGCTCAAGAACTGCCAGGCTCGCGAGATCATCGTCACCAACACTCTGCCGATCCCGGCTGAGCGCCAGTTCGACAAGCTCACCGAGCTCTCGATCGCCCCGCTGCTCAGCCAGGCGATCCGTGCCGTCTTCGAGGATGGTTCGGTCACCAGCCTCTTCGAACAGACCGACTAACCCTCCGGCCGCAGCTGGTCGGGTGAGTCGCAGTCACTCCAGGATTTCCCTATGCCGCACCAGGTCGCCTAGACTTCCGGGGTTGCCTCGGCGAGGGACGCTGCATGACTGATGCTTGACTTGACTCGAATCAGCTCGTTGCAGTGCTCCGTGATCGACGCGGTGGCGCCGGACGCCCGGATCTTCACAGGGTGAAGTGCGCTTGCCACGCTGGTTACCCGCGTCGTGCCGCGCCCCGCGTCGAGGCCCACCGCACTGTCATCACCCCAGAACATTCTTGTCCCAGAACACGTACCCCAGAACACCCGTGTATGCCGCACTCAACGGCGCGCGGATCGGCAACATAGGAGACCGCATGCCCAAGTCAGCCCAGACGTCCAGGAACAAGCTGGTCGCCATACCTCGCACCTCGTTCGGCAAGGGTGCCGCGCGCAGCATTCGGCGTGAACACAACATCCCCGCGGTCATGTACGGCCACGGCACCGACCCGGTCCATATCAGCCTGCCGGGTCACCAGACGATGTTGGCTCTCAAGGTTGCCAATGCCCTGCTTACCATCGAGATCGACGGCAAGGATCACCTGGCCTTGGCCAAAGACGTCCAGCGCGACCCGATCAGGCCGATCATCGAGCACATTGACCTCGTGGTCGTTCGCAAGGGCGAAAAGGTCAACGTTGACGTGCCCATCCACCTCGTGGGCGAAGCCGCGATCGAGACCGTCGTCTCGGTCGAGAACAACACCGTGGAGCTGGCCGTCGAGGCCACCCAGATCCCTGACCACGTCGAGGTCCTGATCGAGGGCCTGGAGGCTGGCACCCAGATCCATGCTTCCGACCTGGTGCTGCCCAAGGACGCCGAGCTGCTCACCGACGCCTCGTCGCTGATCGTCAACATCACCCAGGCAATATCTGCTGAGGCCCTCGAGGCCGAGATGGCCGCCGAGCTCGGCGCCGGAG
>Ga0209540_10001513_pt1 | contig 17470 bp, 14 predicted proteins | sample BarGraIncu01121A_FD_184501 | JGI IMG/M metagenome (GOLD analysis project Ga0209540, IMG submission 184501) | Arctic peat soil microbial communities from Barrow, Alaska - Barrow Graham LP Incubations 011-21A (SPAdes) (version 2) | ecosystem: Environmental > Terrestrial > Soil > Wetlands > Peat... | reverse complement strand
CGCAGCCGACCCAGAAAAGGATGTCCGTTTCTCCTTTTTCGCTGAGGAGCGGGATCTGCAGGTCCTTGGCCCAATCGCTGCGGGTGTCGGCGTTGATGCCCCAGGGGTTGCCCTGGTTTTCCAGGCCGCGGTACAGGGTCTGGAATTCCTCGGGGAAGCTGGATTCCATCAGCACGCCGAACTGGCGCATGCCCATGATCTTGGCGACATGCTCGTTGAGCATCGGGCAGACCTCCATGCAGGCCGCGCAGGTGGTGCAGTCCCAGACCTCTTCTTCGCTGACCACTTCGCCCAGCAGTTTTTTTAAATCGGCCGGGGCGCTGCCCAGTTGGGAGCGTGAAGCCAGCAGGTGGTTTTTCAGCTTTTCCAGCATGGTTTTGGGCGACAGGGCCTTGCCGGATTGGAAAGCCGGACAGACGTCGTCGCAGCGGCCGCACTCGGCGCAGGAGAACAGGTCCAGCAGGTCCTTGCGGCTCAGGTCGGTGATCTGCGGCGTGCCGAATTTTTCCTGTTCTTCCAGGTTGAGCAGGGGGATCTCGGCCTTGACCCCCAGGTTCTTGAAGACCAGGTTGATGGGCCCGGCCAGCAGGTGCAGGTGCTTGGAATAGGTGATGAATACGCCGAAGGCCATGATGATCAGGATGTGCAGCCACCAGAGGAATTTTGTCCAGAAAAAAATGGTTGGTGCAGCGATCATGTCATGGACGGGAAGGATATGGATGAATGCAAAGCGGGACAAAGTGAAGCGGAGCAAAAAACTTCCGCTGGCAGGTTCCGCGCCATACATTTTGAACGCTTCGTAAAAAATGAAGCTGACCATCAGGGCCAGGATGAAAAAAAGGACGGTCAGTGACTGATAGGAAGGCCGGTCCAGGCTCTTGACCCGGACAATGTAGCGGCGTACGAAAAAATAAATCACGGCCAGGATGATCAGGCCGGCAAAAAGGTTGGCCGCAAAAAGCAGCAGCGAATAAAGCTGACCGTGACCGAACAGGCTGAGCCCGGCGAAAAAGCCTTCGGCCACGTGGTTGAGGGTGACGCCCAGGAAAACCAGGAAGCCCCAGAAAATGACGGCGTGAAAGAAGCCGGTGACCGGCCTCTGGGCGAACACCGGGACCTGCAGGAACACCCGGTAGAACATTTCCCACAGGCGCCGCCCGGGATGGTCCCAGCGCGAGACCTTCCGACCGCTGCCGATCAAACGGAATTTCCGCAGCAATTCGCTAAAAGCCACGCCGGCGGCCAGGGCCACGGCGGCTATAAAAACAATTTTTTCGATTCCTGAAAGCATGGCGGCCTCCTCAAGTGCAAATGCCGTTTTTGTTGTAAGTGGATCTGCCCTTCATCCTGCTGCCGGCGCTTGCCGGTCATTCACCCTTCAGCCAGTCAAAATTGGGGAAAAACGGCTTTTCCAGGTCGATGTGCCCGGCCAGGGTCTTGCTTTCGTTGCCGCCGATGAGGAACTTGACTTTCTTGATCTCCCCGAAGTTGTAGCAGAGATTGTCGACCAGGAAATAGATGAATTCCAGTTCGGCCGTGGTGCCGCCGGGAAAAGAGCTGCCCAGCAGCTCGTTGAAATCCAGCACCAGCATTTCCTTGCTGTCCAGGTAATAGGCGCCGCGCAGCTGCACTCCGTCGGGAACCGGGGTGATATGGCCGCTGTCGCCGGCCAGCAGCAGGGCAATGAACTTTTTGTACAGTTCCTCGCGGATCTCCGGCACCTCGATCTCGCGGTACACCGGCTGCAGGTAATCGGATGTCTCGCTGAAATAAAACAGTTTTACCTTGATGAATTGCGTGAGCACGGCGCCGCTGACTCCCGCTTTGTTCAACAGCTCGGGTTCAAAGCCGGCCGGTTTTTTGCGGAAAAGCAGCACGGCCAAAAGAGCGATGACAAAAAAAGCGGCCAGGGAAATCAGCAGAGCGGTCCGCGATTTTTTTGTCATTTCAGGATGTTGTTGTAGTAATAGATGAACTTGCTGATGCCGCTGTAGATGGCGAAAGCGATCTTGTTCAGAAATTCTTCATCCTTCAGTTTTTTTTCTTCGCTGGCATTGGAAATGAAAGCGGTTTCGATCAGGACCGCCGGCATGGCCGTGCGCATCAGCACGCGGAACGGAGCCTGCTTGACGCCGCGGTTGCGGGTGCCCAGGAGATCGTTCAATTCATTCTGGATGTACTCGGCCAGCTTGCTCGATTCGCGGACATATTCGGTCTGGGCCATGTTCCAGAGGATCATTTTCAATTCGTCGTTCTTGATGGTTTCGCCCGGGTCCACGGGGTTCTGGTTTTCCTTCTGGGCCAGCTCCAGGGATTCCTGGTCCGTGGCCTGCAGGCTGACGAAGTAGGTTTCCGAGCCGTAGGCCGATTTGCGGAAAGAGGAGTTGGCGTGCACGGAGATGAACATCTGGGCCAGCTGGTTGTTGGCGATGGAGGCCCGGGTATTGAGCGAGACCTCGCTGTCCTTATCGCGGGTCATGATGACACGCAGGCCGGTTTTGGATTCGATCAGTTTCTTCAGTTTTAGGCTGATCTTCAGCGTGACGTCTTTTTCCTGCGATTTGGACTTGCCGATGGCGCCCAGGTCTTCGCCGCCGTGGCCGGGATCGATGCAAATGGTCTCGATGGGCTTGGGCTTGGACGGAGCCGGCGGATTTTCCTGGGGCGGGTCCGGTTTTTTTTCAGGGCTCACGGCGCTGCCCGGCGTCGCACCCACGGCTTTTTCGCTTTTCTCCAGGTCGAAGACCACGCGAAAGGGCTTTTCCAGGACAAAGCTTTTCTTTATGGTCGCGTTGCCCTTGAAGAAAACAGTGAAAACGCTTTCGTTGCCCTGGATCTCGTAGGTCAGCCGCTCCAGCAGCATCGAATCCGGCCAGCCCATGGTCTTGGCGGGGAAAGCGGCGCGGCCGCTCAGGCGCACCTGCATCTGGCCGGGGCGGCTCTGCACCGCGTAGGTGAAGCTGCGGTCGGCTTCGAAGACGATGCGCGTGAAGCCTTCATTGTCGGAAGTGCGGATATTTACGTCTAGAGCGGTAAGCAGGGGGGCGAGGACCAGGATCAGGATAAAAAAAGAGCTTGTCTTTATGAGATTTTTCATGGATCTTGAACAAGTGGCAGTGGAGGCGGCGGGAATCGAACCCGCGTCCAATAATGATTCCATTAAAGATTCTACAGACATAGTTCGTTTTCAGTACGACCAGCAGCCGTTAAAACAAACAAAATGGACTGCCGGCGGCCCTCACTTGATTTCGCGCTGGGAAACAGTGGGCGCTCATCCCGGTGCTAGCCCGCAAAGTGACGCTCTGGCCCTCCCGCGGGCGGGGAAAACCAGAACGGCAACGTATTAATTACGCTGCGAGTGCAAAGTTGTTTGCTTTTCTTTTTTTGAGCAGTTTATTGAGCTACTCGGCTCAGTCTGCCTCTTTAACTTCATCAAAACTGTCGAAACCTTTACGCCCCCAGCCTGGGGAATGGCGGGGCCGACGAGACTCGAACTCGCGACCTCATGCGTGACAGGCATGCGTTCTAACCAGCTGAACTACGACCCCGCGTGCTTTATGAAAAGCCTGGGCGGTAGAGGGTTTGAACCTCTGACACCCGGCGTGTAAAACCGATGCTCTACCAGCTGAGCTAACCGCCCAACTCAAAAGTCATTCATACACCAAATTTGCCGTTCTGTCAAGTAAGAACGGCGGATTCCGGCGGCAGGAAGGGCCCGGGAGCCCCTTCCCGCGCTTTTAAGTATATGACTGTCAATCCAGGCTGATCGAATCCTTGGTCTTTTCCTTGCGCTTGCTGTCCATCTCGTTCCATTTCTCCATGCAGCTGTCGTCCTTGCCCTTGACCATGGAACATTCCAGGTACTCGGCGATGTAGACGATGCAGGCGCGGATGGCCTTGCCGGTGGGAGTCTTCTTGTAGCTTTCGCCGCCGACCGAGAAGTTGCGGATGCTGAGGCCGGCGCCCAGGGCCGAGCCTTTGGCATTGGCCTCGATGGTGCGGGCATCGACGATCTCGCCGGTTTCGGTGTCGACCACTTTCATATCCACGGCGATGTAGGCCTTGTTCTTGCCGCCCCCCAAAGAGAGCCCCTTAAAGGCGATGCCGCCTTTTTTGCCCGCGACATCCGCCTCGAACGCCGACACGGAACCGGCGATCAGGTACTGGGCCCCTTTCAGCTTCTTCATCTGCACCTTGGTCTTGGCGCTGACCCGGCCCGAGGCGCTCAATTCCTGTTCGCCGAGGACCGCGTCGATCTCCTTTCTCTCCAGCACGCTGAAGGCATTGGTGCTCACCAGTTCGGAAGCCAGCATGTCCGAAAGCTCACTGGCTACCTGGGAATTCCACCAGCCGGCGGCGGTCTGGTTGGTGAAGCGCAGGACGCCGATGCGGATCTTGTCGCCCTTGGCCGCCAGGGGCTGGGAAAACAAAGTCAACAGCAGCGAAACAGCCAAGAATGAAAGCAATAATTTCTTCATATATCCTCCTGAAATTTCAGTTTATCTTACACTGTTGTCAAGGCAAATTCAATCACCTTTCTAAAAGAGGATTTCCCACAGCTCGTCCGGGGTTTTCTGCAGGCCCAGCGCCGTCAGCAATGGCGCCAGGTCGCGGCGGTGGCCTTGCAGCCGGAGTTGGATCCCGGCCACGCCTTTGTGGAAGCGGGCCAGGTCGGCCAGGTGGCGGAACAAGGCGCGGAACACCCCGCGGCCGCGCCAGGCCGGCTCCACCCAGGCGTCGGCCAGCCACCAGAGCCAGCGGTTGCCGCGGTCGTCCCAGGCGAAATTGACGCGCAACAATCCGGCCAGCCCCGCAGGATCCTTGCTTTCGGCCAGCAGGTAGAACCCCTTGCGCGCGTCCTTGAGCACCGCCTTTACGCCCAGCAGCACCTGGGCGGGATCGGCCGGTCCGTCGGCGGTTTCGGCCATCAGTCTGCAGACGCAGGTTTGGATGGCGGCGGCGTCGCGCATTTCGCCCTTGCGCAGCCGGATGGGGAGTTCAGGCTTGGGCATTTTGTCGGATCCGGCTGCGCGGACCCGGGGCCGCGGCAAACTTGGCTAACGCTCTGCGGCCTATCTTTTTCAATTTGCAGGTCCAGCTTGGGATCACGGCCAAGGTGCCGGTGGCCAGGGCGGCCACTACCGGGCAAACGGCGCAGCTTTCCAGGTCGTCGCACAGGCCGCACAGCTCTTTCTTTTCGCTGAAAAAGTAATCCTGGCGCAGCTCGGCGTAGTTGGCGGTGATAGATGGAAAAACTTTTTTAAAGCCGGGGATGAAATCTTCGAGCGTGCCGAAGCAATATTTGGCGTAGTCCGGATTCGAGGGATCGTGCCCCAGCAGGTCATAGAACAGGTAGCAGCCCCAGACAGTCCGGTCGGGAAGCAAAGCCAGGCGGTCGCGGCCGGCGAAACAGGCAAAGGTGCCTTTTTCTTTATTTTCCGTGAAATTTTCCAGGGGCATATTTCCGTTTTTTTGCCGATGCTTTACGCAGATCGTCGCCAGCCGGGCAAGTTGTCTCTCTAGTGCCGTCAGGTCCGCATTTTTCCAAGGGATGCACACGTCCAGCGAGTATTGCAGGTTGGAGTGGCCCCGACTCAGCAAATTTTTCATGCTCGCGGCCAGCAGTGGCACGGTTCGCGGAGTAAAAACACTATTGATCACATAACCGTCGGGATAACGTTGCCGCAGATTTTTCAGGGCCGCTTCAACCGCGGAAAGGCTGCGGGCATCGCGGTTCTTCTGGGCCAGCCCGTCGTAGCTCAAGACCAGTTCGAAGCGGTGTTTCTTAAAAAACAGAATATACTCTTTTTTCAATAGTGAACCATTGGTGGTTAAAGTGAAACGGAATTTGTTCTTGTATTTTAATTCTGAATATGCAACCGTTTTTTCTACCAATGGCCAGCTCAACAGCGGCTCGCCGCCGTAGAACTCGAGCCAGACCTCCCGGCCCAGGCGCGGTCGCAGGAGAGCCAGAAAATCACAAATATCTTTAATTTTTAATGTGTTTTTCCCTTTTTGTTGCGGGCAATAAGGACAGGAAAAATTGCATTGGTCGCTTAGAACCAAGGTCAAAGAAGATATCTCCCGCATGGCAAGCCCATTGTAACAAAGCGGGCGCTTACAGGCAAACGCCGGTGGACGAGGAATAAATTATTTTTTGGAATGATTCCTTGTTATAAAATTTTAATTAAACTAAAATTATTCCATATTAAAAACGGAGGTAGTTCATGGATATAAAAAAAGCCAATGTGAGCCTGCTCCTGGGCAAGATCAGGACTTATCTTGACAAGCAGCCGGAAGCAAAGAAAAAAGGGAAAAGATTCATCGAAGCTCAAAAGGCACTGGGTAAACTTGAAAAACTTTTTCTTGACAAAGAAGTAGGGCTCAAATTGGTGCCCTGCTCGTCCAAGAAACCTTCCATGGGTGGTTGATAAATAATCCTGGTTTTTTCCAAAATTAATTTGAATTTTCATAAAAGTATTCTTTTGTTCGTTTTTTTTATAAACATCATCAGCGATCTCCAGGGCCTTGATCCGCAAAAAAAAATAACCCAGTATACGTTGGATACATGGAAAACCGAACGCGGTCTGCCCAACAATACGGTCCTGGACATAGCGCAAGACCGCTCCGGATACTTATGGCTGGGCACCGCCGAAGGCCTGGTGCGTTTTGACGGTGCGGGGTTCACCGTTTTCAACAGCGGCAACACCGTTGAATTTCATGATAATTTTGTGAATAATTTATATATCGACCGCCGGGGAACTCTATGGATCGGGACCATGCGCGGGAGGCTGCTCAGCCTGGAAAAGGGAATATTTACAAATCATCCTCTCGCCGGCATTGTTTCCGGCATGTCCAAAAATTGCATCATCGAGGATGGCCAGGGCGATCTTTGGGTCGGAACTTCGGAAGGATTGTGCTGCCGGAAATCCGGGGACAGCGGATTTTTCAAGAAAATCTCCGCTTTCCCTGTCAAAAAAATTCTCTGTTTGGCAACCGACCATGCGGGACGATTGCTGGTCGGTACAGAGGGCACGGGTTTGTATCGTTTTGAAAAGGATCATTGGCTTCGGGTCCTGTCTGTTTCCGGAAAATCGGTCAATGATATCTATGTTTTAAAACAGGACCGCAACGGGTTTTTGTGGATCGGAGCGGACAATGGATTGTTCAGTTATCGGGACGACAAATTGCGTAAATTTTCATTGGATCATGGCCCGAGCCAAGTTACGTCCATGGTCGAAGATCGGGACGGTAGCCTGTGGGTGGGCAGCGAAGAAGGCTTGTACCGTTGGTCCCAGGGCACCTTTCAGCCTCTGACCACCAATCAGGGCCCGAGCGGCAACCAGGTATATTCGCTTTGCGAGGATAGCGAGGGCTCGTTATGGGTGGGGGCTATCGATGGCGGATTGACCCAACTCCGCGACGAGAAAATAACTTCTTTTACATGGCATGAAGGACTGGCCGGCAGCAAATTTCGAAGCCTGCAGGAAGATAATGACGGGACGTTGTGGATCGGTGGCCTCGGTGGTTTTTTGAACCGCTATCAAGATGGCCGGGTCGAAAACTTCAGGTTGCCGATCCGCTTTGAAAATATTGATATCAATTCTCTCGAAAATGATGCGGGCGGTTCGCTATGGTTGGGGACCGATTCAGGGTTGCTTTTCTTCCATGACGGCCGATTCCGGGAAATTCCCCTGCCCGGGCCAAAGCCCAATATGGCCACGCGTTGTGTTTTGAAAGACCGCGCCGGGCGCTTATGGGTCGGCACCTGGGGGGGCGGACTGTTGTGCCGCCAGGGCGAGAAATTCACGACCTTTTCCATTGCCGATGGTTTGCGCGACGAGCGGATATCAGCGATTTTTGAAGACCGGCGAGGGAATTTATGGGTCGGCGGCGAAAGCGGGCTGGCGGTCATGACTCCGCAAAATACCGGTAAGTTTTTTGTCGAACCTTTCTTAAATGATTGCTCGGTATTTTCGTTTTATGAAGACCAACGCGGTACCCTGTGGGTGGGTTCCCGCCAGGGCTTGAAAATCCAAAAAAACGGCCGCTGGGGTTCGCTGAACAGCGACCGAGGTTTGTTCGACAGCTTGATCTATGCCATCCTTGAGGATGATTTGGGCTATTTGTGGATGAGCAGCGAGCGCGGTATCTTCCGGGCCAAGAAAGGCGAACTGGAAAAGGCGGCGTTCGATAAAAATCTCAAGGTAAGCGGACGGTTGTTCGATGAAAATGACGGCATGAAGAGCCGGATATGCAACTACGGCAACCCCTCCGGTTGGAAGGACAAGGCAGGCCGCCTATGGTTCGCCAACCTGGAGGGAGTGGTGAGCATCGACCCGGCCCATGTCCGGAAAAACGACCGGGTACCGCCGGTGCTTGTAGAAGAGGTTGTGGTCGATAGCCGCAACCTGCCCACAGCGGGCAATTCCGAGTCGGCATCGTTGCGACTGGCGGCGGGCAGCAAACGCTTCGAGTTTAAGTACACGGCCCTGAGCTTCATCCGCTCCGACAGGATCGAGTTCAAATACAAACTGGAGGGCTACGACCGCGACTGGACGAATGCCGGCGGACGGCGCGAGGCTTTCTACAACGATCTCCGCCCCGGCAACTACAACTTCCGGGTGATCGCGGCCAATGCCGACGGCGTCTGGAACATGACCGGAGCATCGTTCGCTTTTTACCTGCGGCCGTTCGTCTATCAGACCTGGTGGTTCATGGTCCTGGCCGCCCTGGCCTTTGCAGTGCTATCGGCACTTTTGTGGCAATTTCTGAAAAGACACCTGCGCGCCGTTACTTTCTGGAAGAAAAAGACCCAGATCGGCCACTTCAAGATCCTGGAGACCATCGGCACTGGCGGCATGGCGACTGTCTACAAGGCCCAGGACCTGCTGGACAAAAACCGCATCGTGGCGCTCAAGGTGCTGAAAGAGGAAAATTTCCACGACGAAATGCAAAAGGAACGCTTCAAGCACGAATCGCTGATCACCGAGCAGCTCGACCATCCGCACATCGTGCGCATCATCGAGCGCGGCGAGATGGACGACTGCTGGTACATCGCCATGGAGCTGCTGCGGGGAGAGTCGCTGGCCCTGCTCATCCGGCGGGGCGGCCGCCTGGCGGTCGGTGCGGCGCTGGATATCATGCTGCAGATCATCGACGCCCTGCGGGCCATCCATGCCCAAAATATTGTGCACCGCGACCTGAAGCCGGAGAACATCATGGTCAGCGAGCGGCGCGGCCGGCGCTATTTCGTCAAGCTGCTCGATTTCGGCCTGGCCATCACCCCGGCCCAGTCGCGCTTGACCATGTCCGGGGTGGTCATAGGCACCATCCGCTACCTGCCGCCGGAAAGGATCAGCGACGGCGCATCTTCCCCGGCCGGCGACATTTATTCGGCGGGCATCATCCTTTATGAAATGCTGACCGGCTCCAAGCCTTTCTGGTCGGAGGCGACCGGCGAGGTGATCCACCGCATCCTGGAAACCTACCCGCTGCCGCCCAAGGAGATCAGCCACGAGGTTCCCCAGGAACTGAACGCCCTGATCATGGCCATGATCGACAAGGACCCGACCAAGCGTCCCGACCTGAAAGCCATCCGCGCCGAGCTGCAGCGCCTGGCGGAAAAATTTCCCGCCCCGCTCTGAGCCGAGGATCAAAAGAAACGGAAAATTTACATTCAACACGGATAACTGTATAATCTTGAACATTCCAGGAGGTACACCATGACCTGCAATATCGGGAAAACAGACAAGATCATCCGCGTGATCGCCGGAGTAGTGATCGCGGTTCTGGGCTTTTATTTCAAGAGCTGGTGGGGGCTCCTGGCCATCATCCCGCTGCTTACGGCTTTCGTCGGCTTTTGTCCGCTTTACGTGCCGCTGAAGATCTCGACCGTCAAGAAAAACAAAGAAGGCGAATAAGAGCGAACAAGCCCCCTGGAGCCAAACCCCGGTATAAAGAGGCGGCAATGGATACTTCCACCTGGCTGAACGGAATGAATGTCGCCATCACGGTCTGCGACCGCGAGGGCACTATCGTCTACATGAACGACCAGTCCGTACGGACCTTCGCCGCCGACGGGGGCAAGACCCTGCTGGGGGAAAAATTATGGGACTGCCATCCCGAGGCCGCCCGGGAAAAGCTCTGCCACCTCATGGTCGCGGACGCCGGCAACAGCTATACCATCGAAAAGAACGGCGTGAAGAAACTGATCCACCAGGTGCCCTGGCATGAAAACGGGGAACTCGCCGGCCTGGTGGAGTTCTCCCTGGTCATTCCTGCCGTCCTGCCCCATTTTATCCGGAGTTGAACCGGCCAGACCGGCTCGGCGCTTTTTTTCTAGTTGGCGGGGATATTTTCCGCGAACCAGGCGAATACCGTCCGCCACCACAGGCGGGCGTTCTGCGGCTTCTGCACGAAGTGGTTCTCGTCGGGGAAATAGAGCATCCTGGATTTCACGCCGCGCCGCTGTAGGGCGGTGAACAGCATCAGCCCCTGGCTGACCGGCACGCGGTAGTCCTTTTCGCTGTGCACGACCAGCGTGGGCACCTTGAACTTCTCCACGAAGTTGGCCGGGTTCCACTTTTCGTACAAGGCGCTTTGCCAGGGCGTGCCGCCGTGCTCCCATTCCTCGAACCACAGCTCCTCGGTGGCATAGTACATGCTGCGGGAATCGAAGATGCCGTCGTGGGAGACCAAACAGCGGAAGGGATACTTGAACTCGTCGCTATGGCCGGCGATCCAGTTGATCATGTAGCCGCCGTAGGAAGCGCCGGCGGCCATGATGCGTTGAGCGTCGATGAACGGGAAATTCTCCACCAGGTACTGCTGCCCCTTGACCAGGTCGATGAAGGGAGCCCCGCCCCAGTCGCCGGAGATTGAATCGGTGAAGGCCTGGCCGTAGCCCGGACTGCCGTGGAAATTGATCGCCGCCACCACGTAACCGGGAGAAGCGAACAAAGTATGGTTCCAGCGGTAGTGGAAGTCATCGGTCCAGGCGTTCTGCGGCCCGCCGTGCACCAGGAACACCAGCGGGTATTTTTTGCTGGCGTCGAAGAAAGGCGGCTTGAGCAGAAAACCCTCCACGGTTTCATTTTTGGCGCCCTGGAAGTGGAAGATCTCGGCCCGGTTCATCTGCACGTCCTTGAAGAGTTCCTGGTTGAAACGGGTGAGCTGCGTCTGCTGCCGCCGGCTCAGGTCGAACTTGAAAATTTCCTGGGGCATGGTTACGTTCTGGAGCAGGTAGACCAGGGACTTGCCGTCCGGGGTCAAACTCAGGGAAGCGGCGTTGACGGCCGGAACGATCTTCTCGATCTTTTGCGAAGCGACCTGCAGTTTGAATACCGGCTCGTAGATGCTTTCCGAAGCGATGAAATAAATGGTCTTCTCGTCGGCGCCGAACACGAAGGAGCCAATGGTGTTGGGGAAAGCGGCGGTCAGGTTCCGGCGCTTCCCGGTTTTCAGGTCGTAAAGCATGATGTCTTTTTTGTCGGCCTCAAACCCGGGCCGGCGCATGGACAGGTAGGCCAGATAGTTGTTCTTCGGGGAAAAGACCGGGTTGGCGTCGCCGCCCAGGTTGTCGGCGCTGACATTCTTTTCCTGGCCGTTTTTCAAGGAGCGCAGGAAGACGTCGTTGTTGGTGGAGATGGCCACCACCGGGTCGGTGTTCTTCACGTAGGTGAACCAGGCGCCGTCGGCGGAGAAAAGAAAGTCCTGGCCGCCGCCCAAGTCCAGCGGCGGCGTATCGAAGTCGCCGGGGGTCAGGTCCGTAAATTCAGTGCTGCCGGGCAAGTGCCGGAAAACATGGCTGCGCTTGCCGTCGCGCCAGGAATCCCATACGCGGAACATCAGGGCGGTCAGTACTTTGCCCGTGGCTTTGGTGCCCGCGGCCGCTTTTTCCCTGGCCAGGCTTTCAGCGAAACTTTTGGCTTGCGGGTCGACGTCCCTGGTAAAGGCGATGTTTTTCCCGTCGCTCAGCCAGATAAAGTCGCCGACGCCGCCGGCAATGTTGGTGACGGCCTTGATGCCGCCGGGATGCAGCAGGTCCAGGGAATAGACCTGCGCATCGCCGTCGCGGGTGGAAACGAAGGTCAGCAGGCCCGATCTCAGGAAGCGCGGATTGGAGTTGCTGCCCTTGCCGTCGGTCAATTTTTTCAGGCTGCGGCCCTGCAGGTCGGCCGCGTACAGGTCGGTCTGGAAGGTGTTGGCGGCGATGTCCGGGGTCTTCACCGCGAAAACGACCCAATTGCCGTCGGGTGACACAACCGGGGACGACAGACGGCCGCAGCTGAACATGTCTTCGAAACTCATGGCCCTTTTCTGGCTCCAGAGCGCGGTCGCCAGGAACAGGCACAGCCAAACAGTGCAAAGTTTTTTCATGGGTTCACTCCGTTCGTGATTTTTCAGGGAATCGCCCCGACGGTCCGGGAAAGGGATTCATGGTTGGCGGGGAAAGACACGCCGCGGGAGCCGGCAAGCGGCTCCCGCGGTCATGAGTATGATCTTTAAAAAGTACTCACTTCCCCTGCTCGAACTCTTCTTTGGGCTGGATCTTCAATATGATGTAGCGGTTGGAGAACACCTTGTTGGTCACGGGATTGACCAGCTCGAATTTTCTCAGCAGGAAAACATATTCCTTGTCGCCGCTGGCCGTGGTGATCTTGACGAGCGACTTGGAGGTCACGGTTTTGCCGGCGAAGAGTTCCTGGTTCTGTTCGATGTTGGTGGACAGGGTGACCATTTTCTTCTCGTTTTCGACCTGGTTCTTCATCTGGGTGAAGTTCATCTGATCGCGCTTGTAGTTGGCGGTTTCGGCTTCCACTTCCTTTTCCATGTCGGTGATCTGTTTCTGCAGATCGGCTTTCTGCCTGCCGCCGCGGGTTTCGCCCAGCTTGGTCTTCAGCTGGTCCAGGGCGTCTTTTTTGTCCTTGACCATGAGGATCTGGTCGTCTTTCTTTTTCTTGACGTCAGTCAGTTCCTGGATCATCTTGGGCAGCATGATATCCTCGCTGACGGGGACCTCACTGGAGACCAGTTCCCAGGACTTGAATTCCAAAGCGACCGGTTCCACAGCCATGGCGGCCATGGTGTCTCTGTCCTTGGCCTTCATGGCCTGGAAATATTTGGAGAGCGTGATCTCCTCTGGCTTTTGACAAGACGTGGTAACAATGATCAGAAAGAGTAAAGCGACCAAAACCAGTAATTTTTTCATGGATTCCTCCTAATAAATTTTATAAATCGTTTTGGCTGATGCGGAAATATTTTTTCCGTGCCCATTTTGCCTGCTGCCGTGCGTTTTGCTCATGCGCACGGATTATAAGTAATTTGAAAATTAAAATCAAGACAATTCGGCAATTTATTCAAAAAACAGGAGGATGAAGTCCGAGGAAAACGCTTACTGGATGTCCAGGATGAAGTCGTTGGGGTTCATGGGCTTGTCGAAATAGCGAACTTCATAATGCAGGTGGGGGCCGTTGCTCCTGCCTGTGGTACCGACGTAGCCGATGACGTCGTAGCGCTTGACTCGCTGGCCTTCCTTGACATTGAAACCGGAAAGATGGCCGTAGCGGGTGACATAGCCGAAGCCGTGGTCGATGATGATCATATTTCCGTAATATTCACGCGGTTCGGCCACCAAAACCACGCCGTCGGCCGGGGCGATGACCTTGTTGCCCAGCTGGGTGGCGATGTCGATGGCGTTGTGGAACTCATAACCGCCGGTGAAAGGGTGGATGCGGTTGCCGAAAACCCCTGAAATGAAGCCGCGCGTGGGCCAGATGGCCGGAGTGGCCGCCAGCTGCAGTTTTTGCTGGTTGACGAACTTTTCCACCGATTTGAGCGAATCCTCGATTTTCTGGGCTTTGTCCTTGATGTCGGCCGTCTCCAGCAGCGGTTTTTTTTGCAGCAGGGAATTGGGGGCCAGCGCCTGGGAAGGGGAAATGTCCCCGCCCATGGCGGTGCTGCTGCTGGTATCGGGGCCGCCGCTGCCCACTTCCCTGAGGGCCAGGGGGGAGGTCAATCCCGTGGCCACCATGATCCTTTCCTTGTAGATCTCCATGTTTTTGAGGCGCTGGTTCAGGACATCGACGGTGGAAGACAATTCGCCGATCTTTTGACCACTGGCCTTGGCCTCAAATTCGAGGCGTTTCATTTTTTGCTTGTCCAGGGTCATGGTCAAGTAGTGGAAAATGATGAAGCCGAAGAAAATGACCAACATCGTGGAAGCCAGCACGGCATTTTTGACCAATTTTGAAGAAACGGTGAATTCCTTATTGGTCGAGGTGGCGTCGGAAACGATAATCACCGAAAAATTACGGGCTTGCTTGCTGGTTTTCACTTCTGTTTCCTTGCCTGGATACCCAGATTGTAGAACAAGTGGATGGCATTGTCAACCATGGCTCAAATGTCGGGCCCCGCGATTTCCCTGACCTTGGCCGCGATGGTCTCCAGAGGGGTTCCGGGAGGGAAGACCTCCCTGATGCCGATCTTTGCCAATTCCGCCAAGTCGGAGCCGGGGATGATGCCGCCTAAAAACATCGGCGGCGGCGTGATTTCCTTTTTTTTGTATACCGACATGATCTTTTGGCAAAGCTGCAGATGGGCGCCGGAAAGGATGCTCAAACCGATGATGGAAACGTCTTCCTGGATCGCCGTGTTGACGATGGTTTCCGGTGACTGGCGCAGCCCGGTGTAGATGACTTCCATGCCCGCGTCGCGAAGATACTTGGCCACGATCTTGGCGCCGCGGTCATGACCGTCCAATCCGGGTTTGGCGATCAGGACTTTTATTCTGTGCATGCTGCCGGTATTCTCGTACAAAAAAATTAAAAAGTCAATATTTTAACTTGACATTGCCGTTGAAAAAGTGATAAAGAATACCGTAGAGGGACAAAGTTCAGGAGGACCAGTATGAATAAAAAAGTGATTGTTCTGGCTGACAACAGCTATACAATCCGCCGTATCGTCGAATTGTCATTCTCTGAAATTGAAAATATAGAAGTGCACAGTTTCGAGAACGGATCCGGGATCAAGGATAAATTACTGCAACTAAACCCCGCTGTGGTGATCGTGGATATCAAATTGCCCGAGATCAACGGTTATGATATTTGTCGTTTTGTCAATGAAACTCCCGCCTTGAAAAACAGCCGGGTTTTTTTGATGAAGGGCAGTTTCGAACCGGTCGACAACGAAATGATCAAAAACCTCAAATATGAGGATATCATCACCAAGCCTTTCGATTCCAACGCCCTGGTCAGCTCGGTGATGAAGATCGTTAACCCGGAGGAGCAAAAAATCTCCGGGAAAATCGCCGGCGCAGGCCCCAGCTCCTTCCCGGAAGAGTTCCCCGAGATCGAGACCGAAAGTCAGGAAAGCGAAGATATCAGTTTTTCCGACATCCGCGGCGACATGGATGCGCCGCTGCCGGCGGACCGCCCCGCGGCCAGGAACCAGGCCCCGGAGCGTGAGGAAGTCCTGCCTTCCGAAGAGATCACGCAGGGGACCCAGTCCCCAAAAGACAACCTGCTGCCCCAGGAGACCGAAGAAGCAATCAGGAATCCCTTTGACGAGGAACCCGCTTTTGAGGAGATCAACATGTCGGCGCCGACTTCCGCCTCGCCGCTGCTGCCTGAATTCGATACGAAATCCGACCTCAAGGTCCCGCGCAGCGACAATGGACCCAAAGACGTATCTGATGAATTTCATGAACGTTTTCTCGAAATCGCCAATGAAGATACCTCGGAGGATTTGCTCAAGTCATCACTGGAATCGTCGCCAGTTCCCGATCGCAGCGACCTGCTGCTTCCCGCCGATCAGAAAAGTGACAAGTTGCTGGATAGCGAGGAAAAATTTGAGTTGGAATTCGACAAAAGCGACATGGTTGCGCCGGCGAAACCCTTGTATGCCGGCCCGGGCGGCTTGACCGACATCCTGCCGCCCGCCCCCAAAGCGGAAAAGGAAGAGGACCTGGATTTTTTCGGGGACAAGGTTTTTGAAAAGGAAGCGGCCGCCCAAAAAGCCCCTGCCGACGTACGCTCGCCCCAGGCCGAATTGAAAAAACTGGCCGGCACGCCCAATAAAAAAGAGGCCAAGGCCGAACCCGTGCCGCCCGTACCGGGAAAAGTGGAGTTGACCGGCAAACTGGAAGAAAAGTTGAGCCTGACCATCAAGGAGCTGCTTTGGGAGATCGTTCCGCCCCTGGCCGAAAAGATCATTAAAGAAGAAATCGATAAGATCAAATCCGAACTGAGCAACAGCGGTTTGTAATTTATTCTTTGGAGCTTTAGTAAAGTGGAAAAAAACATGGAAAAAGCTTATGACCATTTACAGACGGAAAGCGACTGGTATAGCCGCTGGGAAGAAAACCGCTTGTTCACTCCCGCCGCCGATGCCAGCGGCATCCCTTTTTCGATCATCCTGCCTCCCCCCAATGTGACCGGCTCGCTGCATATCGGCCACGCCCTGACCCTTTCCCTGCCCGACATCATCGTGCGCCGTAAAAAAATGCAGGGCTTCAACGTGCTGTGGCTGCCCGGGGTCGACCATGCCGGCATCGCCACGCAGATGGTGGTGGAAAAAAACCTGAAAAAGGAAAAGGGATTGAGCAAAGAGGACCTGGGCCGGGAGCAATTCCTGCAATTGGTCTGGGACTGGAAAAATGCTTCGCAGCAGAAGATCGTTGGCCAGATCAAAAAACTGGGGCTGGCGCTGGATTGGAGCCGGATGAAATTCACTCTGAGTGACGAAATGCAGCAGGTGGTCAAGAAAGTTTTCGTCCGGCTGTATGGCGAAGGCAAGATCTACCAGGGCACCTACATGGTCAACCGCTGCCCCAGCTGCAAAACGGTCCTTTCCGACCTGGAAGTGGAGCACAAGGAGGTGCACGGGCGCCTGACCTACATCCGCTACCCGCTGCGCCGGGACCCCGAGCATTGGGTGGTGGTGGCCACCACCCGGCCCGAGACCATGCTTGGCGACGTGGCCGTGGCCGTGCACCCCAAGGACCCCCGCTACAAGAAACTGATCGGTCAGGAAGTACTGCTGCCGCTGAGCGGCCGGGCGATCCCCCTGGTCGGCGATGACGACGTGGACAGGGAATTCGGCACCGGCGCGGTGAAAGTCACGCCGGCCCACGACCCTGCCGATTTCAAGATCGCCTTGAAGCACCACCTGGAAAAGATCGTGGTCATCGACGAGCTGGCGCGCATGACCGGTCCCATCCCGGAAAAATACGTCGGCATGGACCGCTTCGCCTGCCGGCAGGAAGTGCTGAAGGACCTGCGGGCATTGGGACTGATCGAAAAAGAAGAAGAATACACCCACAATGTCGGCCATTGCCAGCGCTGCGAGACCGTGGTCGAACCGAATATTTCCCGGCAGTGGTTCCTGAAAACCGCGGAACTGGCCGCGCCGGCCATCCGGGCGGTCTTGGAAACCCAGATCGTTTTCATCCCCGACAAGTGGAAAAAAG
>Ga0209540_10001512_pt1 | contig 17472 bp, 13 predicted proteins | sample BarGraIncu01121A_FD_184501 | JGI IMG/M metagenome (GOLD analysis project Ga0209540, IMG submission 184501) | Arctic peat soil microbial communities from Barrow, Alaska - Barrow Graham LP Incubations 011-21A (SPAdes) (version 2) | ecosystem: Environmental > Terrestrial > Soil > Wetlands > Peat... | reverse complement strand
CACCAGGTTAAATTCAGTTGGACCTGTTTTAAGAATCTGTATAGGGGTTGTTTTATGATTTTAATGTTTTTACCAGTTAATTGCCTGATTATCTGAATCAGAAATCAGAGATATTTTTTATCTTGGACAGCACTGTATAAAAATATGAAAAATGGCTGGACTTTAATTAAAATTCAACTTTATTCCATTAAAACGAATGCGCCCCAATAAAACGGATCATATTTTGCCCTCAAGTGTCTGAATGGTATTGGATTTCACTGGTATTGCTGATTCCTGTGTTACCTTTTCCTGAATTTGGTTCGGATAAAACACTAACATCTGCAGCCAATCTTACTTATAGTTAACCACCTCCTCTATTTTCTTCCTGGTTGAAGCGGATGAAACAGCATCGACGTTTTTGTCTATATTTCCGATTCTAAGAACAGATATTGCCTTGTAACCATCAGGAATTCCCAATGCCTGTTTCTTTGTTAAATTAATATTGTTCACCGGACCGCCATATATGTGAGCTCCAAGCCCGAGACTTTGAGCAGCTACAAACATATTTTCAGTTGCCAGGGCGCAATCAAAATCAACATTCATCCCCTGCTGGACGGGTTCCTGCCCTGAAACAATTATCAGAATATTTCCTGCTGTGGTATTTGGAATGATCTCTCCGATTAAAGCATTGTCCTTAACGACAGTGAATTTCCACAACTGGCTGTTTCTGGCACTTGGTGCTTTCAGGCCGCATTTCAATATAAGTTCAATATTGTTGTCAGAAACAGGTTCCGTCGTAAACTTCCTTGCTGTATAACCGGACAATATTACATCAATTACACTATTACCGGTTGTCTGTCCCGACAGCATACCTGTTGCCAGTGAGAGTACTAAAAATACTGAAATAAATGTTTTCCTTTTCATCTCTTTTTATTTTAAACTTGGTTAAATATTTAACAATAATATTATTCAGGGCACTTCATCTGATTATTCCGATTCGATATTTGTAAGCAAAACGGTAAGGTTCCGAAATCGGGTTTGAAAGTTAATAATTATTAGTTATTAATACAAGATTCCAACTTCACTGTTCTCTTAACAGATAAGCAAAGGCAGAAGCACGTATCAGTGCAAACGAGGAGTGGCGCCACATATAATTAAGGTGATCGGGTGGAAATCCTTATTATATAATCAACTGGCCGGAGTTGGAAGTGCTCAATATCTCCTGGACTATTTTTGTAACACTGCGGAAATCTATCTTCCCTGTGTTCATCATAGGCAACTCTTTAATAACTATAAATTGCCTTGGAAGAGCGATAATGGGTAACTCACTCATCATCTTCCTGAGTATTTCTGTCTTGTTTACCTCTGTAGAGACTGTAGCTATAATTTCTGATCCCTTTTTTTCATCCGATACCTCAACAATACAACAGGAAACTCCCGCCGGCAGAAACTTCTCCAATGTATTCTCTACCTTAACCAGAGAGATCATTTCCCCTCCAATCTTTGCAAATCTCTTAAACCGTCCGGCATGCCAGAGATAGCCATCTTCGTCGAAGAATCCCATATCACCTGTATTATACCAACCGTCAACGAGGGCCTCAGCTGTAAGCTCAGGATCATCATAATAGCCTTTCATTACAGAGTCTCCTTTAACAAATATCTTTCCAACTTCCCCGGTTTTACACTCTTCACCAGTTTCAAAATTCACTAACCTTACCTGAACACCGTGGATCACTTTTCCGGTACTCCCGGGTCTGTTGAACTCAAGTGAGTTAATTGAAATAACAGGAGATGTCTCGGTAGCCCCATACCCCTCAAGAAGTGTTACTCCATGCTTATTCATGTATCCTTCCCTCAGGGAATCCGGACACTTATCTGCTCCTGCTACCATTAATCTTAGAGATTTGAAATCCCCGGGTTCCGATTTCTGCAGATAGCCCCTGAAGAAACTTGGAGTGCCAACCATTAATGTTGGTTTTTCATCACGTGCAATATTACTGATAGTCTGAAAATCCAGTGGATTGGAATAGGCCACCATAGTCATGCCGTAATAGAATGGCACCCAGAGGTTTGCTGTTAAACCAAAAATATGGAAGAAAACAAGATTTGAAAGAATGATATCTGATTCGGATAATTTCTCATAGTTGCCAAAATTTACAATGTTTGAAGCAATATTCAGATGGGTCAGCGGAACTGCTTTCGGATCTTTTTCACTTCCACTTGTAAATAAAATTGCAGAAGTGTCATTTTCATCTCCTTTATGAATGCTATTGAGAATCATATTAACAGGCAGCTTGGATATCAACGCCGCCTTAAGTTTTTCACCGGTGGTGACATTTTCCATTATATCCTCAATCATTATCATTCCTTCAATTACCGGGCAATCAATTTTTTCAAGTAATGCTTTGGAAGCGATAATTGTTTTGAATTTACATTTCTTTTGTGCGTACTTTGCGTTCTCCTCAGCCCTTGTCGAATAATTTATCATTACCGGTATTCTGCCACTCATTAATGCTCCCACTATTGCCAGTGCACAACCTGCAGAAGTTGGAATCATAATTCCGATGAACCCCTCATCATACTTCTTAAATTTTGAATTAAGTATCAGTGCGCCAATTAAAGCCGTAGAATAAGTAATATTTTTCTTTGTTGTTTTGTCAATAACAGCGAGCTTTTTGGAATGTTTCTTTGCCATTCGGACAAATTGCTGATGGAGTAGCATAATTGTAAGTGTTAATTATAGTTTCATAAAAAAGGTTCAGGGGCCGAATATAATGAATTATGTTATAATTTAAATAGCATATATAATTTCATTCGAAATTTGTCGAATGTTTTAAAGTTATGTATCTACATGATCTAATGTTATTTATAAGTTCTGAGGAGAATTTTTCGAAAAATGTAAGGACCTCCGGTCGAAAATCTATCACCAATTGCCTGCCTGCCGGCAGGCAAGCTTCACCCTTCCGAATACAAAATCCCGCAGATCATTTAACTAGATGTACGATCTCTAAACCAACTTATGAACTATCTATCGACAAGACATTTTCTATTTTACCTGGACAAATCAACCAAGTCCAGACGAATGCTAACTCATGTTACAGGCATGGAACTGTGAATGATGTAACTTTTTTCAATAATTATGTAATTCCACACCTTTTTATTAGCTTAATTTTAAAAGTTTTGGTTCCGAAGTATTAAAAGTTAGATACAATCATACACATACTGCAATGAAAAATTTTACATTTCCCAAATCTCCAACAGGTATTCAGGGACTAGATGAAATTACAAATGGCGGTATACCCAAAAACCGTCCTACTCTATTACTCGGGAATACTGGAAGCGGAAAAACCATTTTGGCCATGGAATTCCTGGTAAATGGAATTGTACTGTTTGATGAACCTGCTGTGTTTATGGCGTTTGAAGAGAAAAAGGAAGATCTGGTGATGAATTTAAAATCATTAGCCTACAACCTTGATACACATATTGCGAATAATAAAATATATATTGAACAAGTACTGATTAATCCTTATGAAATGCGGGATACCGGCATGTATGATCTTGAGGGATTATTTGTTAGGCTTGAACAGGCAATTTATAAAGTAATGGCAAAGCGTGTGGTACTTGATTCGCTGGACAAACTTTTTTATGGCCTTGATAATAAAATACTCCGTTCAGAATTTCTAAGGCTTTTGTCCTGGTTGAAAAAAATGAAAGTAACAGCAATAATTACCTCAGAAATTGGAGATCACTTTCTTACGCACATGGGAATAGAAGAATATGTAGCCGATTGTGTAATAGCACTGGATAACCGTGTAACCAATCAAATTGCAACCAGGCGATTACGGATTGTTAAATACCGTGGTTCTTTTCATGGTAACAATGAATATCCTTTTACAATTGATGAAAAAGGAATATCTGTTTATCCAATTATCAGGGAAGCGTTCCAACAGGAACCAACTTCAAAAAGAATCTCTTCAGGTATTAAAGATTTAGATGAAATGCTGGGTAAGAAAGGCTTTTATGAGGGAAGCAGCATTCTTATATCAGGAACGGCTGGTACAGGAAAAACAACCACAGCGGCTTCATTTGCATATAGTGTTTGCAAAGCTAAAAAACGTTGCCTTTTTTGTGCATTCGAAGAAGCCCCAAAACAGATAATAAGAAATATGGGATCCATCGGATTCCATTTAGATCCGTTGGTTAAGTCAGGAATATTAACTTTTTATTATTCAAGGCCTACTTTACAAAATCTTGAATTGCATTTCCTTGCTATTAAGAAAATAATAAATGAAATAAAACCTGCCGTCGTTATTCTTGATCCAATTACAAATTTAATGACCGAAGGTCCAAACAGCGATATCAGGTCAATGCTCACGAGGTTTGTTGATTTTTTAAAAACACAACACATCACAGTCATGTTTACTGCGGCTATAACAATAGGATCAATAGAACGTAATCCGAGCGATGAAGGCATTTCATCAATGGTCGATACATGGATGATGGTTCAGGATATAGAGATAGATGCCGAACGAAGCAGAAGCTTATGTGTTATGAAATCGAGGGGTATGGCTCATTCTACTGATGTGCGTAAGTTTAAAATTTCAACTAAAGGAATTACCTTATTACCTATTGTTGCAAACAGTAAAGAACCTTTGGCTGTTTCCAAAAGAAAAGCCAAAGAGCATGATACTTTATCCACATCAAAAGAATCTATTTGGGTTAAAGAAAACTCCCCTCAATGAGAATACAAAATAAAAAAAATTGTTTGAACATTTTATTTGAAAAACAGGCTGATTACAATGTCAAAAAAAATAACTGATAATACAAAAGTCAATACACAAGCTTTAAATGATAATAGGGGGAAATATATTCTTTGCTTATTTGTTTCAGGCAAATCACCTAACTCTGCCTTCGCGGTTGTAAATATTAAGGCTATTTGCGAGAAATATTTAAAAAACAGGTATGAATTAGAGATAATTGATATTTACCAGCATCCGGATTTGGCAATTACAGAGGAAATAGTTGCATTACCATTATTGATAAAGAAATTTCCAATACCGAAAAAAAGGATAGTTGGCGATTTGTCAAATACTGAAGAAGTTCTCAAAGGACTTGGCCTTGTTTAATTAATTCGAACTTTATTTTAATGAAGAAATATAAGTTGTTTTGAGCTTTAATGCCTGGTATATAAACACCCATTCGCATTTTCCGATTCTTTGTCAGGAGGAGCTTCGGTTGTGATGGGGCCTCGGGTGGCTACTTGGGAGACATGAAAGATCCTAAAGGCGGTGTGCGACATTGTATTGAAGCGTCACCCTCTAAAATACAAAATCCAGCAAGACGTTGATCTTGCTGGATTTACTGATTATCCGGAAAATAATTTTCCTGGAATATATTATTACTTTATTTAGTTATCTCAACAACTGCATATTTTGAAATTTTCCAGAACAGATCGGGATCTTTTATCTCAATAGATATAATTCTTTTGTCATTGTCGCGTATAAACTCATATGAACCAGCAGGATGCTCAGAGATAAGCTTGGCACTCTTTGAATTAACCAAAATTGAATTCATTTTAGTGATGTCGATCTGGACAAAAGCACTATCAGGTAGTGTTCCGGTTAAAGATTCCGTTTTACCAAGTCCGATAAATCCACCTTCTTTCGTTAAAAGGCCCTTAGCTTTCAATTCTTTATATGTGCCACAGGTATAAAAAGCCTTATTCATCTCATAAGTCTGGGTACTGATTTTCTCATCCTTTTTTGCAATAGTATCCTGCATAACTACAACCTGGGTATTGAGCTGTTCAACCTCAAATTTCTTTTCAACCAGGGAGGTCTTCAGTTCAGAAATTTCATTTTCATTCTGTTTCATCGAAGCTTCAAGCTCAGAAATTTTAATTTGAAGAACCTTTATTGTTCCGCCTGACTTCTTTAATTGAGCATTCAGGAAGGCAATTTTCTTTTTGTTCTGTTCAAGGAGTGTATTTATGGTTTTTATATCTTCCAGAACCTGTAGTCTCTTGTCCTTGGATATTTCAGCATTCGATGAATTAACAGTGATTAATTTCTCTTTTTCTTTTATCATTGCGATATTCTTTTCAATATCATCGAAAGTCGTTATCCATTCGTTTATCACAGAATCACGGGCATTTACTTTATCTGTAAGGGAAGTATTCTGTGTTTCCATCAGATTAATCAGCTTATTATGCTCGTGGTGATAGAGTGAAAAAACGAGTATCCCCGCAAACAACAATATTATAAAGCTGATTATTGAAGTAGTGACAACCCCTTTTTTTACTCCTTCATCTCTGATATTCTTTTCAATATCATTTTTAGCCTTTTCATTTTTGTTGATTTCTGTATTTTCCTTTATAGGATCAGTTTTGCTGTTTTCATTAGTTTCCATATTCTTTTGTTTTATGTTATTAAATATAAATTTAAAGGTAAGTTCTTATTTAAGTTCCGGTGTTACATAATTATTGAAAAGAGTTGTATTATTCACACTATTATATATAAAACTCAAAATCCAGCACATCATTGTATAAATGAGAGTATAAGTTGTGAGAAAAAAATCCATCACCAATTCCGTCACCTCCGTAAATACAAAATCCCGCAGATCATTGATCATGCGGGATTTGCAGTTTAAAGAAGTGGTGTCACCAGCACCCAAAAAGTCTTTATGCAGTCTGCAGATTAGCCCATTAGACGGTTGTTTGCGTATATATTCAATGCATCCATATATGCTGCGCAATTAACGCTATTTTCAGATATTTTGACAATTCTATGTGATTGATTCAGAAGATGCTAGTGAAGGTAATCTGAAAGAAAAAAGCATCAACGAAAACGTCAACAAGAGAAAATTAGGGTCACAATCTGTTACCTAAAAGAAATCAATACTATTTTTATAAGATAAAATTAATATCTAATCAATACTGATTATTAATGAGAATGAAGGATTTTAAAACAGTAAAGATTATTTGCGAAGAGAACAGTAAAATCTCTTCAAACGTGGTAGATGAGTTTTTAATCAATTACGCAGCAGACCGAAATAATCTTGAACAAGAAATGAATGTGAGCTTTGCAGCATACAGGCATATTACACAAAAATTCCAGAAAGAATGGGTGAATATGTTGAAGTCACAATATATCGCTCATAAAATTTTCAAAGAAGGGGGCCTGATTAAAACTTTTCTTAAGCATCCTGCCTTAAATAAACTTAAGTCTGATGAAAGGAAATACCTGGAATTCCAGACAGAGAATCCATGGAGGTTCAGTTTTAGTGTAATTAAAGACAATCCGTTTGAGAATTTCTATATTATGGAGGATGTATTCAGAGAAGAAGAGTTCCTTATTTATTCACCCGGTATGACAGTAACTTTAAAAACGCAACCTGTAATACTCTGGTTTAATATGATTGCTTTCAATGGATCTTGCTGGCAGAGTTATGGGCCCATTGGAGCATACAGATCCTTTGAGCCAGATGATATCTTCTTTTTTGCAACAGAACTCAGACCTGATATTGAAAACGAAGAAGAACTTCTGGAAAATCTGGAAAATAATCCGCTTCCGTATATGATGCTTCTCTGTGGAGCAAATTATCCTTTGATAGCCAATAAAAAAGATCAGATGTTAAACGTGATGGCAGAATATGATATTGAAAATCTTGACACAAAAAGTCTTACCGCTGGTTTTAAAACAGAGTATAACAAAGATATCTACAGGCTTTCTTTAAAAAAATGGTGTAAGCATCCTCATTTCGCTCAGGCATATTATGATGAGAAAAACAAGAAAATAACACTTTCTTCAATGACCGACAGAGGATTTAAGGCACTCGTAAAAGGATTAAATGAGTATGGCTATGCTTTTGATTCTGATCCATTTGTTCGGGTAAATCTTACTATGGTAAAGACCGCTTCAGATATCCTCAAAAGGAAAATTGATATAATAAAGTATGATCATTTATTTTCAAAGGAAAGCTCTCCGGCTGTAAAGGAAGGTATTGAAAAGCTCAATATGTTCTTGAATCTGGCTATGCCGGAAATTAATGCCGGTCTGCAACCTGATATTGATGCATTGGCAGCAAAAGCCGGTATAGATAGTGATACAGCTAAAGAATTAATTGCCCAAATAGATAAAAAGCTTAAGGGTAATGATTCGCATTCTAAAAGGAAGAAGAAATAAAAACAGTGTATGTTATTGATCGTGAGCACGTTGTAAAATCCGTCAACAAATCCGTCAACAACCATCAGTATAAATTATGTGGATCATTGATTTTTAATGTATTGCAATAAGAGGTTCGAGTGCTATTCCAACCAAATAACTTCTTCTTGATATCAAAACTTATTGTTGTAGCGAAGGCGATAAACAATAAATATTTATGCTACTTTTGTAGCCACAATGAAAATAAAATCAGTATCCCCTATTCTCACAATACTCCTTGGTATATCAAATGCCTCATCGGCTCAGGATTTACTTCCATCATCCACAACTGGACAGATAGTCCAACATACTTATTATACTTTGTCTTATTCAGAAGCCTGCGAAAAAGCCGAATAGCTGTATTATGAACTTGATAATTTTAGAAGTCAATTTTCGTTGTTTTTGAAATAAAAAATATGAAACAATATACAATAACAAAACTTACACTTTATGATAACAACCATAGTTATATTACTTTTAATGCTTTTTATTGGTATCCGCTTCTCAAAGAAATATAGGAGAATACGACACCAACAATGGCATGTAAGAGATTGGTTAAAAACAATAAAAGCCAAATTAATAAACATTTAAGAAAAAAATGATTTTCGCAATGATTCCCTGATTTATTGCAAAAGCCGGACCCATTGACCATATTTAGCCGGTCAGATTATAAAAGACATATATAACTAAACAACAAGCATTTAACTCCAGCGTTTGGTGGTTAATAAACTCCGCCTAAAGGTGGTTAAAGCTACTTGCTCTTATGCTATGGTAAGAATCATTATGTTACCATGGATGTTGCAAGACATAATTTATTGAATTAAAATAGAAAAATGTATTTTTAAAAAGTTTATAAAATGCAGGAGCTACCATTAAACAAAGCATTTATGCTGTTGGAGCCGGGCCCGGTTGTGCTGGTTACTACAACCAACGGAGGGAAAAATAATATTATGACGATTTCGTGGCATATGGTTATGGATTTCACTGCGCAGTTTGCCTTACTGACAGGAGCATGGAATTACTCTTATGAAGCTCTCGTGAAAAATAGAGAGTGTGTGATAGCCGTCCCAACAGTTGACATTTCTAAGAAGGTCGTTGAAATCGGAGGGTGTTCCGGCTCTGATACTGATAAATTCAAGAAATTTAAACTCACACCACTTAAAGCAAAGTCAGTTGAGGCACCGTTGATCAAAGAGTGTCTTGCAAATATAGAATGTCGTGTAACGGATTATATCGAAAAACACAATATTTTTATTCTTGATGCTGTTCATGCATGGATAGATGCCGACCGAAAGGAACGTCGCACGATACATGCCAATGGAGACGGAACATTTGTAGTTGATGGTCGAACCATAAGTTATCGCGAACTGATGCTTCCAAAACTTCCTTCGGGAGTATAAGTTATGATTGATAGGTCCTATATTGTCTCTTAAACAAATATCATTTCGCTAATTTACCAAAAAACAGGTTACTTATACCCAATATATGGAAATTCAAATATTTATCTCAGTAGAAACAATAGAATAAATTTGACATTAAGATTTGATAAATGGAATTTAATAAGACTAAGATACGAATAAACGACAAGTATGTGAATGTAATGCACTGATTTCGTAAATGTTATAAAAACCGTCACCAATTCCGTCACCCTCTTCAAAACAAAAACCCGTAAGACGTTGATCTTACGGGTTCTGCGTTTTAAAGAAGTGGTGCCACCAGGAATCGAACCGGGGACACATGGATTTTCAGTCCATTGCTCTACCGACTGAGCTATGGCACCTTCTTTTCGGACTGCAAATATATATTTCAAATTTGAGTAACCAAAACTTTGAACTCAAAAAATCAATTTGGATTCATTTTACCTATATGGTACATTTGCAACCTGACCTAAAATTCAATCATGCAGTTACTTTACCATACACTCGAAAACGGAATAAGAGTTGTCCACCTGAGAACAAACGGAATGGTCGCCCATTGCGGACTTATTATTAATACCGGCTCACGCAATGAAAAGGAAAATGAACATGGAATAGTTCACTTTATTGAGCATATGCTCTTCAAGGGCACCATGAAACGGAAAACATATCACATTCTAAGCTCTCTTGACGATGCAGGTGGTGAACTTAATGCCTATACAACAAAGGAGGAGACTGCAATTCATGCTTCAGTTCTGACGGAAGAGTTCGAAAAAGCTGTTGATATAATCAGCGATGTGACGTTTAATTCAGTTTTTCCCGGGAAGGAGATTGAAAAGGAGAAAGACGTGATTATAGAGGAGATAAATTCATATCTCGATAATCCTGCAGAACTTATCTTCGATGATTTTGAGGAGATGATCTTTAGCGGTCAGCCTATCGGAAGAAATATCCTCGGAACACCGGTTACTGTTAAATCTTTCACACAAAAGGCTCTCTTTGAATTTGTTGCCGGGAATTACAATACGAACCAGATGGTTTTCTGCTCGGTCGGAAATATCACAGATGAGAAGGTAGTGCGCTTAGTAAATAAATACCTGGGAGCAGCAGCTCAAAATATCAAATCGGGCAGAAAAGGCAAAACTTCCTTTTATACCCAGGCCACTGTGACAAAAAAAATGGATACCAACCAGGATCACTGCATGATCGGAAATGCAGCCTACAACATAAAGGACAAAAGGAGAATAGGCATGTTCCTGCTGAACAATCTATTGGGCGGGCAGGCATTGAATTCAAGGTTAAACCTCTCCCTGCGGGAAAGAAACGGTTTCGCCTATAATGTAGAATCAAATTACAATGCATATCTCGACACCGGAGTATTTTCAGTTTACTTCGGCACCGACCGGCAAAACCTTGAAAAAAGCATTGCAATCACCTTTACTGAACTAAATAAGCTGCGCAATACCACGCTTGGACCAATCCAGTTCAGCAAGGCAAAAAATCAGCTAAAAGGCTACCTGGCAAGAAGCTATGAAAACCATGAGAGCCTGATGCTCAGCCTTGGAAAAAGCCTTCTTGTATTCAACAGGATAGATTCACTTGAGGAGATATGCAAAAAAATTGACTCCCTCACCACTTCAGAATTACTGGAGATTTCCAATGAGGTTTTTGAACCTTCAAAATTATCGACACTTATATATAAATAGCTATGGATAAACTGATCGAAAAGTATATCCATGATCATTCATCGCAGGAAGATCCGGTTCTCGAAGAGCTGTTCAGGGAGACACATATCAGATTCGTAAATCCCAATATGTCTACCGGTCATATCCAGGGCAAGTTTCTTGAACTTATCTCAAAAATGATAACTCCGGAAATTATCCTCGAAATAGGCACTTTTACAGGATATTCAGCTATTTGCCTTGCCAGGGGATTGAAACCGGGAGGGAGGCTCATTACTATTGAAATAAATGATGAGCTTAAAGAATTCAGCAGTTCATGGTTCCGAAAAGCCGGAGTCGATCAGGTGATTACACAGCTCACAGGCAGAGCCCAGGAGATTATCCCGGGACTGGATAAGCAGCTTGATCTTGTCTTTATTGATGGCGATAAGAGGGAATACATCGATTATTATAAACTTTCAATTGATAAAGTCAGGAGTGGCGGATTTATTCTTGCTGATAATGTTTTATGGGGCGATAAGGTCCTGGATGCAAGCTCAAGCGATCCCCAGACAAGAGGAATAATTGAATTTAACGAGATGATAATGAGAGAGAAGGGAATTGAGAAAATAATCCTTCCCTTAAGAGACGGGCTGATGCTAATAAGGAAGAAATAATCCCGGGCAGGTAGTTACCAGGAATATTAAAGATATATTGTCAAGTATGGTATAGTTTTTGAGCATGATATTAAAAATACTAGATGAAAAAGCTTACCATTTCAATTTTCATGATGCTGCTGGCATTTTATGTAAATGCCCGGGATTACCACGTAAATACGTTGCAGGGTCTTGAATCAGGCCAGTCACAGAATCAGGATACTAAACTTACAGCAATAGTCAATAAGGCAACCCGGCTCTTTGGATCAAAAGATGACCTTACCTCAGTTATATTGATTGTCCCTGCAGGTGATACTGTAGATGTTATAGGTTCAGACAGCACCTATTTTCACATCATTTACCAGGAAAGTGAGGGATATATTTTCAAGCTTCATGCTACTGTAAAGAATTTAACCATCGACGTCGCACCTGCCATACAGCAACAGGCGAATGTCCAGGAGGGACAGCCGGTCCAGCAGATCAGCAGATTTTCCTATCTGGAAAATAAATACGGAACAAGCATGGCAGCAAGGATTATTTCCGGGAAAATCTGGAAAGGCATGACAACAGATATGGTGCAGGATAGCTGGGGCAGTCCAAAGAGGATCAACAGGGTCATAAACGGGAATGTTGTTAAGGAAGATTGGTTTTACAATAATTCCTGGCTCTACTTTGAAAATGATTATCTCACCGAATGGGGGCCTGCTAAATAGTATTATATCATCAGGAAACGGGATGCCATTTTCATGGCTCTGTTTTGCAGATAAGAAAAAATTCTTATTTTTGCCCCTGAATCTGCGGGAGTAGCTCAGTTGGTAGAGCACGACCTTGCCAAGGTCGGGGTCGCGGGTTCGAGTCCCGTCTCCCGCTCAAGCAAAAAAGGCTGCATAAGCAGCCCTTTTTATTTATTGCAAATGAAGAATCAAGCTTGCTTGAATGAGGTGTTTGCAATAAATAAAAAGAGCCACGACAGTGGCATTTTTTGTTTGATGGTATCTCCAAAAGGGTCCGTCATGCCGTCAGGCATGACAATCCCGTTATACTACTCCGAGTCACGTCAGAGGCTTTTTGTTTTTTAATCATGCCAATGACATATTATTTTTTATTATTTTCGTAACCAGTTAATTCTATTCCATAATTAATAATTCATCTGTCATGAAAAAATCACTTTCCATTCCCCTGTTCCTGGTTGCAATGCTGTTTACAGGCTGCAAGAACGGGAATAAAGAGAATTCCCTTTCAATTCCATTTGAAAAGTACACTCTTCCAAATGGTCTGACCGTAGTTCTCAATGTTGACAAATCAGACCCCATTGCCTGTCTGGCAATATATTATCATGTCGGGTCAAGTCGTGAGGTCCCCGGTAAAACAGGTTTTGCTCACCTGTTTGAGCACATGATGTTTCAGAAATCGGAAAATGTAGGCGAGGACCAGCTCTTCAAAAATATACAGGGCGCAGGCGGAACTCTTAATGGAAGTACCAACCAGGACAGAACCAACTATTATGATGTTATCCCGAAAAATGCTCTTGAGATGGCATTATGGATGGAGTCTGACCGGATGGGCTACCTTGAGAATACTGTGACTCCTTCCGCACTTACCAACCAGCAGAATGTGGTTCAGAATGAGAAGCGCGAAAGTGTCGATAATGCAGCTTACGGTTTTAACTCGGAAATTATCCAGAAGAATCTTTACCCTGCCGGCCATCCCTACAGCTGGACTATAATCGGAGATATGAAGGATCTCACTAATGCTAAAGTGGAAGATGTGAAGGCATTTCATAAAAAATTCTATTCACCAAATAATGCGACACTTACAATTTCTGGTGATATAAATATTGATGAGGTAAAGGCATGGATTGATAAGTATTTCGGTGAGATCCCGGCTGGTGAAGCTATAGAGAAAAGAGGTGCAATGCCTGTCTTATTGACTTCGACAATAAAGCTCTATCATGAAGACAATTTTGCAAAAGCGCCCCAGCTCACTTTGGTCTTCCCGGCTGTGGAGCGCTATTCAAAAGAATCATATGCACTGAATTTCCTGGGTGAACTGCTTTCCGGGACAAAAAAATCACCTCTTTATGTAGTACTTGTAAAGGATAAAAAGCTAACCTCACGCGTCAATGCCAGGAATGGATCACAGGAGCTTGCCGGAACATTCACTATTTCAGTAGGTGCCAATCCTGGTGTCAGCCTTACTGATGTTGAAAAAGCTATTTTTGAGGGGTTTAAAAAATTTGAAAAAGATGGATTCAGCGAAGATGACCTGATAAGAATAAAGGCACAGTATGAAACTCGTTTTTATAATTCATTCGCAAGTGTCCAGGGTAAAGCCTTTCAGTTTGCTGAGTACACGATGAATACAGGTGATCCCGGATATTATAAAAAGGACCTTGATGCAATCCAGGCAGTCACAATGAAAGATATAAAGAATGTTTACAGAAAATATATCAAAGGCAAAAATTATCTCGAGACAAGCTTCGTTCCAAAAGGTGAAATAAATCTAATTGCCGAGGGATCTGTCAATGCAGGTATCGTTGAAGAGGATTTGAAGAACGCAGCTGAAGTGAAAGAGGTCTCTGCTGATAATGAACCTGTTATAAAAACTGCAACAAAACTCGACAGATCAATAAACCCTCCTCTCAGCGCTGATCCAACTGTTACGATTCCGAAAATATGGAGTTCTTCGCTGACGAACGGACTTAAGATATGGGGTATTGAGCAGAATGAGTTGCCCCTGGTTCAATACTCAATTGTTCTGAATGCAGGACATATTTCTGAAGATATTATTAAAGCAGGTCTTTCAAACCTGGTTGCTTCAATGATGAATAATGGAACTAAAAACAAAACTCCTGAACAACTCGAGGATGCTATAGGCCTTCTGGGTGCATCAATAAATGTCTCATCAGGTAATGAAGATATTACTATTTCTGTCAGTACAATGGCAAAGAATTTTGAGAAGACTATTGCTATTGTTGAAGAAATGCTGCTTGAACCCAGATGGGATGAAGAGCAGTTTGGACTTGCAAAAAGCAGGATCATAAATAACCTTAAAAGGAATCAGGCAAGTCCTGATTACCTTGCCTCGACGACTCTTAATAAACTTATTTTCGGAGATAACAATATCCTGTCAATCGATGCTTCAGGAACAGAAGCTTCTGTTAATTCAATAACAACAGATGACCTGAAAGCTTTTTACAATAAGTATTTCTCACCCTCAATTGCAAAGCTCCTTGTTGTGGGCAATGTAAACCAGCAAAGGGTAGAATCTGCATTTGCGGCATTAAGCGGTAAATGGCAGCCAAAAGAAGTTACTTTGCCAGAAATAAAAGCACCTCTGGCACCTGAGAAACCGGCAATTTATTTTGTCGATGTTCCCGGAGCAAAACAATCAGTTATTTCAATTGGGGCACCCTCATTGCCAAGGACCAGCGCAGATTATAATCCTGCTTATGTTGCAAATTACAACCTTGGCGGTTCATTTAACGGAATTTTCAATCTTATACTCAGGGAAGAAAAAGGATTTACCTATGGAGCGCGTTCCAGTTTTTCCGGTTTCTCCAATTACGGCACATTTGTTGCCTCTTCAAAGGTTCGCACCAATTCAACTCTGGAGTCTGTCACGATCTTTAAAACAGAGATGGAGAAGTACCGTGAAAGCATGCCGCAGGAATATATTGATTTCACAAAGGATGCATTAATAAAAGGAAACGCCCTGAAGTTTGAGACACTTGGTTCGCTCCTGGGGATGCTTAACACTATGACCTCATATAACCTGCCAAATGATTATATCAAGCAGGAAGAGGCTTATATTCAGGCTCTAACGCCCGAGAAACAGCTCGAAGTTGTCAAAAAGTACATCGATCCGTCAAGGATGTATTATGTTGTTGTGGGTGATGCAGCTACGCAGCTTAAGGATCTTGAAAAAGTCGGATTAGGGAAACCAATCCTTATGAAATAACAGGCTTTATTTTAAGTAAGGATTATTTGTTATAAATTTGCGGTTCCACATCGGATTGCACGATTCAAGGAGCTTCGCGACGCAGTTCCGCGCAGCGGAAGCACGATTGCACGATATTTATCAGCCCGGATGGTGGAATGGTAGACACGCAGGACTTAAAATCCTGTGACCATTGCGGTTGTGCGGGTTCAAGTCCCGCTCCGGGTACAGAAAGCCTCGATTTATCGGGGCTTTTCGCATTTAGCAGGTGCTAATCAGGTGCTAATAATTGTTTTTGTAGAAACTCAAAATTGACTTATTTTTCATGATGAAAGTCAATAGTGGGAAAACCAGCGGCCTTGACCATAGTTGGCTGGATTAAATTGACCACCAAAAGCCAGAATTAAGTGCTTGTTGTTTAGTTATGTATGTTAATTGTAACCTTCCCGGCGAAATGTGATCAATAAGCCCGGCTTTTGTAATTAGGCCTGACATGCTGCTTTTTCATGACTCAAACAAGTTAAGAAAGTATCTTTTTTAAAAGTACCAATAATTCATTTTTTACAGTTTCAAAATCAGGCAATTCTCCAGTTATCTGATGTGCCAGACTATTTTTCCAGGCTGCTTTAAGATGCTTGTCGTTTTCGGAGTTTATTAATTGCTCGATTCCGCTAAATGAATGTCCTTTAAATGCAAGTTTCGTATGAAATGCATCAACTATAGGCTTATATTCTAATTCCGGAAAGTGTTTTGAAAGATACCAGATATCGTAAAAATCGCGTGGGGCGGTATAAGAACGTTGGATTAATGAACGTATCTTTTCAGCCAGAACTTCTTCAATGCTATAGCAAGGGACCTGTAAAGCATTTTCTGTAAGTCTATCCGAATAAGAATGGACTACATCTCGTTTTGATACAGGGAACAATATCAATTCATATAGAATTATTTCAATTTTTACTTTGGTCTGCCAGCGTTGTGGGGGAGGCGGAGGATCGTTGCGCGGATGATCGGAACCCCAGAATTTGATTATTGCTTCGTACCCTGTAAGCTTATCTTTAAATTTCAATTCTTTCAAAGATTCGATGTATGTGGGCATCTCAACCCTTTGTTTTAAAAGGGTCGAGATGTTATCCAAATGTTTCCTGGTAAGTATGAAATCCTTATCAATTGAAGTAAAGTCAAGATCTTCTGAAAATCGATAATCCGGAATATAGCATTTTTTCAAACAGGTACCTCCTTTGAAAATCAGCTTTTGTCTAAGTTCAGGTATCGAAAAAATAGCATCAATGAAGTGCCCTAATGCCCAATCTTTATCGATAGCGCTTTTAACTACTCCTTTTTGTGCTGCGATAGTGACTATTTCTTTTTGTAAAATCATTAGTATTGCTTGTTACAAATATCCAGAATTTCATTGCGACTAATATTTAACCGTAACCGCCAGTCATTTACAAATTCTCCCTTGTCGGTTCCTGCCGGGTCAAATACATTGTACTTTTTATTTATTTGCTGCTTAGCGTACCTGATGAAGTTTTTTAAGCCTTTCTTATCAAGTAGCTCAGCAAAAAAGCCCATGCGCTTGGTTGCTGCAATGTTGTTGATAGCTGTACAATAGGTTATCATT
>Ga0209540_10001510_pt1 | contig 17494 bp, 12 predicted proteins | sample BarGraIncu01121A_FD_184501 | JGI IMG/M metagenome (GOLD analysis project Ga0209540, IMG submission 184501) | Arctic peat soil microbial communities from Barrow, Alaska - Barrow Graham LP Incubations 011-21A (SPAdes) (version 2) | ecosystem: Environmental > Terrestrial > Soil > Wetlands > Peat... | reverse complement strand
ACTTCCGGGGGCCGTTCCGCGGATCGTGCCGGACGGGCTCGCGGCGCGGATCCACCCGGCGGCGTGGCCGATGCCGTCGGTGATGCAGCTGCTCGGGACGCTCGGCGGCCTCGGCGACGCCGAGCTCCGCGCGACGTTCAACGGGGGCCTCGGGATGGTCGTTGCGGTGCCGGTCGGCGGGGTGGACGCGGCGCTCGCCGCCGCGGCGGATGCCGGAATCGCGGCATACATCGCCGGGGAAATCGTGCCGGCCGCGGACCTTGGCGGCGCGCGCTACGTGGAGGTGGAGCGGTGAGCAACCGGATCGCGGTCGGTGTCTCCGGGAGCGGGAGCAACCTCCGGGCCCTCCAGGCGCGGATCGCGCGCGACGCCCTCCCGGCCCGGATCGTGCTCGTCTTCGCGGACCGCGCGTGCCCGGCCCTCGACTGGGCGGCCGAGGAAGGCCTCGACACCGCGCTCATCGAGGACCTCGGCGCCCGGAGCCTTGACCTTCGCGCCCTCGCGGACTGGAACCTGACGGAGACGCTGAAGGCGATGGAGGTCGACGCGGTCGTCCTGGCCGGCTTCATGCGCCTCGTCGGTCCGATCCTCCTGGACGCCTTCCCGGGCCGCGTCCTCAACGTGCATCCCTCGCTCCTGCCGAGCTTCCCCGGGGCCCACGCGGTCCGCGACGCACTGGCGGCCGGAGCCGCGGTGACCGGGGTCACGGTGCATCTCGTCGATCCGACGCTCGACGGGGGCCCGATCGTCCTTGCCGAGGCGGTCGACGTCCGACCCGGCGATGACGAGGCCGCGCTCCTCGAGCGGCTCCATGCCGTCGAGCACCGGCTCCTGCCGCGCGCGGTTGCGCTCCTGCTCGGCGGCGCGCTTGCGGTGGACGAGCGGCGGGTCACGATCGATCCGGCACGCGCCCAGGCGGCCGTCCCTCATCCGCGCCGTGCGCTCCTCTCCGTCTCGAACAAGGCGGGACTCGCGGACCTCGGCGCGGGGCTCATCGCGCGGGGCTTCGAGCTGGTCAGCACCGGCGGGACCGCGCGGGCGCTCCGCGACGCCGGCCTGACGGTCACGGACGTCGCCGCGGTCACCGGCTTCCCGGAGATGCTCGACGGGCGGGTGAAGACCCTCCATCCGCGGATCCATGCGGGGATCCTCGCCGATCGCCGGAATCCCGACCACCGCGCCCAGCTGGCGGCCGCGGCGATCGAGCCCTTCGAGCTCGTCGTCGTGAACCTCTACCCGTTCGGCACCGCCGCGGAGCGAGCGGCCCGCGGCGAGCTGGACCTCGACGGCCTGGTCGAGGAGATCGACATCGGCGGCCCGTCGATGGTCCGGGCGGCGGCCAAGAACGCGGGGAACGTGGCGATCGTGACGTCACCGGCGCGCTACCCGGCGATCCTCGACGCGCTGGACGAGCACGGCGGCATTCCGCTCGACCTGCGGGCTGCACTCGCGGTCGAGGCCTTCCGGCACACGGCGGCCTACGACGCGCGGATCGCGGAGGTCCTGCCCTGCGAGCTCGATCGGGCGGGGGTCGCGCTGCCCGACGAGCCCGGCCTCCCTCGGAGCCTCGACCCGTTCCCGGCAACGCTGGTCATCGGCCTCGAGAAGGTGGAGACGCTTCGCTACGGCGAGAACCCGCACCAGCCCGCGGCGCGGTACCGGCGACCCGGTGGGACCGGCGCCGACGGGCCGTTCGCGACGGGCGAGGCACCCCTCCAGGGCAAGCCGCTCAGCTACAACAACATTCTCGACGCTTCCGCGGCGTCGGCGCTCGGGCGCGTGCTCCGTGGGTTCGCCTGCGTGATCGTCAAGCACACGAACCCGTGCGGCGCGGCGGAGCGGGCGAGCCTTGCCGCAGCCTGGGACGACGCGCTCGCCGCCGATCCGGTCAGTGCCTTCGGCGGTGTCGTGGCGCTGACTCGGGAGGTGGACGGGGAGGTCGCCGAGCGACTGGCCGGCATTTTCCTGGAGATCGTCGTCGCGCCCGGGTTCGACGCCGATGCGCGAGCCGTCCTGGCCCGGCGGCCCAACCTGCGCCTCGTGGTCGATCGGCGGCTGGGGGAGGCGGGGGATCCCGCGTCGCCGGACCGGTGCGGCGCATTCCGGACCGCCGGCGGAGCGGTCCTCGTGACGGCGCCGGACACGATCCCCGACGATCCAGCCGGGTGGGGCTGTGTCACCCGGCGCGTCCCCACCGACGCGGAGCGGACGGACCTGGACCTTGCCTGGCGCCTGGTCCGGGGCGTCACGAGCAACGCCATCGTCCTCGTCCGGGACGGGAGGCTCATCGGCCTCGGCTCGGGTCAGACCAGCCGGGTGGATGCGGCCCGCCAGGCCGTGGCGAAAGCGACGGCGATGCTCGGACCGGAGCGGCTCGCCGGTGCCGCCTGCGCCTCCGATGCCTTCTATCCATTCCCGGACGCGGTCGAGGCGTGCCTCGCGGCGGGCGTCACCGCGTTCGTCCAGCCGGGCGGCTCGGTCCGCGACGCGGAGGTCACTGCCGTCGCGGACGCTGCGGGCGCAGCGATGCTCGTGACGGGGACTCGGCACTTCCGGCACTGAGAACCCGAGAGGGTCATCGCCGCGGCGCCGAACCCGTCGGCCCTGCTACGATCGGCCGGCCATGCGCGACCGACTCGACCGCTTCTACCTGACCACGGCGATCGCCTACGCGAACAACCGGCCCGGCCTCCACACCCTCTACGAGGTGATCGGGGCCGACACGCTGGCGCGCTGGTACCGGATGTGCGGGGTCCCGACGCGCTTCCTGACCGGAACGGACGAGCACAGCGTCAACATCGCGATGCGGGCCGCCGAGGAAGAACGCTCGCCGCGTGACTTCGTCGACGAGCAGGTCGCGCGCTTCCGGGCGGCCGAGGACGCCCTCCTCATCAGCCCGGATCGGTTCATCCGGACGACGGACCCGGACCACGTGCGCGCCGCGCAGGAGATGGTTCGCCGCGCCCACGCGAACGGCGACATCTACCTTGGCATGTACGAGGGCTGGTACTGCCCGAACGAGGGGTTCCGGAACGCCACCGACGTCCTCGAGACGGCCTCGGGCACGATCTGCCCGAACCACCCCGACGTCCCGCTCCAGTGGCTCACCGAGCGGAACTGGTTCTTCCGGCTCTCGGCATACCAGGCGCGCCTCGAGCGCTGGTTCGAGGAGCATCCCGACTTCGTGCAGCCCGACCACCGGCGCAACGAGATGCTGGGCTTCATCCGCGGTGGCCTGGAGGACTTCTCCATCAGCCGGCCGGATTCGGGGTGGGGGATCCCGTTCCCGATCCTCCCCGACGGGCGCAGCGCGCAGCTCGCCGACGGCTCCTGGGACCCCGCCGGCGGCACGATCTACGTCTGGTACGACGCGCTGATCAACTACATCACCGGCGCCGGGTTCCCCGATGATCCGGCGATGTTCGCGCGCTGGTGGCCGGCCGATCTCCACGTGATCGGCAAGGACATCGCGCGCTTCCACACGATTTTCTGGCCGGCGATGCTGTGGTCGGCCGGGCTCGAGGTGCCGCGGAAGGTGTGGGTCCACGGCTGGCTCCTTGCCCAGGGCGAGCGGATGAGCAAGAGCCGCGGCAACTTTCTGGACCCGATCGACTTCGTGACGGCGTTCGGGAGCGACGGCGCGCGCTACGTCGCGCTCCGCGAAGCCGGCTTCGACCGTGACAGCGACGTCTCGTGGGACGCGTTCACGCGCCGCTACAACGCGGACCTCGCGAACGACTTCGGCAACTTCGTCAACCGGACCGTCTCGATGGCGGGCCGATACCTCGGCGGCGAGCGGCCCGCCCCGCGCGAGGCCGCGGAGAGCCAGCTCGGGGCGGCCTGGCCCGCGATCCGCGACTCGTTTGCGGCGAAGCTCGAAGGGTGCCTTCTCCACGAGGCGCTCGCCGCGCTGTGGGAGTTCGTGGGGGCAGGCAACCGGTTGGTGGAGGCGGAGCAGCCCTGGGTGATCGCCAGGGCCGCAACGGCCGGCGAGAACGGCGCCGCAGAGCGGCTGCGTGGGGTCCTGGGCGATCTCGTGGAGGCATGCCGGCTCGTGGCGCTGGCCGTGGCTCCCGTGATGCCGGGCCTCGCGCCCCGCGTGATGGAGCAGCTCGGCTACGCCCACGAGTACGCCGCGGACGGGAACGGCGGGCCGCCGCTCCTGGCCGAGCTTCGGTGGGGAGCGCACGCCGGCGAGGCCGGCAGGCTGGCGGCGCCGGTCCCGCTCTTCCCCCGCCTGGAGGTCGAGGTCGCAGAGGTCGAGGCCGCCGAGCCCGGCTGACCATGCGCCTCGTCGACACGCACTGCCACCTCCAGGCGGAGCCGTTCACCGGCGACATCGCGGAGGTCATCGCGGCCGCAGAGCTCGCCGGCGTCGAGCGGCTCCTCGTGCCCGGCTGGGACGAGGCGTCGTCCATCGCGGCGCTTGCGCTCAGCGACCGCTTCCCGAACCTGGCGGGCGTCGCGGTCGGGGTCCATCCGCACGCCGCCGCGGAGGCCGATGCCGCCGCGTGGGAGCGGATCTCGGCGCTCGCGACGGATCCGCGGGTCGTCGCGATCGGCGAGACGGGGCTCGACTTCGACCGGATGTTCTCGCCACCCGGAGCGCAGCTCGCGAACCTGCGGCGGAACCTCGCGCTCGCGCTCTCGCTCGGGAAGCCGGCCATCCTCCACTGCCGTTCGAAGGCCGGCGCGCGGGACGCCCAGGACGCGCTGATCGGCGAGCTCCGAGCGGCCGGCTTCGGGACCCGCACCGCGAGCGCCGCGTTCGGGGAGCGGCCGCCGGCCGTCCTCCACTCGGTGTCCGGCCCGGTCGACTACGTCGAGGCGGCACTCGGGCTCGGATGCGCGGTGAGCATCTCGGGCCTCGCGTTCCGGCGCGGGGAAGAAGCTACCGCCGAGAGTGTCCGCCTCGTCCCGCCGGACCGCATCCTGGTCGAGACCGACGCGCCCTATCTCTCGCCGCCCGGGGCGCCGCGGCGACGTAACGAGCCGGAATGGGTGCGGGTCACCGCGGGCTGGGTCGCCGAACGGCGGGGCGAGGACCCGGACGAGCTGGGGAACAGGCTGGTCGCGAATCACGACCGGATGTTCGCGCGCGCGGCCGCGTCCGCCGTCACGTGAGCGGGGTGGGCACGCCTCCGTGGGCACGCGATCGCCCGCCGGGCCCGCTCAGCCGAGGCGCCGCCAGCGGAGCGTCATCGACGCGATCAGCGGCCGGCCAGGCTCGACGAGCGTGAAGGGGCCCGTGTTCAGTCCGTTCGGCGGTCCCGTCTGGGGCTCCACGCAGACGCCCTCGGCGTGCTCGGTGTAGACGACCCAATACGCGGCGTCGCTCTCGAGCGCAATCTCGAGGGCGCCCGGCCAGCGCACCACGGGCGGTGTCGACACGCCGACGAAGCAGTCATCCCACGGTCCCGGCGGAACGGGCACAACCTCCCCGGTCGGAAGGTAGTCGTCGCCGCGAAAGAGCATCCCGCCCGCGTGCAGGTCGATCTCCACCTGGCCGCCCGCGGCGCCCGCGGGCCCGCGGAGCGTGCGCGGGAACCACGGGTGCCAGCCCGCGATGGCTGGGAAGGGCCGCTTGTCGGCGTGGACCTCCAGCGTGGCGGTGAGTGACTCCACGGCAAGGGCCACGCGGTGCACCGCCCGACCTCCGAACGGCCACGAGCCGCCGAGCGGCGCCTCGAGGACGGCGGCGGCATCGCCGGCCGGGAGGTCCGTCTCCCAGGCCGCCTCGATCAGAGTCCCGTGGATGGCGTGGGGTGGGAGCAGGCGGGTTGGCAGGGCGTGCACAGCCCCATCCCAGCGCAGGAGCCCGTCACGCAGCCGACCGGCCCACGGGACCATCGGGTAGGCGCCCCACGCCATCGGTCCATCCCCATGGGTGATCAGCAGGTCCAGGCCGTCGACGCGGATCGCCGCGATCCGGCCACCAGCTGCCGGGTCCAGGACGGCTTCGGCCGGACCGGCCCGAAGGACCACGCGAGGGCGTCTGACGTTCATGCACAGAGCCTAGCGTGCGGCCATGCTCGCCGTTCTGCCGGCCGACCCATCCGTGCCTCAGGCCGCGCTCTCCGCGACGACCACGCGCCGCCGTCTCCCGGCGCCCGTCCCAAGCGGGCCCGCGCATCAAGCCAGCCCCGCCGTGCTCATGCGCAGCCTGCGCAGCTCACGCGCATGCTCGCATCGCCGTGGTGGCCGGCGATCATGGTCCCTCCGGCGGTCAGTGCCGGCCCCGCCGGACGTACCGGACAAGGACGCCCGCTTGACACGGCCGACCTCCTCCGGTAGATTGTTGGCACTCTCACAGCGAGAGTGCCAGCAATGGTGCACAGCCACCGTCGCGACCCCACCAACTCGCGGTCGCGGCCCGGGACGTCGCTGCAGAGATTCGCGCGGAAGTCCGCGCATTGGTCCATGAAGGGGGCCCGCCGGAACACCGGCGGATGCACCACCGCATTGCACAGGAGGGTCACCCGTTGGCCACCGCATCCAAGACGACGAAGCTCCGACCGCTCGGGGATCGGGTCGTCATCAAGCCATCGCCGCGCGAAGAGGTCACGAAGAGCGGGATCGTCCTGCCGGACACCGCGAAGGAGAAGCCCCAGGAAGGGTCGGCCCTCGCGGTCGGGCCGGGCCGGATCCTCGAGGACGGGTCGCGCGAGAAGATGGATGTCGCCGTCGGCGACAAGATCCTGTACGCGAAGTACGCCGGCACCGAGTTCAAGGTCGACGGCGAGGACGTGCTCATCGTGAGCCAGAAAGACATTCTCGCGATCGTCGAGGGCTGACGGGCACCGCCCGTAACGTCCCGAGTTCGCCCGTCATCCCAGGAGGAATCTGAATCCGTGGCTAAGCAGGTCATTTTCGACGACAACGCGCGTCGTTCCCTCAAGCGCGGCATCGACCGCCTCGCTGAGGCCGTCAGGGTGACGATCGGCCCCAAGGGCCGCAACGTCGTCCTCGACAAGAAGTTCGGCTCGCCCACCATCACCAACGACGGCGTGACGATCGCGCGCGACATCGAGCTCGAGGACCCCTTCGAGAACATGGGTGCGCAGCTCCTCAAGGAGGTTGCCACCAAGACCGACGATGTCGCGGGCGACGGCACGACCACCGCGGTTGTCCTGGGCCAGGCGCTCGTCAGCGAGGGCCTTCGCAACGTCACCGCCGGGGCGAACCCGATGGTCCTCAAGCACGGCATCGAGCGCGCCGTCGAGGTCATCGTCGCCGAGATCAAGGCCTCCGCCCGGCCGGTCAACTCGCGCGAGCAGATCGCGGCCGTGGCGGCCATCTCCGCCGCGGATCCCGAGGTCGGCGAGATCATCGCCGAGGTGATGGACAAGGTCGGCAAGGACGGCGTCATCACCGTGGAAGAGGGCCAGTCGCTGGGCCTCGAGAAGGAATACACGGAGGGGATGCAGTTCGATCGCGGCTACATCTCCGCCTACTTCGTCACCAACCCGGACCGGATGGAGGCGGTGCTCGAAGGCGCTCGGATCCTCATCACCGACAAGAAGATCTCGGCCGTGGCGGACATCCTCCCGTCGCTCGAGAAGGCAGTCGCGGTCGGCAAGCCGCTCCTGATCATCGCCGAGGACGTCGACGGCGAGGCCCTCGCGACGCTCGTGGTCAACAAGCTCCGCGGCACGATCCAGGTCCTGGGCGTCAAGGCCCCGGGCTTCGGCGATCGTCGCAAGGAGATGCTCCGCGACATCGCGATCCTGACTGGCGGGACCGTGATCTCCGAGGAGATCGGGCGCAAGCTCGACTCGGTCCAGGTCGAGGACCTCGGCGAGGCGCGCCGCATCGTGTCCACCAAGGACGACACGACGATCGTGGACGGGGCCGGCAGCCAGCCCGACATCAAGGCCCGCATGAGCCAGATCAAGGCGCAGATCGAGGAGACCACCTCGGACTACGACAAGGAGAAGCTCCAGGAGCGCCTCGCCAAGCTCGCCGGCGGCGTTGCCGTCATCAAGGTGGGCGCGGCGACCGAGGTCGAGCTCAAGGAGAAGAAGCACCGGATCGAGGACGCTCTGTCCACGACCCGAGCGGCCGTCGAGGAAGGCATCGTTGCGGGCGGCGGCACCACGCTGCTCCAGGCGATCCCGGCCCTCGACGCCCTCAAGCTCGAGGGTGACGAGCAGGTCGGCGTCGACATCGTCCGGCGTGCCCTGGAGGCCCCGGCCAAGCAGATCGCCGACAACGCCGGCGAGCGCGGCGAGGTCGTGATCGAGAAGGTCAAGAACCTGCCCAAGGGCCAGGGCTTCGATGCCCTCAAGGGTGAGTACTGCGACATGTTCGAGCGCGGCATCGTGGACGCCGCCAAGGTGACCCGCTCCGCGCTCCAGAACGCGGCCTCCATCGCGGCGATGGTCCTCACGACGGAGACGCTCGTGACGGATCTTCCCGAGAAGAAGGACGGCGGCAACGGCGGCGGTCACGGCCACGGTGGCGGAGACATGGACTTCTAGGACTCCGCTCGCCCGCACGCAGCGCAGGGCCCCGGCCGGGAACGGCCGGGGCCCTGCCGTTCGTTGCCCTACCCGGACCGCTCGAACCGTCTCATCGTGGTGCCGACGGGATCATGGAGCGGGCCCGTGACGATTCCGCGGTCGTCGCGCCGCGCGGGCGCGGGGCCAGGAACGGGCCATTCCGCACTGGCGGACGTGTTGCGCGGCCCGGCACGCTCGCGCCGCTGGAGGTCCAATGCCCATCACCTCACTCGCGCGCGACGGCGAGCGGTCCGGCCCGGCGGCGATCACGCCGGGCGCCGGCCGCTGGAATCGCATGTCCGCCGACTGCCCTCGAGTGGTAGATGCGATCCTCGCCGGCCACGCGGTCCCGCCGCCGCTCCCGGAAGCGGCCTCGACGGAGCTCCGCGAGATCGTGGCCCGCGCCGAAGCCCGGGCCGGCCTCTGACGCCGCCCACCGACGGATCGGGCCGCGCCCTCACGGGTCGCGGCGGGTGCTGTGGAGGCGCCGCACGACGCGGCGAGAGGAGTTCAATGGACGAGACGCGATTCGCGATCCTGCGCCAGGCCGTCACGGACGGCGAGCCGGCGGCGGCCGAGGCGGCCGCCCGGGAGGCGCTCGCGGCGGGGATCCCGCCGCTCCGTCTCATCGACGAGGCGGCCATGCCGGCCCTGCGCGAGGTCGGAGAGGGGTTCTCCAACGGGGACCTGTTCCTGCCCGACCTGATGCTCGCCGCGCGGGCGATGCAGGCCGCGATGCGCGTGATCGAGCCGGCACTCGGTGCCGGCGGCGAGCGGCGCGCATCCGCGGGCCGCGTCGTGCTCGGCACGGTCGCCGGCGACATCCACGAGATCGGCAAGAACCTCGTGGCGACACTCCTTTCGGCGAACGGATTCGAGGTCCACGACCTGGGCGTCGACGTGGCGCCGTCCGCATTCGCCGCCAAGGCGGCCGAGGTGAGCGCCGACCTGGTCGGCGTCTCGGCGCTCCTCACCACCACGATGACCGGGCAGCGCGCCGTGGTCGAGGCGCTCAGCGCCGCCGGCCTCCGGCCTCACGTCAAGGTGATGGTCGGCGGGGCACCCGTGACACGCGCCTGGGCCGAGGAGATCGGCGCCGACGCCTACGCGGAGGACGCGATCGCCGCCGTCGACACCGCCCGCCGGCTCCTCGGAGTGTCGGCATGAGCCCGGGTGCCGGGATGCCCGCGACCACCTCCGCCCAGCCACCGACCACCCCGACGCGTCGACCGCTGACCCCGCTCGTCGATCCGGCGATCCGGCTCGAGGTCCTCGATGCCGCGGCGCTCGACCGCATCCACGCTGCCACGCTCGAGCTGATCGAGACGGTCGGCGTCCGCTTCCCGTCCGCACGGGCCCAGGCGATCTGGGCCGACCACGGGGCGCAGGTCGACCCGGGCACCGGGATCGTCCGCGTTCCCGGGCACATGATCGAGGCGGCGTTGCGGAGTGCCCCGGCTGTCTTCACACTGGCCGGCCGGGAGCCCGAACGCGACCTGCCCCTCGACGGCCACCACGTCTGGGCCGCCACCGACGGCTGCGGCGTAGAGGTCGCCGACCTCGCCACCGGGGAGCGGCGACGCTCGACGCTCGACGATGTCGCCTCGATCTGCCGGGTTGCCGAGGAGCTGCCGGACGTCGGATTCATCTGGATGCCGGTCTCGGCCCAGGACGTCCCGCCCGAGAGCCGGGCGCTCCGGGAGCTGGCGGCCGCGCTGAGCATCACCACGAAGCACGTCCAGACCGAATCGGTCATGCACCCGCGCGAGGCGGCCGTCGCCGTCGAGATGGCGCTCGCGCTCGCCGGCGGCCGTGCTGCGCTGCGTGCGCGGCCGCCCCTCTCGTTGACGTTCTGCACCATCAGCCCGCTCGCGCACGAGGCCGGCGCGCTCGACGCGGCGCTCGTGGCGGCGGAGGCCGGGATCCCCACGGGCTTCATGACCATGGCGTCGTGCGCCCACACGGGTCCGGCGACGCTCGCCGGCACGCTGGCGGTCGGGAACGCAGAAGTGCTCTCGGCGCTGGCGCTCGTGGAGCTGGCCGTCCCCGGTGCGCCCGTCTACTACGCCGCCGCGCAGACCGCCATGGACCTGCGCACCGGCGCGTACACGGGCGGCGGCCCGGAGGATGTCCTCTTCGGGCTGGCCTCGGGGGAGCTTGCGGAGCGCTATCAGGTGCCGCTCTCGATGGGCGCGTTCGCGACCGGCGCGCATGTGCCCGACTGGCGGGCCGGCCTGGAGAACGGCCTCGCGGCCCTTGCCGCGTGCGTCGGCCGGGCCGACATGCTCCTGGGCATGGGCCTGCTCGCCGGCAGCCGGATCTGGTCGTACGAGCAGCTCCTGCTCGACGCCGAGATCCTGGGCCTGGTCCGCGGGATCTGCCGCGGCATTCCGGTGGACGATGAGTCGCTGGCACTCGACGTCATCCGCGCCGTCGGCCCTGGCGGGGACTTCCTCGCCGAGCCCCACACCCGCCGGCACATGCGCGAGCGCTGGAGCCCGGCACTCATCGATCGCCGGCCGCCCGCGCCCGATGGCACGCCGCGAGTGGACGCACGGGAGCGCGCCCACGAGCGGGCACTCGAGCTGCTCGCGACGGCGCCGGGCGCGCCGCTCGATCCCGCGCTCGCCGCGGAGCTCGTGCGGATCGCGGAGACGGCCGGGGAGTCGGGTCGGTGACGGGGCAGGCCGGCCGGCGCCCGACCCTGGATCTGCTGGACCCAGCGGGCATCGAACGGATTCTCGATGAGGCGCTCGCGATCCTCCGGGACCCGGGGGTCCGGGTGGCGGATGCGGAGGCGCGGACGCTCCTGGAGGGCGTTGGTGCCGCCGTTCACGAGGGCGTGGCTCGCATCCCGGAATCTGCGGTCCGGGCCGCGCTGGCGACCGTCCCGCGGGCGTTCACGCTCCACGCCCGCGATGGCTCGCCGGCCGTCCGGTATGGCGCCGGCGAGGTGGCATTCGACCCGGGCTCCTGCGGCGTGGCGGTGCTCGACCCGGAGACGGGGGAGCATCGGCCGTCGACCGCCGCGGACCTCGTGCGGCTCGTCGCCGTGGCAGAGCGCCTGCCCGTCTACGCGGCCCAATCCACGGCCGTCGTCTGCTCCGATGTGCCCGCGGAGCTCGGCGACCGCTACCGGCTCCTGCTCGTCCTCCTCGGCGCCGACAAGCCGGTCGTGACCGGCGCGTTCACGGCCGACGGCCTGGGGCCGATGCTGGACCTGCTGGCGGCCGACGCGGGCGGCGCGGATGCGCTCCGGGCGCGACCACGGGCCGTCTTCGACGTCTGCCCGTCCCCGCCGCTCGACTGGACCTCGTTCGCCTCTCGCTGCCTGATCGGGCTCGCGCGCGCGGGCGTGCCGGCCCAGATGGTCTCGATGCCGCTCGCCGGCGGCGCGGGACCGGTGGCCCTCGCGGGCTCCGTGGTCCAGCACGCGGCGGAATGCCTGGCCGGGATCGTGATCCACCAGGCGGCGGCCCCGGGCGCCCCGATCGTCTGGGGCGGGGCGCCGGCGATCCTCGACATGCGGATGGGCGCCACCCCGATGGGCGCGATCGAGACGGCGATGCTCGATGCCGGCAACGCGGCGGTCGGGCGGTCACTCGGCCTTCCCACGCACGGCTACCTCGGTGCCACGGACGCCAAGGTCGTCGACGCCCAGGCCGGCATGGAGAGCGCGACGACGGCACTCGTCGGGGCGCTGGCGGGGATCGACCTGGTCTCGGGCGCCGGCATGCTCGATTCGCTGCGCTGCCAGAGCGCGGAGAAGCTCGTCATCGACGCGGAGGCGATCGCGAGCGCCCTGCGCCTGGTTCGCGGGATCGCGCTCCCGGAGGGGTCGCTGGGGCTCGAGTCGATCCGCGAGGCGGGCTTTGCCGGGCGCTTCCTGGAGCTGCCGGAGACACGCCGCCGGTTCCGGGAGGAGCAACACCTCCCGTCGGCCGTGGTGGATCGCGGCTCGCTCCGCGCCTGGCTCGAGGGGGGCGGGGGCGACATGTTCGCCCGGGCTCGCGCGCGGGTTGACGCGCTGCTGGCCGGGCCCTCGCCGTCGGCCCTGGACCCGGCTCGATCCGGCGAGCTGGTCGGCCAGGTTGCAGCGGCGCTCCGGGCGGTCGGCTTCGACGAGTTGCCGGGCGTGGCCGTGGAGACGGCGGGGGCGGCCGGGAGGTAAGCAACCCGCCCGGACCCGGCGATCGTGCGTGCCCGGGCGAACGGCGAAGCGGCGCAGCCCCGGGCGGGTTGACGATTCCCCGCGGCCGCGCCACGCTGACGGCCGAGCCCGCCTCGCCCGCGGATCGTCACTCCGTCCGCAAGACTCATCCGGGAGGCCGCATGTCCCGTCCGGCACGCGTCGCAGCCACGCGCGCGCTACCCGCCCTGATCGCCGTTCTCGCGATCATCACGGCAGCCTGCGGCGGTCCCGCCACGCCCGCGCTCAGCGACCCGAAGAAGATCCTGGAGGCGGGGATCGCCGGCCTCCAGGAGGCGAAGACGTTCCACTTCGAGGGGACCGCGAACGGCAAGGTGGTCCTGAGCCTGGGCGGCACGACCGGGACCGGGTCCGGGGCGCCGATCACGCTCGACGGATCCACGCTCATCGGCGACGTGGACCTGGCGGGGAAGCGAGCATCCGTGTCGCTGACCGTTCCCACGCTCTTTGGCCTCACCGCCGACGTCGTGGCCGTCGACCAGGTCGTCTACACGCGGGTGCCGCTCTTCGGGTCGGGAGGCTGGACCAGGCAGGCGGGCACGGGCTCGATCTTCGACGCGCTCGCCGACCCAGCGAGGCTGCTCGACCAGCTCGCGGCCTTCCTGGATCGACCGGGGGTGGCGCCAAAGAACCTGTCGAACGAGCGCTGCGGCGATGCCGACTGCTACGCGGTCTCGTTCACGATCCCCGCCGCCGAGGTCAGCGGCGGCGCGAGTCTCGTCGCGGCACTGCCGGGCGGCCTGGCCCTCGGCGACATCGCGGTCACGACCCTGGTTCGGACCGATGCTCCGCGGCTCGTGAAGCTGAGCTTCGACGTCCCGCTCGGGCCCGGCGGGACGGTCAACGTGGGACTGGAGCTCTCGAAATTCGGCGATCCCGTCACGATCACGCCGCCGGAGGGCGGGTAGCCAGCGGCCAGGGCCGGCCAGGGCCGACGCGGTCGCCTCCAGGGCCGGTGCAGGTCGCCGCCGTACAATCGAAACGTGGAATCCCCGCCCCCGTGGCTGGCCGACGAGCCGCCCCTGCCCGACGCGCCCGCGCCCGAAGACCAGTCGCCGCACGCGGCCGCCGGGCCGGATCCGCGCGCCCCGGAGCGTGACCGCGGCCTCGCCACCGGCGTCGCGCGCGAGGAGCTGGCCGCGACGATCACGGCGCGGCTGAATGCCGAACAGGCCCGCGCCGTCACGACGACGGACGGGCCGCTCCTGATCCTCGCCGGCGCGGGGAGCGGCAAGACCCGGGTCGTGGCCCACCGAGTCGCGTACCTGGTCGGCGTCCTGGGCGTGGCGCCGTGGCAGATCCTCGCCGTCACGTTCACGAACAAGGCTGCCGGGGAGATGCGCGAGCGGATCGTCGCGCTCGTCGGCCCGGACGACGGCCGGAAGGTGGAGATGGGCACCTTCCATGCCGTCTGCGCACGGATGCTGCGCCGGGACGGCGCGGCGATCGGCCTGGATCCGCGCTTCGTGATCTACGACACGGACGACCAGCTGACGCTCATGAAGCAGGTCTTCCGCGAGTTCGACGTCCCGCTCCAGGGCGGCCCGATCCGGCCGCGCGGCGTGCTGGAGGCGCTCTCCCGGGCCAAGAACGACCTCGAGGGGCCCGATGCGCTCGTGGAGGCGGCCACCACGCACTACCAGGAGGAGGTTGCGAAGCTCGCCGTTGCCTACGAACGGCGCCTCCGCGATGCCGGTGCCCTCGACTTCGACGACCTGCTGGGCTGGACCGTGCGGCTCCTCGAGACCCAGCCGGACGTGCTGGCCCGGTACCAGGCGCGCTGGCGCTACCTCCACGTGGACGAGTACCAGGACACCAACCGGGCCCAGTACCGGATCGTCCGGGCGCTCGCGGCCGCACACCACAACCTGTGCGTGGTGGGCGACGACGACCAGTCGATCTACGCCTGGCGCGGGGCGGACCTCCGCAACATCCTGGACTTCGAGCGCGACGAGCCGGGCGCGACCGTGGTGAAGCTGGAGCGCAACTACCGGAGCACGCAGCTGATCCTCGAGGCAGCCCATGCCGTCGTGGCCAACAACGTCGACCGCAAGGAGAAGAAGCTGTGGACCGAGAAGGCGGGTGGCCGCCCGATCCAGCGCTTCGAGGCGTACGACGAAGAGGAGGAGGCGGAGTGGATCGCCCGCCAGGTCGAGGCGCTCCTTGGCGGCCGTGCGGCGTCGCTGACCCGCCGGGCCGACGACGACGCGGCCTTCCGGCCGAAGGACGTCGCCGTCCTCTACCGGACGAACGCCCAGTCCCGGGCGATCGAGGAGGCGTTCCTGCGCTACGGGATCCGCTACCAGCTCATCGGCGGGACGCGGTTCTACCAGCGTCGTGAGGTCAAGGACGCGCTCGCCTACCTGCGAATCCTGCGCAGCGACCGCGACCGCGTCAGCTTCGAGCGCGTCATCAACATCCCGCCGCGCGGCCTGGGGGACAGGTCGCTCGAGGTGCTTCGGATCGCCGCCGACGAGCCCGACGCGACCTACTGGAGCGCCCTCGAACGGGCGGCCGTGGATGGGCTGCTCATGCTGACCGGTCGCGCCCGCGGCGCGGTCGCGGACTTCGTGGCCCTTGTCCGGCGGCTCCGGACCCGGGTTGGGCTGCTGCCGCTGCCGGAGCTCCTCGACGACGTCCTGGAGGCGTCCGGCTACCGGGCGATGCTCGCGGACGGGACCGAGGAGAACGAGGAGCGCTGGAGGAACCTGCTGGAGCTTCGCTCCGTGACGACGCGCTATGACGACCTCACGCCGGACGACGCACTGGATCGGCTGCTGGAGGAGACGGCCCTCGTGGCCGACCAGGACAGCTACGAGGGCGATGCCGACGCGGTCACGCTCATCACGCTCCACGCGGCGAAGGGCCTCGAGTTCGGCGCCGTCTTCATCGGCGGCCTGGAGGAGGGGATCTTCCCGCACGCCAGGGCTCTCGCCGCAGAGCGCGACCAGGACAACCCGCGCGAGCTGGAAGAGGAGCGCCGGCTGGCGTACGTCGGCATCACGCGGGCGAAGGAACGGCTCTTCCTCTCGCATGCCTCGCGACGGGCCACGTGGGGGCCGGCCGGTGGCCCAGCGATTCCGTCACGGTTCCTGTTCGAGATCCCCGCCGACCTGATGGAGGGTCCGCGGCTGCTTCCCGGCGCGGCGGACCCGTACGACCTCGATCTCGCGTTCGGGGCGCGGCGCTCATCGCGCCTGGGCACGCGCGCCGGTGGCGCCTGGCGGGCGGGGAGCGGCCGTCCCGGCGCCCCGGCCCCCGGCGAGGGCTTCCGACCGACGCGCGATCTCGCCGCCCGTCGCGAAGCGTTCGCGGCCGGCGCGCCGTCGGGGTCGCTGATCCCGAGCGGCGGGGGCCTCCGAGGTGCCGGTGCTGGACCCCCGGATCACCCGGACGCCGCCTTCCCGGCCGACGACGTCCCGGTTCGCCAGTTGCCCGGCCGCCCAGCCGGGGCGCTGCCCGGCCGTCCGGCTGTTGCCCCCCGCGTCCGCGTCCCCGGAGAGCGGCTCTTCCGCGATGGCGACCGCGTCATCCACGCCCGCTTCGGGGAGGGTGTCGTCGTCACCTCAAGGCTCACCCGGGCCGACGAAGAGGTCACCGTGGCATTCCGCGCAGGGGGCGTGAAGACGCTCCTCGCGAGCATCGCGAACCTCGAGATCACCGGGTGAGCCTGCCCGTCGACCCCGCGCTCGTCGCAGCCGCGACTGCCCTCGCCTCGGAAGCGGCCGTGACGCGGCATGCGGCGATCGCCGCGGAGATCCGGGCCGCGAATCACGCCTACTACGTCGAGGACAACCCAACCTTCTCCGATGCGGAGTACGACGCGCTCTTCCGTGAGCTGGTCGCGCTGGAGGCGGCCTTCCCGGCGCTGGCGACGCTCGACTCTCCGACCCAGCGGGTGGGAACCGGCAGCAGGCTCGACGAGAGCAGCCCGTTTACCGAGGTTCGGCATGAACGCCCGATGCTCAGCCTCGCGAACGCGTTCGGCGAGGAGGAGCTGCGCGCATTCGACGCCCGCGTCCGCCGGGGGCTTGGCCTGCCGCCCGCGCCGGCGCCGGCCCCGGAGCTCCGCTACGTCGCCGAGCTGAAGATCGACGGCCTCGCGATCAGCCTCCGCTACCGCGACGGGCGGTTCGTCCGCGGCGCGACGCGTGGCGACGGGACGACCGGCGAGGACGTGACCGCGAACCTTCGAACGATCGCCTCGATCCCGGATCGCCTCGCAGACGCCGCGACCCTGGAGGCGCGTGGTGAGGTCTACATGCCGAAGGCCGAGTTCGCCCGGATCAACGCCGAGCGCGAGGAGGCCGGGCTGCCGTTGTACGCAAACCCGCGCAACAGCGGTGCCGGTTCGCTTCGTCAGCAGGATCCGGCCGTGACGGCCGGCCGTCGGCTCAGCTTCTGGGCATATCAGCTCCACGAGGAGATGCCGGCACGGGCAACGCTGTTCGGCGACGATTCCGGCGCCGGCGCGGCATCACCCAGAGGTCCGGCGGCCCCCGCCGGCACGGGCTCGCGGCCGTCCGTGGACTCCCAGTCCGACGCGCTGGCGCGCCTGGAGGCGCTCGGCTTCCCCGTCAACCCGAACCATGTCGCGGACCTGGAGATCGAGGGCGTGATCGCCTTCCTCGAGGACTGGCGCGAGCGACGCCACCACCTCGAGTACGAGACCGACGGCGTGGTCGTGAAGGTGGATCGCTTCGACCAGCAGGCCCGGCTCGGGATGGTCGCCCGGGCGCCCCGCTGGGCGATCGCCTACAAGTTCCCGCCCGAGCAGGTCGAG